>OLPG01001530.1_pt1 | contig 19151 bp, 7 predicted proteins | sample 1672311 | NCBI WGS metagenome assembly OLPG01 (sample SAMEA3136670, study PRJEB25190) | human gut metagenome | biome: human gut; feature: human-associated habitat; material: faeces | place: Austria | collected 2013 | reverse complement strand
GTATGTCAACTGTTTTTTGAAATTTTTTTTGATAATTTTTTTGAAACTGTCTTAAACAGCATATAAATCAGCACGGTTAAGCCGAAATCGAACGATATGTTAAACAGAAAAAGCTGTTTTGAAATATCAGCCGCACCGTTGCCGATATACGGCATAGGGAACTGAATAAGTCCCATAAGTATCACGAAAATAAACGGAACGGCATATCTGTTTTTCTTTTTCAACATCACAATACCAATCAGTAAAAATACCGCATAACTCGGTATTATAAAGAACAATGTTTTCGGCAAATGCTCACGGATATTTTCCCATAAATCAAAACGATATGAGGACGTATTCGGTGCATAGCCGTATTTTTTCTCAAATGTACCGAGGTTTATTTTGTTTGTAAAAGCATTTTGTGCGGTTGTTTCCATAACAGATACAAGACGCAGGGGATGAGTGATGTAGAATTTTATAAGTTTTCCGTTACTCATTTTTGAATGAAACTTTTCATTCATAATATCACTTCGCGGCGGATATTTGTATTCTGATTTATCAAGGTATGCGTGCTTACCGCTGTCGGCCGCCATATCTTCGTCAAGTCCCATATCGATTAAATCCTGTTTCGGATTGGGACTGTCTTTTAAAATACCGTAAAACACACTGTTATACTGTGTATCCAAATTAAGCTGACCGCCGTTTATAACGTATCCGCCGACTCCGTGCCAAAGTAAAACGATTGAACACACAATGCACAAATTTCGCTTGTTGCTTTTAAAACCGACATACAATACAGCGATAATAAGGAACGGTGTAAATACGGCACACTGCAATTTTGAACCGAGTAACAGGCAAGACGAAACAGTGAAAAATATTATTACGCTGTTTTTAGCATCGTGTACATTTTCAAACATATACAATCCGAAAAGCACGACAGTTGCAAACGATACAAGCATAACGCTTTGACCGTACAGACTGTTTAAAATCGTCAAATTAACTCCGTTAAAAAATACAACGATAAAAAACAACAGAAAAATATAATGCAAAAACTTATTTTCAATTTTAAATTTACGTTGTATAAAAAAGCATACCGTTGCGTACCACAAAAACATCATAACCGCCAAAATCCGCATATCAAACGCACCGAACGGCAGACATATAAGTCTTGTTGTAGCGGTAGGGAATATAAACGTAGTAGTCGGTACTAAAAATAAAAGTCTTGGCACATATAGCAACAAGTCAACCGATGTAAATTTCATATAAAAAAATCTTACGGCATAATCGTAAAAAGAGTAGTCGGACGGGAAATCAAGTCCGCACGGACGCATAACTCTTTCAAAATCGCCCTGGTCGGCAACCGAATGGACAGGCGGTACAAATACCGCGTATACAAACACAGCAATGACCGATATTATAAATATTATATTGTATACGGAAAAAATCTTTTTCTTCAAGTAAAATCACTCCAAAATCAGTAATGTAAATTTATTATACAAAATAACGGAAGCATTTGCAATAAAAATTGTACGCGCAATCACAAAATCTTGTGCAATTAATGTTGATAAATCTTTTATTTTGTGATAGAATGAATATATATTGAGTTTAGTTTTAATATAAAGGAGTTAAATCATGGAAAACGTAAGAAGAATTTATGTTGAAAAGAAAAACGGATTTGACGTTGAGGCAAAGGGTGTACTTGCCGATCTTAAAGAAAACCTTTCTTTAAAAGGTCTTAAAGACGTCAGAATTATTAACAGATATGATGTTTCGGGCGTAAGTGATGAGGAATATCAAAAGGCGAGAAATCTTATTTTCTCAGAACCTCCTGTTGATAATGCTTATGATGAAGAAATTGAAATCAGTGAGGGCAAAGTGTTTGCGGTTGAATTTTTACCGGGACAGTTTGACCAGAGAGCCGCATCGGCTGAAGAATGTATTTCAATTCTTACGGAAAAGGAACGTCCGACTGTAAGAAGTGCAAAGGTATATGTTCTTATCGGCGATATTTCAGATGAAGAAACAGAGGCTGTTAAAAATTACGTTATAAACCCTGTTGAGGCAAGAGAGGCGAGTCTTGAAAAGCCGACTTCGCTTGTTATGGAAACAGTTGTTCCCGATGACGTTGCGACAGTTGACGGCTTTACCGAAATGGACGAGAGCAAAATGGAAGAGTTTCTTTCAAAGATGGGCTTTGCAATGGATATGGACGACCTTGCATTCTGTCAGAAGTATTTTAAGGATACGGAAAAGCGTAATCCTACAATTACAGAACTTCGTATGATTGATACATATTGGTCTGACCACTGCCGTCATACTACGTTTTCCACTAAGATAAATGATGTTAAGATAAATAACGGCAAATATGCCGATGTCATTAAGGCTGCATATGATGAATATAAGGCTGCAAAAGCTGATTTGTATGCACCTGACAGAGATACTTGCCTTATGAATATGGCAACAATCATAGTTAAGCAGCTTAAAAAGCAAGGTCTTTTAAAAGAAATTGATGAATCGGAAGAAATCAATGCTTGTTCAATCGTTGTTGATGTTGACGTAAACGGCAAGGACGAGCCATGGCTAATTATGTTTAAAAACGAAACTCATAACCACCCGACAGAAATCGAGCCTTTTGGCGGTGCGGCAACTTGTCTTGGCGGTGCTATTCGTGACCCGCTTTCAGGAAGAAGTTATGTATATCAGGCTATGCGTGTAACCGGTAGCGGTGATCCGAGAGTATCACTAAAGGATACACATGCCGGAAAGCTTATGCAGAGAAAGATTACAACAGGTGCGTCGGCAGGTTACAGCTCATACGGTAACCAAATCGGTCTTGCAACAGGACAGGTTCAGGAAATATATGATGAAGGCTACGTTGCAAAGAGAATGGAAATCGGTGCGGTTATAGGTGCGGCACCAAAGAAGAACGTTATTCGTGAAGTGCCGTCAAAGGGCGACGTTATCATTCTTCTCGGAGGAAGAACAGGTCGTGACGGTATCGGCGGTGCAACAGGTTCTTCAAAGGCGCATAATGAAGAAAGCGTTGTTACTTGCGGAAGTGAAGTACAAAAAGGTAATCCGCCTGTTGAAAGAAAAATTCAAAGACTTTTCAGAGATGAAAAGGTTACCACACTTATAAAGAGATGTAACGACTTTGGTGCAGGCGGTGTATCGGTTGCTATCGGTGAGCTTGCGGACGGACTTGTTATTGACCTTGACAAAGTTCCTAAAAAGTATGAGGGACTTGACGGAACCGAACTTGCAATCAGCGAATCGCAGGAAAGAATGGCTGTTGTTGTAAGAGCGGAGGACTCAGATAAGTTTATAGAATATTCAAATAACGAAAATCTTGAGGCAACAAAGGTTGCATATGTCACAGACGAGAACAGACTTGTTATGAACTGGAGAGGTAAGACAATCTGCGATATTTCAAGAGATTTTCTTAACACAAACGGTGCAACCAAGAATACGGATATTGAAGTTGTACTTCCTGATACTGAAAACAGTTTCTTTAAGCAAGAAGTTGTTACTGACGTAAAGGCAAAGTGGCTTGAAACACTTTCAGATCTAAATGTATGCTCACAAAAGGGACTATGTGAAAAGTTTGACTCAACAATCGGTGCAAACAGTGTACTTATGCCGTTCGGAGGTAAGTATCAGCTTACTCCGTCAGACGGTATGGCTGCAAAAGTTCCTGTACTTGGCGGCGAAACAAATACGGCAACTGTTATGACATTCGGTTATAATCCGAAACTTTCAAGCTGGAGCCAATATCACGGTTCAATATATGCAATCGTTGAATCTGTTTCAAAAGCGGTTGCGTTGGGTGCTGATTATAAGAAGATTTATCTTACGTTCCAAGAGTACTTTGAAAGACTTGGAACTGATCCTAAGCGTTGGGGCAAGCCTTTTGCTTCATTGCTTGGCGCATATAAGACACAGCTTGCATTAGGCATTGCGGCAATCGGCGGTAAAGACTCAATGAGCGGTTCGTTCAACGACCTTGACGTACCTCCGACACTTACATCATTCGCCGTTGCACCTGTAAAGGCTGATAAGGTTATTTCACAGGAAATCAAGAAAGCAGGCTCAAAGCTTGTTATGTTCACAGTTAAACGTGACGAAAACGATTTACCTAAGTTTGACGAATTGAAGAAAATGTATGACACAGTTCATAAGCTTATTCTTGACGGCAAAGTATTGTCGGCAAGCGTTGTTAAGGGATTCGGTCTTGTTGAAACTGTTTCAAAAATGGCATTCGGTAATATGATCGGTGTTGAATTTGACAAGAACCTTACAAATGATATGCTATTCTATGCACCGCTTGGCTCAATCGTACTTGAAGTTGAAGAAGAAATTGACGGTGCCGTAACAGTCGGTACAACAGGCTCTGACTCATTTACGGTAGGCGGAGTAAATATTCCGCTTAGCGAGGCGGTTGAAGTATGGAAAAAACCGCTTGAAAAGGTATTCCCTACAAAAGCAGGTCACTTTACAAGTGAGCCTGAAACATTCAGCTATGATAAGAGAAATATAACTGTTGCAACAGAAAAATTTGTGAAACCGAGAGTATTTATTCCTGTATTCCCGGGTACAAACTGCGAATACGATACTGCAAGAGCATTTGAAAACGCAGGTGCTGTGGCAGATGTATTTGTTGTAAGAAACCTTACGGGTGACGACGTTGTTTACTCAATGAAAGAAATGCAAAAGAGAATAAACAATTCTCAAATCGTAATGATTCCGGGCGGTTTCTCAGGCGGTGACGAACCTGAGGGCAGCGGTAAATTTATCGCAACCGCATTCAGAAATCCGCTTGTTAAAGACGCGGTTATGAATATGCTTAAAAACCGTGACGGTCTAATGCTTGGTATCTGTAACGGTTTCCAGGCACTTATAAAGCTTGGTCTTGTACCTTACGGAGAAATTCGTGACCTTGACAGTAATTCACCGACACTTACATTTAACACAATCGGCAGACACGTTTCTTGTATGGCAAGAACAAGAATTGCGTCAAACAAGTCACCATGGCTTGCAAATGTGAATACAGGTGATGTTCATACAATCGCACTTTCACACGGTGAAGGTAGATTTATCGCGTCGGAAGAACAGGTTAAGGAACTTGCGGCAAACGGACAGATTGCAACTCAATATGTAAACCTTGAAGATAAGGCAACATATGATATTGACTGGAATCCAAACGGTTCGGTATATGCTATTGAGGGTATAACAAGTCCTGACGGCAGAGTGCTTGGTAAAATGGGACACAGTGAACGTATCGGTAAGAACGTATCGTTTAATGTTCCCGGTAACAAAGACCAAAAGCTGTTTGAGGCAGGCGTTAAATATTTTAAATAATACAAAAAGGCTGTCGGCAAATGTCGGCAGCCTGTTTTATCACGAGGAGAAAGATGTTATATGAAACCGAAAATTGGTGTTGTGTTTCCAAAGATAACGGATAAAGATATAGCCGATTTGGAAATAGAAAAAATAAGAGTTTCAAAAAACAGAAGAAAAATAGGTATTTTGCTTGGCTCTGACACGTCCGCTTATCAGCAGGCGAAGGTCGAAAGTGAAGTAAAAAAGGCTTGTAATCTTACGGAAGTAATCGTTAGGGTTGATAACAGAATTAAACAGCAAGATAAAAATGTAATGATTTACGAAGTCGAACCCGGTCATGAGGGGACTATGCAGTCTGCATCATCAGGCCCGAAAATCAAAGGTAAAGCCAATGTTTCGGATATGCTTTACGGCAGACCAATTAATGACGATATTATATCAATTCATTCGATTAACGATAATTCGGGCAGAGTTGTATTTTCGGGTAAGGTATTTTTTGTTGAGGACAGAGATATTAAATCTAAAAAAACTGGCAAGGAATTTCACCTTATAACAATGGATATTACCGATAACGAGGACTCAATATCTGCGAAAATGTTCGTTACAAAAACGGAAGATGACGAGCCGTTTAACAAGCTTTTTTCAAAATTGAAAAAGGGAGTCAAGGGCGGCGGTATATATATCGTTGCACGCGGTAAGGCACAGTTCGACCAATATGCAGGTGAAACGATTGTGATGATTAACGACATTGCGGAAATTGAAAAACCGCCTGTTCGTATGGATGAGGCATCGGAAAAACGTGTGGAACTTCACTTGCATACACAGATGTCGGCGATGGACGCGGTTTCCTCCGTAAACGACCTTATCAACAGAGCGATTTATTGGGGACATAAAGCGATTGCCGTTACCGACCACGGAGTTGTGCAGTCGTTCCCGGACGCAATGAAAGCGTCTAACTTTAATGAAAAAATTAAAATTCTTTACGGTGTTGAGGGATATTTGATTGACGACAGCAAGAAGATTGTCTATAATGCGGAAAATCAGAATATCGACTCACCGTTTGTTGTGTTCGATATAGAAACAACAGGACTTCACAACGACAAAAACAATATCACCGAAATCGGTGCGGTAAAGGTTGTAAACGGTCAGATTGTCGATAAGTGGTCTACATTCGTTAATCCGTGTCAGCCGATACCCGAAAATATTGTGGAACTTACGGGTATTACGGACAGTATGGTGGCTGACGCACCGAAAATCGAAGAAATACTCGGTGAGTTTTTTGAGTTTTGTAAGGATTGCATACTTGTTGCACATAACGCGGCGTTCGATATAGGATTTATAAAAAAGGCGGCAGAACGTCATAATTTTGAATTTAATTTCTGCTACCTTGATACGCTTATGCTTGCAAGATGTATGTATCCCGAACTTCCGAATTTTAAACTTGATACGCTTACAAAACATCTTCACGTTATTCTTGAAAATCATCACCGTGCGGTAGATGATGCAAAGGCTACGGCTGATGTTTTCGTTAAGATGATAGAAAAACTTCGCGAAGAAGATAAGACGGAGCTTAAAACTTTCAATGATATTTTTGATTTAAGAAGTGCGTCAAAGAAAAATAAAGCGTATCACATTATCATACTTGCAAAAAATCAAATCGGTTTAAGACATATTTATGAAATGATTTCGGAATCGCATTTGAAATATTTCTTCAGAACACCGAGAATACCGCGAAGTTTGCTTGAAGAAAAACGCGAGGGACTTATACTCGGTTCGGCTTGTGAGGCTGGCGAACTTTTCAGAGCGATGATAGACGGTGACAGTGACGAGGAATTAAAGGAAATAGTTGATTTTTACGACTATCTTGAAATTCAGCCGATAGGCAATAATGCGTATATGAAAACCGATCCGAAACACCCTATGGTGAATACGGACGAAGATTTGCAAAATTTAAACAGACATATTGTTGCACTTGGCGAAAAGTATAATAAACCCGTTGTCGCAACGTGTGACGTGCATTTTATGGATATGGAGGGCGCGGATTACAGAAAAATCCTTATGAATTACAAAGGATTTTCGGACGCTGACAATCAAGCACCGCTGTATTTCAGAACAACGGAAGAAATGCTTAAAGAATTTGAGTATTTGGGCAAGGAAAAGGCGTATGAGGTTGTTGTTAAAAACACAAATCTTGTAGCCGATATGATAGAGGACGTCAGACCGATTCCTGCGAAAAAGTGTCCTCCTGTAATTGAGGGGGCGAAAGAGGGTATCATAAACGACTCGACAACGAGAGCAAAGGAAATATACGGCGATCCGCTTCCTGAAATCGTGCAGAAACGTCTTGATAAGGAACTTCATTCGATTACGACTTACGGTTTTTCGGTTATGTACAGAATTGCACAGGAGCTTGTACGTCATTCACTTGCAGACGGATATTTGGTTGGCTCACGTGGTTCTGTCGGCTCGTCGCTTGTTGCGTATTTGTCGGATATAACGGAGGTTAATTCACTTCAAGGTCACTATATTTGCCCGAATTGTAAAAACGTAGAGTTTATTGAGTCTGAAATCGGTTTGTCGGGGTGTGACTTGCCCGATAAGGTGTGTCCGAAATGCGGAACGAAGTACAGAAAAGACGGCCACGATATTCCGTTTGAAACATTCCTTGGATTTAAGGGCGATAAAGAGCCTGATATTGACCTTAACTTTTCGGGCGTGTATCAGCCGGTAATCCATAAATACACCGAAACATTCTTCGGCAAGGGTAAGGTTTTTAAAGCCGGAACAATCGGTACTGTCGCGGAAAAAACCGCATTCGGTTATGTAAAGAAGTATTGCGAGGAGAGAAATCTTGTGATGCGTAATGCGGAGATGAAACGACTTGCAAAAGGCTGTGAGGGTGTAAAACGTACGTCGGGACAGCACCCCGGCGGAATTATCGTTGTACCGTTTGAAAATGATATACATGAATTTTGCCCTGTTCAGCACCCTGCGGACGATCCTAATTCGGATATTATTACGACTCACTTTGATTACCATAAAATCGACCAAAACCTTTTAAAACTTGACGAGCTTGGACACGATGATCCGACGGTTATAAGAATGCTTGAGGATATAACGGGACTGCACGCACGGGATATTCCGATAGGCGACCCCGAAACAATGAGTTTGTTTACGTCAAATAAAGCGTTGAAATTACTTCCGGGTAAGGATATAGGTACAAATTTGGGTACATACGGAATACCTGAGTTCGGTACAAAGTTTGTACGTCAAATGCTTGAAGATACAAAGCCGACAACATTCTCTGAACTTGTAAGAATTTCGGGACTTTCGCACGGTACTGATGTGTGGCTCGGCAATGCACAGGAATTAATCAGAGAGGGCAAGTGTGACCTGTCGCACTCAATATGTGCCCGTGACGATATTATGATTTATCTTATTTCGTGCGGTGTTGAAGAAGAACATTCGTTCAAGATAATGGAAATGGTGCGTAAAGGTAAAGGCCTGACGCCTGAATATGAACAGGAAATGCGTGATAATAATGTGCCTGATTGGTATATTGAATCGTGTAAAAAAATCAAGTATATGTTCCCTAAGGCACACGCTGCCGCTTACGTTATGTCGGCATTCAGAATTGCGTATTTTAAAGTACATTATCCAGAAGCATTTTATATCGCATATTATACGGTGCGTGCGGACGATTTTGATGCATCGGTAATGGCGAGGGGAGAAGAACGCGTTCGTGAAGAAATGCGTTCAATCAACGCAAAGAAAAAGGACGGAACAGTTACTCCGAAAGAAGAAAACCTTATACCGATACTTGAAATTTGTATTGAAATGTACGCAAGAGGAATTAATTTTGTGCCTGTCGATTTGTACGAATCACACGCGACCGATTTCAGACAGGTTGAGGGCGGTATTCTTCCTCCGCTTTCCGCACTTCCGGGACTTAGCGAAAACGACGCGATAAGCATTACGGAAGAAAGAAAGAACGGCGAATTTAGAAACGTCGAAGATTTAAGAATTCGTACAGGTATAGGTAAAAATCCGCTTAATATCCTTGAAGAAAACGGCTGTTTCGATGATTTGCCGGATACCGACCAAGTGTCGTTGTTTGACTAACGAATATATTGACTTTTGATATTTTAAGCGATATAATAAAGAAAAGAATGTCAACATTTTGTGAAAAATGGGAGGTATCATATATGACGAAAGAAGAATTTATTAAGCATTTACTCAAAGCAAAAGTTGTTTTGGAAAAATTAGCAAAAAAACAAGATGTCTATGATGAAATAGAAGAGAGAATGTATGAGGAATACAGAAAAGAAGAAAATATAAGAAATGAAACAAAGAGAAAGTGGATTAATTTTCTTAGAATCATCGGAATTGCATCAGCATGTTTGTCTTTGTATTTCTTTTTAAAGATAAAATGATTCTTGCTATATTGAGCTTTATAGTAATGGGAGTAATGCTTGTTGCATTTAGTGTACTAAGCCAAAATACAAAAAATGGTCGTGTAAATGAAGAATACTATAATCAAAAGATTTTACCTATTGAAAAAGAACTAAAACAACAAGAAAAAGTGATAGAAGATTTTATAAAAAGCGAGGAAATGAGAAATTTAAGCGATATTATTCCTCAAAAATATTTGAATTTAAAAGCTGTATTATTCTTGTTAGAAGTTTTGCAAACGGGAAGAGCCGATAGCTCTAAAGAGGCATATAATCTTTATGAAGAAGAACTTCATCGTGAAAAAATGCAGGAAATGCAAGAGGAACAGTTGGATTATGCAAGACAAACTTTACATGAGCAAAAAAATCAAACTAAACTTCAAAAGAAACAATATGAAGTTCAAAAGCGTATATCACGTCAGGTTAGTTATGGAAATTATATAAATACCAAAAATTATTATCATAATCGATGGGGAAGAAAATAATTATAAAATATCGATAATCACAAAAAAGCACCGAAAGGTGCTTTTTGTGTAGAGTTTGTAAATAATCTTGAAAATTTTGTCTTTTTATGATATTATAAAAGAAATATTTAACATTTAATAAACTTTTTGAGGTATTGAAAAGTATTAATAGCGAAAGGAAAAATAGGAGGGACACAAAATGAAAAAGATTATACCGATAATATTGTCATTGACGGTGGTAATGTCAGGGTGTACGACGTTAGCAGAGGAAAAAATAAAAGTTACGTTAGACGGTCAAGCAATGGATTTTGACGTTGCACCGATAATACAGAACGACCGTGTTCTTGTACCGATGCGTGCGATATTTGAAGAACTTCATTGCAGTGTTGATTATACCGATATTGACGGCAAGCAGATTATAACTGCGAAAAATGACGACAACACAATCAGTTTGGAAATCGGCAGTAATGAAATGACGGTTAATGACGAAAAAGTGAGTCTGGACACAGTACCTGTAATCATAGACGACCGAACACTTGTACCGCTAAGAGCGGTGTCGGAGGCGCTTGACTGTAATGTGGATTGGGATGGGGACACTAAAACCGTTGCAATAGCACCTCACAAGTACAATGAATACTACACGCAAAAACTTATGGAAAATCTGCCTAAGGACGAAAACTATGTTATATCTCCGTTTTCGCTTGAAATGGCAATGATGATGGCGTCAGAGGGGGCAGTAGGGGACACAAAACAAGAAATAACGCAAGCATTTGATTCACCGAATACAAGCCTATACAGCCAAATAATAACCGATAACAAAAATAAGGGCATTGATATAGCCAATTCAATATGGTTTAACAAGGACAGCGGGGAAAATGCTTATTTCGCCGACGACTATCAAAAGAAAATACAAACCGACTACCAAGGAACTGCTCAATCGGTTACGAACGATGACAGTATTGAAAAGGTAAATGAATGGGTAGAAAAACAGACGAACGGCAAAATAACAGATATGCTTTCGGAAGATAACAGATATTATGTATGTGCACTTGCGAATGCGATTTATATGAAAGCGGATTGGGTAAATAAATTTGAAAAAGAGGGTACATATAAAGAAAATTTCACCGATATAAACGGTGATGAATCGGAAATTGATTTTATGCACCAAGCGGCAGCTTTTCAATATTATGAGAACGGTGACACTAAAGCCGTGAAATTGCCATATGAAAACGGACTAAGTATGGTTGTTGTTTTAGGGGACACTAAAAATATTCTTAACGATATTCATAATGGGAAAATGACAAGCAAGTTGGTTGAGGTGACATTGCCGAAAATTAAAGCTGAATATTCGATAGACTACGTAAACATACTTAAAAATATGGGAATAGAAAAGGCTTTTGATTACCAAAATGCTGATTTCAGCTTAATGCTTGAAAATTACCCAGAACGTATAAAAATTGATTTTGTTCTGCAAAAAGCAATGATAGATGTTGATGAAAGGGGAACAGAAGCTGCCGCCGCAACTGTTGCGTTAGTAACTAAGTCAGCACTGTCCGTAGATGAAGAAGTTATAGAATTTAAAGCCGATAAACCGTTTACATATTACATATTGGACGATAGCGGAAATGTATATTTTGCGGGACGATATGTAAAAGCGGAATAACAAAAAAAGCACCATTCGGTGCTTTTTTTTGTTACTTTTCTATTTTAACAGTTTCTATGACTTCTGTTTTCTTTGGCATAACGGAGTCGTACATTTCGTCTTTTTTCATATTTTCAAAAGCGACTGCAAGCATAAGTTTAATACGGTTAAGCTGATTAACTTCACTTGCACCCGGGTCGTAGTCAACCGCAACGATATTGGCTTGCGGGTACTGTCTGCGAAGTTCCTTAATCATACCCTTACCTGTAACGTGGTTAGGCAAGCAAGCGAACGGCTGAACACAAGCAATATTCGGAACACCCGAATTTATAAGCTCAATCATTTCGCCTGTCAGGAACCAACCCTCACCTGTGCAGTGACCAAGCTGTAAAACGTGCTTTGCACCCTCGGCAATATCCGCGATATGTTTCGGTGAACGCGTACGGAACTTAGGATTTTCATTCATAACCTTTGCCATATGCTTTCTGAAACTTTCAATACCCCAAATTGCAAGATTGCAAAGTGCGGCGGTTGAACGTTTAGAACCAAGATTATCACGCTTGAAGTTGTTGTTATACAAACAATAAAGCATAAAGTCCGCAAGTCCCGGCATAACTGCCTCACCGCCCTCCGACTCAATAACATCAATAATATTGTTATTCGCGTCAGGGTGGAACTTAACAAGAATTTCACCGACTACACCGACTTTTGGCTTTTTGACTGTTTCGTCAATTTCGATTGCGTCAAAGTCTGCGATTATTTCATCAATAACCTTTTTAAGTTTAAGCTGTTTACGGTTATTATTAATAATATCGCTGTACAAACGCTTTTGCCACTTTTCGTGTACCGCATTTGTTTCGCCCTCGTTTACCTCGTAAGGACGGATACGAAGTGTAACGGCAAGCAATAAGTCGCCCCAAGTACAAGCCTTTAAAAGACCGTCAACAAGCTTCGGAGTAATCTTAAATCCGGGATTGCCCTCAAGTCCCGACACGTTAAGCGAAATTACGGGAACATTCGGATAGCCTGCCTCTTTAAGCGCCTTACGAAGAAAGGCGATATAGTTAGTCGCACGACAGCCGCCGCCTGTTTGTGTAATCATAACGGAAGTGTTGTTCGGGTCACATTTGCCGCTTGTAAACGCATTGACAAGCTGACCTGTTACCATAATTGACGGATAACAAGCGTCGTTATTAACGCTCTTTAAACCAGCTTCAACGTCCTCTGCCGTTGCGTGTTCAAGCACAAGTGCATTGTAACCGTTTGCACGCATAACCGCCTCGAAAAGTCCGAAGTGGGTAGGACTCATTTGAGGGAAGATTATAGTATGCTTTTTGCGTTCTTCCTCTGTAAACTTAACTCTGTTAATTGTGTAATCATCAATTTTATGCGGAATAAAGTCGTTATCGTCACGTTCCTTGACTGCCGCTTTAAGCGAACGAACTCTTATTCTTGCAGTACCGAGATTTGAAACCTCATCTATTTTCAATGTCGTATAAATCTTTTCGTGTGACTGCAAAATTTCCTGTACTTGGTCGGTCGTAACTGCGTCAAGACCGCAGCCGAACGAATTAAGCTGAATTAGCTCAAGACGCGGATTTTTGATAACCTGTGCCGCTGATTCGTAAAGTCTTGTATGGTATGCCCATTGGTCAACAACTCTGATATCACGTTCAAGATGACCGAGATGTGCAACGCTGTCCTCTGTAAGAACGGCAAAGCCGAGTGATGTAATCATATCCGGAATACCGTGATTGATTTCAGGGTCGATATGATACGGTCTGCCGGCAAGTACGATAGCACGTTCATCGTGTTCGTCAAGCCACTTCAAAACTTCTTCACCCTTATTTCTGATGTCTTGCTTGTAATGCTGAAGTTCGGCAAAAGCCTTTTCAGAAGCGTTGTCAATTTCTGTTTTTGTAAAGCCGTAATCGTGCAACGCTTTCATCATTTGACGTTTAAACGACGGCTTGTCGGCAAGATTGATGAACGGATACAAGAAGTTAATATCGCTTTGACGCACAACGTCCATATTGTTGTAGATAACCTCCGGATAAGATGTTACCATAGGACAGTTGAAGTGATTGCCTGCGTCCGAATATTCTATCTGCTCATACGGAATACAAGGGTAAAAAATCGTTTTTATGCCCTTGTCGATAAGGTCTTGAATGTGACCGTGTACAAGTTTTGCAGGGTAGCAAGCACTTTCACTCGGTATCGAGTCGATACCTTTTTCGTAAAGGTCGTGCGTACTTCTGCCGGAAATTCTTACGGAGAAACCAAGCTCAGTAAAGAATGTAAACCATAGCGGATAATTTTCGTATATATTAAGCACACGCGGTATACCGATAACACCGTTCGGTGCATTCTCTGCCTTTAACGGCTTGTATGCAAATGCACGTTTGTATTTATAATCATAAAGATTAGGCATTTGCTTTTTGGCTTTTTCAAGTCCGGCACCGCGTTCACAACGGTTACCGGATACAAACTGACTTCCGTCAGAAAATTTTGTTATTGTAAGCTGACAGTGGTTGTTACACTTTTGACAACGTGTAAGTGAAGTATCGAATGTGAACGAATCAAGTTCATCAACACGAAGAATATCACATTCACCGCCGTTCCAACGTTCTTTTGCGATAAGTGCCGAACCGAACGCACCCATAATACCTGCAATATCCGGACGGACAACATTTTTACCTGTCAAAAGTTCAAAACAACGAAGTATAGCATTGTTGTTGAAAGTACCGCCTTGAACAACGATATTAGTACCCATTTGTTCGGGGTCACGAAGTTTTATAACCTTGTAAAGAGCGTTTCTGACAACGGAATAGGAAAGACCTGCACTGATGTCACCGACAGTCGCACCCTCTTTTTGGGCTTGTTTAACACGCGAATTCATAAACACCGTACAACGCGTACCAAGGTCAACGGGATTGTCTGCCACAAGTGCCTCTTGTGAGAATGATATTGTATCAAGTCCCAAACTTTCCGCAAATGTCTGAATGAATGAACCACAGCCCGATGAACAGGCCTCGTTAAGCATAATGCTGTCGATTACGCCGTTTCTGATTTTCATACATTTCATATCCTGACCGCCGATGTCGATGATAAAATCAACACCCGGTGAAAAATAATTTGCGGCTTTGTAGTGGGCGATAGTTTCAATTTCGCCTTCTTCAATTCTGAAAGCAGTCTTTAACAAAAGTTCGCCGTAACCTGTTGTACAGGCATTTGCGATATAAGCCGATTTCGGCAATTTTGAATACAATTCACGAAGTATTTTTATACCGCAGGTAATAGGACTGCCTTCGTTTTTGCTGTAATAATCATAAAGAATATCGCCGTCCTCGTTAATAAGTGCGGCTTTGATAGTCGTTGAACCGATGTCAAGACCAAGGAATACAGGACCGTTTGCGGTTGAAATATCCTTACGTCTTGCAACGTCTTTGCCGTGTCTGTCGAAAAATTCCTTGCGTTCTTCCTCTGTTTCAAACAGCTTGCGCATACGCGTGATTTCGGCGTCAACCGATTTTGCGTTTGCAAGCTGTGAAATAAGTGTGTCTATGTCGGAAGTCTTGTCTTCGTACATAAGTGCCGCACCGATTGCCACGAACAGCTGTGCGTTTTCAGGAGTTTTGAAAGACTTCGCATTGTCCTTTAAAGTTTCCTCAAACTGACGTCTTAGCTGAGGTAAGAAGTGCAAAGGTCCTCCAAGAAATACGATATTGCCCTTTATAGGTCTGCCTTGTGCAAGACCGCTGATTGTCTGAGTTACAACGGCTTGAAGAATTGACGCGGCAATATCTTCACGTGCCGCACCCTCGTTTAAAAGCGGCTGAACGTCCGATTTTGCGAAAACACCGCAACGGGCGGCGATAGGGTAAATAATAGTGTGCTTTTCTGCAAGTGCATTAAGGCCGTCTGCATCTGTTTTTAAAAGTATAGACATTTGGTCAATAAAAGAACCTGTACCGCCGGCACAAGTGCCGTTCATTCTTTGCTCAAGTCCGCCCGAAAGATAAAGGATTTTTGCGTCCTCACCGCCAAGTTCAATAACAACATCTGTTTCAGGCATAAATGTTTTTATAGCTGTTTTGTTTGCTATAACCTCCTGTACGAAAGGCAAATCAAGCATTTTTGAAAGTAAAAGACCGCCCGAACCTGTTATAACAACAGTGAACTGTTCGTTTTTGACAACCTCCTTGACTTCTGCAAAAAGGCCTTTAACGGTGCTTTTTATATCTGAAAAATGACGTCTGTATTCTGCAAATAAAGTATTATTGTTTTCATCAAGCACAACAACTTTAACTGTTGTTGAGCCTACATCAATACCCATATGTAGTCTACTCATCAATGTAACCCCCTCACATATTGTAGAGTATAAAATTATTCTATTCTATTATACATTCTAATAAGAAATTAGTCAAGTAAAGTTTGATTATGTTCATAACGATTTTACATAAAATCGTATAATTAAAATTTGTTGAAAATATTGACAAATAAATTGGAAAATGATATTATATTTGTACAAAATAAATAAAATCGGAGGGGATGACAAATGAAAAGAAAAATAGTTTTTGCGTGCATGATTTCTGCATTGCTTTTGTCGCAAACTGCAATGGCGGCACCGAATGTTGAAGTGAACGGAACGCAGATAGATACTGACGCGGTAATAATCGACGACAAAACGTATGTACCGCTTAGAGGTGTTTTTGAGGCCGCCGGAGCAGAGGTTTCATGGAACGAGGAAACGCAGACAGCAGGCATTAATATATCAAATTCGCTTAGTGATGATGAATTAATTCCTTCGGTGATTGAATCGGTAAGTCCGTCAGTGGTCGGAATTATCGGGCGCGGTAAGACGGAAAGCTATTACGGCTCGCAAGAGGGTATTATGAGCGGTTCGGGTGTTATAATAAAGACCGGCGGTGAAATTCTTACCAATGCACACGTTGTAAAAAATATGAACACGATTTTAGTTGTGATGAATGACGGAAAAGGCTATGAGGCGCAACTGAAATATATAGATGAAGATACAGACCTTGCGATTGTTAAAATAAAAAAGATTGGTTTGCCAGTTGTGAAATTCGCAAACAGTGAAGATATTGTTGTTGGTAAACAGGTTATAGCAATAGGAACACCGATAACGTTTTCATTGCGTAATTCCGCAACGGTAGGGCATATAAGCGGACTAAACAGAAGTGTCGGCGAGCCGTACAGACTTGTTCAGACAGATACGGCTATCACTCACGGAAATTCGGGCGGTGCACTTATTAATATGAACGGTGAGCTTGTTGGTATTACATCAAGCGGATATTCGGGTACAAATACTAATTTTGCAGTTCCTGTTGATACAGTTAAGTATGTACTTAATCAGTTTGAATTGTACGGAAAAGTCAGACATATATCATTTGGTGCAGAGTTCCAAGAGGACTGGCTTGCAGAGCTGGGAGTTCCGTCAGAGGCAGGACTTACAATAAAAGGGCTTGAAAAATCATCACCTCTTGCAAAGGCGTCGTTTAAGACCGGTGACGTGTTGGTTTCGGTCGATGATGTTGCGATAAACAGTATAGTTGAACTTAACGAATTGATGAAGAATTATCTTCCGGGCGATACTGTCAAAGTAGGTGTGAAAACCAACGGTGAAATCAAGTATGCGGATATAGTTCTTGACGAAAAAGCTAAAACGGAATAGGGGTGAGAATGATATGAAAAAGTTTATTTCTTTGATGATATGTGTGGCGATGATATTGTCGTCAGTCGGCGCTATGGCGGATAGTGACAGCCTTATAGTGAATACTGTTAAGGTGAACGTAAGTAGTGGCAGTGTTACGCTAAACGATGAGGGAATGTCTGTTTCAGCCGCACCGTATGTCAATCAAAACGGTGATACAATGGTTGATATGTATGCGCTGGTAAATGCACTCGGCGGCGAAATAACCGAAAAAGACGGAGTTTATTCGGTGACTTATGATGATGTTGAAATTAAGTACACATTAAATTCAACGGAAGTTGACGTTGCAGGACAGACGTTGACTATAAGTTCAGCTGTTACAATCAGTGATAACGGAACTGTAATGGCACCGTTGAGATTTGTTTCGGAGTCGCTTGGTGCAGACGTAACATACAACAGCGAAAGCGGAGAAATTGTAATTGTTTCGGCAGGCGGTCTGGATTCGGGAGTGAATTACAAGCTGTTGTTTAAGTATACCGAGAAAGAAAAAATAGGTAATTCAAAGGAACATTGGCGCTTTACAAAGACAGATAATTTTGATATGTCCGAGAGCAGTTACGGCAGTAGTTACAGATTTTCAATGAATGATATATCATTCACATTAAGAAGTCAGAAAAACGACGGAACCAGTTCTTTAGAACAATATTATCTTTCAATGCAAAAATCATATTTATCAAGTTACAACCGAAATGTAATGTATGATAAAGGAAAGGGCGAGCATAACGGCGTTGAGTATGTGTATACAAAGTACAGAAGACTTGATACTGTGACAGAGGCATATGCTTATAAAACAGACGAGTATTTTTGTTTTATAACAATACAGCGAAGTTTTGAAAACTTTGAAACTGCCAAAGAAAATACTGATGTTACTGCGTTTTTGAATTCGCTTGAATTTGATTATAAAGGCGGCGACGAAGAAAATACAGTTGATGTAGCCGAAATAGGTCTTGAAAAACAGCTTGCGGGAGAGGAAAAATCGGAATATGTAGACGGAAATTACAGATGGAGTATCAAATTAAATGAGGATTGGTCTGTAAACGAATACTACGGTTTTTACAATAAAGTGACAGTCATAAAACCGACAAGCATTGAAACGGACGATAATTTTAATTACGGCTATGGTTACGATTATGACGATATGTATTATTACAGTTCGTATTCAAGTGTAAGAGATCCTCTGATTATGATTTCTACATATTCTAATCCGAATAGGCAGTCTGCCGCAGATTGGGCAAAAAAGAACCGTGATGATTACGAAAAGACCGTTAATTCTGAAAAATATAAAATATCCGAAATAAAAGAAACTCAAATCGGACAGATTAAAGCATATTATTTTGAGGAGAATTATTCGGAGGACGAAAATGAGTATGTCGAAAAAACGTATTATATGAATTACGGTGATTTTAGATATAAAATTAATCTCGGATATGATAAGAGAGAAGAAGAGGCGGAGGGATTTAAGGAAAGTGCTGACGCAGTTATAAAGTCGTTTGTGCCTGGAGAAATAAATATAAATGAATTGGGCGACGCACTTGAAAGCG
>OLPG01001524.1_pt1 | contig 19181 bp, 18 predicted proteins | sample 1672311 | NCBI WGS metagenome assembly OLPG01 (sample SAMEA3136670, study PRJEB25190) | human gut metagenome | biome: human gut; feature: human-associated habitat; material: faeces | place: Austria | collected 2013 | reverse complement strand
TGCGGTAAAAGTGCGGTATTGACAACACAGAAAAAGAACTGTATTATAATTTTAGGGCTGTTCCTCTGCCCATTCTGGCGGGGGGCCAACGGCCCTGTGAGGCTCCCCTCCGCCCGTTCTGGTGGGGGTGGTAAAGCCTCTTTTTTTTATGCATTTTTCAGTACCTGCAGGAACACGCCGTTCACGGCTTGGGCTGTGTGGGCGGCATCCCCGGTCAGGGTGTGGGCATAGATGCCGAACGTGTCCATGTCTGCGCTGTGGCCTACCAGGCTTTTGACCTCCCCGGCGGGCAGCGTCTTGACCACAGACACGAAGGTGTGGCGCAGCTCGTACAGGCTGCACGGGGTCAGACCATTGGCAGCGCAGTAGGTTCTCCAGCGCTTGTAATAGTGCTGCTCGTTGGTGATCCGGAACACGCTGCCAAGGCCCCCGGAGGCTTCCCGCTGTTCATCCAGGACGTGGCAGGCCAGGGCCGACAGCTGGAACGACCGCACCGCGTTTTCATTCTTGCCCCGCGTCTGCTCCCCCTCCACGTTGACCGACCGGCTGACGTTGACCATGCTGCCGTGAATGTCTGCCCAGTCCAGGCCGATGACCTCGCCAGGGCGCAGGCCGGTCAAGACCTGGAACCTGTAGGCGTTGATGTATTCATCTTCCACGGTCTTGCCGCGGTAGGTGGTCGTGTCCACATTGAACAGCTTCACCAGGTCGGAGGGCTGCAAGATCGTCTTGCCCTTGTACCGGGCCCCGGCGGGGATTTTCAGTTCTTCCGGGACGTAGGCGGACAGCCTGGCCTTGCGGCAGTATTTACAGAAAGCCCGGAGATCAGCGGCCAACAGCTTGAGCATCTTGCGGCTGCGCCCGGCAGCGTAGGCCGTGTTGATGATTTCTTGCAAGTCCTGATCTGTCAGCTGATTGACCCGCCGGGAGCCAATGGCGGGCAGAATCCAGTTGCGCCAGCGGCTTTCCGTGGGGCGGTAGTTGGTCGTGCAGGTCGTGACTTCCACCTCATGCAGCCACAGCTTGCCCGCATCGGCTACTCTGGGCGCTCTGGCTGCTATGCCGTCATCTAACCATGCGTCCGCTTTAGCGTTCGCTTCACGCTGCCCGGTACGGCCTGGGCGGCTGCTGTAGAAGCTCTTGCGCTTGCCGTCGTGCTGAACGTCAATGCGCCACATCTTGCCCGTCCAGCGGGCTGTGTTCGTGCGTTTACCCATAAAACAAAACCTCCTTACAGGTACACTTTGACAAGCCCACCTGAAAAGAGGTATAATAGCCTTGCGTGGGGGCTTTACTCCTCTTTTGGGGTGAGCGTCCTATTCAAAACCGTTCACGGCTGCAACCGTGGGCGGTTTTTTCTTTTGTATGCAGCATAACCAGCACGGCCTGGCTCTGATCGGCGTGTTGCTTTGTTTCGCTGCAGGTACACTATACCAACTTTGCGCCGGGATTATATTTTGCGCGGAAAAACTTTTTTAAAAAAATTGGTATAGTAATGAAGCAAACAAAAACGGAAGAGGCAGCGGCCAGATACCCGCATGGAGTTTTCGGCCCGGCGGGCGGCTGATTTCTCGTTGCTTCTATACTATACCAACTTTTATTTTTCTTTGCAGTTTGTTTACTGCGAAAAAGTTGGTATAGTATCAGAGCGGCGGAATGGTGGCGGGATGTGTCCAATGTGGACACGCTTTTATTATTCTGTGCTGTTATCCTGATTGTCTGTAATCTTATATTTTGGGATTTGTGTTAGTTCTTCTATTCGTTCTATTGCAACATCTTGCCCGTCACGATTTAGTAATTCTAGCAAAGGTTTTATTCTTTCTATGGTGTCTTCTAAATACATGTCGAAATTTGTATTATTTTCGCTATGATTAAAAACGATTTGGTCATAAGAATCTGGATGATTTTCTATCCAAAGAGCTAATTCATCTTGTAAATCCTCAATAATCAGTGTTGGTAAGACACCAAGGGCCTTTGAAATTTTAATAACTGTTTCAAGATGTGGCTCTCTGGCTCCTCGTTCATATTGCTGAATTGTTATAGCAGCTAATCCACATTTTGCGGCTAACTCTTTCTGAGTTAGGTGTGCTTTTTTTCTATATTTTTTTATGTTTTCTCCAGTAGTCATAATTTCACCACCAAATTATAGTTTAATGTTATATTACCAGAAAAGCAAAAAACATTCAATAGAATTATTTAAAAACTATTGACACATTCACGCGAATATATTATAATGCATACAAACGAATGCAAAAGAGGTGATTTAAACATGAAAATCAATAGCCAGAAAATTGAACTCATGGCCGCAAAGCAAGGCATGACTGAGACAATGCTGGCCGCTGCAATGAAGATGACACCGCAGAACTATTACACAATTCGCCGCCGTGGCAGCTGTAAGGCCGTTACCGTTGTACGCATTGCCCGCGCCCTGAACTGTGAGCCGGAAGAAATCATTATCCCGGAGAGTTAAGCAGAATTAGACAGTACTAAAATCTAGCCGCACATTTAGGGGTTGTATGCCTCGGTAATGAAGTTATATACCCCCACCCACAAAAACGCCGTGTGTTGCGTTACACAAGCGCTTACACGCATTCAAACAGGAAAGGAAAAACAAAAATGATTATTTTAACGGATGAAATTGCAATGACCGCCAACAGAAGACAATACACCATCGGAAACCCTTGCAAAGGCGGTCTTAATGATAAGCAATATTTCACGCGGCTGGAAAACGCTTTGCAAGAGGCCGTCCGCATTGCTGTGCGGCTTGAAATTGCCGATGGCAGCATTACCGAGCTGCGCCAGATCGTGACCGAACAGGCCCGGCTTGAACAGGAGTTCAGCGAAAAGCTAAAGGGGGTGTATGTCTGATGGTTCTTTACGCTACCGACCATGAGCGGCAGTTGATCGTTGCCGCGCTGAGTTTCTATGCACAACATCTGGGCAATGTTGCAAGCCCTGCCGAACAAGCCCAGGCCGCCGCACTGGCCGACGAAGTCGAAGCCTCTTACCGATGACTCCCACAGCCCCGGCGGGGTGGATGAGAGCAGACCGTTATGCGTTTTCCTCGCGCGCGTAGTATAAGTACCATCTTTGCGGGGAAAATTCGATTTTCTACATGACACACAGTTCACGCCCGCGCGCGTGTATAAAGGCGCAGGCTGAAAGGAGAATCAAACTATGTGTAAACCGTTCTACAATTTGCGTGTGCGTTTTGCTCAATGTGAAATGTCACAGAATGAGGTTGCCCGCGCCGCTGGTATGGCATCAAGCACCATGACCGCCCGCATGACCGGCGCACAGCCCTTTGATGCGTGGCAGATTGAAAAAATTGCCCAAACGTTGAACATTCCGCCAGAAGAGTACTACAAGTATTTTTTCGACCATAAAAAGGCGGCGGGCTGATGGCAAATCGCAGAATGTTTAGCCTTTCTATCGTTGACACAGACCGCTTTCTTGAAATGCCATCCAGCACCCAGGCGCTGTATTTTCATTTAGGGATGCGAGCCGATGATGACGGCTTTGTAGCTGCACCGAAAAGCATTGCCGCAATATGTGGCTGCTCTGTTGATGATATACGGCTGTTAGCAATGAAAGGCTTTGTACTGGCATTTGAAACGGGTGTTCTTGTTATCACGGACTGGAAAGAGAATAACAAAATCCGCAAGGACCGTTACACGCCTACCAAGTTTATCCACGAAAAAATGCTTTTAGGTGACAACCAAAATGACAACCAGAGTGACACCCAAACCGCAACCAAATGGTTGCCACAGGATAGGTTAGGTAAGGATAGGATAGGTAAGGTAAGAGAGAGTAAAGAGAGAAAAGCGGACAGCGCCGCTTTTCCGCCCTCTCTCGCTGATTCTGAAAAAAGCAAACCAAAACGGAAAAAGCAGGAACATCCACAAGAAACTGTAGCCGACGTATTCCGAACCTTTGCTGGAAGTGATGCAGAACTTGAAAAGGCTCTCACGGATTTTAATGCCCTAAGGGCTGCGAACAAAAAGCCCCTGACCCCGCGCGCGGCTGAATTGATTTGCAAGAAAGTTATGACCCTTGCAAAAGAAGCCGATGTAAGAAATACGCACGGTTACATGATTGCCGTTTTGGAACAGAGCATTGAACGCGGTTGGGATGGTATTTGGTCTTACAAAGGAAACTTTAAAGACACTTCCGCCGTTCACGGCTCAGACAATGAAGACCATCCGCGTGAAATTGGTCCAAACGATGATATTACCCAATACTTGTAATGTGTCCACATTGGACACGCCAGCCCCGGCGGGCTGTTTGGAAAAAACAAAAGCCGCCTTAGGTGCGACCAACACCCAAAGCGGCAGGCGGTAAAGCGTTTGACACACGCGGATTTACCGCCTTCAGTATAACCGATACGGAGGAAAAAAGCAAATGAAAACTGAAAAGACCATCAATCTAACCGCCTACAAGGTGGAGTACATCGACCAACGGGAGCCGAAGCCGCGCACGGTATACACTCAGACTGTGGTGCTGGACGGCGGCAAAATCAGCGCCCTAAACCGTCTTGACATGCGCCCGGCGGGCTATATCACCCAGCAGTTTGAGAGAGACGGCTACACCGTGGCCAGCATCCACAAGGGCGAGACCATCGCCGCCCGCGTTGACCTGACCGAGCTTTGGCAGTATACCGCCGCGGCGGCAGAGCTGGCCGAGACAAAGAAACAGCTTGCAAGAGTGCTTGGGCAGCTGAAGGAGGCCGAAGAATGACAAACCCGCAAATTATAACGCCTTCTGAAGCTTACGAGCTTGCTTGCTGTACCGGCATAGAATCGGACGGACTGCCCGGCGGCCTTTATGAATTCTGCAATGAAGTCTTGAAGTTATGGAACGCTAGACCGGTAGACGATGAAAGCTGGGTAAATCTTGTATTTATGCTTTCCTCTGTGTTTGTCGCAGGCATGGTATATGCGCGCGATGGGGGTTATTTCAAGAGTGAAGATTAAAATAACTTATACAGCAGAAGAACAACAGCTATTTGAGCGTGTCCGCGCCGAACTGCTGCAAACCATGCCGACAGCACGGCAGCATGAAAGCAAAGCCCCGGCGGGTACAAAGATATTTTATATTACCACTTGCAAAAAAGACCGGCCCACTGTATAATAAAAAGCACACAGAGTACCGCCAATAGGTAAGCCGCACAGGCGCAGGGAAAAGCAAACGCTTTTTCTTGTGCCTGTTTTTTTATGCTGTTTCATTTGGGCTTGATGGCAGCAGCGGCAGTGGCGCATAGTATGCGCTTTGCTGGCCGTGAGCGGTTCTTCGTAGGTCTTTACTTTGATCGTTAGCTTTTCTGTGTGTCTGTATGAAAATTACGCAAAGTTGCCAGTGTCGGGCAGCAGATGCCCAAGAGCGAAAAAGGGAAAAAACAGCAAAAAACACACAAAAAGCGCTTAGAAAGTTAAGCATATAGGGTGCCTGCAGGGAGTGGGGGAGGGTCCCCGCCCCCGCCCACGGCGCTCCTTCTGCTGTCCAGCGCCGATTTACACACAGGGAGTATTTAAACAGAGGGTAGAAAGCGGCAAAGACTGCTTTTTACATAGATTACGCTACGGCAGCGGTAAAGCCGGGAAAGGATAACACTACATGGGAGAGGATAAAAGCGCACTTTCTACGGAGGTTCATATTATTTGCGGACCGCCTGGTTCAGGCAAAACCACTTTTGTACAGAAACACATGCAGCCAGGCGATTTAATCCTTGATATGGACGCAATCGTGGCCGCATTAACTGGCAACAAAAGCACACACCCGGACTATTCAAATGTTATGAACACAGCGTTGGCTGTAAGGGAAACCATATACAAATCTATTGAATCTGGCAAGGCAGGAAAACGGGCTTTTGTCATCACTGCTACTTCGGACAAGCAACAGGTCGAGAATCTATCCCGGCGGCTTCACGGATCTATGCACTATATGGATACGCCAGAAGCAGAGTGCATCAAACGAATTTGCAATGACCCTACCAGACCAGATAAAGAAAAGGACCGCGCACTTGTAAAGCGTTGGTTTTCCGTTAGTAAGTCAACCGAGAAAGGAATCCCCATGAACGAAACTGAAAACATGGATATTAACGGAACTGCCCCCAGTAGGCAGGAAGAACGCACCTTTACACAGGCAGAGCTTAACGCCATTGTAGCGGATCGGCTGGCCCGTGAGCGTGCCAAATATGCAGACTATGACAAATTGAAAGATAAGGCGGGAAAGGCTGACGCATTACAGCAGCAGCTTGATACACTGGAGGCCGACACGGCCCGGCGGGCGATGAAGAAGAAAGTCGCTGACGCTACCGGCGTACCAGAGGCGCTACTTACCGGAGACACGGAAGAAAGCTGCACAGAGCAGGCACATGAAATTATGCAGTTTGCTGCACCTTCTTACCCGGCTATACCGGACGGCGGCACGGCTGGAGCGGTTGGAAATTATCAAGATGTTTTTTCGCCCGCTTCCGATAAGGAGCTATCCAAGGCATTTTGCCGGGATAACAAGCATAAGCCGAAGCCTTACCCGCCCCGCATCTATTAAGCGAGGTTGAATTTATGTCCGTTGAACTTACTACAAAATTTGCACCTAAAACCGATGAACTTTTCAAGGCTGAAAGCAAAATCAGCCTGTTGACTAACACCGACTACGATTGGACGGGGGCGCACGCCATCAAGCTGTACAAGATCAGCACAAGCCCGATGAACGATTACGCCCGCAACCGCAGCGCGGCCCCGGAGGACAGCAGCGAGTCTTTGTCCCGCTATGGTCAGTTGCTTGATCTGTCCGCCACTACCGAGGAGCTGTTGCTGAAGCATGACCGCTCTTTTATCTTCAATGTGGACAAGCTGGACGAGGACGAAACACAGGGCCAGCTTGAAGCAGGCACCGCCCTTGCTCGTGAGCTGCGCGAAGTAGTTGTACCGGAGGTTGATACCAATGTGTACAAGATCATGGCAGAGGGCGCAGGCGTTAAGCCCGAAGCCGCCGCGCTGACCAAGTCGAACATTTACGCCGCTGTGTTGGCCGCGTCTCAGGCGCTGGACGATGCGGAAGTGCCGGAGACAGACCGCGTACTTACTGTTACCCCGGCAATCTATGCGCTTTTGAAGCAGGCTGTTGAATTTGACCACACCGAAATCGGCGCGGAGATGCGCGCCCGCGGCGTTGTGGCTGTTCTGGACGGCGCTGCAGTTGTCAAGGTGCCCGCGGTTCGCCTGCCGGAAAAATTCGGCTTTATGCTGTGCCACCCGTCCGCCACTGTTGCACCGGTCAAGCTGGAGGATTTCGGCATTCACAACGACACGCCACTTTCTAGTGGCACGATCGTAACCGGCCGCGTTTGCTATGACGCGTTTGTGTTGGACAACAAAAAGACCGCTATTTATTATCAGGCCATTAGATGATTGTGCAAAATGCCCGTTTGCGTGACCTGATCCGCGCCGGATCGTGCCCGGTTCTATAGCAAAATGCACAAAAAGCGTGCGGGTTTACAGCCTGCACGCTTTTTGTTTATAGGGGGGATTCTATGGACGCAACAACCAAAAACAGCGGCCGGCAGGCCACCAACGCCGCACTTGCAGCACTGGCCGCGGCGGGCAATAGCTGCGCCTTGGGCCAACTGTGGGAAGCTAACAGGGGCCTGCTTCGTTCGATAGTCTGGAAGTGGTACCCGGCCCACAAAGCCCAGGCGGACGCCCACGGCCAGACCGCAGACGACTTGGAACAAGAGGGCTTTTTTGCTGTTCAGTACGCAGCACAGACCTACAACCCCACACAAGGGGCCTTTACAACTTGGTTGACAGCCGCCATGCAGCGCCAAATACAGCGCACGCTTACCAACGGCCACGCCCGCGCCGTGACTGGTGAGGACGGCAAGCGGCACACCACCAGCGCCGATCCGCTGAACCATTGCGCCAGCCTAGACACGCCCCTTGACGATGAAAACGGCGGCGCGGCCACGCTGGGCGACCTGCAGGAAGACCCGACAGCGGCGGAAGAACTGGACGCGGCAGAAAGTGCGCTGTTTCAAGATCAGCTGCGCACGGCGGTAGAAGAAGCGCTTAAACAGCTGTCTGACAGTGAAGCAGATGTTTTGCGCCGCCGGTATTATCAGCAACAACCACTGCGGGAAGTCGGCGAGGTCTACGGCGTGACATGGAGCCGAGCCCAGCAGGTAGAGAAAGCAGCTATGCGCAAGCTGCGCCGTAACCCGGCATTATGCCGCTTTCATGATGAGATCATACAGCACCACGCATACAGAGGCACAGGCTTTGCAGCGTGGCAACACGGCAGCAGCGTAGAAGAACACATAATTGAATACTTGGAAAGTAAAAGCGCCTACCTGTATGCGGTGCGGTAAAATGTGCGGTGAAACAAAAGAAACCAGCCTAAGAATCAACGCTCTTAAGCTGGTTTCTTTGGTGCGGATGAAGGGATTTGAACCCACACTCTTTTAAGGGAACTAGAACCTGAATCTAGCGCGTCTGCCAGTTCCGCCACATCCGCATATTCTTTTCGCCGTGGGCCGTGGCCCTGACGACGTGTATTATTATAGCCAAACCGCAAACAAATGTCAAGCGTTTTCCGCAAAAAATGCCAAACTTTTTTATATTTTTGTGAACATGAGTAAAAACTGCGCAAAAACGTCAAAACGCGCTGCGCCAAAACTTGCATTTGCGCCATAAGCTGTTATAATAAAAGTATATAGTAAGAGCATGCAACCGTGAGCAAAACGCATGTTTTGCAAAATCAAAATGCAGTATATAGATGAAAAAACAAGCCGAACACAACTATATGCTGTACGCCCTCGAGAACAAATCGGAGCTTTGCCCATCCCTAAAGCATGAATTATGGAGGTGACCCACTATGTGGACACGCGAACTTTTAAAAACCAACGCCAAGCAGGCCCTGCAGGGACGCTACTGGCGTTCCTTCTGGATCTGTCTGGTGCTCAGCTTTGTAGGGCTGGGCGGGGCAGGGGCCAACAGCGGCAATGCGGCGCATCAGGCTGTCAGCACTGTTACGGACGACACGACGGCCTATGACATCATCAACAGTATCCCCGACAGTATGCTGGGGGCGATCCTCGTCGGTATGCTCATCGGCTCTATTGCCGCGCTTTGCTGGGCACTCTTTGTCGTCTACCCGCTCAACGTCGGCCGCTGCCGCTATTTTATGGAGAGCCGCCAGTCCCTGACGCCCGTCTCCACCGTCGTCAGCACCTTCCGCCGCCCCTACGGCAACCCCATCGTGGTGCAGTTGCTTACCGACCTGAAAATCGCGCTGGGCTTCCTGTTGCTCATTGTGCCGGGCATTTACTGGGAGTATTGCTATGCGCTGGTGCCCTACCTGCTGGCCGAAAACCCCTATATGTCCGCCACCCGTGCTATGGAACTGAGCAAGGAGATGATGGAGGGCGAGAAGTGGAACTTCTTCATCCTCAAGCTGTCCTTCTTTGGCTGGCTGCTGCTCTGCGTGTTCACCTTCGGCATCGGCGGCTTCTTTTTGGAACCGTACATGCAGGCGACCTACGCGGAATTTTACGCCGCCATGCGCAGCAAGGCACTGGCCATGGGCATGACGACTACCGACGAGCTCGGCGGCTTTGTGCGGCATGATACCTACCCCAACGACATGGACTTCTGATTCAGAATAAACCCGCGAAACGCCGCGGAAACGGGAGCTGCTCCTGTTTCCGCGGCGTTTTTTGGCAAAGCCCCGCGCACGATTTCACACTTCTTCAAACCATTGTCGCAAAATTATCACAATTTATCACTATAATAAAAGACATTATGAAATGAAAAGGGGAGTGCGCACTTTGATCGAAGTAGAGCATCTGACAAAGCGCTACGGCAGCCACACCGCGGTGGACGACATCAGCTTCACCGTGGAGGATGGCGGCATCTACGGCCTGCTCGGCCCCAACGGTGCGGGCAAGTCGACCACCATGAACATTATTACCGGCTACATTTCGGCCACGGACGGCACGGTCAAAATCGACGGCCACGACATCGCCGACGAGCCCGCCGCGGCCAAGGCCTGCATCGGCTACCTGCCGGAGCTGCCGCCGCTGTATCAGGAGATGACCGTGCAGGAGTATCTGCTGTTCGTTGCCGAGCTGAAGGGCACCCGCAAAAAGGCGGATCGTGCCGCCGCAGTGGCGCACGCCGCGGCCCGCGCGGGCCTGCAGGGCATGGAGCAGCGCCTGATCCGCAACCTGTCCAAGGGCTACCGTCAGCGTGTGGGCATTGCCGCTGCGCTGCTCGGCACGCCGAAGATCATCATTCTGGATGAGCCCACCGTCGGCCTGGACCCGGCGCAGATGATCGAGATCCGCTCCCTCATCCGCGACCTGGGCAAGACCCACACGGTCATCCTGTCCAGCCATATTTTGAGCGAGGTCCAGACCGTCTGTGACCGGGTGCTCATCATTGCCCACGGCAGGCTCGTGGCGCAGGGCACACCGGAGGAGCTGGCCGCCCAGCTGACCGCCAAGGGCACGATCACCGCCACGGCACAGGGCAGCCGCGAGGCCGTTGTGGCCGCTGCAGGCAAGGTGCCCGGCCTGACCGACCTGCGTGTCACCGACGAGAAGGGCGGCGAGGTCAGCTTCACCGCCGTCAGCACGGCGGGTACTGACCTGCGCGGTGCGCTCTCGCTGGCGCTGGCCCAGGCGGGCTGCCCGGTGCTGAGCCTGAGCGCCGAGACGATGAGCCTGGAGGATGTATTCCTGCAATTGACCGAGACACCCGAGAGCGGCAAGCCGGAAAGCGCCGCTGCCCCCGCCGAAAATCCCCCTGCGGAAGCCGCCGCAGAAGAAGCAAACGAAAAGGAGGCGAACAGCGATGAAAGCAATCTTTAAACGCGAGGTCAAAAGCTACTTTACCGGCATGATCGGCTGGGTCGTTGCTGCCGTAAGCCTTTTCTTCCTGGGACTGTACTACACCAACCGCAACCTGCTCTACGCCTCGTCGGACTTTGCGTCGGTGCTCTACACCATGACGATGATTTTGCTTTTCCTGCTGCCGGCCATCAGTATGCGCAGCTTTGCGGAGGAGCGCAAGAACCGCACCGACCAGCTGCTGCTGACCAGTCCGGTCAGTATCCCGGCCATTGTGGCCGGTAAGTTTCTGGCCGAGGTCGCGGTCTTTGCCCTTCCGCTGGCCGCCGCCGTGCTCATGCCGCTGATTTTAAAGGCGTTCGGCACGGTCTCGCTCGTTGCGGCGTACAGCGCCGTGCTTGGCTACCTGCTGCTGGGCAGCGCCTGCCTGGCCGTCGGCACCTGGATCTCGGCCCTGACCGAGAACCAGATCTTAGCCTACCTCGCCACCTTCGGCGCACTGCTCGTTGCCTACATTATGGACGGCATCCAGACCATGTTCACCACCGGCAATCTGCTGGCATTTATTGCTTTTATGGTCGTCGTGCTCATCGCGTCGATTCTCGTCGGCGTTATCTGCAAGCGGCTAACCGCGGGCGTCACGGTGTTCTGCGTGGGGGCTGTTGTGCTGTTCATTCTGTTCCGGCTGCGCCCGGCGTGGCTGCTGACGGCCTTCAACGCGGTGCTGTCCGCGCTGGCGCTGTTTGACCCGTTCCAAGACATTGTGGGCGGTATGTTCAGCATCCCGGCCATCGTGTACTATCTGTCGGTCATCGGGCTGTTCCTCTTCCTGACCGGGCAGGCGTTGGAACGCCGCCGTTGGAATTGAGGAGGGAAACGCCATGAAAAAGTTGAATGTAAAGCTCCCGCAGGGCGGCAGCAAGCGTGCCCTGCACAGCGGTATGTACGCCAGTGCGCTGGCGGTGGTGGTGCTGGCGGTGATCATTCTGGTCAACCTCGTCATCCGCGCACTGCCCACCAAATACACCCAGTACGATATTTCCACGACGTCGCTTTTCACGTTAAGTGACACCACCGAAAACCTGCTCCATGAGCTGAACGCCGATGTGACGGCCTACTATCTGGCCGAGAGCGGGCAGGAGGACGCGAACATTACCCGCCTGCTGGACCGCTACGCGGGCGAGAGCAGCCATTTCAGCTGGCAGCAGCGCGACCCCGTGCTCTACCCGACGTTCGCCCAGCAGTATGACGGCGCGTCGGCGGGCAGCGTTGTGCTGGTCTGCGGCGACAACAGCGACGTGCTCTCCTACAACGATATGTACGAGATGGACCTGGAGAGCTACTACACCACCGGCACGGCCAACTATAGCTTCCAGGCCGAGAACGCCCTGACCTCCGGCATCGCCAAGGTCACCCGCACGGCGGCCTACCAACTGTACGAGCTGACCGGCCACGGCGAGACCGCGCTGTCCGGCGACTTTACCGACACGCTGTCCAACGCCGGTGTGACCGTGACCTCGCTGAACCTGACCACCGCCGGCAGCATCCCGGCGGACGTGAGTGCCGTGCTTATCAACGCGCCGGGCGCAGACCTGACCGATGCCGAGACGACGATTTTGAAGGACTACGTGGCGAACGGCGGCAAGCTGTTTGTGACCACCGACTTCACCACCGGGACGCCGAATCTTGACAGTGTGCTGGCCGACTGCGGCATGGCCCGCCAGCCCGGCCTGCTGATCGAGACCGACACCGACCATTACCCCTACGGCTACCCCCAGACCTACCTGCTGCCCAAGCTGGCCGGCAACGACATCACCGCGGGCGTGTCCCAGAGCATGATGATCTACACCCCCATTGCCCAGGGCATCACGACGAACGACGACAGCGAGTTCGCCTTTACCGACCTGCTGACCACCGGTGATAACGCCTACGCGATGGAGAACTACGCCACCGCCGAGACCGCCCAGAAGGCCGATACCGACCCCGAGGGCTGCTTTGCCGTGGCTGTGGCGGCGGATAACTCCGCCACCGGTGCGCGCGTCGTCTGGGTCAACTGCCCGAACCTGCTGGAAAGCAACATCAACCAGGCCGTCTCCGGCGGCAACGCCCAATTCCTGGGCAGCGTTGTCAACTGGATGAACGGCGAGCAGACGGCAGCGGTCATCAACGCAAAGAGCATGAGCGCGGCCTCGCTGAGCGTGCCGACCTCGGCGGCCATCCCGCTGGGCGTACTGTTCACGCTGGTGCTGCCCATCGTCTGCATCATTGCGGGCGCGGTGGTCTGCGTTGTGCGCCGCCGCAGATAAAGGAGAACCATGAAAAACAAGAAATTTCTGCCGCTTGGCATCCTTGTGGGCGTCGTTGCGCTGCTGGGCATCCTGCTGGCCGTGCTGACGCTGCACGGGGAGGCGGAGACCGACACGACGCTGCCGCTGTGTGACCTTGCGGCGGATGACATCGACGCGCTGTCCTACGCGGGCAACAATGTAGAAGTCTCGCTCCTCAAGGGCAGCGACGGCTGGCTGCTGGCCGATGACCCGTCGCTGCCGCTGGACCAGACCAAGGTGCAGAGCCTTGTGGAGGACTACGCCAACCTGAAGGCGCAGCGCAAGCTCGAGGGCAATGACCTGGCCGAGCTGCCCGCTAAAAGTGACACCCCGCAGATGACGATCACCCTCGGGGCAGGGGAGCAGACCGTGGACCTGACTGTAGATCAACTGAACAGCGTGGCAGACGTCTACTACGTCTACGACGAATCCGGCGCAGCCTACACGGTCCGGCGCAGCGACCTGGCGACGCTGAGCAAGTCACCCCGCGACCTGTACAAGGCCCAGACGCTGACCGACAAGACGACAGACGATGTGGCCGCCATGCAGGTGAACGACCTGACATTTACCTGCACCGACGGCATCTGGACGCTGGCCGACGACCCGGACTACGCCCTGACCCAGAGCAGCGTCAGGAAGATGGCCGGCACGATTCTGGAAATGCAGACCGCGTGGACCATCACCGCGCCCGATGCTGACCGCGCCTACGGGCTGGATGCCCCCGACGTGACCGCGACGCTGTCCTTCACCGACGGCACAAGCCTGACGGTGCGGTTCGGCACGGCGAGCGCGTCCGACGACAGCCTGTGCTACCTTGCCAGCTCCGACGCGCCGACGCTGGTCTATGAGGTCAACGCCGACCACAAGTCCGCCTTTGCTGTGACGAAGGAGTCGCTGCACGACGATACCGCCACCGCCGAGACTGCCGTCGACACCGACGTTGTGGCCCAGTACCCCGTCGGCGGCGAGAACGACTACGCCGACAGTCTGCCGGACTAAATATAGCCGAGCAAAAGCCTTCCCCCTTGGGGCTGCGCCCGCAGGCGCGTGTCGGAGCGCAACCGCCGCAGGCGGCTCTTGGCGCGCAGACTGAAGGTAGCCGCAGGCCGGATGAGGGGCGACACTGCCATGAAAACCCACTAACGGGTTACGGCAGGGTCGCTCCTTTTTGCTGTCTTGCTCTTGCTCTGCAAATATGCTACTATAATAGTAAATGTAGGGGCGAACATTGTTCGCCCGCCAACCTTCCGTTGGCACTCGTCCCCGGGTCAATGCCTGTTACCCATCCATCGTAGGGGCGGATTTCATATCCGCCTGCGCCGTTCGCCACACCACTCACCCTCACCCGAAAGGCGGTGACCCCCTATGAAACGCCTGTTTCTCCCCGCATTGCTCCTCACCACCCTCACAGCCTGTACGGCAGCCCCGGCGGGCACCCTGCCCGCCGCCGCGCCGACCCCAACTCCCGCGTCCACCCCGGCCCCAACCGCAGCGCCCGCCCCCGCCGACGCGCTGACGCCGGAAGAAAAAATCGGCCAGCTTTTCATCATTCGTCCCGATGCCTTGGATCTTACGCTCCCGCAGGAGACCATCAACGACGCAAAGGCCGACGGTGTGACCATGCTGACCGACGCCATGCGGGAGACCCTGCAAGCCTACCCTGTGGGCGGCATCTGCCAGTTCGGCAAGAACATCACCGACCCGGAGCAGCTGGCGCAGTTCAACGCCGATTTGCAGGCCGCCAGCCGCACGCCGCTTTTCATCGCGGTGGACGAGGAGGGCGGCGCGGTGGCGCGCCTGGCCAACCACCCGGCCTTTGACCTGCCGCAATATGAGAGCGCCGCCGCGGTGGGCGCGTCCGGCGACCCGGCGGACGCCTGCGCCATGGGGCAGACCATCGGCGCATATTTAAAGGAGTACGGCTTCAACATGGACTTTGCGCCTGACGCCGATGTGAACACGAACCCGGATAACCCCATCATCGGTACGCGGGCCTTCTCGTCGGACGCCGCCACCGCCGCCGAAATGGCCGCTGCCGCCGCGGACGGCCTGCGCACCGGCGGCATCCTGCCGACGCTCAAGCATTTCCCCGGCCACGGTGATACCGCTGAGGACAGCCACACCGCGCTGGCCGTGACCTACAAAACGCTCGACGAGCTGCAAGCCTGCGAGCTGCTGCCCTTTGCGGCGGACACCGGCCTGCACGCCGTCATGGTCGGGCATATCGCCGCGCCGAATGTGACCGGCGACGGCACCCCGGCCACCCTTTCGCCGCAGCTTGTCGCGCTGATCCCCGACGCGGAAAACACCCTCATCGTCACCGACTCGCTGGCGATGGATGCCATCACCGCCGCCTACACCCCCGGCGAGGCCGCCGTGCAGGCCCTTCAGGCGGGCTGTGATGTACTTTTGATGCCCAACTCCCTGCCCGAGGCCTACGCCGCCGTCCTGAAGGCTGTGCAAAACGGCACGATCTCCGAGGAACGCTTGGACCGGAGCGTCAATAAAATCCTGCTGTACAAGCAGCAATTTGCATCGTAGGGCGGCCAGTCCTCTGACCGCCGCAAACCGCGCCGTAACAAAAGAGGTACTCTATGTCCAACACCATCTGGGCCGTTGACGGCTCGTTTTTTGCCCAGCGCCTTTCGGGCATCCAGCGCTATTCCATCGAGCTGCTCGCCGCGCTGGACCGCATCGTCCCGCCGGGCTTTGTCGAAATTGTCACCCCGCCGGGCGTTGAAACGCCGCACTATACCAATATAAAGGTCGTTTCCTTCGGCACGCACAGGGGCGGCGTCTGGCAGCAGCTCGACTACCCGCGCTACCTCCGGCAGCGCGGGGCCGGGGGACTTGCCACCTGCAATGTCATCCCGCTGTTCGGCTTCCGCGGCATTGCCGTTGTGCACGATGTCTGCTACCGCGCACGCCCGGACTTTTACACCGACCCCCGCGGGCGGCTGAGCGCTGCATGGCACTGCCTGCAATACCGCCGCATTGCCAAAAGGGCTGAGCGCATCATCACGGTGTCGGAGTTCTCCAAATCGGAAATTGCCAAATATTACGGCGTTCCTGCGTCAAAAATGGACGTTGTCTACAACGCCTGGCAGCAGATGCGGCGCATTGCGCCCGACGAGAGCATTTTTGCCCGGCACCCGCAGCTCAAGCCCGGTCAATACTATTTCAGCATGGCGAACCTGCTCAAAAACAAGAACTTCCCGTGGGTGCTGCGCGCGGCCGGGGCCAAGCCCGACGCCGTGTTTGCCATTGCGGGCGGCGGCAGCCTTGCCGCCGAGGCCGAGCGCCTCGGCCTGGCCGACCTGCCCAATGTGCTGTATCTGGGGTATGTCAGCGACGGTGCAGCCAAGGCGCTGATGGCTCACTGCAAAGCCTTTCTTTTCCCGACGCTTTATGAGGGCTTCGGCATCCCGCCGTTGGAGGCCGCCGCCTGCGGTGCGCCGCAGATCATCGTCAGCGACACCCCTTGTATGCGGGAGGTCTACGGCCCCTGCGCCGCCTACATTGACCTGACCGTGAACCCCGGCGACGTCGATGACGTCACCCCGGCCACGGCTCCCACCGCCGCCCTTCTCGAAAAATACAGCTGGGACAAGAGCGCTGAAAGACTGCTGCAAATTCTCGAAAAATAAAACACTGCCCGCCGCTTTCAACCCGAAAACGGCGGGCAGGGTTTTACATCCCGAACTTTCTGTCCAACGTCCTGTATTGCAGCGTCTCGGACAGATGCGCCGTGTCCAGTACCTCGCTGCCGTCGAGATCGGCCACGGTCCGGGCCACGCGCAGAATGCGGTCATAGGCGCGGGCACTGTAGCCCAGCCGCTCAAACGCGCTGCGCAGGATTTTCTCGGCGGCAGGGGTCATGCGGCAGTAGCGCCGCAGGGCGCCGGACGGCAGCTGCGCGTTGCACCGCACGCCGGGCAGGGCCTTGTACCGCTCCCGCTGCAAAGCACGCGCCGCCATGACCCGGGCACGCACGTCGGCGCTGGACTCACCGCCCTGCTCGGACGCAAGGTCGTCGTACTCCACGGGCAGGGCCTCGACGTGTAAGTCAATGCGGTCCAGCAGCGGGCCGGAGATGCGCCGCCGGTAGGCATCCACCGCGCTCGGCGTGCAGGTACACTCCCGCGTGGGATGGCCTAAATAACCGCACTTGCAGGGATTCATGGCGGCCACCAGCATGAACCTGCACGGGTAGGACGCCGTGCCGTGTACGCGGCTGACGGTGACCTTGCCGTCCTCCAGCGGCTGGCGCAGCACCTCGAGCGTATCGCGGGCAAACTCGGGCAGCTCGTCCAGAAACAGCACGCCGTTGTGCGCCAGACTGACCTCGCCGGGGCGGGGGACAGACCCGCCGCCCACAATGGCTGTCGAGCTGACGCTGTGGTGCGGGCTGCGGAAGGGCCGCTGCTTGATAAGCCCCGTGCCGCCGCGCAGCAGCCCGGCCACGGAGTAGATGGCGCTGGTCTCGAGCGCCTCCTCATAGGTCAGCGGCGGCAGAATGCCCGGCAGCCGCTTGGCAAGCATGGATTTTCCGGTTCCGGGACTTCCTATCACGATCAAATTATGCCCGCCTGCAGCGGCGATCTCCATGGCGCGGCGGGCTTCGCTCTGGCCGCGCACGTCGGCCATGTCTGGCCCCAGCCAGACGCCGTCCTCGTCGTACCCTTCGGGCGTTGCCGGGGTCAGGGGCGTTGCGCCGCAGAGGTGCAGCACCACATCCTGCGCACTGCGGGCCGGGTAGACGGTCAGTCCCTCGGCCACGGCGGCCTCGGCGGCGTTTTCGGCAGGCAGAAACAGCTCCTTCACGCCGTTCTGCACCGCGGCCAGCGCCATTGGCAGCACGCCGGTCACGGGGCGCAGCGTGCCGTCCAGCCCCAGCTCTCCCAGAAACGCCCGCTCACTGCCGGGGGCGGGCAGCTTGCCCTGCGCGGCCATGATGCCAACAAACACCGGCAGATCGTACACCGGCCCGGTCTTGCGCACGTCGGCGGGGGCCAGGTTGATGGTGATGCGGCTGGCGGGCCACTCATAGTGCAGGTTCTTGATGGCGCTGCGCACCCGCTCGCTGCTCTCCTTCACGGCGGAGTCCGGCAGACCCACCAGATTGAACTGCGGCAGCCCGCCCGAAAGGTCGGCTTCGACCTGCACGATGTACCCCGCCAGACCGGTCACACCAAGGCTTGTCACTTTTGCATACATGGCCTGTTTCCCACTTTCCTGCTTTTTTATCAGTATACCGCACAGCGCGCCCTTGCACAAGCACGAAACGGGAAAAATCAGGCAAAATTAACCAAAATTCGATTGACAGGCTTGCAGAATGTTGGTATATTTAGAGTAAGCCAAGTTAGTATTTCCTATGGAAAGTGAAGGTGTTTTACTTATGTATCAGGATATGTATGAGCGTTGGCTCGCTGCCGAGCTGGACGACGCTGACCTCAAGCCCGAGCTGGAAAGCGTCAAGGGTGACGATGCCGCCATTCAGGACCGTTTTGCTGTGGCCCTGAAGTTCGGTACCGCGGGCCTGCGCGGCGTCATCGGTGCAGGCACCAACCGTATGAATATTTACGTTGTCCGTCAGGCGACTCAGGGCCTTGCCAACTGGGTCAAGACCCAGGGCGGCAGCCAGACCGTTGCCATCAGCTATGACAGCCGCATCAAGAGCAACCTGTTCGCCAGGACCGCTGCCGAGGTGCTGGCCGCCAACGGCATCAAGGTCCGCATCTACAGCGCCCTTATGCCCGTGCCCGCACTGAGCTTTGCGACCCGCTATTACAACTGCAACGCCGGTATCATGGTCACGGCCAGCCACAACCCCGCCAAGTACAACGGCTACAAGGCCTACGGCCCGGACGGCTGCCAGATGACCGACGAGGCCGCCGACATCGTCTACGCCGAAATTCAGAAAACCGATATCCTGACCGGCGCCAAGCTGATCTCCTTTGAGGACGGCATGGCCCAGGGCCTGATCGAGTACGTCGGTGACGACT
>OLPG01001520.1_pt1 | contig 19249 bp, 10 predicted proteins | sample 1672311 | NCBI WGS metagenome assembly OLPG01 (sample SAMEA3136670, study PRJEB25190) | human gut metagenome | biome: human gut; feature: human-associated habitat; material: faeces | place: Austria | collected 2013 | reverse complement strand
CAGCTTTCGCTGACCAGAATCACGCACCAAGTCTCACGTACGTTCGACTTGAATTTGTACTACTCCATTCCTGCTGTATTTCCGGTCGTATTTTCCACATGATCTCTCTCGACATCAGTATCTCCGGTTACGCCGTTCTTGATGGCTTCTCCGGTGTCTTCCACTGCGTCTTTCGCATTTTCTGCCGCATCCCTCATATTTTCACCGGTTGTTCCATAATCGATCCCGTTTATATCAGATCTGTCATTTACGGTTCCGTTACTATCCGTTGTGGCATTATCATCCACGATGTTATTGTCGTTGGCTCCGTTTTTATCGGTGCCGTTCTCTGTAACAGAATGATTGTTTGTCCCGTTGTTCATATCCTTATTATTTTTTCCACATGCAGCAAAGGTGGTCAGACTCAGTGCCAGCACAAGAATAAATGCGATCTGTTTCAATTTGTTCATATCGGTAATTCTCCTTTTCACATCAGTTTTATATTCTTACTATGCGACATTTTTTTCTTTTTATTCATAATCTGTTTTTTCCTTCTTCGAATTTTGCAGAAGTGCTTTTGCTTCTTCTATTCTGTGTAAAGCGGACATTTGCAATCCGCTTTCACTACTTGCTCATGAACGCAGTCGCTTTGATTTACATGTTTTATTACTTTCGCATTTTTGAATTGAAGATCAATGATGCCAGATAGCCAAAGATCAATGCCGCCGACACACCTGCCGCACAGGCGGTGAATCCGCCGGTAAACAGGCCGAGAAATCCGCTCTCGTCAATGGCTGTCTTCATTCCTTTCCACAGCGTATTTCCAAATCCAAGCAGCGGTACAGTCGCTCCCGCACCTGCAAATTTGGTAAACGGTTCATAGATTCCGACCGCCCCGAGCACAGCACCGGAACACACCAGCAATACCATCACCCGCCCCGGAAGCAGTTTCGTCTTATCCAGTAGTATCTGCACCAACGCGCAGATGGCTCCGCCCACCCAGAATGCATTCACATAATCCATCGCCACTTCCTCCTATACTTTCTTATGATTTTGGCTTCAGTTCTCAACGGCTTCCAGCACAACTGCATGTGCGATGCCCGGAATGTTTTCCCCCTCATTGAAACTGATTTTGGACAACAGTGCCCCTGTCGGCACGAACAGGATCCGCTTCAGTTCACCCCGGCGCAGCATCGGCAGAAAATGTGCACACATGGTGACTGCCGCGCAGCCACAGCCACTGCCGCCGCTTCCTGTGCCCTGGGCTTCATTGTCAAAGATTTCCAGTCCGCAATCTGTATGAAAGCTTCCAATGTCAATCTTTTTCTGTGCCAACAGATCCAGTAAGATTTCTCTGCCGACAGCCCCCAGATCCCCGGTAATGATTTTGTCATACCAGGATGGACTTCTGGAAAAATCTTTCAGATGCGCCTGAATACAGGCCGCTGCCGCCGGAGCCATAGCGGCTCCCATATTCATGGAATCCCGCACACCGTAATCCACGATTTTCCCGGTGGTGATGCCGGTGATGCGAACACCACAAACCGTTTGTTCTGTATCATCTGCGACTTTCTGTTCCGCACTTTTTATCATCGAACTTCCTGATCCAGTTCTTTTTCTGTTGTCTGAGTGGTTCTGCTTTTTACCGGATTCTCTGCCAAGTAAAAAGGCTCCGGCTCCCGTAACCGTCCAGGTAGTACATAAGGGCCTTTGATTGGCATACTCCAGGGGAAAGCGAAACTGCTTCTCCGCACTGGCAAAATGGCTGGAAGTAACGGCACCCACCACATCTGCATAACCTGCTGCCACCGTCATTGCCGCTAACGCCAGTGATTCTCCGGCGGTGGAGCATGCTCCGTACAGGCCAAACAGCGGTATTTCAAAAGGCTGCAATCCGAAGGATGTCGCCATGGACTGCCCCAGCAGATCTCCGGCGAACAGATACCGCAGTTCCTCCGCCTTCAGACCGGCTTTTCCCAGTGCCAGCGTCAATGCTTCTTTCTGCAGGGTGCTCTCCGCCTCTTCCCAGATATCACAGCCAAAGTTGTCATCTTCACCGATCAGATCGATCTCATGACCGATGGGGCCTTCACCTTCTTTTGTGCCTGCGATACAGCCACTGCTGATGATCCAGGGCGGATTTTCAAACTGCAGGCTCTGTCGTCCCACCTGTTGTGCCATATTCACTCATCTCCTTTGCAAAATCTTCTTGTTTTCCGGAAAAGTATTTGTAATTCAAACCAAAATATTCATTTTTTTGCACAAAAAAGCACAGCCTCCGGAATTTTTCCAAAGGCTGTGCTTCTATAACCAATTATTGATTTTTCCACATTAAAATCAACATTTTTTTATGCTTCTGTAATACGATCCATCAGATCTGCAACGTCCATCAAATCTACGGTTCCGTCACCATTGATGTCGCCAAGGTAAGTATCGACTTTCTCACCGGCTGTCACTTTATCCAGAAGCTGAGCTGCATCTGTCAGATCAATGACTCCGTCGCCGTTGATGTCTCCCAGTGTTCCGCGGGCTGTTCCTACAAGAACGGTGCAGCGGGTCGGTACTACGGTTGCATCTTTGTATGTGTTCATACCGCTTCCACCGTATCCGGAGCAGGTATAAGTACAGGTTCCGCTTACTTCGATCGTGTATTTACCGTCTTTCGGGAAGGTTACTTTGAACTGTCCGTGCTCATCTGTCTTAGTTCCAAGTGCTTCTGCTACGTTTCCATTTTCATCATAAACAGTAACGGTTGCATTAGCCGGAGCTGCTGTGACCGGGCTGTCCGGACCGCTGTTCATAACGCTGAGACCGTTTACGGTAAAGCTGTTCTCTGCGTTAACATCGGTTTTGTATGTTGTTTCATCAAACCATGTGTACAGATCGGAATATTCTATCGTATTTGCATATACAAAGAGTCCCAGCTGATCGCCATCATTTACTGCGGTCTGTGTACCGTATACCCATGCATGGTTCAGCACATAAGATACCATACCTGTGTTGACACCCCAGAAACGGGTTATCCAACCACTGTCGGTATCTACATAGCCATCTGCGCCACCGTAATAGTATTCCTCATGCAATGCACGGAATACATCACTCATAGTGTACTGACCATCACCGTCTCTGTCGTATACAGTGACCGGTGCATTCCACAGTAACGTTCCTTCTGAACCGGATACAAAAATACCCTTATCACTGTAAGATACATAAGCTGTAATATGAGCTGCTGTCTCCTCTTGTTTATCTTTTACGGAGATTTCCACCGTTGTTGCTGCCAGGTCTGCCACTGCATCTTTACCGGTATAGGTGATGGTAACGGCTTTATCCTCTTTGGTCAGTCTGCTCTTCGGTGCATAATTGTACGCTGTGGTTTCTTCTGTGCTGCCATCCTGATAAGTAACAGTTACTACCATTCCGGTCGGGTTGAACAGGTTACCTTCTTCGTACTCTGTCTTGTTCGGTGCTTTTGTCACCGCGATAGAAGCTACCTTATTTACCGTAACTGCTACGGAAGCTGCTTTGCCGCCGTAAGTAACCAGTACATGATCGGTGTCTGCTGCAATGGTATCCGGTGTTACTTTGTAGTCTGTGATCTCACGGACACTTCCGTCATTGTAGGAAGCTGTCACTACCATACCTGTTGCATCAAATTTCTCACCGATGCGGTAACTTGTCTTTGCAGGCGGTGTAACGACTTCGAGTTTCTCCAGAACTATGTCTTTGACATCTACGGATACATCCGTCGTCTTTGTTACGCCACCCAGTGTGTAACTGATGGTCACATTCTGTTTTCCGGATGTTGCAAATGCTTCTTTCGCAAAGCTGTAATTGCTGATTTCTTTTGTAAAGTTTCCTTCGCTGCCTTTGTAGGTTGCGGTTACTTTCATGCCGGAAGCATCGAATTTCTCGCCTACATAGTAGGAAGTCTTGGTCGGCTGTGCGGTTACTTCAATGCTCTCCAGTTTTCCTACCGGAATGGAGATATCCGGAAGCTGTCCCATGTACGCACTTGTATTCGGAGACAGATTCTCCCATGTCTTGACCATAGCTCGATGCGCACCGTAATCGCCGCCGAATCCTGCTACGTTAAAAGTTCCTTTGGAAAGTACAAAGTGTTCTGCAGAATAGTCTTCCGGAACAATCAGTGCATCTTTTACTGTTACGATCGGGTTATTGTATCCGGAAGAATCTGTTCCTTCCTCTACGAAATTCTCAACCGTCTGTTTGTAACCTGTGGAGCCAAAGAAGTAATATCCATAAGATCCACGCAGGTTTCCTGCTTTCTTTCCTTCCAGACCGCTGATTTCATTGTAGATTGCTGCTGCATCTGTATTATACAGTCTCATACGTGTTACCGGATTGAACAGCGTATCAAATGTGACGGATACTTTTTCACCCGGTGCGACTACTGCCTGATCCAAATCCTGACCGTTTACTTTTACGGTTACGTGTTTTGCGGTAATCACCTGATACTCCGCTTTTCCGTCTTTTTCCAATTTTACGATGTTACGGCCATTTGTCAGTGGAACATTGTAGCTACCGTCTTTCTCTGCTGCCAGTGCCTTGAATCCGCTGAAGCTTAATGCATCATTTCCGATGGTCGGATTTGCAACGGATACACTGACATCTTCTGTCTCCGGTGTAAAGGTATAAGTACCTGTCTTGCCGGTAAAGTAGATCGGATCCAGTTCCGCATCCAGTGCATCGCCTGCCTGTTTGCTGCTCTTGCCCTGATTCAGATCTTTGTTCAGTGTCATACCTGTGGTGATTCCACTGTCTCCGGAACCTACGGAAACGACGAATACACCGGTGTTCTCCGGCCAGATTGCACCATAGAAACCGTTCGGATCATAGTTGTCGTAGGAATATTTTACATCATCGTGATAGTTCAATGTCATCGAGTCATAGGTAACAAGTACGATAGCTGTTCCGTTTCCTACTGCTTTTACGGTTCCATCATTACCTACGGTAATGACATCGCTGCTTGCCTTACCATCCAAACCTACAACCTGATAATGAAAATCCGGCTCGATGAGACGGTAATCTTTTCCCAGTACCCATGTGACATTACTGCCCCACCAGTTACGTTTTGCATCTAATTTGAAGGTATTGCCTTCCTCCAGTTTCAGATACCCCTGTGCATTAACATTCAGATACAAGTCTGCCATATTCGCGCCGCCGTTGGAAGCAGTGTTGCGATCCAGCGTTGTCTTAGTATTGCCGGACAGCTTCAGCATCGCTGTGCTGACTACGATCCTGGAATCAGCTCCGTCTACCGTTGTTCCGTTATATGTGACATAAGAAGCTCCGCCGACATGGTAGTACATTTTGCTGGTCATTGCCACATGGAAAACAAAATCAACGGTTCCGTCCTCCTGTGCAGCAGTGCTGTCTGCTTTGTACGCAGCGATCTGTCCATCTGCCATCTGCTCACAGATTGCTACCTCTGCGTCTGCCGGGGCATTGATCGTCAGTGCGCCTGTCTTCAGTTCTTCTGTCAGAGACAGTATGGAAGTATCTTTTGTGACTGCTACCCCCTGTGTTCTGGATGCCATCACGTTATGCGCTTTTACATACGCATCTGACGGAATTGCAGCCAGATAATAGGAAAGGTTCTTATTTGCGCTCAGCAGCGTCGGATATACGGTATATCCATCTGCATTCACATAGGAATCACCCATGGTTGCAGTACTCACATCATTTTTCAGCTGTACGGAAAAATCTGTTGCTTCTGCTTTCTGTCCGTCAAATTCATTGGTCAGGGATACTTCGGTCTGACGCAGAAATACACGAACGGTGCGTCCATCCACAGTGCTTGTCTGACTGTCCGGAAAGGTGAATGCTCCGCCGCCCAGGCTTCTGCCCTCTGCGCTGACTGCACGGTAGGAATACGTGCCCGGATACAGTGTCATGGTATAAACGTCGTATGCATTGTAAAGTTCTGTATCTGCACTGACGTCTGCGATCACCTGTTCCGTATCAAAGATGTCATGTCCTGCTTTATCGAGACCTGCGGATGGAGCAAATTTCAGTCCGTTTGCTGCCAGGATTCCCTTTGGTACATAGACTTCCACATTGTATGGCTGCTCTGTGACGGTTACGTCGCAGGAAGCTTCCACACGGTTACCCAGTGCATCTGTTGCAGTAACGGTAATCACTGCATTGCCCGCTTTCAGACCTGTGATCCTGCCATCTTTCACACTGACAATATCCGGTGCGGAACTGCTCCAGTTCAATGTCGTCATAGCAGTTTCCGGTGTCACATCTGCATGCAGCGTCTTGCTGTCTCCCTGAATCAGATTTGTTTCTGTATCGGATAACGTTACTTCTTTTACTGCGTCTGTCGTATTTTGGATCACAACCGGATACTCTACTGTTTTACCATTGGTATCGATTGTCAGAGTTGCCTTACCTTTGCTCACACCGTTGATCTTGATCTTATCCACGATATCATTCGGTTGGGACTGACTGCCGGCGCGGGTAAGGATCTCAGCGGTAAAAATACTCTCATCGGATGATTTTACGCTTACTTTCTGTCTGCTGACACTCAGAATCGGAGATGTATTGACTGCCTGATATTCTTTGCTTTCGCCTTCCAGTACTTTTACGACTTTCTCGCTGATTTTAGAAGCCATTCCGCCTTTAAAAGTAATTTCGACATCCGCAATTCTTCCATCTCCGGCTTTTGCTGTAAAAGTAATTGGTCTGTTCGAACTAAACACATTGTAAGTAATCAAACCTGTACTTTCATTGATCGCACAGGTATTCATGTCCGTTCCCAGTGTCGGAATAACACTCACATTTGCACTGGACCAGAATACACTCTTCACTTCCGGATTTCCACTCACAGATGTCTGAACCTCTGCAGGTTCTTTTTCCAGAAATGCACTCTCAATGGTATCTACAGAAACATTCGATGCTGTTGCATCCAGTGTTCCTTTCAACTGATATTCAGCCTGTGCCGTATCACCTGTTTCTGTCTCTGCCACCACCAGTATTTTATCCGTATCACCGGACGGACGTTTCTGTGCTTTTGCTTTAAGAGTCTGCTCTTTCTTCACCAGAGCAAAACTTGTTTTATATTCACCAAGCAAATGTTCTTCGCTTACTGATTCGCCATCATAGATATGGAACGTTACTTTCATATTGCTTGGCAGTGAATCTGCCAGATTTACTGCCAAATTCACATACCAGTTGTTCCCGGAAGATGGTAATGCATATTCAGCCACCTGCATGTTTTCAATCTTGTAAGGACTTTCAAAAATCGCACGATATGTCATATCCTTATCAAGCGTTACCTGGAGCTTGGAATCACCTTCGACCGGTATCCATGTCTCGCCGCCATCACCGGACTGCTCCCAGCGCACAAACTTATACAGGGATGCTGCATCTGCGATCAGCGTATGTGTCTCTCCTCCGTCACGTACCTGGCTAATTGTTCCGCCAGTCGTCTGAACCAGACTGAGCTGGTAAACCACCTCCGGCATTTTTTCAAAAACAGGTGTGATGTGGCATACTTTCAACGCCCCATCCTGTGATGTCGTACCTTCATAATTCAGATAGTAAGTATTTCGATTCTGATATGGAGACTGATACATTTTAAAATGCCAGTCAGAATCTGCCACGGTTAAAAATCCTTTCAGTGCACTTACTTCATTCGGTCCAGCCGCAACAGCAGCCGTTTCCGGGAAGGTTCCATCAAAAAACCGGTCACCTATCTGCCAGCCACGAAACAGGTAGGTATCCGTATCCCAGTTCGTATCCCGCATCTGCGCAAGGTTGCCGCTAAATGATCCGATATTGGTAATCCGTTTCGGCAGAGTACCATTTACACCCCATAATGTCACTTTACTTAATGAATCATCCGATACTAAAGTACCATCCGACTGACGAAGCATTGCCTTGTCAATCTCCACGCGCGGACGTGTTCCTGTTTTATAACAAATTTTGGCAATTGCAGTAGTAACTACTGTTGGCGTCATATTTTCCTGCAAACCTTTGTTTGTTATAATAGCCCGATAATACTTTGTCTGACCAACCGTGACCTTCGGTACATAAGTGCTGACCAGTGGGGCACTCATTGTAGTTCCTGCGCCTTCAGCATCGGTAAATGTACTTCCGTCATCGGACACCTGCCATAAAATCGCCAATGTATTCTTGTTGTAATCAGATGGATTGTACTTCAACTGTACGCGCAGCTGACCTACTTTGTCCGAGTCATCGGCATAATAAGTAGCCGACTGACGACTGAGATCTGTCAGGACTGAATAAAAGACCGGTGCCGGTGCTGCTGTCACTGTATCATCCGCCTGTACTGCGACAGGACTGTTGCTGCCTGCTGCCAGTGCTGATATGGATGACATCGGTAACAGACTGAACACCATCAGCAAAGCAAGCATCAGCGACACAATTTTTTTGCTGTGTTTTTTCATTTTCTTCTCCTTTTTCCTGTAGGCTCCCCAAAACCTTCTCCCCCATTGTAGTTCTAAAGATTCCGAGTATTTGTTGTTTACTATCTATATAAACCGCTTTCCTGCGGATTGTATCTGTTTTTTGAGGAACAAAAATAAACCCCCGATATGCTTTCGGACATTTATCTACTGAGCTGCAACTGCCTGTATTCTGACTTAAAGTTCCAACCTACTCATTGTCCCTTCCCAGTTTCCCAGTGGTATCGACAACTTTCGTCCTTATTACAGCGGAGATAAACCGTGCCGGATTCTGACCGGACTTCCTAGATTGTATTTCTATCATTCCTCAGTTGTAATATGCTCCCTATTCAATTTTATACTGTTCTTATCATAGCACATCCATTGCATCGACATCAATCATTCTGACACAAAATTCTTAATATTTTTTTAATAGAAAAAGAACCTCCGCTCTCAATTTTCTGAGATCAGAAGTTCTCTTTTTTCTGTCTGACGGATTCCTTAAAACAGCGGTGTCTTATATACGCCGTCTGCGATCAGCTGTGCAAATGCATCTACTACCGTCTGTCGGTCTTCCTGATAGGTTACACCAAACCACTTGTCCTGTGTCTCCAGAACTTTGACCGTTACTTCACCATTTGCAAGCATATCGCCGATGATGGTCGGAAGCAGATACTCTGCTTTGATGTTGCCCGGCTCCACATTTGCCAGAAACTCTGCGAATCCTTTGTCAAGTACATCAAGAAACTCCGGTGTCACGCCCCACATATTCATAGATACATGCGTTCCTTCCGGAATCTCGCTGCCATTTTCATCTTTTACAATACCGTCTGTATCACGGGCAATGCCGCTGGTCTCAACGATCTTCTGAAGCATCTCCTCATCATCGACCTGACATACACCACGGGTAACGGTTCCGTTATCGCTGAGCGTGTTGTCCAGAATAAATCCTGCCATGCAATACTGATATTTGGTATTGCCGCAGTTTACCAGATAATCATGCACTTTTACAAATGCTTCTTTTCCATAATAGTCATCTGCATTGATCACTGCAAACGGCTCGTTTACCACACCTTTGCAGCATCTTACTGCCTGACCGGTTCCCCACGGTTTTGTGCGGTCTGCCGGTTTTTCAAATCCTTCCGGGAGATCATCCAGAGACTGGAATACATATTCCACATCACAGATTTTCTCGATACGGTCTCCGATCACTTCTCTGAAATCTTTCTCGATATCTTTACGGATGATAAACACGATTTTATTAAATCCTGCTTCCAGTGCATCATGAATGGAATAATCAATAATAATCTCGCCATTCGGCCCAACCGGAGTCAGCTGTTTCACACCACCGCCGAATCTGGAGCCAATGCCTGCCGCCATAATAACCAATGTTGTATTCATACTGCTATTTCCTTCCTGAAATCTTCTAATTGTTTTTTCCTGTATTTAACAGAATTGTAACATTTTTTCTCTGGTTCGTAAAGCATAACCTTAGTTTCCAATCATAATTTGAACATTTTTCATGCATATTCATGCATATTCTGCTAAAAATCGTGTTTTTTCACAAAAATATGTCTCCCTGGCATCCAATCCCGGGAGACATCCATTTTTCTGTCCAAAGATATGCTGTTTTTATTTCCGTTTTTTGGAGATTTTCACACCGGCCGTAATACCAACCACTGCCGCTGCCACCACAACAATGACGAATACCGCCACTGGCGCGGAACCATTTTTTGTTGTTCCTTTTCCTCTGACCATTTTTCCGGTATCATCGGCACCGGTATCGGAACTGGCATTCGCCGGACCACTTACGCTGTCCTCCGGGTCCATACTGATTGCAGCCACATCATTCCCGCTCTCTGCACGTTCGCCACCTTTTTGTGCCTTCTCTTCTGCGGAATCCGTCCCGGCTGCGTTGCTGCCCTCTGTTCCCGGATGTGCAGAATCTCCTGTCGCTCCTCCATGATTTCCGGAATCTGCTCCCGCATTGGATGCTGATTCATTTGCAGCACTGCCACTTCCTGCTGCTCCATTGCCTGTCCCGTTCACACGGACAGCTGCTGTCAGGGAGACTTTCTCACTGCTTGCATTGCCGTCTGTATAATACAGATCCTGGATTGTGACGGTCACCGGCTCTTCACTCGCCTGCAGGATTTTAAATTTCAATCCATAAGATGCAGTTGAAAATGTATGCTCTCCGGAACTGCTCAGATAAGAAAAATTACCTCCTGAAGAAGATACCATGGCATCCGCCGGAAGTTCCTTCGTGTCCAGTCCCTGAAACTCCAGTATATTTTCATCATAATTGCCACTTAATTTTCCGGAAAATCCACGCAGTGCCTGTTTTGTGCTGATCTTCACAGGAATTTCCACCACATCTCCCACAGCGCCACTCACATCGCCGGCTGTGGTTTCTACCTGAAAGCTGCTCTGTGATGCATCAGCTTCCACAGCGGTACCTGCCAGCCCCGTTGCCATAAGAAGCACTATGATGCCTCGCAGTAATTGCCTCGTTTTTTTTCTGAGTATCATTCTTCTCTTATCCCCCATTTCACTTTTATGTACACTTAGATTCTTTGAACCGCAAGATTGTGACATGTCCTACCACTTAAATCACTGATTTTGAAGTGGGCTTCTTGGTCAATAACTCTACTGCTTAAATTCATTCTTTCATCTCACTGCTCCAGAAGAGTATAACATCGGAATCCAAAAATGTCTCCCTGAATTTCTCAGAGAGACACTTTTTATATTATGATTTGGGTGTCAAAACATCCAAATCTCGATTACACGGATTGTTCCATGCTTTGCGTTCTGCCCTTATCGGTTTACGCAGCCGTTATGTACATAATATCTGCCACTGCTGACTTTTGTCCAGCCGGTAAAATCAAACACTACTTTTCCATGACGGATATACCACCAACCATACTCATTCTGGGCAATTCCGTTATAATTTGTATTGACTTTTCCGCCTTCCACACGCCACCAGGATGCACCGTCAAAATCCACACCGGTACGGTTGAAATCAATCTTTCCACCGATGACTCTCCAGTTTCCGTTTTCATTGGATGCAAAACCGTTGTAGTCAAAATCAATTTTTCCACCGGCAAGTCGCCACCAGCCATTTTCATTGGCCGTCAGACCGTTATAATCGAAATCAACCTTTCCTCCGTGGATCTGCCACCATCCATATTCATTGGATGCAAGTCCGTTGTAATCGAAATCGATCTTTCCTCCGGTCAGGTACCACCAGCCGTTTTCATTGGAACATAAACCGTTGAAATCAAAATTTACAAATCCATTATCCACACGGAACCAGCCATGTTCGTTGGATGCAAGTCCACAAGCCTGATACTGGATCACACCGTCAATAGCATACACCCATCTCTGCAGACTCTGGTCGTAAACGATGCTGCCGGATGCAGGCTGATACCAATAGTCAAAATCTACCGCTGTATTGATACCGTTAATTTTTGCATTGTCACTGCACTGCCAGAAATCAATCTGACCGCCATAACGCTGTCCCTTATCTTTGCTCTCTTTGTAAGTATAGGTATTATAACGTGCCATCCAGATCTGGTAATCCTTCCGCAATGCGGCAGTATTCAACTCCTTCTCACACCATCCTGCATTTGCATAGATCATGGTCGAATAACCGGCTGCCCGGATGGTATCACAGTAAGCCCTCGCACACGCTGTCTTCTGTGCTTTACTCAGGTTCGCATTGTACAGTCTGCCGACACAGTTGCCATACTTATCATTGGCATATTCGTAATCAAATGCGACCGGCATTTCAAAACTGCATCCGTTGATAATGCTCAGTGTCTTATTCGCTTCTTCTACTGCCTCCTGCGGTGTCGTTGCCTGGGAATAAAAATATGCGCCGACTTTTAATCCGACATTTTTTGCACCTTTGTAGTATTCTGCAAATCTGCTGTCCTGTGCCATACTTCCGGAACCGTAAGCGCGGTATCCTGCACGCAGGATCACGAATTGTACCCCGGATGCTTTAACTTTATTCCAGTCAATACTTCCCTGATGATAGGATACATCAATTCCCGCAATGACATTTTTACCTGTTACATTTTCAGAATTATGTATGTATGTCGTCGTTCCACCGTTATACTTCGGCCAGCTTGTCGTCACGTTGCTGCTGCTTCGTGCCAGCTCACCGGCCGAAGAACGGTAAGCCGCTTCATCGGATGTCCCCAAGTTTTCCTGTTCCTGCTGCTGTCGATATGCCCTTCCGTTCAGCGGATCCTCCGGATCCCAGTCAGATGGATACGTTGCTGTCGATACATCCAACACTTCGGTCTCATCGGAAGCAGAACCTGCTGTCTGATAAACCGCTGTCTGCCCTGCTCCATCAGCTTCTGCTGCATATCCTGTCACACTGCCCATGGAAGCTATCATGGATGCAATCAAACACATTGCCGCAAATCTTTTCATTTAAAACCTCATCTTTCTTTCCTATGTTCTGGCCAGATCAATAAATCTGTCCTTTTTTGCTCAATTACTTTTATTATAGCGGCATTCCACAGACAGAACAAGACAAAATTCATCATTCCTGCGTGTTTTTTAATCCTTTTTTTAATTATTTATCGACCATCTGTTCTTTTCTGGCAAAAATTTACACTACCTCAACCTGAAGTCCTGTCACCTGACCGTTTTCCATCTGATAGTGATACCGAATCATCACCCTCTGGTTTTTTTCCACATTGTAAGGCACTGTGCCGGTATAAGGACCGTTCAGGTCAAAATTCACCCTGCCGTCATTGCATGCCCACAAACCGTTTGCATTCGCTGCAAAACTGTCCGGTTCCGTATGTGTTTCTGCCATTTTCCAGTAAGCACAGCGTCCGTTGTTAATCATCCACCAGGCAGTTTCACCATCAATGCTGCCATACACAACGTCTTCGTAAGAATTATCAAATCGTCCGTTTGTAACATAATAGCAGGAATATCCATCCGCCATTACAAATCCTGTCGTTTCATAGCTGTATCTGCCATTTTTCACATACCACAGCGTACCCTTGTAATCCACGAATCCATTATAAGAGAAATCTACTTTGTGGTTTTTCACATACCACCAGCTTCCATCGTAGTACACCAGTGTTTCTTCGTCATACTTTTTGTCATTCTCGGTGCAAATATAGCCGTCTGTCACCTGCCACCATGCAGTCTCTCCATTCAGAGTCAGATACGCCAGACTATTATTTTCTTTCTGTACACGGCCATCCTGAACCAGATAACATTTTTCATTCTCATATACCAGACCAGTATAAGAAAAATCTACCTGACCATTTCGCACATACCACGCATCCTCTGCCAGGTGGTAGCTATGATCCTTTGCCCGAACAATTCCTGTATAGGAAAAATTTACCTGTCCGTTTCCACCCACATACCACCAGCTTCCGTCATCCGGATTTGGAAGCAAGGTATAAGTAATCTGTTGTCCTTCTAAAAATCCATACCAGCCTTCTATTCCATCCAGATTCAGATAATATACACCAGAGCAGGTCTGATCTATCTGACCACCCACGAGCCAGCAATATTTTTCGGCGGGTATAACATGATCTGGATAAATATACGCACCGTTGCGGCTGAAATCTACCTGACCGTCTCTGACATACCACAGATGTCCGGTTCCGTTTTCTTCCCGCACAGACTCGAAACCGTTTTTGGAAAAATTTACCTGACCGGTCAGGCTGTCAATGCACCACCAGCCGGCTTCATTTGGCAGCAGATTTGCTACTCCATACGGTGCTGTCGTCGCCAGCTCTCCTTTGTAAAATCCATACCAGCCGGATACACCATTTACCGTTGTGTAATAGACACCATGCACACGTTCATACGTTTTTCCATTTACAAAATAATATTTGTACGGTTTATGGAAGTTCTCACTTTTTCCTTCCAGCACACCGGAAAATCCGAAATCTACCTGCCCGTTTTTCACATACCAGGTTCCTGCACTATTCTGACACACACCGGTATAGGAAAAATCAACCTCGCCACCTTCCCCGATGTACCACCAGGAACCATTGTACTCCACCAGCTGATGATATGCCCCGGTCACCATGCCGTCCTTAAAATTATACCAGCCCTCAGTGCCATTGATCGACACATAGCAAAGTCCGTTCACACCGGTATCCACCTTACCATCTGTCACATAGTACCAGTTCGTCCTGTCGTTCTCTCTCTGACTGACCACACCGGTATGATCAAATTGTACTTTTCCTTTCGCAACATACCAGGTTCCTGCTTCGTTGGCACACAGACCGGTGTAGGAATTGTCCACACGGTACCTGCCCACATACAGCCACTCATCCCCAACCGGCTGCAGTGTACCGTTTGCTTTGTCAGACACTTTTCCATGTTCCATATAGTACCAGTTACCGTCATTGAGCTGCTGCATTCCATGTAACGTCATCGGATCGGTACCCTGAGACAGTTCCGGTGCTGACACTTCCTGCACAGCCACCGTTTCTGACTGCTCTTCTGCTGCCATGACCGATACCGGTGCTCCTGCTGTCAGGGCCGCCGCCACCACCAGCGCCACTGTTTTTGCAAATCGTTTTTTCATATGTATTTTCCACCTCTCTCCCTGTTTGTATGCTGCGTTTTCTGCAACCATTTATTTAACGATCTAAAACAGTTGCCTGCATAGATGTTACCAGACCATTCTCTACCTGGTAAATATAGCTTACATATATTGAATCCTCTCTGGAAACAGAATAATAAGTTCCATATGAATATTCACCGGTCACATCAAAAGCAACCTCGCCATTCACAATTGCCCACAGGCCATTTTCATTAGCTGCAAAGCTGTCCGGTTTTCCATTCCATGCCGCATTCGCAGAATGCACACAGTTTCCATCCTTTACCTGCCACCAGCTGTTCTTTCCATTCAATTCCGCATAGATTGCTCCATAGAAAGTTTTATTATACTGACCGTTCTGCACATATGCATAAGTATCTGCTTCCTCTGTATTGACAAAACCTGTCTTATCGAAGTTTACACGACCATTTTCCACATACCATCTTGTACCATCATTTTCCACAAAACCAGTGTAGGAAAAATCTACCTGACTGTTATATACCGCCCACCAGCTGCCGCCATAATAGCACAGTGTGTAGTAATAATTCGTATTGTCAAAGAGGGTACCATGGTCTACTTCCCACCAGCCGTCTTTCCCGTCAATGGTAGCCTGTACCAGTCCGTTCAGATCACTCTGCAGCATTCCGTTCCGGACATATACATAATGATTATTTATCTTTACCCATCCATTACTGGAAAAATCTACCTGACCGTTTCTGACATACCAGCTATCAAATTTGTCTCCATTTTGATCATATCTTTCAGCAATGCCGGTATAGGAGAAATCAACCAGTCCGTCATCTCCGGTATACCACCAGCTGCCGTCATACGGATTCATCAACACTTCGTCCTCTGTCTGCATTCCCTGAAAGAATCCATACCAGTTTGTCTGTCCATTTACTGTGAGCTGGTACACACCATTGACATTCGGATCCACCTGACCATTTGTGATGCAGCACAGAATGTCTCCATAGTATCTGGTGTGATAATTATAAAGTCCGTTAAAATTGAAATTGATCTGTCCATTTTCCACATACCAGTAATGGTACCAGTCGTCATCCTCCGTGATACCCAATCCGTTATAATTAAAATCTACCAGTCCGGTTTTCGGATTGATATACCACCAGCCGCTTACATTTGACAGCACTCTGCCCGGCGCTTCGTAGTAGTCATCCGATGTTGCCAGTTCCCCTTTATAGAATCCGTACCAGCCTTCTGCTCCGTTTACCTTTGTATAAAACACGCCGGTCAGATTTTCGTTTGCCTTTCCATTGATAAAATAATACTGGTACGATCTGCTTCCTTTTTTTCCTTCAATCACACCGGTATAACCGAAATCAACCTGACCGTTTCTGACATACCATGTACCTGATTCATTGGATGCAGCTCCGGTATAGTCAAAATCTATCATATAACCGGACATTTTCCACCATGCACCATTATACTCCATCAAGCTCTCATAGGAATATTTCGGTTTTCCGTCACAGAAATTGATCCAGCCTTCCTCACCGTTGTAGATTCCATAGGCTAATCCACAAAAGCTTTTGTCTACCCGGCCATTTGTTACATAATAAGTAGACGTATTTCCATATTGATTCGATCCGGTTGCAACGCCGGTATAACCAAACTGTACCTGACCGTCTTTTACATACCACAGATCATCCCCATTTTTACCAAATCCGGTAAAAGAAAAATCAATTTTCCATCCGGATACATACCACCAGCTTCCGCATGCCGGTTTTACCGTTTTGCTTGCGTTAGAACTCAGCCGACCATCTTCCATATAGTACCAGTTACCGTCATTGAGCTGAACCAGGCCATCCAATGCCCTTGGATCAACACCGTTGGTCAATGCCGTTGCAGCTGCTTCTTCCTCTGCTGCCTGCATTGCCATTTCCGGCTGTGTTTCCGCTGTCGCTGCTGCGTCCGCCGGTGCTACTTCTGCAGCCATTGCGGACAGTGGTGCACTGATCAGCATAGCTGCCATCATCCCCAGTGCAAGAACTTTTGTCATTCGTTTTTTCATATCCTTCTTTCTCTCCTTTTCTAAAACTGCTCTGGAATAACACTTTCAAGAATGCCCGTTACAGTTTTCCCATTAGTAATACCGCTGCTTTTCCTGCAGCTTACAGAATCACCGCCTGCATCTCTGTTACCAGTCCGTTTACAACATTATATGTATACTCTACCTCAATAGAATAGCTACTACTATAACCAATTCTACCTATTGTTTTATACACACCCGTTATGCCGTAAGAGATTTGACTATTATTCGTAGCCCACAGACCTTCTTCATTTGCCGCAAAGCTCTCTGGTCTCTCATAATGTGACGGTTCAGGACCACCATAATAATCACAATGGCCCTCTTCTATCTGCCACCATGTAGTTTTTCCATCTAATTCTGCATAGAACAGTCCCGAGAAACCATAAGGAAGCGGATGGCCATTCTGAATATAGGTATATCTCGTGGTGGTATCCCCACTCAGGTTTACAAATCCTGTCTTGTCAAAGTTTACACGGCCATTTTCCACATACCAGGTTTCTCCATTATACCCTTTCAAGCCTGTAAAGGAAAAATCAACTTGTCCGCTGTTCAACACATACCACCAGTCGCCATTATAGTATACCAGAAATGTCTCACTGCCACCGCTTTGAACGGTAATAACTCCTTGATCAATCTTCCACCATCCATTTACTCCTTCGACAGTCGCCTGCACCAAACCGGAAACTTCCTTCCGTAATCTGCCATTTTCGACCAGGTAATATCTTCGCAAGTAACGGGTATTTCCGTCAGCTGCCACACAGCCGGAATAAGAGAAATCGACCTGTCCGTTTCTGATATACCAGGTGTCAGATGTATCCCCTGTCCAATCATGCCGGGTTCCCATTCCGGTATAACTGAAATCAACCAGTCCATCTCTGACATACCACCAGCTGCCATCGTTTGGATTCATTAACACTTCATTATAAGCCTTTTTACCTCTCCATAAACCATGCCAGGCTGTTTTTCCGTTTACCGTATACTGATATACACCATTGACGGTTTCATCTACCTGACCATTTTTCACATAATACACACCCCCGTACAATTCAAGAAATCCGTTATAGTTAAAGTCTATCCGTCCGTTCTTCACATACCAGTAATGATACCGATCATCTCCCGGAAACACAGTTTTTCCCAATCCGGTATAACTGAAATCAACCGTTCCGTGAATGGGATCGACATACCACCAGCCACTTTCATTCAAAAATAAGGTACCATAAGAATCTTCGTATTCCTCAAAAGTTGCAATGGCACCATTCTGAAATCCATACCAGTTTGTTTTTCCGTTTACGGTTGTATAATATAAACCAGTCAGCCCTTCATCCAACTTTCCATTTACAAAATGATATTGATATGGTATTACAAAAGGTCCGTCAATCACCTCGTACTCAAGTATTCCGTTATATGAAAAATCGACCTGTCCGTTTCTGACATACCAGCCACCGGCTTCATTGTAGGCGATTCCGGTATAGGAGAAGTCGACCTTTCTCTCATCACTGACATACCACCATGCGCCATTATATTCCACCAGCTCTTTGCCTTTGTTCAAATACCCTTCATGGAAGTTATATCCGTCATGGAAGTTATACCATCCCTCCACACCGTCTACGGTTCCATAGGCTAATCCGGTATAGTCTGTGTCCAATCGTCCATTTGTCACATAGCAAACGTAAGTACGATTCGTTTCATCCTTTGCAGTCACAATTCCGGTATAACCGAACTGTACCTGACCATTCTGAACATACCAATTATCAGCGCCATTCCTGCCGAATCCGGTATAAGAAAAATCTACTCTGCAACCACCTACATACCACCAGCTGCCACATGCCGGTTTTACCGTTTTATTGGCAGCACCACTCACCCTGCAGTTTTGCATGTAGTACCAGTTGCCGTCATTCAGCTGAACCAGACCGTCCAATGTCAGTGGATCAACACCATTGGGCAGTGCCGTTCCAGCTGCGTCTTCATCAGCTGCCTGCATTGCGATTTCCGGTTGTGTTTCCGCTGTCACTGCTGCGTCCGCCGGTGCTGCTTCTGCAGCCATTGCGGGCAATGGTGCACCGGCCAGCATAGCTGCTGCCATCCCCAGTGCAAGGACTTTTTTCAGTCTCTTTTTCATCATTCTCTCTAACTCTCCTTTCCAAGAACAAAGCGGACAAGTCCGCTTCAAACTCCCTGAATCCCTCAATCTTTGAGGGA
>OLPG01001518.1_pt1 | contig 19270 bp, 20 predicted proteins | sample 1672311 | NCBI WGS metagenome assembly OLPG01 (sample SAMEA3136670, study PRJEB25190) | human gut metagenome | biome: human gut; feature: human-associated habitat; material: faeces | place: Austria | collected 2013 | reverse complement strand
TTTGTATAGTTATGAAAACATAATCTTTAAAACTGAAATAAATAATCGGATGATATATATTTTTATTTACACGCCCATCATTTACTGCTATAATTTTTTTAATCAAACAAGTCTACTTAAAGCATAGCAGGAGTTATGAAATGAATAAAATTGCCATATTTATAACAGTCATCATTGGTGCGTACATATTATTTTTGCTTGAGCATATTGAGTCGCCTTTTGCACCTTTAGCAGAGACGCTGGCCTTTTACGTTTTTGGACGTGTTTGTGCAAAAATATTTAGCGGTGTCTTTTTTGATGAGCGCATACAATGGCCTGATTCCTTGATAAAAATTAAAAAGCTCTACTTTGCCATGGCTAGGGGCCTGAGCATTCTTTTTAATACGGGCATAACTTTTCTGTTGTCCCTTTTAGTGTATAAGCTGTACAGCGGTGCTGCCTATAAGGAGTTGGAATACGGCTTTGATTTTTTATTGTTGGAAACTTATTTTTTCTTCGCCAGCTATCTAACCTTTTCTTTATGCTGGTATCTGCATGACAGATGGGCAGAAGGCAGCAATGCAGTGAGTATTTCCGCCTTGGTGGATGCTAAGGTGAAAGCTGGCAAGCGTCCTACATGTTATGATTGGCTGGTATTTGATGGAATTTTACTGTTTGCAATTGGCTGCGCCTTAAATAAGCAAGCTTCTCCTATGTCTATGCAGGAGGCGCTCGTTTGCATCGGCATTCTTTTCATTCTGCTTGCCACCTTCGCCTTTCATGGCTGGCTGTGGTTCAAGTATAAGGATGCGTAAAAATTTCGGGTGTCCCCCAAAAGTTGTGGTATGCGCTCTAACGTTTGTGTGGTTAGGCTTTAACAGATTTTGTGGTTTCGCTACGGCAAAAGTTGTGGTTAGGCTGTAATAGTTCTGTGGTTTTGCTCTAACGAATTTTGTGGTATATGGTAAAAATGAGAGACTTCTCATTTTTACCATATACTCTTTTTATTTATAATCTAAACGTATCATCTGGATTTAAACAATAGAGCATTCTGTTGCGTGTCCTTTCGAAGTTCTTAAAACCATTGGCATTAAAAATTAATCTGCTTAAGACACTGTTTTTCGATTCCATATAGCTGTTATTAATGCGTTTGCCATTAGTCAATGTGAATGAATTAATGATTTTCTCGTGCCAATTCGTTAGCATTTTGTAGAACTCTTCATATTCTGCCAAATGACTCAAAATATTCTATTGCTTCATCTATGACTTTAGGTGCTTCTTCAAGCGTAGTTTCTGCATTAAGCCTAATATAGTATTCTTTTAGCTCATATGCTGCCCTAAGCTCTTCAAAAGCGTTGAAAACAATATCACGAATATCTCTAAGATTTACATACCTGTTCAACCGTTTATTATATCTTGGTTCATTGTCGATGTTTTTGTTATGGTCGAATATACTACGGAATTTTACTAACAGATATTTTAATGTATGGTCTTCAGTATTGCGTGCCAATCGTAACCTTATTTTACAAAAATCGTCAGTAAGATGTTTTAGTACATGAAAGCTGTCTGCACAAACTTTAGCTTTAGGTAAAGAAGATATTAGCTATATCTCTGTAAGATACATGTCAATTGAAATGTATTTAACATTATCAAGTTCAGATTTCAATGTTCGCATATCTAAGGTTTCATTTTTTATCGAAGAAAAATAATCTGTAAGACAATTTTTCTTCTGGTCATAAATAATATCAATCATTACGCCTGTTTGGAAATTCATGAAAAGGCAGCAGTACTTTGTTCCATAATAAGAGCTAGGAAAATAATGCTCGTCAATAGCCAGAACCATAGGCAATGGTTTTCTTTTTATAGTAACGTGTTTATCGAAAATTCTAGTGACTTTTGTCGCAGATAGATTATACTTTTGCGCTATAGATGTATACGTATTTTCTGGTTGCTTCAAATCTTTTAGTACATTGATTTTAGTTTCATAAGTGACTCTTTCACTAGTATCAATAAACGGATTGCACTCACTGAAGGTAGAACCGCATTCATAGCACTTGTACCTGCGCTGCTCGTATATAATAATACATTGGCGATTAACGAGAGTTGTGTGAGTTAGTTTTCTTTGATAATATCCATGAGTTTTTCCAGGAATATTACAGATATGGCAATAACATTCCTTGGGTTTAAGTCGTACCTTAAGTATGATAGAGCCATCTTTTGCGGAACTACTTATTACAGAAAGTAAATCAGATGGTTTAATATTGAGTAATTTTGTGATAAAATTTTCGTAAAACATATCGTCTTAGCCTCCTTTTTTAGAAGTTGATTTTGAGTACATTAACATTCTAAAGCAGGAGGCTTTATTTGTCATTTAAATATACAGATAATGGCAAGACCACAAAAAGCGTGGGAGGGTCGACCACACCACAAAAAGTAGGGGATACTTTATTTTTATATAGACGAAGTATGTTGTACATTCCCTTTCAACAGAACGCGGAGAAAGTATCAGAGACGAAGAAGGAGCACTGATGTGATGTCTTTAACTTTAAACAAAACGTAGAGAAAATATTTGATAACTTTACCCTTTAAACAGAACGCGGAGAAAGTACCGGAGACGAAGAAGGAGGCCCTTGACGTACTACTAGTACGTCAAGGGCCTCCTGATGAAGTATACGGTGCTTTATACGCGTTCTGAAACGCGTTCTGCCCTAGTTTGGATCAACTGTGCTGCTATACTCACCGCAATCTCCGCCGGCGTCTCACTGCCTATGTCGATTCCGATGGGCGTGATCACACGCGCGAGCTGCTGCTCGCTGTAGCCGTCCGCCAGCAGAGCTGCTCTAGCCATAGCAGCTTTATTTTTACTGCCCATAATGCCTATATAACCCACAGGCGTAGTCAACAGATAACGCTCCACATTAGCGTCATGCACATGGCCACGTGTCATTACTACCGCATAATCCTTTGCCGTCAGGCTGCAAACCTCCTGCAGCTTAGTAAAATCGACCTGCTGTACGCGCTCCGCCTGCGGAAAGGCTGCTGCATCCGCAAACTCAGCCCTGTCATCCAGCACGATGCATTTAAAGCCGAGATGACTCAAAAGCGGCACCAGCTCACGCGCAACATGACCTGCGCCAAAAACATAAACCGAACCGTCATAATCATACTGCTCCGCATAATAAGCGCAGCCATCTATACTGATTACACCTCTGCGACCTGCAAGCTGCAGGTCTTTTTTTATTTGCGGCAGTGCGTTGCTTTCACCCAAAGGCAGTAAAAACCACCAGGGAGCACGCTGCTTCATTGCACTAAGAGCTTCCTCTGCCAAATCCCCAGTTTCTTCACCCACAGGCAGGTAACAAAACTGCACCTGACAGCTGCCGCCGCAGGCCATACCTGCTACCGGAGAAAGGTCAAACGTTTTGACAAAGCTGCCGCCACCATTCTGCAGACGCTGCTGCGCCAGCTGCTGCGCCGCGTATTCCATACCGCCGCCGCCGATGGTTCCGTAAAGCAACCCCTTTTCTCCGACCAGCATATAGGCGCCGCTGGTGCGCGGAGTAGAGCCTTCACTCTCAATCAAAGCAACAAGATAGCAAGGCCGTGAGCTCAAAGCCTGCGCTTGTATTTTTTGCATTAAATCCTTCATTTTTGTTTCTCCTGTGCATAACGGCAGACTAATTCCAGGACGCTGCCGGCAATGCAGCGCGCCTTATCCGAAATCGTAAAGCAGTTGGCCAGCTCCTCCTTGCGCGGGTCAATATCAGCAATTTTAAAGCCCTTGGTAACAGCAAAGCCATCGCGAATCATGCCGCGAATCAGACCGGACAGTGTTGCCTTTACAGCAACCTGATTATTGCCGTCGGTAATAGTTGCAATAGTTTCGCCCTTTTCCACAATGCTGCCAATGTCATGAACAACGTGCAGAACACCTGCGCAGGGTGCGTGCAGCACACGCTCCTTGCTATAGCCTGCGATATTACCGGGCACGCCGCTGTTAGGCGCAGCACTGCCGCTGCGGATAATGCGTCCCAGATTATGACCGCGCTTCGTTTCTACAATCACATCGGCATCAGCGCCCACGCTGAAGCCAGGGCCTAAAGCAATAACAAGCGGTGCCATTGTACTGCTTGTAGCAAGATTGCGCTTGGCGATAATCGCATCAATCACAATATCAGGTGCAAACTCACGCACAATATCTGCTGCTTCATCAACCAGCACCGGTACTTCATCATGCTCCCAGACAGCATCTGCCTCCGCAAGAGAGTTTATCAGCCTTGCAGTGAGTCCTTCTACCTGAGCGCTGCCCTGATACACCGCCTCGCACAGCGCTACCTGTCGACGAATTGCCGCAGGCTTGGCGCATTCCAGCACTAAAACCTTAAAGCCTGCGCCCCACAAGCGATGGATAACGCCTGTTGCCAAGTCACCACCACCGCGTACAATAATTTTCAGCATTTGTTATTCTCCCCTTTCACGAAGCCATATTCTTCGCTCGTCTATTCCTTCACTCACTAACAGCCGAAGCATTTCCTCCTGTTGCGCTGCTTTTAGCAGGTCACATTTATTCAAGACAATATAATAAGCGCGTGCACCGACATTTTTGCGTGCTCCCTGCTCCGAAAGCAGCAGCGAAGCAAGCATTTGCGCATCAATGATTTTTTCTGCGCTGCAGCCTAAAAGCTCTGCCGCCAGCTGCGGGCGCTGGCAAGCCTGCGCCAGCGGGCGGCCCAAGGTGTCCATCCCCGCAACAGCCAGCACTATGTCACTTTCAGGCAAAAGCACAGGCTCATGCGCTGCCGGTGCCTTGCACGGATGATGCTTGGAGCCGTCAGCCTCACACAAAATTACGTCAGCCTGCAGCTGCAGCGCTTCATATAAATCTTGCGGGGGTAACGTCAGCTTACCGGTAGCAAGCTCCGGTGTACCGATAACAGCATAGCGCCGCTGCTGCCACAAATTATGTACTGCTGCTGCGTCCGCAGCAAAGCTGCCATCTGCAGGGCACAGGATATGCGTACTCGTCAGCGCCAGCACCTTGCGCCCGCAGGCTGCCCAATCCGCTGCCAGTTCATACATAACCGTCGTTTTACCGCCGCCGCCGACCAGACATATCGTATGTTTTTTCCCGTCACTGAAAAAATCAAAGGGACAGTGCGCCATCTGCTTCACCTCGCCTAAAATGCACTTATATTATAACACACTCATTAAAAAAGGCTGTCGCTTGCCTGCGACAGCCTTCAATAACATTAGCCTTTATTTGCCTTGAGCAACAGCAGCGATGACTTCTTCAGTCAGATCCTTACCACCGAATACAACAGCACTTGCATCAACTACATTAGCAATGCCATGAGCTTTTGCTACCTGGCCGATAGTTTTGCGGATTTTTTCGCGGATAGGATTCAGCAGGGAAGCTTCCTTCTTATCTACCTGAGCGGATAATTTTTCGCCCAGCTCACGTCTGCCCTTGTCGTCAAGTTTCGGAGCCTTTTCGTTGAATTCATTTTCAGCCTTTTGGCGCTCCAGATTGATAACGCTCATAGTAGTCTGAATATCAGGATAGCTGCGGAAAACACGTTCAACATTTACATAACCCAAATCTTCCGCAAAAGCGCTGGTTGCGCAAGCCAAAGCCATAACCAAAGCCATAATCAAAGTCAGTAAGCTCTTTTTCATTAAAACAGTAACCTCTCTTCTTAAGATTTTAATACTAATATTATCTTACACTATTTCCTATAGAAAAGCAAGCTGTTTATAATTGCCCGCTCTGCCACGTCCGTTTGCGCATAGGCGGCGCAGGATAAGCCTTGCGGCTTGTTTTGAGCCCCTGCCGCACAAGGCATTCCGCCAGCGCCACCGGTGCCACCGCCGGGTCTATCACAGGAACACCCAGACGCTCACTGAGCGGGTGCGCCAAGCCTAAAAAAGACAAGCATCCCAAAAGCAGTACCTGCACTCTACCTGCCGCCAGTAAGTTTTTGCCGGCTTCCGTAAGCAGGTCAAGGACACGCTCACGCTCTGCCCACAAATCAACACCACGGGCCTCAATGCCGCCAATCGCAGCGATACGCGCAGGATCTACACCGCACTGAGCGACAAAAAGCTGCTTTTCCGCATAGCGTGTCGTATCTGCCAGCAAAAGTCCGGCCTGCCTGCCTACAAGCGGCGCCAAAAGACAGCTCGCCTGACCGCCGCCCACTACAGGTATACTGACCACCTCACGGCAGGCATCCACCGCGGGGTCACTGAAGCAGTACAGCACGACTGCGTCATATCCTTCGCTTTCCGCACGCACAGCCATTTTGATAATCTCGGGCGCAGCAAGCGCAGCATCAAGAGCAGAATCAATTTCGATATGATTTTCAACAAGGCACTCCATGTGCAGCTCCACATCCGGACCTACATGCGCACTGAGCAGATGACAGCGTACTGCCATCTGCTCAGGAGTAACCCCAAAGTCAGGATTAATTATAAATATTTTCATTCGTATATCCTTATACCAAAACAGAATTAAGGAATTTCTTCGCGCGTTCCGTTTTCGGATGATTAAACACTTCATCCGGCGTACCGCTTTCAATCAGATAACCGCCATCCATGAAATAAACGGTATCCGAAACGTCCTTAGCGAAGCCCATTTCATGGGTAACAAGAACCATGGTAATACCGGTATTGGCAAGCTGCTTGATAACATCCAGTACCTCCTTGACCATTTCCGGATCAAGTGCGGAGGTAGGCTCGTCCAAAAGCAGCACCTTCGGCTCCATCGCCAAAGCACGCGCAATCGCTACACGTTGCTTCTGGCCGCCGCTCAGACGGCTGGGATATTCATTGGCTTTATCAGAAAGATTAACCTTTGCCAACAGCTTCATAGCCTTTTCCTTGGCCTCCTGCTTGGACAGACCGTTGACTACACGGGGAGCGTAGGTCATATTCTCCAGAACAGTCATATTAGCAAAAAGATTAAAATGCTGAAACACCATGCAGGCATTCTTGCGGATATCTTCAATTTTAATTTTGGAATTTACGATGTCCTTACCTTCAAATAAAATCGCTCCGCCGGTAGGCTGCTCCAGCAAATTAATACAACGCAGCAGCGTAGATTTTCCTGAACCGGAAGAACCGATAATGGTCACAACCTCACCTTTTTTTATTGTCAGGGAAACATCCTTAAGGACCTCTAAATCACCAAAGCTTTTAGACAGGTGTTGAATCTCAATCACTGACGCGCACCTTCTTTTCTAACAAACCGCCCAAAAAGTTCAGGGCCATAACCAAAACATAATAAACAGCAGCTGCTACGATAAAGGCTTCAAACGCACGGAAGGTTTTTGCCTGAATCAAATCTGCCCAACGCAGCGTGTCGGCAACGCCGATAACGGAAACAAGGCTGGAATCCTTCAGCAGCATAATGCTTTCGTTTACCAGTGAAGGCAAAGCATTCTTAATAGCCTGCGGCAGAATAATATCCAGCAGGAAGCGATGCTTAGGCACACCCAAGGACATTGCGCCCTCCCACTGACCTTTGTCGACAGCAAGAATACCGCCGCGCAGTGCCTCGGAAATATATGCGGCACTGTTCAGGCCAAAGGAAAGCACGCCTGCCTCCAGGGCAGAAATAGTATAGCTTGTCAATTGCGGTGTCGCAAAGTAAATCAGCATCAGCTGTACCAAAAGCGGTGTACCGCGGAAGACAGAAATATAAACCTTTGCCAGGAAGGAAAGAACTCTGTTCTTGGACAATGTTATCAGCGCCAGGATAAAGCCGCCGAAAAAGCCCATAATTGTAGAAAAGAAAGTAAATTTAAGCGTAATCCAGACAGCGGTTGCCAAAAGCGGTATATAAGGTTCCAGAACGGAAAAATCTAACATCTGCTCAATTCACCTCTTACAGCTTTGCAATATCCAGCTTTTCAATTGCAGCTTCATATTCTTTAGTGCCTTCTTCACCCAGATGAGCTACGAGAATTTTGTGCAGCTCACCATTGGTGCGCATTTCCTTCAGGATTTCGTTGATTTTTTCAACATCCTTGGAATCCTTCGGCAGCGCAATAGCAAAGGTATCGTCTTTTACTACAGTTCCCTGCAGAACGTGCAGCTCCAGATCAGGATTTTGTTTTACGAAAACAGCAGCTTGGGAAGAATCAAACAGACCGGCAGCCAGACGACCGTTTTTAATATCCTGAACAACCAGCGGAGTAGTATCCATTTCAACAACTTCGATACCGCCGACAGCCTTCAGCTCTTTAGCATATGTAGTACCCATAGAAGCACCGGCTTTTTTACCCTTCAGTTTATCCATAGCGTCATAGCCTGCACCCTTTTTGCAGAGAATAGCCTTCATCGGGAAATAATACGGCTTGGAGAAGGATACAACCTTTTCACGCTCGGAAGTCGGAGAAATTGCGGAAATAATAACATCAGCACGGCCGCTTTGCAGAGTAGGTACCAAAGAAGCGAATTTCATATCGGTGAATTCGATTTTCTTGTTCATCTTCTTGGCGATGTAGTGAGCGATATCAATATCAACACCTTGGTAATCCTTGGTGCCTTCCTTTACGGATTCAAACGGCGGGAAGGTGGAGTTGATAGCAACAACCCATTTGTCACCCTTGCCTGCATCAGCTGCAGCATCTTTTTTCTCGCCACCGCAGCCTACCAGCATCATAGCCAGCATTGCAGTTGCCAAGAAAGCAAAAATACTTTTCATTGTAAACTTTTTCATTAGAAAAACCCCTCTCAATTTTTAATATCTGTTTACTCCGTACATTTAATGAGTAAACTTGCTCATATAATGAATTATTATACCATAGAATCAACGACACTGCCAACAGATTTTTTTCAATCAGTAATGAACCTCAATATCATAACCCTTCTGCTTTAAAACATGTTTAGCGCAGGCTTCGTCAGTAGTAATCCAGGCTCCATTTTCTTTTGCATAATGAATAAATGAACGCAATGCACGAACATATCCCGGACGACCGATAAACTGCGGATGCATAACAAAGTTAATGATGCGGCCCTCGTCTGCCAGGCCGTCAAACTCATCCTGCCAAATCTGCACCATTTCGCGTCCGCTGCGCAGATAATAATGCTCCGGATGCTGCAGAGTATACATATCATAAGAGGTATCATCAACAATGCCGTCCTTCGGCAGCTCAACGATAGGTATTTCATTTCCGTCTATTTGCAGCAGGAAAGGCCCGTCATTGTTACGCCAGTTGGAGGAATAGATGCAACCGCGGTCCAGCCAGAGCTGCTTATGAAAATCATGCAAGATACCATCAGGCATACGCACACCTACGGAACGTTTGCCGGTAAGGCTGCGGAAGATAGCATCAACCTTATCCATCAGCGCATTTTCTTCTTCATAGGTATCCTTTACTTCATGCAGATAACCGTGATAGCCGATTTCATGTCCCTGTGCTGCAATGTATTGAATTATTTCCGGATGAATCTCAGCAGTATAGGCAGTAGTGAAAAAGGTTGCCTTAAGACCTTCCTCCTCCAGCATCTTCAAAATGCGCGGCAAGCCCTGCTTCGTAGCATAAAGACCGCGGGACATGTGCACCAGATGACGTTCATTGATATCGTTGCGTGTAAGCCACAGAGTTTCCGCATCGATATCAAAGGAAAGCAGTAAAGCAATGCGCTTATTATCAGGCCAGTTCCAGTTCATCATGCTTCGCCTCCTTCCGCACGTTTAGCATAAAACTCCTTTACGTAACGTGCTACCTCTTCGCAGCTTGCAAGCCATGCGCCGTTCGCCTTCATATAGGCAATAAAGCGTTCCAGCATGCGCACGCGGCTGCTGCGGCCGATAAGCTGCGGATGCAGCTTGAGCACAAAAATTTTGTCACCCTCATTGGCAAGCTCGTCAAAATTATCCTTCCAGATATCGTAAACGTAGTCCACCGGATAACTACAGGTGATTGTAGCTTCATCAGCATAAGAAAAGTAGAACCAGGAGAAATCATCCAGCGTAGGCTCAGTAGGAAGTTCCACAAGCGGGTAGTCCTCATGCACATACGCCCAGTCGCAATCCTTAAGTGTAGAACCGTATAAATATCCACGTTCAGCCATCAGCTGCATTGCACAGTTAGGCAATAAATCCAGCGGACCTCGATAACCGACAACCTTGCGGCCGCTTATTTTTTCCAGAAGCGCCTCACTCTTGGCCATATTCTCTCTTTCTTCGGCAGCAGGCATATCTACAGAAGCTTCGTGCAGATAACCGTGATAGGCAAGCTCATGTCCTGCATCCGCTATTTGCTGAACTTTATCTGCATAAAGCTCCGCAATGCGGCCGGGAACAAAAAAGGTAGTTTTGAGCTGTTGCCGTTCAAGCATATCCAGACAACGCTTTAACCCCTCATCAGGACCATATTGACCTCTGCTTGTATCGGAAAAGCCGATTGTTCGCTTGCCGATTACAGATTTACGCAGCAACTCCGCATCAAAATCAAAGGTAACCATCACGGCGATACGCTTGCCGTCAGGCCAAACCATACCGTCACCATTTTTTAAAGTAAACATTCTTGCCTCCTTGGTAATTATTCAAACTTACTCAGTGAAATGAATCTGTATTCTTGATAACTATTTAATTATGTCACTATAAGCAGATAAATGTCAACTCATAGAAATTAAAAACGCAGGTCTTATGACCTGCGTTCACTTCGTTTTGCTGATGTAAGGTATTGGTGGGCCCAGTAGGGTTCGAACCTACGACCAGCCGGTTATGAGCCGGCGGCTCTACCACTGAGCTATAGGCCCATGCAATCTACCAAACAGTATTATTTTATAATAGTTATAGCTGTTTGTCAACTATTATTCTAAGAAAGACCCGGTTAAAATCAGTCCAGGAAATCCTTGAGCTTCTTGGAACGGCTGGGGTGACGCAGCTTGCGCAATGCCTTAGCTTCAATCTGACGTATACGCTCACGAGTTACGCCAAAGTGCTGGCCAACCTCTTCCAGAGTACGGCTGCGGCCATCCTCCAGGCCAAAGCGCAGCTCCAGCACACGTTTTTCACGAACGGTAAGCGTTTCAAGTACTTCACCTAATTGCTCACGCAGCAGAGTAAAGGAAGCAGCATCAGCAGGTGCCGGTGCATCATGATCCTCAATGAAATCGCCCAGATGCGAATCCTCTTCTTCGCCGATAGGAGTTTCCAGAGAAACAGGCTCCTGCGCAATTTTCATAATCTCGCGCACTCTGTCTACGGAAGTATCCATCTCCTTGGCAATTTCTTCCGGCAACGGCTCACGACCGAGCTCCTGCAGCAGCTGACGGGAAACGCGGATAAGCTTGTTAATGGTTTCCACCATATGTACAGGAATACGTATTGTACGTGCCTGATCGGCAATCGCACGGGTAATAGCCTGACGAATCCACCATGTAGCGTAGGTACTGAACTTAAAGCCCTTGTTGTAGTCAAATTTATCTACGGCTTTAATCAGGCCCAGGTTGCCCTCCTGAATCAAATCCAGGAACAGCATGCCACGACCAACATAACGCTTAGCAATGCTTACTACCAGACGCAGGTTAGCTTCAGACAGACACTTTTTAGCATCATTGCCTTGGGTTACAACTGCCTTCAAAAGCTTTTCAAAATCTTCATCTATGTTGCAGTAGGCTTCAACAACCTTGGTATCCTTTTCTCTGCCATCACTCAGGCGTTCCTTGATTTCTTCAAGAATTGCCTTAATATGGTAAAGCTTATGGTCATCCTTATCGCTTGTCTCACGTGCAACAACAAACTGCTCGCAATCAGGAATCATCGTTTTCTGTTCTGCCATCAGACGCTGCAGATGCAGGCGTTCGTCCTTAGTGAATTCAAAAATCAGATTCTCGTAATCAGCGATAGTATAAGGATTACCTGCTTTATGACGTTCCTTAATCATTTGAGCTACGCGGAAAACAGAACGCATTCTGGTAATCTGCCATTCCTCTTTCATGTTTTCACGCAGCTTTTCAACCAATGCGCTGCCGCTGTCCTCAGCAGTAAAAGCAGGCTCCTCCAGCTCAATCATTCTGCCGCGCTGAATACGCTCTGCCTGACGGCCCTTATCCATGCGCTTAGCCAGCTTAACCTCGTCCTCGCCTACAAGCAGAGGCACTCTGCCGATTTCCTTCAGATACATACGTACAGGATCATCAATGCTGATGCCTTCCGGCACAGACAGATTAGCCAGCTCAGATTCGCTGACCTCCTGATCGTCACTATCGTCATCATGGCCTACCAGAGGCAGGACATCCTCATCAGCTGAATTGTCATCAACTAAATCTAACCCCTTGCGTGCAATCACCTCATAGAGGTACTCAACATCCTCGGTAGTAATATCTTCAATAGTATTAGTGAGGCTCATTACATCGTTATAGGTGAGAACACCCTTATTAGCCTTTCCCTTGCGGATAAGCTCTTCAATTTGTTCCGGAGTTATTTTGCTCGTTGTAGCCATGGTGTCCCCTCCTTCCATAGTTTTTTTAGTTTCCATAGAGTTTTTTGATTTCATTCTTTATCCTTTGACTTTCCATTAATTCCCCAAGAAAACGCTCATCTGCCGACCTTTCATATTCATCTGCCAACAGACGATGTTTTTCATATTCCTTTTCCAAACGCAGCCGTCGCATCTGTCTGAGGCAGTCCTGCAAAAGCTTATCCGTATCGCCTTCCGGCAGCTGATGTGCCAAAATACGTGCCAGCGCTGTCTGCGCCGCGTCATCCAGGACATTATTCAGCTTATCCGTTGTATAAGCGGTGCCAAGCTCGCACAACCTGTCAAACAGCTGTGCCAGCACAGCATCTTCAAAGCCTGTTTCCTTTACCTCCGCACAGCATTCGTCACACAGCTGCGGCTGCTCCAAAAGCAATCTCAGAAGCAGTTCTTCCGCCTGCTGACCGATACCGGCGCTTTTTTCCTCCAGAATCACCGTCGTCTGCCCAGTCTGCTGTCTGCCGCCTCTGCGTGCTGCCTTGCGGTATTCTTCCGCAATCAGGCCTTCATCAATAGTCAGCCGCTGTGCCAGCCTTCGGATATGCTCCGACGCTTCAATTTCATTTTGACATTCTAATAGGAATGGTAGTATATTCGACACAGCCTCTACTTTTCCTGCTAAATTAGCAATATTATTTTGCAGGATAGTTTCATCTATTTGAAAATCAATACCATTCTGCGCCGCCGCCAGCACCTGTGCAAAAGCAGCGCTGCCATGCTGACGTACATATTCGTCGGGATCCTTGCCGTCAGGTACACCTGCTATGCGCACCTTCAAGCCTGCTTCCCGGGCAATGCTTACTGCCCGCACCGAAGCCTTGCGGCCTGCGCTGTCGCTGTCGTAGCAGAAGATTACTTCATCCGCCAGACGCTGCAAAAGCTTAGCCTGCTCCTGGGAAAAGGCCGTTCCCATAGATGCTACAACATTATCAAAGCCTGCCGCATGCAGGCTGATAGCATCCATATAACCCTCGACAACTACAGCCCGACCGCTTTTGCGGATAGCCTTCAAGGCTATATCCAGACCAAAAAGCAGCCTGCGCTTATTAAACCACTGCGTTTCCGCTGTATTCAGATATTTAGGCGTGCTGTTATCCAGCACTCTGCCGCCAAAGCCGACTATACGTCCGCGCGCATCGCGGATAGGAATAATCACACGGTTGCGGAACTTGTCATAATAGCCGTCGCGCCCACGGGCCGCCAGTCCGGCAGCCTCCAGCACCTGCGGCTGACAGCCGCGCTTAGCAAGAGAGCTGACAAGCGCGGTAAAATTATTCAGCGCATAGCCTATGCCAAAGCCGGCAATAATTTCTTTGCCGATTCCGCGCCCTGCAAGATAAGCCAGAGCAGTTTCACCGTAAGCAGTTTTTGTAAGACAAGCCTGAAAAAATTTTGACGCCAGTTCATTAGCACTATAAATGCTGTCCCTTTGTTTCTCGCGCGCAATTTCGGCGGCCGTCTTCTGCTTTTCCGGCACCGGAATACCGTATCTGCCGGCCAACAGCTTTAATGCATCCATAAAGCTGCAGTTTTCGATTTTCATAATAAACTTAAAAATATCTCCGCCCTCATGGCAGCCAAAGCAATAAAACATGCTCTTGCCGGGGTTCACCGAAAAGGACGGTGTTTTTTCTCCGTGAAACGGGCAACAGCCCCAGTAGTTCTGACCTTTCTTTTTCAACGGCACGTAACCGGAGATTATTTCTACCATATCAGCTGTGCTGCGCACCTGCTCTTTAAAGTTTTCAAAATCTCCGTTCATTACCCTCTCCGCCTCCAACTACTATATCACACATAATTTATATTCAATGTATAAAGGAAAAATCCTCTTTTTTTCTAAAAAAATCTTTTTTAACGCTTGCGCCGATTCTCTAAAAATACTATAATAAAGAGTACACTTAAAATTTCTCCTGTTTTTCATGCTACAAGAGGTGATTTATCCATGAAGAAATTACTTTTAATATTAACTATGCTTGTTATGATGCTGCCTTCTATGTGCTTTGCCGATCCGGTAATCAAGAGTGACAGCCGTACCTTTAACCCGCTCACCGGTGTATATGACCTGCAGGGAAATGTTTTTGTACAATTCCCCGCACATGACACTACCTTAACCATTACCGGCGATGCTACCAAGGTGCTTCTTTATGCTATGGAGGTTCACGGACAGGGTAACATTCATCTGAGCTTCGGCGATATGAGCTTCGCCTGCGATAAGGTAGATGTATATCATTCCGACAGAACTGCCTATGTAAACGGCAATCTTGTTTTTAATGATAACAGCAATAAAATTACCGCAGACAGCGGCAGCTACTGCTGGAAGACTAAAATTGCAGCCTTCCATGGTAATGTTACGGTCAATGGTCAGCCGCATGATGGTGATGTAGCCTATAACGTTATGGAAAAACAAATTACAGCACAATAAATTCTGTACAGACAAAAAATCAGCCCATGTTTTACGCTAAGTAAGGCATGGGTTTTTCTGTTGAAAAACAGGCTGCCGGATTACCAAGCAGCCTGCATAAACTTAAAAATATTCGTTATTATAAGTGCGGCATTCAGGAAAGAGCTCATCGAGCAGCTGCAGCTTCCGCACATCGCTGCATTTGATGCGCCCTGCTTCCCAAAGCTCCGTAGTGCTGAACGCACCGAAGTAAAGCTGGGTAAAGGTGCCCATGTCCATGGTAACCTCCTCCTGCTCCAGCGTACTGACTGCCTCCAGCTTGCCCGGTGACGTGCGCAGCTGCAATAGATGATTATTACGCTCAATCATCTTATCCGTAAGCAGCATGACAACGCTGCCGCTGCTCATGCTTGCTGCTACCGGCAGCTTGGCGAGCGCCAAACGCGCATCAAGACAGCGCGCCATCATAAACGGTTGCAGCCTGCCTGTAAGCGCCTGGTCCGCAAAGCCAAGATATGTTTTATCCCACGGCTCTGCCAGCCAGCAAAACTCCTGCGCTTCGCTTCTGTGTCCTGCGGCATATTGCAGCAGACGGTTCTTCGCTGCAGCATCCTGCGTAAGCAGCTCCTGCACGTTGAACGTGCCGTCAGTCAGTGAGTAAAGCATATAGCCAACTGCTTTCCCCTCGCGATAGACAACAGCGCACAACACGTTTTCCTGCGTAACTACAGACAACAGCTTGCGCCATTGAAAAGCAGTGCGCTGCGGCACGCCGTTCCACGCTGCGGTAACACTTGCGTAAATATCTGCCAAAGGATTGCAAGACTGAGCTTTTTCCTCAGTCACAGATTGCAGCAAAGAAACTAAATCCAGACGTTCTACCGACAGGTCATCACCAATTGCAGGAATTTGCAGCTTTGCCAAAGGCATTTTATATTCATGACGATAATAGCAGTAAGCAAATTCATACGGCAGATAAATACCGGCACTTATAGGCATCAGCGTCACAAAGGGGAAGCCCTGCGAACGCAGCACCTCAAAGGCAGTTTCCAGAAGCGGACGCAAAAGATGCTGTCCACGTGCTTCCGGAGCGGTGGCAATGCCCACGAGATACGGCACCAGCATCTCCTGCCCGCACAAATGCAGCATATAAGGATTTACATGCAGCATCGTGCGCAGCTTTTCTTCCTCGCCGACCTTGTCAAAGCCGCCGATAACCATATTGTCCTTGCCGCAGTACTGCTCAAAATAGTACTGAAAGAAAGGCTCTGTCTTTTTTTCAAAGCAATAGTCCCAAAGCTCTTCTGCCTGGTACATGCGCTCCTTGCTCACGACACGGTAAATCATAAGCTACCTCACCCAATAATTACATTATATTTTTTCACCATAAATTCCGGATGCAGCGCCAGCTTTGCCTCACGCAGACCGGGATGTCCCATATCCTCCTCACGGTTGAGATATTTTACATCCGTCCAGGCATGAGCGGCGAACTCCTTGGTAATAGCAGTATACAACCCGCGTACGCGCCTTTTCTACATGCAGTACCGCTGTATCGTCGTTAATCTTTTTGCCAAAGCTGAAGGCCTGGATTTTGCCGTCGAAACGGATTGCACCGCCGCGCAGCTCCAGCTGTTCAAAGCTCAGAAAGGCCTCCTGGATAGCATATTTTTCACACAGCAGCGAAGGATCTTCCGACATATGCTCATCACACCAGCGCTCGCCGAAGTTCAAGCATTCCATCATATTATCCATAGTAATCGGCTCATAAACGAAATCCGGATGCGCCTTGACGAAGGCATTGTAGTGATTCTTCTGCCCGTGCAGCTTGCGGCCGGAAAGCGTTGCCAGCTTTTCCTGCAGATATACATAATCCCAGTTATCGCGGTCTTCTTCATATGTCAGACCCGGCAGCACGCGCTCAAAGCGCTCCTTGGTAAAATCATAGATACCATGCATTTCAAACGGTTTGCCCTGATGCTCCTCCTTCAGCTCCTGCATCAGACGCGGCAAATCCTCATCGCGTCCGCCAAAAGGCTGAATGTAGAAATCAACGTTGTTGCGTTTAACCTTCAGCAAAAGGAAATCGTGCGCTACGCACCAATAAATATGATAGCAGTCACGCCAGACAAAAAGATTGGAAAAGGCACATTCGCTGCCATTTTGATGTGATTTTGATATATAGCTTTCAAACAAAGGCTTTTGTGCCAATGTTACAGGTTTAAATTCTAAAATACTGATAACCCCCTAAAAAACTCATTACTGCTTGTATATTATAGCATATGAAATATAGCTTGCGTCATTGTAATTGCATTTTTAACATTAACTTCACAAAATAGATAACTACTATCCATTACCTATATTATAATATACTGTTTCAGCTTTTCTGTAAAGTATGCACAAAAAAGTGCTTCAGTTACCAAAAGGTTACTGAACATTCTTAAGAATAAGCACAAAATAACCGCACAGCTTTTACACCGGCGGTTATTTTCGCTGTCGGTTGAATACGACACGCATAAATACATTATATTATTACAAAACCTGTATTAATCAAACTGACGCAGGCGCTTTTTGACCTGCTCTGCCAACAAAATACCGGCAACAGCCGTCAGCAGCTGCGGTACGCTCATCGCAAACATAATCGTCTTACGCAGCGCAGGATTCGGCAACGCCAAAAAGCTGACTACCACCCAGGCTGCCAGCAGCATAACACAGGCCTTCGCCAACGAAGGTACACATAAAGACAGCTTGCGACTGCCCTTAAACTGACGCACAAGCAGCACAAAGATAAAATTGCCCAGCCAGATTACAGGAATCAGAAACTGCAGCAGCACCTGCCCCTGCACGTAAGCAGTCAGCGGCAGCAAAAACGCCAGCAACAGTGCTGTCTTCAGGCCGTTGAACTGCAACGTGAGCACCAGCATCATATGCACCAGAGTACCGATGATAAACGTGGAAAGCAGCTGCGGCATCGGCAGCACCAGACGCAGCGATTGCAGCGCCAACGCCAAAGCCACCAATAACGCTCCACGCACCAGCTTGCTGTTATTCATGCTTAGCAGGGCATTCCTTAGCTACAAATGCCATATATGCGTCCTGCAGCTTTTGTGTCAGCTCGCCAACCTTGCCGTCAGCAACAAAGCTGCGGTCGATTTTGGTAACAGGCATAAATTCGCAACGCGGTCCGCAGAGGAAGGCTTCGTCTGCTTTGAGTGCGAAATCCTTATCAAAAGCTCTTTCGATAATCTGCAGATCCATGTCTTTGGACAGGCGTTCCATCAGCAGACGGCGGGTAATGTTTTTATGAATAAAGTTGTTTTCGGGATGAGTCCACAGAATACCGTCTTTATAAATGAAGAAGCTTGCTTCCGTGCTTTCGGTAATTTTACCGTCGCGAACAAACAGGGAATCAAAAGCATTGCCGATAACAGCCTTCTGTTTAGCCATTACCTCCGGCAGACGGTTCAGAGTATTGATATCGCAGCGCGCCCAACGTACGTCCTCAACAGTAATAACATTTACGCCCTTAGCACGCTTTTGCGCCAGTGCCTCGCGGTCAACCGGTACAGCATACATAGTCAGATGCGGAATGCTCTGCTCCGGATAGGACAGGGCATAAGCACCGCTGCCACGAGTTACCTGAGTATAGATTTCGCAGTCCTTCAGACCGGTTGCGGCCAGCAAGCTTTCATGGAACTCTACCAGCTCTTCAATCATATAAACGCCGGGGATTTTTACGGCGATTACGGAATCGAATAAATTGTTCATATGCGGCAGCAAAGCAAAGCAACGGCCGTTATAAACCGGTACAATTTCAAAAACGCCATCGCCAAAGTTATGGCCGCGGTCGTTAACGTCAATAAATGCTTCAGCTTCCGGCATAATCTCGCCATCTACCAAAACTAATTTTTCTTGTTGATTTTCGTTCATCTTTATTCCTCCAATTGCGCAAGTCACAATAAATTAACAAAATAAAGCATTATTTATGCAATAAATTCAGTCAAAAATATTGTATAATATATATTGAGATTATTTGTTTTGCAGTCTGCAGAGCTCGTAAAAAGCTTATGACTACATTTCAATTATTATACACCATTTAAAGCCACTTTGGCAAAAAATATCGCAAAGGAGATTCCCATGACTCATCTGCCTACTATTATTAATGATTTAGCAATGATTTTGCTTGTAGCCGGCGTCACGACTATTCTTTTCAAGAAAATTAATCAGCCGTTGGTGCTTGGTTACATTGTTGCCGGCTTCATCACCGGTCCGCACTTCAACTTCTTCCCGACGATTACCGATAAGGCCAACGTCCACGCCTGGTCGGAAATCGGTGTTATCTTCCTGCTGTTCGCGCTGGGACTGGAGTTCAGCTTTTACAAGCTGAAAAGCGTAGGCA
>OLPG01001512.1_pt1 | contig 19345 bp, 11 predicted proteins | sample 1672311 | NCBI WGS metagenome assembly OLPG01 (sample SAMEA3136670, study PRJEB25190) | human gut metagenome | biome: human gut; feature: human-associated habitat; material: faeces | place: Austria | collected 2013 | reverse complement strand
AGACAGCGGTTATGCCCGTTGTCAGTACACTCTACTTTTTGTTTAGACTTCTTACAATGATTTTCCATTCCGTTCGGCGTGTTGGCTTCCATTTGTATATGGCGGTGTCAACGTTACAATTGACCTCTATCAGAAATCTTTCTGAATACTGGCAGCTTCTTCTCAAGCATACCAGCCGTTGCCGGAGTATCTTCGGTTTCCACATACTACTCTCTGATACAGCGATGGAATCCTGTGTTACCTTTAAGCCCCGAAAGGCACCCATACAGCTCATTCAATTTTCAAGGTTCAACAATCAAAAGTTTTGTAGGTATACATTTTTGTACCTATTTCGATTTAATGCCATTATATCCCCAGTTACTGCTAATGTCAATAGCACTTCATGTGTTTTAGGTTCTTTTTTGTACTCTTTTTCATTGATTTTCTGCCAGCTTGTGTTATAATATGGACAAATAGTTATTCATTTCTTGATTTCACTATCTTTAACGGATGTTTATCAGGACTAATGCAGAGGTGACTTTATGAATTTTAATCTGAAACTAAAAAAAATCCGGACATTCCGGAAAATGACACAAAAAGAACTGTCAGAGAAGATCGGACTGACCGATCAACATAGAATCCATCAGCCCTGCATCTGTTTCTTCCTAGGAAATTTCCCGGTGAAAAATGCAATGAAGTAGCTGACACTTCCGTTTACTACCATGACAATGATAGCTGGCCGGCTCATGCACCTGTCTGTATGTGGTTTGACTATGGGGTTCTGAATGATTTTCTGAAAGAATGGGTAGTTCGAATGGATGAGCTGAAATCCGGTATGATTACCAAAGATGAATATTTTGAATGGAAAATTAACTGGCCGCAAACTTGTGATGGATGTGGAAAATATGAGCCTAAGAAGCAATGGCTCTCTGTAAAATCAAAACTCAGTGAAACTTAGCAAAACTTAAATTCACTGCATTTTTCCTCTTTGGCAAAAGGAAAAGCACTGTAAAACCAATAATCCAACGGTTTTCAGTGCTTTTTTCATGTTTTTCCTATTAAATTTTCCTCAGACACCTATATAAGTGAAACTTAGCGAAACTTAAATTATGCCCAATATGGAATATACTTTTTATACCTTGGTGCAGTATCCGGATCCATTACTTTAATATAGCCTCCGTCAACAGCACTGGTAAGAAGTCGAGAGGCTTTCGCTTTCTCTTTTTCTCCCAATCCAAATATTTTTCGAATATCTGAGTTAGAAATCCCCTCAAAATTGACATATGCCAGACATGCCTGCATATAACAAGTACGCATCCGATCTTCTTTCGTGGTTAATTCAAACGGTACTTTCGCAAACAATATTGCTTTTGTAAATTGATTGTTTTGATTTTCAATCCTCGGTGCAAGTAATTCATTTTTGCCGGTTGCTTCAACAATCTTATCATATCCACTGCCACGTTCCTCACAGATACCACATTTATGCATAAATCCGGCAATATTTTCATTTCTGGACACCGGCACCGAATCTACAATTCTTTCAATTGCTACCAGTGGTGCACCAGCATTTGAAAACTCAATTCGATTTTTAAACACTTCTACCATCGGATTTGTACCTCTTTGCTGCAGATCCTGATGTATCATAGCATTTGCCAACAACTCACGGATAGCAATTTCCGGGAAACTGACAATAGATTTCCTTGTTGCCTCTACAATAACCTCTTCCTGCGGAATAATTGTCATAATATACTGCACGATTTCTTCATGCGAAAATGCATAGCCCGCACAGAACTCTTTTTCTCTGATAGCATCCAGTCTGGAATTCTCCTTATACCATATCACCCTCACAGTTCTTCTATGCAAAGATTCAAATTTCTTCAAATCCTTTGCGATCATCAATGCTCCCATATTCGTGATATCCCATGTACCGGCATCATTTCTCTTTATGAACTTTTCATGCTGTAAATCTTCCAATACTTTATCTCGATTTCTCGGAATTGGCATTTCCAGTTTATCATAATACTTTGAGTAATCCAATAATAACACCATTTCATCTTCACCTAAATTTCCCATCGCAATTCGGAGTTCATATGGTGTAGAATCGAATGTTCTCCATAATTCTCTTTCTTTGTCAGGATACTCTTTTAAATTCTTTTTGTTCGTTCCAATTCTTATAAATTCCCCACCAGCGAACTGTACCGGCTGTTTTTCTGCACAAGGAATTTCCATCAGCACAACCATTTCTTCATCCATCGGAACCTCAAAAAATCGGAAATTAATTCTTGGTGAAAGCATTCTGGAAAGCCATGCTTCCAATTCCTCATTCCCTTTTTTCATTTTACGATATTGAAATTCAGTTCCAACAATTTTATGCGTTGCATCATCCACGCCCCAAACCAAATATGCTTTCGGTCGTTCGCATAGTGCTGCTGAATTACTTAATGCCGAAATATATTCACCAATCATTTGAGGTTGCTTATTGTTACATTTAAATTCTACCCACTCAGTCTCGTTCGGAAGCTTTGCAAGCTCCCGAACAAGACTCTGCAGATACTCTACTGATCGTATTGCCATAACATCGCCCCTTTTTTACTTTATTATTTGAATAATCTTTTTATATAATCATCTTATCTAAATTACCTATAAGTTTTCATATGTCCATAATTCTTCTGAAAATCTACCACATGTTTTAATTCCTTTTGTATCAGGCATAGCCAACATAAGTAATCTTCTCGGTCTTGTCATTGCAACATATGCTAATCGCATTAATTCTTGTTCTAGTTCCCCCTCCATTAAAAGTTTAGGAGTAATTGTACTTCCTGTTCGACTTTTTACATGTAACAACACAGCCTCATAAGATTCTCCTTTGACACCATGAATTGAAGATCTAGTATACTTCTCCTCATTTTTCTTCTCAAAAAATTTTTTCAACGATATTTTTTTGAAATCCGGTGATTTGTTATCATTACGTTTTATTTTAAATGTATCTTTTATCTCTTTGTCAGGCGATATTTTATACTCACAATTTTTACAGACATCTACAAAAATTGTAGAAAATTCTTTTACCCATTCTGCGATTTTCATATCTACATCAGGCATATTAATCAAAATGTTGATAATAAAATCTTTCCAACTTTCTTCGGTAGTATGCTCTCGTATTTTCTGTTGCATCATGTATTTGTCTGTATCCTCATTAAAAATCATACAATATGTTGCTTTTTCTGTATTCTCATATGCTTTTTTTCTCGATCCATACTTCCATTCATATGCAGCCTTGGCATATAGTTCTATCTCTGCACTTTTCCACAATCCCTTAATATCTGTATCAGAATATATTCTTCCTCTCGTTAAAACAGCAACATTTTTAGGCGATATCCCAATCTGCATTTCCATACATTTTTTGATAAAATAATCAATAGTATCGTTTTCTGAATTATTCTTTGTTAGCAAAAGAATGGGTTTTTGTACTTCATCCTTCCAATATCCTATTGCATTATTACTCTTTGTCCCTCTCAAGCTAGCAGAAAAATAGGATGTAACATTACAGATATTTTGTGAACTTCTAAAATTCCCAGTCAATTCTATTGTCTGCCAACTTGTATCTTCTACTTTTTGTAAAAAACACTCCGGACTAGCATTTCTCCATTCATATATTGACTGATCTGCATCTCCCACCAAAAACATTGATTTTATCCCAGACTTACTTAGTAGATCAAAAACTGCCATTTGATTCACTGACGTATCCTGTGCTTCATCTATAATAATTACTGGGAATCTTTCTGCTATAGCAGATGCAACCATAGGATATTTTTTTAGTAATTGATATGCAAATAATGCAGTTTCATTTTGAAAGATAATCCCCCTATCCTGCAACATTTTCTTATATTGTTGACATGGTAGCGATCTGGCATTTCTTTTTTCACACTTGACCGGTTCATTTCCCTTATAAAACTTCTTATCAATGCCATAATAAAATTGTTCTATGTTATCTATGCAGCCTTTACTATGGCACTCTTTTCTCCAGAATCCATATGGCATTTTCCATGTATCAGTAATTGTGATCCTTGGACGTACATTGCTAACTGTATCAAGATGTCCATACCGTAACACAATAAACTCATCAATAAAACTATCTACTGTTCCTATAAAATGCGGATATCCTAGTTCACCCAAACTGCCATGAATTGTTTGTGCTTTTTCTTGTATCTCATTACTTGCCACATTCGTAAATGACAGTACTGCCACACCGCTATGATAATCTTTCCAATTGTCTATATAAGACAATAATTTATGTGCAACCGAATAAGTTTTTCCACTTCCAGGACATGCTTTTACAACAACTTTTCCCTCAGCTGTTAAAAATTTTTTCTGTTCCTCCGTCAATTGTTCTTTCATAACTTTTTCTCCGTTACACTATAAATCGCATCTTTCAAGTACTCTGGAATAATAAATTCCTTTTCAATTGTTTCTTTATTATCCTTTTGTTTTTTCTGGTCACTAATAACTTGACTTATATATTGGGCAACTGCACCTTTACATTTATCCCTGGTTCTTATAAACAACCACACACACGCTGCTTTTTCACTCAATTCAGATAAAGTTGCAATCTTTTCTTCTAATTTAGGTCCGAGATCTACGTAACAATTTTTAATAGCTTCTACCATATGATAAATATTATTTTCACTACAGCATAATGCATACTCTAATGTTTTATAAGCAGAAAATATATTAATTTCTGTTCCTGAACACAATGTTTCTAATTCCTTATATCTATCTGATGGCTGTCCATTTTCTAAATTTGCAACGATTTCCGAACTAACATTATCATAATCAAAATCTTTACTAATGTAGTCTTTTTCATTCTTTTTAGAACATCTATCATCATCGGTAATAATAGAAACTTTTTTAAAACAAGTCTTCACTTGTTCTGATGAAAAAAGATTAACAAAAGGCTTAAATGCAACACTATCCACGTTGACTAACTCTACCGCATATTTCTCCAACGGTCTATCTAAAGCTTTTGCCATTTCTGGAATTAAAATTGCTTCGCTAATTCCCTCTACAAATAAAATTCCCCTTGCAAAAAACATCTGAGATTTCGTAACATCCAAATATCTCTGTAAATATTTTTTATTGTCCTCATTTAACTTTGCTTCTGAAAAAGGCAGACAGAATTTTTCGTGTCCACATTCATATATTAAATTAATATTTTCTATATCAATTTTAGATGCTAATGTTGGAGAATGCGATGTATAAATAATCTGAATATTACTGTCATTTCTATTTGCATCTTCTAAAAAACTATGAACTAGCTCCTGTAACTGTGGATGTAAATGAGCTTCTGGTTCTTCAATCAACAAAAGATTATGATAAATTCCACCTTTTTCAATTGCCATATCTCCAAGCACAGCAGACATAAATAATAGATTATTATATCCCAAACCATTTTGATACAATTCAAAAGAACTATTGGCAAGTTCTTTAATCCTACTGCTTACTTCAGCATCAATGTCCATCTGGTCTTCTAAAATAGAGCTTTCAAAATATATTCCCCTAGTATCTGCCTGCATTTTTTTAATTTCTTTATGATTTTGATAATATTCCGTAGCTTTTTCATACACAGAATCTGATTTATTTATCAATAACCACTTTGGCTTAAGCCATGCACGTAATGAAGACGCAATTGAATCAAACCTCGGTTCTACCAATCCAATATCGATCTGTTGATTTAAAAATTCTTGTTCAATCTTTGCAAGATTTTTATTTATAGTGGTCTTTGTCTTTATCAATTGATCTTTTTCCAAAAGACTATTATTCGCATCTGTCAAAATCTGTACTAATTCTTTTCTAATTTCCTCTTCTGGAACCATATTTCTAAGTAGTTGTGCCAGTTTGCTGTTTTTAGAAGGTTTCATCTCGTTTTCCGAATCACGTAATGCACCAAGAAAAACTACATCTGTTGCTTCGAATGTATCTGTAGTTAAAGAATTCCCTTCCGTTCCAAATCCCCAATAAACAGATCGTACCTTTTCCATTCCACTAGGAGCAATATATTTTTCGAATTTGATATGAAAATCTCCCCCCTTTCCACTTTCGCTCTGCGGATTCCAAATTTCAACTAATCTCTTTGGAACATCTTCCAGAAATACATCAAATTGGGCATAATCAGCCGTTGTTCCGTCTTCATTAACATGAAAATCTGATTTTGAAAAAAATATATCTTTTTTGTATGTTACTGTGGAATAAGCAATTCTGATTGCATCTATCACTGAAGATTTTCCAGAATTATTTTCACCAATAATTGCATTTACACCTTGGTTAAATATTAATGATACTCCTTCTTCATCAAAAACTCTAAAATTTTTAATATCTAATCTTTTTAAATACATACATTTCCTCCTCCCTTAGTTTCTTAACATATTCTAATTCTTATTCCCCATATTTAACTGGTTCTTCCGCTACCATTTGCACTTGCTCGTCTCTCTCAATTTTCCGGTAATCCACAGTCTTTTTAGAACGCATTTCCCTGTAAATCACTCCCGCCAATGCACTCATTACAGCATCATACTTACTTTTGTCTTCGAATAGAGAACCATAGCTGTCCTGTGCTTCCATATAGCTTTCCATTGCTGCATTTCCAAAAGCTGAAGGGAAAATACTTTCCGTAAAAATTCTTGGATCTGAAGTACGTGCAGAACTTGCTAATTTATCATCAGCAATCAGTTTATCGTGTAACGCACCAAGCATCACCCGATCTCCATCTGTGAACTGCCCTTTATACTTCTCGTTAATCTTATCCAAGATTTCATCCAATGTGCTTTTCTGTCGGATTCCCTGTGCCCCCTGCTTTTTAGATGGAACATACTGCCCATCAACTTTTTCCAGTTTTATTGCACCCTCAAATGTTTTCTGCAGTTTATAATATTCCAGTTTCAGCTTTCCCTCTAAATCAATCGGTTCTTCCTTTTCTTCTGGCAAAAGTCCGATCAAATAGCTAAGGAAGAGATATTCCTTATGCATATCAGTGTCAAACATACGAACTACTTGTGTTATATAACTATACCATCGTAATAATTTTCTTACCTGTCTTCTGAATTGATACCGTTCTTCTGGGTTTTTCAAATTATATCTGTCTGCTACCGGTTTTAATACACTTGTCATTTTTCCCATCGCAGTTGCATCCTGCTTACCAGGATGATTCCATATATCAATAAATGCCCTGATATCATTCTCGTTATAAATTGCATAATCCAGAAGTTCTTTTTCTGTCTGATAAATCAAATCCACATTTACTTCCTGCTCAAGGCTTGTCTCCTGATAAAATGGCTGAAATGCTTCCAGAATATCTTCTTTTTTATTTGCAAAATCCAACACAAATGTGTCCACTTTTCCAGGGCACGTTCGATTTAAACGAGATAACGTCTGCACTGCTTTCACATTTTTCAATTTTTTGTCAACAATCATTGTATGTAACAATGGTTCATCAAAACCAGTCTGATATTTTTCTGCTACTACCAGAACATTAAAATTATCGTGGAATTCTTCCTTTGTCTGACTTTCTGATATATGGCTTCCATCTTTCCTTACGTTCAGCCTGGCTTCTGTATACTCTTCATCTCCATCCTGCACCGTTCCAGAAAATGCAGCCAAAATATCCATATCTGCATAATGTTGTTCTCTTATATATCTTTTGATTTCATGGAAATATCGAACTGCTGCCAATCTCGAATCTGTTACAACCATCATTTTTCCTTTTCCACCGATTTTTTGTTTCGTAGTCTCTCTGAATGTTTCTACGATAATCTGTGATTTCTGGCTGATATTATATGGATGTAATTTTTCATATTTCTTTATAATTTTTGTTGCTCTGCTTTCTGGAAGCTCTGGATTTTCCGGTGTGTCTTTTGCAATTTTGAAACAGGTACTGTAAGTCATATAATTCTGCAAAACATCCAGAATGAATCCTTCCTCTATCGCCTGTCTCATGCTATAAATATGAAATGGATGGAAACTTCCATCTGTCCATTGACTTCCAAACATCTCCAGTGTTGCTGGTTTCGGAGTTGCAGTAAATGCAAAAAAGGATAGATTTGGATGTTTTCCATGTGTCAGCATCTCCTGCACAAGTTTGTCATTTCTATCTATTTCATCTTCTGCTTTTCCTTCTATTTCCGCATATTCTCGCAATGCTGCTTCTGTATCAGCCAACGCCGCTTTCAGTTTCATTGCAGAACTTCCTGTCTGCGAAGAATGAGCTTCATCTACAATAATCGCAAAATTTCTTCCGGCAACCTTATCCACTTCCTGATAAATCACCGGGAATTTCTGCAATGTGGTTACAATAATTCTTGCACCGTTATTGATGGCGTCTCTTAAATCTTTTGAGTTCTTTTTATCATCAATCGCCTCTACCGACCCTATCGTGTGATCAAACCCTGAAATGGTTTCCTGTAACTGTTCATCTAATACGGTTCGGTCTGTAACTACAACCACACTGCTGAAAACAGATTCATCATTCGAATCATGTAAGGAAGCCAGTCTATACGCTGTCCAGGCAATAGAATTGGATTTTCCAGAACCTGCACTATGTTGAATCAGATAATTACGACCTGCACCTTCTTTTTTCACATCTGCAATTAATTTACGTACAACATCCAATTGATGATATCTTGGGAAAATCAATCTTTTCTTCTTCGTGACCTGCTCTGATCCGTCAGGCATTTGTTTCTTTTCTTCCTTTACCTGCAGATGAATAAACTTTTGGATAATATCCATCATACTATCTTTCTGGAATACATACTCCCAGAAATATGATGTCGGATATCCGTCTGGATTCGCAGGATTTCCCTTGCCTCCATCATTTCCTGCACCGTTCGATCCCTGATTGAACGGAAGAAAATATGTATTTTTTCCTTCCAACCGTGTTGTCATCCAAACTTCCAACTGATCAATACAAAAATATCCTAAGATTCTCTTATTGAACTGAAAACATATTTCTCTTGGGTCACGATCATACATCCACTGACGCTTAGCATTATCAACGTTTTGTCCTGTATACTGATTCTTTAATTCAAGGGCAAATACCGGAATCCCATTTACCGACAGAACCATATCAACAGAATTATGTGTATCACTGGAATAAAACCATTGTCTGTTGCAAGTAATTTCATTCTTTTCGTACAGTGCTTCCACTGTTTGATTTAAGCCAGATTCTGGTTTAAAATAACATACTTTGAACGGAATACCTCTATGTTTAAATCCATGTCGCAGTACAGAAATAAGTCCGTCCATATCACAAGCATTGTTGAACGCAAGACAAAATTTGCGTTCTGGATCCACTTTATTCTGCAATAAAAAGCGTTTCCATTCCTTTGGCTGTGTTCTCTGGATAAATCTCAATAGAGTATCTTTATAAACGCCAATCTGCGGATCATACCCATCGTTATTATGTGTATATCCACCTGCCAGTGATAAGAAAAATTCTTCAATATCTTCTTCAAAACGTTTCTCTGTTGTAACATCTATACTCAAGATTCTGACACCTCCTTCTTCCCTGTGACATACTCATAAATCAAAGACTTTTTGTAATTTTCTAATTCGTTTACAAACTGTTCTTTCTTTGTAATCACATCATCTATATAGTTACATTTTTCTTTCAAATAGCTTACTATTTCATTCTGTTCATCTAAACTCGGTAATGGAATTGTAAATGCCAACACCTTACTTGAACTTGTACATGCCAGGTTTGTTGTCTTCACCGCTGTAACATCAAAATATGTACGTCCTACTGCTGAAACCGTCAAATATTCTAAATAATATGGATTTAATAGTTTTTCTTTTACTTTAACTGCAAAAATGTGATTTTGATGTAAACATGGTGCAATTCTCCCATCCCAAACACAACCGCGTCCTAATTTATCTCGATCCCCACCCTCAGTCATGAGCACTTCTCCAGCAGATAAACTATATTTCTCTATTTCATCTTTACTTACTCGAAGAACGGCAATGTCATTCGTATCCACGTAACCGTCCTGAACATTTGCTACTCTTAAATATGGCATTTCTACTAATTCTGTTTCCTTGCAATATGTTTTCCCCAATGTAATACCTGAACGAACACTTGCACAATGCCTAAGTTGAGTAATCTTCCATTCTTCCGGAATTGCTCCTATCCATTCAACACCTGACTCTTTCATTGCAGAATTTTCTTTAATTCCTTTTGTTATATATTTTGTTATAACCGATTGCTTTAGCTGCCCATAATAAACAATAGAATCTTTTGTTTCCCCAATGAGTTCATCTATATGCATGCATTGATCATCAAGAAAATTTGCAATTTTACATTGTTCTTTAAACTCAGGAATCGGTATTAATCTTCTTAATGTATCATGCACTGATATTCTTAATCTTATTTCCAAAATTCCATTTGCATATTTTCTGAGTTCTTTTTGAAATCTTTCTATCTTAAAAATATAATCTATATACCTTAATTCCGTTTTATCATTTGCCTTGAACACATAATATACTGGACTTATACAACCATAATAACGTGAAATCCCTACAGACCCTATAATCACATTCATACTATTCATTACTAACGTATCCGGGTATGCAATTTTGTATTGTGAACAATCTTCTTTTGCTTTATTCCCCATATTATCACGTTCTTCATACGGAATAACACCTGTTTTGTTATTTAGTGATAGTATATAATCTGTCTCTATAGGATTATTAATTCTATTTATTTCTTTTAAATGCCATTGTAAACGTTCTACCTTCCACTCCCCCGGTATCTCTCCAATCCATTCAACCCCAGAATCTTTCATCTTTCTACTCATATCATTTCTCCCCAAACAAAGCATCCAAACTACTCTGAATATCCAACTCCAATTCATGCAAACGTACTGCAATTTCTTCTACTGGTTCAGGTGCCTGATATTCATAGAAGTACCTCGTCATTGGAATTTCATAGCCTTTTTTCGTCTTCTTTTCATCTATCCATGCTTCTGGTGCATATGGTAATACTTCTCTCTTGAAATATTCCGCAATATCTTCTGTCAGCGGTACATTTTCTGTATCTCTCAGAGACACATCAGCCACTGGCTTTCCCTTCTTTAATATAACTTCGCCATTTTCATCTTTCTGTGGCTGTTCTACTACAATCTTCTGATATCCAAATTCCTCTGTATCAAAAATCTTGCTCTGACAGTAAATACCGTCTTTCTCACCATATACAGTTCCATTTTCAAATGCACCATACGCCTTTACAATCAGATCACGGCATTTATCAGTAATGTCATTTCTTTTTGTTCCGATACTTTTTCTTCTTGCTTCAAAACAATGCGAAGCATCAATCAACTGCACTTTTCCAGCTCTGTGCGCTGGTTTATCTTTAGAACAAATCCAAATATAAGTGCTGATACCGGTATTCATAAACATATCTGTCCCTAACTGCACAATCGCATCCAACCAGCCATTTTCCAGAATATATCTTCTGATTTCTGACGGTCCACTTCCTGCATCTCCTGAAAATAATGGTGATCCATTCTGAATGATAGCCATTTTCCCATTTGGAGCTAGCTTGGAAAGTCCATTCAATACAAATAGCTGCTGTCCATCTGATATCTTCGGAAGTCCAGGTGCAAATCTTCCCAATTCACCTTTTTTCGCTTCTGTCTCTACTGCTGTTTTTTCTCTTTTCCAGTCAATTCCGAATGGTGGATTTGAAATAATATACTGAAACTGATATCCGCTAAACTGATCTTCAGATAGGGTATCTCCAAATCTCATATTATTTGGATCACCCCCACGAATCATCATATCCGCTTTTGCAATCGCAAATGTAGAGGGATTAAACTCCTGACCAAAGCAGGTAACTCCAATCTCCGTGTTTAGCTCCTGAATTCTTTCTTCCATGCAGCTAAGCATCTGAGATGTTCCCATCGCCATATCATACACTGTTACATTTCCACCCTTACTCAGATCTGCATCTGATAAAAGTAAATCCGTCATTAAATAGATAATATCTCTACTGGTAAAATGTGCCCCGGCCTCTTCACCAAAAGATTCGGAGAATCGTTTTACTAAATCTTCAAAAATATATCCACAGTCTACTGCACTGATTTTATCTGGTCCCAGATATCCTTTTTGTGAATTAAATTCTTTTATGACAAGATACAAGGTATTACTTTCTACCATTCTGCGAATAATGTTATCAAAATCAAACTTTGCCAGCACATCCTGAACATTTGCTGAGAATCCATTCAGATAATCTCGAAAATTTGCTTCGATATTTTCCGGATCAGCTAATAAAGATTCAAATGTATATTTGCTGATGTTATAAAATTGATAACCGGAAGCTTTTGTCAGAAATCCATCAATTACAGCAAAATTCTTCACCTTTTCATACTGTTCCAATACTGCTTTATGTGTCGGTAATAAACAATCATGAAATCTTTTTACTACTGTCATTGGCAAAATTACCAATCCATATTCATGCGGTTTAAATGGGCCACGGAGCATATCTGCTACATTCCAGATCATTGTCGCTTTCTCTGCTATATTAGTTCCAACTACATCAAATTTATTATTTTCATCCATTTATTTTTCCTCCGTATAAATATGTTCTAATTCTGCTGTTGCCTTTTCTAATTTGTATTTCAATTCTTTTATTTCATTTATCTTGGCGTAATATTTATCTGCAATTATCTTCTGACTTTTTAAGTCAGGCAATGGAATTGTTATTTTTTTCAATCCTTCAACCGGCAGATTTAATAATGTAGCCCCTACTGCTACTCTAGATAAGGCAGCTTTTCCATTTTCACTTTCCAAATATGCTTTCAAAAAGTAAGGATTTATCTTATCTTCATCTAACTCAATAACATAAAGATTACCATTCGCTAAAATCTTATTTCCTTCTTTTACGGATGCAATTGCCATTTTTACCGGAGATACATTTTTGGAAATTACGAGACTTCCATTTTTAATACAATATTTCTCGTATTTAGGATTCATTTCTTTCAAATAAGGAAGATCATCACTAATAATACCATCCTGTAAATTTGCCAGCATCAAATACTGCATGTTCGTTGGTTCATCAGATACAATTTCATCTAAAACCGATGCTTTAATCTGTGCTCCTCTTGTTATGTTCTTTATCACAGATTCAAATGGTACACCGTTTTTTATGAGCATCTCTTTTTGAAGATATCTTGACGGATTAAGAGTGTATTCATTTTTTGCCACCTCTTCACTCAAAACTAGCTTTGAGTTATCGTCATCTATATTCAGCAATTCAATAATTTTAGAAATATTTTCATCACTAAGAACATTCTGTCTTCGTCCAACTGAGGCCATCTCCGTTGCATCTATCATTCTTATATTTTTATTGTTTCTGCTTAATACCAGTAATGAACAGGCAATTCCTGTATTCGAATACAAATTGGATGGAAGTGCTATCACCGCCTCGACAAATCCTTTTTTTACAAATTTTTCGCGGATTACTGCATTGATTCCTCCGTTCCAAGTCACTCCATTACTCACCGAAACAACCGCTTTTCCATGTTTGTTGAGATGATTCATGACATTTATAATAAATACCCAGTCTCCCGCAGCTGCTTTCTGTACTTCCGGTATAATATTATATATCGCCTCTAATTTCTCGTTGTTCCCAATGCTCTCTTTCACCCTTATCCCCCAAGGATAATCACAGAATATTTTATCAAACATCAAATTGTCATCTATGTCCAGAACTGATTTTTGCTCAATTTTCACCCGATCAGAAATTAATTCCGTTCTAATTTCTGCTACTTCTTTGACCTCGGTTACAAGCTCTACACCATAAAACTGTGATTCTGGGTTTCTTTCTATAGCATTCACTAGAAATGTTCCAATTCCACTACAGAAATCTGCTGTTTTATCATTTGAAATTTGAAGTATCTCATTTGCCAACTTTACAACACTCTGTGGGGTTTCGCATTCTCCCATAAATTTATTTCCTTGCAATGGCCACCACAATACTACTGCTAAAAGTGTTTCTTCTGAATATGCTTCTCCGATTTCTATTGCCACATTCCATAAATTTTCAATATTTCCTTTTATGAAACTGACTCTTTCCGGTGAAAAAGTCAGTTCCATATATTCTACTAACTGATATACATCGTTTATCTTATTTTTTAAAGATAAATACGCTACATACGCCAAGCAAAATCCTCCATACATGGATGTAGATGTATTTCCTAGCCCAAGCTCTCTCATCCTGTTTGAAATATTCCAACTAATTTCTTCAACTTTCGAGCCTTCTTTTTCTTTTAACTCTTTAACTGAAATATTCAACCCTATTTCCTCCTTTGGTTATTCACAATCAATTTCCTTGTGTTCACAATAGCATTTGTTTATTTGATTGTCAATAATCAAATTTGGTTTTTAATAACCATGAACGTATTTAATATAATTCCTTAGTGTCATGGTAATAAATTCTTATTTCCATGGTAACAATATTTATAATTCCTAAGTAAGCGTCAAATAAAAAGGAAGCCAAAAATAAACGCCTGTTCTATGATTTCAAACAATAACCATAGGACAGGCATTTTTATTTATCACATATTATTTTACAGAAATGTGTTCTCTGGATTTTTCAGCAATCTCTTTCTTGATTGCTTCTACAAACTCATCCAGTGGAAGCACATTTGTTTCTTTTTCTCCGTGGAGACGGAAGGAAACGCTGCGGTCATCTTTTTCGTTGAATCCGATAACCAGCAGATAAGGTACTTTCTGTACCTGACCATCACGCATACGGTAACCAAGTTTTTCAGAACGGTCATCAAGCTCAACACGAACATCGGCTGCCTCTAATGCATCAACGATTTCTTTCGCATAAGCATTTAATCCGTCGTCATCTGTTTTAACCGGGATTACGCGAACCTGAACAGGAGCAAGCCATGTCGGCAGGTTGCCTTTTGTCTCTTCCAGGATATAAGCCATAAAACGATCCAGAGATCCCAGGATAGCACGATGCAGTACAACAGGTGTCTTCTTTTCGCCATTACTGTCAATGTAATACAGATTGAATTTAGCTGGCAGACAGAAGTCTAACTGGCAGGTAGAAAGAGTGATCTCATTACCAATAGCCGGCTGAACATTTACATCCAGTTTCGGGCCATAGAATGCAGCTTCACCGATTTCTTCTGTGTACTCAATTCCGATATCATTTAAAACATGACGCAGTGCATCTTCTGCTGTATTCCACATCTCATCATCATCATGATATTTTTCTTTGTTCTCAGGATCACGGAGAGAAAGAACACAACGATAATTAGTAATACCAAAATCTTTATAAGTATCAAAAATTAATCTGACAACTTTTGTAAATTCATCCTTGATCTGCTCTGGTGTTACAAACAGATGGGCATCATTCTGGCAGAAGTGACGGCCACGTTCAATACCTTTTAAGGTACCGCTGCTCTCATAACGGAAGTCATGAGCGATTTCACCGATACGGATCGGCAGGTCCTTGTAGGAATGTCTTCTGTTTGCATAGATCATCATATGATGCGGACAATTCATTGGTCTGAGGACAAAGGACTCTCCTTCCATTTCCATAGGCGGGAACATGTTCTCTTTGTAGTGATCCCAGTGACCGGAAGTCTTGTAAAGATTTACAGTACCAACACAAGGAGTCATAACATGGAGATATCCCAGTTTTCTTTCTTTATCCTTGATGTAGTTTTCAAGCTCCTGCCAGATTGTATAACCTTTTGGAAGGAACATTGGAAGACCACGTCCAACAAGATCGTCTACCATAAACAGGTTCATATCTTTACCGATCTTTCTGTGATCTCTTTCTTTGGCTTCCTCTAATAACTGTAAGTGTGCATCCAGCTCTTCCTGTGTCGGGAAACATACACCGTAAATACGCTGAAGCATTTTATTCTTGCTGTCACCTTTCCAGTAAGCACCAGAATGACGGATCAGCTTGAAGTATTTACATAATTTTACGTTATCTACATGAGGTCCACGGCAGAGGTCTGTGAAATCACCCTGATCGTAAACTGTGATATTGCCATCGTCAAGATCTCCGATTAAGTCCAGTTTGTAAGGATCATCTTTGAACATTTCCAGAGCTTCTTCCTTGGAAACTTCACGACGAATGATCTTTTTACCGGATTTAACAACTTTCTTCATTTCCTTTGTAATCTTTTCGATATCTTCATCACGGATAACATCATCGCCAAGATCGATATCATAGTAGAATCCTTCTGCTACAACAGGTCCTACCCAGAATTTGGCATTTGGATAAAGATGCTTAATTGCCTGTGCCATGACATGGGCGCAAGAATGATTGAGTGTATTTAACTGCTCATTTTCTTTGAAATTTACCATTTGTATTCTCCTTTTTAATTTTTATGTTTTCATGAAATGATGTCAGGGTCAAAAGATATTTTGTCCCTGACTTGCTATAGAACGAAAAAAGCACCCATAGATTTATACATGATCTAAGGGTGCTTGCACACGGTTCCACCTTAATTTTTTACTCTTACAGCCGATAACGGGGCAATACGGTAACGCTTCGGAATCCATCCTTCTGCGCACAGCTTCGAAGTGGTCTTCATGTAATCCGTTCTCAAGAAACTTCCAGCAAATGTTTCTCTCTCTGTCAGAACCTGACTGCACTACTTTCTTCATCAACGCTTTTATGGGTACTCTTCATTTTTGACTTAACCCATTATAATATAGTTATCACTTTAATTCAACGGATTTTTTGAAAAAAATCACTCAATCCCCTTAATCCTCTCAACCACACTTCCATTCTTTTCTGGAATTGCTATAAAATTTAATCATTTGCCTCTGCATTGTTATTTCTGTTTTTCTGCGATTACATTCCATGCACAGACTGCTGCCCCATAAGCTGCTTCTTCCTCATATTCCGCAACATCCATAGGCATTCCGAACATTTTCTCCGCCATTTTCCTCATCAGCGGATTTCTCCTGATTCCATTCCCGGAACCTGCCAGATGAATGGCTTTCTTTCCGGTAAGCCTGCACATCTGCTCATACTGATCGTGCAGTTCCTCCAGAATTCCCCGGATCACACCAACGGTCATTGCACCGGGATGAAAATTCTCTACGCCAATTCCGGTGATCATGCCGCGTCGTGACGGATCACTTCTTGTCCCTGAGAATGCAGTGTCCACTTTCCATGCAGCATCCTCTCCATATTTCTCCAGAAATGCTTCCGCCTGTTCCTGCATATACGCATACAGACTTCCAGCTCCGGTACCGTTTCCCATTGCCGCAATCTCTCTGTAAAACTGCTCCAGCATAGCATAGGCACGACCGCCGCATAAAGATGCCCCAACCAGAATATAACTATTCTCTGTACAAGGGCGAAGTTCCACACTTCCCCCGCATTTCACAAAGTCTTCCGTAACAAATGAAATCTGGCTTCCTGTTCCTACATTCAGCAGAACCGTGTCTTTCAAATCCCTGACAGAACCAAACAGACTCGCCTGATTATCTCCGACAGAACCCATCACCGGAACACCTTTCTCTGTTTTTCCTGCCAGAAAATGTCCGCTTCTGACTTCCGGCAGATAAAAAGTATCTACTCCCGCCTCTTTCAGTTTCTCACACAAAAATTCCTGTTTTTCCAGATCAAAACAGCCCCAGCTTGCCGCCATATCCAGTCCGATGACCGGGCAGGTGTTTCCACACATCCGCATCGCCACGTAATCACTGATCGTCGTCATTTTTACCGCTTCTTTCGGAATCTGTCCTTTTTTCTGCAGATAAAAATGAGTCACAATCCCGTATCCTGATGCCGCCGCACCAACTTCTTTTAAAAGCTGTACACTGCTTTCCCCGTTCTCCAGTAAAAGTTCTCCGCTTCCATCCTGCCATGTATAAAGAGGACTCACCGCCCTGCCGGAAGCATCTACATACAGCATCCCATGCATCTGCCCGGTAAAACCAATTCCATCAGGCAGACCATATTCTTTCTCCATCCGGTTGGCAAGTTCTGTCACAATCTCATAAATACGCTCTGGATCCTGTATCTTCTGCTCAGGTATCTCACTTTTCAGAAAAGAACGATGCTCCACAGTTTCCTTTGCGATCATTTTCCCTGTATCTGCCTCTGTCAGTACCATACTGATCGTAGTTGTACCGATATCAATTCCCATTACTTTCATTCTCTATTTCCTCTTTTCTGTTTTTCACTGCAAAGAAAGAACTGCCGCTGCCATATAAACCAAAATAGAAACAATACAGTAAAGCGAATTGGTAGTAGATGCATAAGCACTGCTCTCGTTCTTCTTCAAAAATGTCTGAAGACTGAAAGTCGCCGGTGCTGACATGTACATGATAACTGCCAGATTCAGAAGTCTGGAACTTCCCACAAAGTACTTCACAGCCAGCAGAACGCCCGCCATCATAACTGCCTGCAGACATATACGCATAATAATTGTCTTAATACATGGTTTTATCAGTTCCGGTGTCAGTTCTATGCTGTATCCTACGGTCAGAAGAATAATAGAAGAAACAGACACTGTCAGAATATTTTCCACACTCAGATAAGTTCCTCCGGCCGGTCCTACGATCAGTTTGTTGATCACTCCGGATAACCCGACAATAATTCCCAGAACACTCGCTACAAATGCCGGTGTCCTTAATGCACTGAAAAGCAAAGCCTTTACATTAAACTTCTCTCCATTTTCCGTCTGACCCAAAAGTCCCATATAAATGCTGAATCCAAAAAGTAATCCCGCGATATCCAGCACTGCAATCTGAGACAGATTTTCACTGCCGCACAGACTGGTATACAAAGGATACGCCATCATACCACCTTCATAAACACAGACCATAAACGGAAGATATTTACGATATGTTTCTTCCATCAAAGGTTTCAGCAGAAATCCGATTCCAAAAGAAATGACCAGCATCACAAACATGATCAGAACAAGAATTCCTGTCTCCCTGCTGTACTCTGCAGTTGCCAGTGCATGAAAGATTGCTACCGGCAGCATAATATTCGTTACCAGAATCTTCATATTGTCAATTCCATTCTGATTCAGCAGCTTTCTTTTTCTGCACACCATTCCCAGTGCAACCACAACAAGCACCGGCAAAATAATCTCTAAAATTTCCATATGTACTTTCCCTTTCCCTGCTTTCTTATTGTTTTTTATTTCACATTGACCGCCTTTTATATTATATCAACTTATAACAAATAACACCAGTTTACAACTTTATAAACGGCAGACTTGCCGACAAATCGTATTACCGTTCACTCCGTTCTCAGTAACACGCTTCGCAATGCACAGAATTTATGCTAATCGCATAAATTCGCGCTGTATGTCTCGGGATTTTG
>OLPG01001509.1_pt1 | contig 19370 bp, 19 predicted proteins | sample 1672311 | NCBI WGS metagenome assembly OLPG01 (sample SAMEA3136670, study PRJEB25190) | human gut metagenome | biome: human gut; feature: human-associated habitat; material: faeces | place: Austria | collected 2013 | reverse complement strand
AGTGCGCTACCTCTGCGCCAACCGCCCGAAGCGAGTGCTAACTTACGTGGATTCTTTGCAGAATGCAAATCGTCGGCGTGTCGCGGTGGTGTTGCGAGGGGGCGACACGCCGTCAATTAGCGATCGAAACCACTGGAATTTCCATGGTTTTCGCGTCTGGATCGGATTCGACGAACGATTCTTCAGAAGGGGATTGCGTCAACGTCAAGCGCATCTGATGCCATGCCGCATTGCCGTGCGTCGAAGCAGACATGCCTTCGTCCACGAATCCCAGACGGGCGTAAAATCCGACAAGGCGTTCCTTGCATGTCAGCACAATGCCTTTGCGCCCGGCAGTCGTCGAATCAAGAATCACACGACGCAGCAGATAGCTGGCGCAACCGCGATGCTGGTAGACGGGAGCCACGTCCACGCCGAAAATCATCTGCCAAGCGCCATGCTCGTCGTATAGGGAAACATCCTCATACATGACGTCAGCCAAATCCTTTTCGTTGGTCGTCATGCCGTTGACGAAACCAACCAATGTGCCGTCTTTCACAGAAGCTGGGAAGCAGGCATCGTCATCAGCGTCAGTGTTGATCAAAAGCCAGAAATGATCCGGATACGTGGCAACGCGTGCGGTCAGGCTCTCGTTCGTTGCGGCCTCCGCAGGTGGGAAGCAGGCAGCCTCCACAGCCTCAATCGCGTCCAAATCCTCCATCGTTGCATGTCGAATGAGCATGTGCATACTCTCTCGCAGGGTATACCCAATCTTCACATTTCGATATGGGCGAACAGTGGAAACGCCAGCGTGCAATACAGTGAAAGGATCGCCGGAAGCGTTTTCGGGAGCTGATAAACGCTTATATGAAAAACCGATAACGACGCGGCCTGTTCCGTGGTTGTTGCGCGGTACGATGGGGCGCGTCCACGGCAAAAGCCTGGAAATAGCCGGAAAGGTTCCGACGGATCCGTAGAGAATTCGACAACCTTAAGAGAAAAATGGGGGGCGCGTGTTCGACTGGACATTCGTGACGCACTACGCGCCATTCTTCGTCAACGGTTCGGTGATGACGCTGTTCATTTCCGTGTTCGGCATCGTGCTTTCGATTGCGGTCGGACTGATCTGCGCAGGCATTGAAATCGCACGCATTCCCGTGCTCAAGCACATCGTGCGCATCTATATCGAACTCAGCCGTAACACGCCGTTGCTGGTGCAACTGTACTTCCTGTATTTCGGTCTGCCGAAGCTTGGCATCGTATGGTCCGCGGAACAGTGCGCGATCGTGGGACTTGGCTTCCTTGGCGGCTCCTACATGGCCGAAGCGATGCGTGGCGGCCTCGAAACCATTCCGAACGTGCAACGCGAATCCGCGTACGTGCTGGGCCTCAGCCAATGGCAGACCTTGAGCCGCGTGGTCATTCCGCAGGCCATCAGCACATCCATTCCGGGCGTTGTGGCCAACGTGATCTTCCTGATCAAGGAATCATCCGTCGTGTCGGCCATCGCACTTGCCGACGTGATGTACATGGCCAAGGATCTGATCGGCATGTACTACAGCACGTACGAGTCGCTGCTGATGCTGGCCGTTGCATACTTGGTGATTCTGCTGCCGATCTCATTGTTCGGCACTTGGCTGGAACGGAGGTTCGACTATGAGCGGCGCTGAAATTCTGCTCGAGCCGGGCGTGTTTCCGCGCCTGCTGCAGGGCCTGTGGGTTACGGTGTGGATTGCCGGTGTTTCGGTGGGTCTTTCCGTTCCGGTGGGATTGGTTGTCGGCTGGTTGATGACGATGAAGAATCCCGTCATTCGCGTGTTGACCAGGATTTATTTGGATTTCATTCGCATCATGCCGCAATTGGCGTTGCTGTTCATTGCGTTTTACGGTTTCGCCCGTGCGTGGAATTGGAATTTGGATGCGACCGGCGCATGCGTGTTCGTGTTCGTGCTGTGGGGCGGCGCGGAATTGGGCGATTTGGTGCGTGGCGCGCTTGAGTCGATTCCGAAAGCCCAGTATGAGTCCGCGTATGTGCTTGGGTTGAGTGGCTGGCAGACGTTCGTCAAAGTGATTCTGCCGCAAGCGTTACGTAGGCTTCTGCCGGCTTCGGTGAATCTGGCGACACGAATCGTGAAAACGACATCGCTGGCCGTGCTTCTCGGCGTGGTCGAGGTCATCAAGGTGGGCCAGCAGATCATCGACGCGAACCGTTTCCAATACCCGAACGGAACTCTATGGATCTACGGGGTGATTTTCTTCATGTACTTCATCGTGTGCTGGCCGCTGTCCATCGTGGCCCGCCGACTGGAAAAGAGGTGGTCGCATGACTGACGCAGCGGGAAAGCGGGACCAGGCAGGCCAGGCAAGTCTTGAGATTGCACATCTGGTCAAGCAGTATGCCAATGCCGACAGGCCGGTGCTGAACGATATTTCGTTCGATGTGCCGCATGGCAAGGTGTTCGTGATCGTTGGGCCTTCCGGTTCCGGCAAATCGACGTTGTTGCGTACCATCGCAGGTCTTGAGCCGATTCAGGGCGGCACCATTTCACTCAACGGCGAAGTGATCGAAACGGGCAAGCCGGGCACTGAGTCCGCTGGGCGCAGCAAGCGCAGCAGCGAACTGCGTACCCGTGTTGGCATGGTGTTCCAAAGCTACGACCTGTTTCCTAACAAAACAGTGCTTGGCAACATCACACTGGCGCCGACCTTGGTGCAGAGGCGAGATAAGGCCGAAGTTGAGCAGGAGGCGATCAAGCTTCTGGAACGCGTCGGTCTTGCCGACCGCAAGGATTCCTGGCCGCACGAGCTTTCCGGCGGCCAACGCCAGCGCGTGGCCATCTGCCGTGCGCTGATCCTGCATCCGGAAGTGCTGCTGTTCGACGAAGTCACCGCCGCGCTCGACCCGGAAATGGTGCGTGAAGTGCTCGACGTGATGCTCGAACTCGCTGATTCCGGCCAGACCATGCTCATCGTGACGCACGAAATGCAATTCGCGCGAGCCATCGCCGATCAGGTGATCCTGCTTGAAGACGGCGGCATTGTGGAACAATCCGACAATGCCGAACGATTCTTCACCAATCCGGCCACCGAACGAGCCAAGCAGTTCCTGCATACGTTTGAATTCGACCGGCACCGCAGGTCCGCCGATCAATCCGAATAATCCAGGCAAATGGCGAGAATCGGCGAAATCCAAGATTTTGATAGCAGTCATCTTTGCAAGAGAGGAGAAACCATGACCGCATCAATCATCAACAAAACATTCAAGAGCATCGTGGCCGCATCGGCCGCGTTGATCATGGCAGCCTCGGTGGCTGCTTGCGGCCCGTCCGCGGCCACTCCGAGCGATGAAAACTCCACTGGCGGCGATTCCAGCTCCAGCAGCAACGTCACCGCCCGCACTCTGGACGAGATTAAGAAGTCCGGCGAACTTAAGGTTGCCGTCTTCTCCGACAAGGCCCCGTTCGGCTACATCGACAAGGAAGGCAAGAACGCCGGCTACGACGTTTACTTCGCCGAGCGCCTCGGCAAGGATCTGGGAGTGAAGGTCAAGTACACTTCCGTCGACCCGGCCGCCCGCGTGGACGTGCTCACCTCCAACAAGGTGGACATCACACTGGCCAACTTCACCGTCACCGACGAGCGTAAGGAGAAGGTCGATTTCGCCAAGCCGTACATGAAGGTGGCGCTCGGCGTGGTCTCCCCGGAAAAAGCCGAAATCACTGACGTGAGCCAGCTTAAGGGCAAGACGCTGATCATCGCCAAGGGCACCACCGCCGAAAGCTACTTCGAGAAGAACGAGCCCGACGTCAAGCTGCAGAAGTACGACCAGTACGCCGACGCCTACAATGCGCTGCTCGACGGCCGTGGCGACGCTTTCTCCACCGACAACACCGAAGTACTGGCTTGGGCCAAGTCCAACAAGGGCTTCAAGGTGGGTATCACCAAACTCGGCGATGAGGATACCATCGCTCCGGCTGTGCAGAAGGGCAACAAGGAGCTGCTCAACTGGCTGAACGACGAAATCGTGAAGTTGGGTAAGGAGAACTTCTTCCACAAGGATTACGAGGAGACTCTAAAGCCGGTGTACGGTTCCGATGTCGATCCGGATGACATTGTGGTCGAGGGCGGCAAGCTCTGACAATCGCCTGACCTGACGGCAACCTGCCGTCCGTCAATTCTGTTTCCAAGCCTTCCGTGGCATATGCCGCGGGAGGCTTTTCATATCCTGATAACCATTCATAAAAAAGAATTATTACGATTTGCGCCTTCCATAAAAATCGCATATAGCCACGCCGTCATAGGAAAGGATTTTTACCGATATCTTGTGATTATCGCTTGAAAGAAGCCATACGAAAACACACATGAGAGAGGAGGCGGCGTATGAAGTACGCAGTGATCGGTGCAGGCGGAATGGGTATCCAATACGGTGTGCTACTGCAGGAATTCGCGCACAAGGATGTCGATTTCATCGATACGTGGAAGCCGAACGTCGAGAAGATTCGTGAGCAAGGCGGCGCCTACGTGTCTCAAGATGGTGAAGACCGCCATCTCGTGCCGATTAACGTGTACTACCCGGAGGAATACGCCGGCCAGCCAGACGTGTGGATCGTGTTCCTCAAGCAGATGCAGCTTGACGGCGTGCTCAAGCGCTGCGCCCACCTGTTCAATGAGAAGCAGATTGTGTTCTCCGCCATGAACGGCTATGGACACTTCGAAAAGCTCAACGAATACTTCTCCAAAGACCGCGTCTACGGCGGCACCGCACTGATCGGTGCCTACGTGTACGGCCCCGGCGATTTCAACTTCACCGGCGGGGCACATGCCAAGGCCATGAACCTGTGTGCCTACGCGAATGATGTGACTGACGAGGTGCGCAAACACGAGCAGGCGCTGTACGAGGATTTCGCAACGGCCACACTCAACCCAACCATCGTGGACAACTTCATCGGCATGTGCATGGCGAAAATCGTATTCAACTCGGTGCTGAACACGCTATGTACCATGTACCAGATCCGCTTCGGCGAATTCCATGCGCATCCCGACGCGCGTTGGCTCACCGAACAGCTGGTCGACGAAGCTTACAGCGCGGCCGAAGCAGCCGGATACCAACTGTTGGGCACGCGCGAAACGGAAGTCGAAACCATTCTGCACACCGCGGGCGTGGCGCATCCGCTGCACTATCCGTCCATGTATCAAGACCTGACTAAGGGACGTCCGACGGAAGTCGACTACATCAACGGCTATATCGCCAAAGTCGGACGCGAGCATGGCTACGAATGCAAGCTGCACGAATTCCTGACCCGCGAAGTGCATCTCGCCGAACAAGCCTTCGCCATCCACAATCCAGGCATCGTCGCACAGGCCAAAGCCGACGTCGAAGCCAGTAAGCCGGTAACGGAATAACCGTAATTTTTCAAAACAAGTGAGAGAAGGAAAACAACCATGACCATCGCTCTTTTCAAGAAGCCAAACGGCATCAAACGAATCGCCGCAGCAGTACTCGCTGCTGCAACACTTATTTCCGTTGCGGCATGCGGTTCCGGCAACAGCGCATCCGCGTCCAACAGTCTGAACACCACGAAGGGCAAAACCACCACAATCACCGTCGGCGTGTGCGCAGGACCATACGGCGACATGGTTGACAAGGTTATCGCGCCACTGCTGAAAGATGACGGTTTCAAACTGAAAACCAAGCTGTTCAACGATTATGTGCAGCCCAATAAGGCACTTGCATCCGGTTCCATTCAGGCGAATCTTTTCCAGCATGGCAATTATCTGAAGAAGTTCACCGCCGACAACAATCTCGACCTGACCTCCCTTGGACAAACGCCGACTTTGGGATTGGGCATCTATTCCAACAAGTACAAGTCCATCGATGACATCGAAGACGGAGCTACGGTCGCAATCGCCAACGATGGCTCTAACTTGGCGCGTTCTCTCGGCGTGCTCCAGCAGCAGGGTCTGGTGACGCTCAAGGGCGAGGTCGATGCTACCAAGGCCACGGTCAACGACATCGCATCCAATCCGAAGAACCTCAAAATCAAAACGATTGATGCGGCACAGCTGGCCCGTTCCTTGGATACCGTTGATGTGGCTCTGGTGCCGGGCAACTACTCTTGGGCTGCTGATCTGAAGCCTGCCGACGCGCTCGCCATGGAAAAGCAGGATGATGGCGTGATCGAAGTGTTCGTGGTCCGCGCTCAGGACGTCGATTCCGACTTCGGCAAGGCTGTCAAGAAACTGCTTGCCAGCCAGAAATTCAAGGACGCCATCGCCAAGAGCGAATTCAAGGATTTCGGCAAGCCGACCACGTGGTGACGCTATAGCGTGCGGTAATACAAAGGCCCGTATGAATCGAAGAACTCATACGGGCCTTATGTACAAACGAGATTCATCGAACAAAACGTATTGAACGAACTTGAACAAGTACTCGAATGAAGCGAGGAACGAACCATGAGCGTTATTGAACTCAACGACGTGTCTGTGACTTTTCATGAAGGCGGGCGAACCGTCGAAGCGGTCAAGCATGTGAACATCAGCGTGGAAAAAGGCGAGATTTTCGGCATCGTGGGTTTTTCCGGAGCTGGCAAATCCACTTTGGTGCGCACCATCAATCTGCTGGAACGACCAACAGGCGGCCATGTGGTGATCGATGGCAACGATATCACCGCACTCAAAGGCAGCCAATTGAGTGATCTGCGCAAGAAAATCGGCTTTATTTTCCAAGGATTCAACCTGATCACCAACGTTACGGTCGGCAAGAACATTGAATTCGCGCTGAAAGCCGGCGGATATCCGAAAGCGCAGTGGCCGGAACGTGTCCGCGAACTGCTGGCACTGGTCGGTTTGGAAAACAAGATCGACAGCTACCCATCAAGCCTGTCGGGCGGGCAAAAGCAGCGCGTGTCCATTGCGCGTGCGCTCGCCAACAAGCCGGAAATCCTGCTGTGTGACGAAGCCACCAGCGCACTCGACCTGGAAACCACAGAAGGCATTCTGGCACTCTTGCAGCGCATCAACCGCGAACTGGGCATTACCATCGTGTTCATCACGCATCAGCTTGACGTGGCGAAGCAAATTTTCGACCGAGTGGCCGTTATGGAAAACGGTGTGGTAGTGGAGCAGGGCAACACGTTCGACGTGTTCAGTGCTCCGAAACATCCGACCACCAAAGCGTTGGTGGAACGCTACCTTGGCATTGCCGTGCCACCGCAATTGGTGCCATCGCTGCCGGCCGGCACCATCGTGGAACTGCGATACAAGGGCGATGCGGCACTCGAGCCGCTCATCAGCCAGGTTGCGCAGGATTACGGTGTGAGCATCGACGTGCTGCATGCGAATGTGGAATATTTCGGTTCGCAGGCCATCGGCATTCTGATTGTGCTTGTTTCCGGCGCGGGGGAGCCGCTGCTGCAGGCGTTGAACACGTTGAGAACGCATGTGTTCAGCTATCGGGAACTTGATCGTGGGCAGCTGGTTGTGGCCGCCGAAGCTGCGGATAATCAGGAGGCGTGAGAACAATGGAAGAAACTCTGGAAATCCTTCAAGACAATCTTGGGCAAGCACTGATCGACACGGCATATATGGTTGTGGTGTCGGCGATTATCGGCGTGGTACTGGGCACGCTGGTGGCATTGCTGCTGTATTTGACTGAAAACCGCTTGTTTACGCCGAACCATGCGCTGAACGTTATTGTAGGGTTCATCGTAAACGCGATTCGCTCGCTGCCGTTCCTGATTCTCATGGTGGTGCTTATCCCGGTTGTGCAATTGATTTTGGGTGACCCTTATACGCCGACCGGTGGTGCAATCTCCCTGTCGATCGCCGCAGTGCCGTTCTTCGCGCGAATCGCGGAAAGCGCGTTCTCCGAAGTTGATCCGGGCCTGCTTGAGGCTGCCATCTCCACTGGCGCTACCACACGCCAAATCATTGTGGATGCGGTGTTTCCGCAAGCTTTGCCGTCGTTTATTCGCGGCGTGGTGCTCACCATCATTTCGCTGATCGGCTATTCTGCAATGGTCGGCACCATCGGAGCCGGCGGCATCGGCGATATGGCCATTCAATACGGCTATAACCGTTACGAAACCGGCGTGCTTGTTGTGATTGTTATTATTCTGATCGTCATTGTGCAGATCATTCAGTGGATTGGCGATTGGTTCGCGCGCAAGGTGACGCACTGATGGTTGCGTATATGCGTGAATGTGCGCATATACAGTCGTGAGATGATAGGGAGGGTTGATTAATGACTTCGTATGTTTCTCCTGTCGCGTTCACCACGGTGGCGCAGTCGATTCCGCCGAATGTGTTCGCCGATATGGATCGCAAAGTGGCTGCCGCGGTTGCCGGTGGGGCTGATGTGATTGATTTGGCCAAAGGCAATCCAGACGCGTTTCCTGCTGATTTCATTCGAGAAGCAGCCAAAAAAGCGGTTGACGATCCGGCCAATGCCCGGTATTCGCCATTCGATGGCAAGCCTAGTTTTCTGAGGGCTGCCGAACAGTGGTATCGCAATACGTACGGTGTTGAGGTTGATTGGAAAACCCAGCTTTTTGCCGTGGAGGGCGCGGTCGATGGTTTGGCCGCGTTGTTCGCCGTGCTGGTTTCCCTAGGCGACGCTGTGGCGTATGCGGATCCATATTACCCTTCGTACCATTGCATGACGGTGATGAGCTGTGCCGAGGAGGTACTGCTGCCGTCGTTGCCGGAGCGCGGATTCCTGCCGGATTTGGACGCGGTTCCTGCACAGGTGTGGGATCGTGTGAAAGTGCTGGTGCTCAACTATCCGAACAATCCGACGGGTGCGCAGGCTCCGCGCGAGTTTCTGCAGCGTGCCGTTGATTTGGCTCATGAGCATCATTTCGCGATCGTGCAGGATTTCGCATATGCGGGATTGGGTGTCGATGCGCAGCAGATCAGCATACTGTCACTGCCGGGTGCGTTCGATGTTGCGGTGGAAGTGTGTTCGCTGTCGAAAATGTATGCGATGGCCGGCTGGCGTGCCGGTTTCATCGCAGGCAACGACGACATCGTGTCTCATGTGAAGCAGTACCACTATCAGATGGGTTCCATGGTTACGTCCAGCATTCAAGACGCGGGCACTGCGGCGTTGCTGTCGGATCAGAGCTATGTGGCCGAACTTGCGGAACGGTATGCGTCTCGTCGCGAAATCGTTGCAGGTGGATTGCGTGAAGCCGGTTTGGATGTGTTCGATTCAGACGGCGGCATCTACGCTTGGGTACACGCTCCTGAGGGTCAGACGGGTGAACAGTTTGCCGACACGCTGTTGGAACGTGCGGCCGTCGCCGCGCTGCCGGGCACATGTTTCGGCAAAGTAGGCAAGGATTACGTACGATTCAGCCTGCTCAAATCCGAAGATCAGTTGCGTGAGGCTGTGCGCCGGGTGGCTGCTGTACTAGCGTAGTTTTTCCTGCGTAGCCTTTTATGTATGAACTGGCGATTGCGGTGCGATGCCTTGCATCTCCGCCGTTTGATTTTTATGGAGCCGACTGGTGCGGCGACTGCCGTCGAGCCAAGGCAGCATTGGACCGTTTCGGGGTCGCCTACAACCTTCATGATATCGAGCATGAGGATGGTGCTGCAGAGAAAGCCATTGCGATCAGCGGACAACAGCACATTCCCGTGATTCGGTTCGCCGATGGCTCATGGCTGGTGGAGCCTTCGGCCACGCAGTTGCAAGCCAAATGCAAGGAACTCGGCCTGATCTGATTCAACATTTCGTATGCCATCTCACGAGCCGGACAAGGAGAATTGTCTCCTGTTCGGCTCGTAGACGTATGTGGGTCGGCTTCCGGACGGTCGATGTCCGGCTTCCGAATGGACTTTGCCCAGCTCGCGGACATTGTCTGCATGCGATTGCATTCTTTGGTAAATTTTTGCTTGGGTTCGGCAATGGTTGCAGAACCTACGGAAAGCCGTCAATCAACAGGCTTTCGAGAGAAAACCAAAGAAGGGAGTAATGTCATGCCGTTCCTTATTACACTCCTTGTCATTGCACTTATCGTCGCTTTCCTGTTCTTGTCCACGTTGTTCATCGTGCCGCAGCAGCAGGCCTACATCATCGAACGTTTCGGCAAGTTCAACAAGGTGCAGTTCGCCGGCATTCATATTCGAATCCCGTTCGTGGACCGCATCGCCATGAAAACCAACATGCGTGTCAACCAGCTCAACGTGCAGTTGGAAACCAAAACGCTCGACAACGTGTTCGTCACCGTAGTGGCCTCTACCCAGTTTCGTGTCGATCCCAGCAACGTGGCGACCGCATACTACGAGCTGCGCGACCCGGCCGGTCAGCTGCGTTCCTACATGGAGGATGCGCTTCGCTCCGCCATTCCTGCATTATCTTTGGACGATGCATTCTCCCGCAAGGACGATGTCGCTTTTGACGTGCAGAAGACCGTCGGCAATGAAATGTCCCGCTTCGGCTTCACCGTGGTCAAAACGCTGATTACCGCCATCGATCCGAGTCCGCAGGTCAAGAACGCCATGGACTCCATCAACGCTGCCCAGCGTGAGAAGGAAGCTACGCGTCAGCGTGCCGAAGCCCAGCGTATTCAGATCGAGACCCAGGCGGCCGCCGAGGCTGAGAAGACACGCCTCCAGGGTGAGGGCCAGGCTAATTATCGTCGTGAGATCGCCAACGGTATTGTCGACCAGATCAAGAGTCTGCAGGCTGTCGGCATGAATGTGAATGACGTGAACAATGTGGTGCTGTTCAACCAGTATCTCGACACCATGCGTAATCTTGCCTCGTCGCAGAACGCGAAGACGGTGGTGTTGCCTGCTTCGACGCCGGGTGGCTTCAATGAGATGCGCGACCAGATCATCCAGGCCATGATGTCCGCGGACGAAGCTGCGAAATAGTCGCACAATAACCGCAACGTCATATTGAATGGCATTGGCACCAAGTGGGGACGTCCCGTAAAGGACGTCCCCACTTGCGTTTGATGCTGATGCGGTGTTATGCGTGAACTTGGCTATCTCGGGGTGTTCCCCTAAGGGATGCGAAGAACGGGGAAACAGTATAAACTCGGTCACGGATCAAGCGCGTTAGACGCCGTATGGGGGGCAAAGAGGACTATGGCGAATATTGAAGGTCAAGAGTTGGTGATGGGGACGCGCAGACCCATCATCGAAGTGAAAAACCTGCGTAAGGAGTATCCAGTGCTCGACGAGACCGTCGTGGCATTGGAACGTATCAATCTCACCATTCCGCAAGGTCAGATCTGCTGTATCTATGGCGAATCCGGTTCCGGCAAATCCACTCTGCTCAACCAGCTTGCCGGCATGGAAAAACCAACCAAGGGCGGCGTGCGCATCAGGGGAGTGCCCATCTCCCGTCTTGACGAACGGCAGCTGGCGGAATTCAGACAGAAGCATCTCGGTTTCGTATTCCAGTCATACAATCTGCTGCCCAATCTGACCGCCGTTGAAAACGTGGCAATGCCGTTGATGTTCCAAGGCATGCCAAAAAACAAGCGCGAAGCAATCGCCAAGAAAATGCTGAAACGAGTAGGGCTCGGCAAACGCATGAACCACTATCCGACGCAAATGTCAGGCGGTCAGCAGCAGCGCGTCGGCATTGCGCGAGCGTTCGCATCGCGGCCGCAAGTCGTATTCGCCGACGAGCCGACCGGCAATCTCGATTCCAAAACCAAAAACGACGTGATGGACATGATCTGCGCGTTCGCACGAGACTTGAACCAAACCATCGTGCTTGTCACGCACGATGACAATATGGCGCAATATGCCGATCGTATCGTAACGCTGCTTGACGGGCGCATCATCGATGACCGTCTGGTGAATAACGCATGACAGCAAGAAGAGAAGGGAAAACCATGAGTAACGGCAGCCATTCCGCAAAATTCATCAACATGGTCATCGCACTGGTGGCATCTGCCGCCATCGCATTGACCTGCATCGTGCCGACGGCGCTCGCAGAAGACGGCGATGGCACGGACGCCGGCAACGGCGGTTCTACCGTGCAGCCGGCGGGTCCGGTGCCGAATATCATCATCACCAACTTCACGTATGGCGACGGTTCCGTGGCGGTCGGCACGAATTTCGATCTTGGCTTCACCTTCCAGAATATGGGCAAGGTCGCGGTCAGCAATATGGTCGTGACCGTTGACGGCGGCGAGAATTTCGCCATTTCCGGCGGTACGAACACGTTCTATTACGATTCGCTGTGGGCGGGTTACTCGCTGACACAGACCGTGCCCATGCAGGTGCTGTCGAGCGCGAAGAACGGTGCGCAGGGCATCGATATCAACTTCAAATACGAGTATGTCGATGGCGACACTCGCAACTCCAACACTTCGGATATTAAGATTTCCGTACCTGTCTCACAGCCTGACCGTTTCGAACTGGGTGATCCCGTGCTTCCCGACACCGTCAATGCTGGCGAGGAATCCACTATTTCCATGGACTATGTGAACAAGGGCAAGGGGGATGTGTCCAACGTCGAAGCGTCCATCGAGGGCGACGGCATCACCGCCACACAAGCCACACAGTATATCGGCAATGTGGCATCCGGCGCTTCCGGCTCCATTGGATTCGCTTTCACCGCAGCTGCAGCCGGCGAATATGATGCCAAACTGAAGGTGATGTACGAGGATGCCGATGGCCAGCAGCAGACCAAGGAATCGCCGGTGAAGATCACGGTGTCTGAGGCACCGGCCCCCGTCGATCCAGACACGGATGTTGACCCGCAGGAAAACCAGGGCATTCCGGCTTGGGTGTGGATTGTCGTTGCCGCGGCTGTCGTTGCTGTGATCGCCATTGTGGTCGTAGTGGTTGTGCGTCGCCGTAAGAAGGCGAAGAAGGCGGCCGAGGATGATGATTGGGATTGGGATTCCACCGATTCGCATGCCGGAACTGATACTGATGGCACTGCCGATACGGCTGGCACCACGGCAGGCGCTATTGATGCGCCGACCCAGGTGATTGATTCCGTGCCCTCCGTCAAGGAGTGAGCATGCGTTTTTCGGATATCGCACGTTCGTGCATGCAGAATCTGCTGCGTCGCAAATCACGTACGGTTCTTACGGTGCTTGGTGTGATCGTCGGTTGCTGTTCGATCGTGCTCATGATTTCCATTGGCCAGGGCATCAACGAACAGAACAAGCAGATGCTCAAAAACATGGGCAACCTGAACGACATCACCGTATATGCGGACGGCGGAGGTTCGCATTCCATGGAAACGTCATCCAGCGTGAGCGGTGCTGGCAGTGAACAGGCGAAACTCGACGATGACGCCGTGCAGAATTTCCGCAGCGTTGCCGGTGTGGCTGGAGTGCTTCCGCAGAAAACGATGTCATACAGTGTGGATGCCACGCAAGGAGCTGGTTCCCGGTACGTGTCGCAATATGTCAACGTGGTGGGAGTCGACGCAACGCAATTGGAAGAATCTGGCTATAAATTGGCCAGCGGACGTCTTCCGATGCGTGCCGGCGAAGTGTTGGCGGGCAAATCCTTCGTGTATTCGTTCTACGACAAGTATGCGTCAGATCCGAGCAATCATCGTATAGAAGCGGGCGGTTATTACTGTGATGAGCACGGTTGCGCCCAATCCGAAGGTGAGGACCCGTTCTTCGATATGCTGAACTCCAAAATCACACTGATCACCGGAGCCAACTATCAAAGTCCCGACGACTACCGCAAGGTGGGCAGCGGATCCGTGGCGCCATCCGATTCCGGCAGTGGTAAGAGTCCCACCATTACCATGCCATATACTGTGGTGGGTGTCATTGATTCCTCCGCCAACAACTATGATGCGTTCACTTCCGGCATTGTGATGAGCATCGACGATATGAAAACGTTGAACGCTAAAATATCGGGGGATACCAAGGCCAACACGTCAAGCAAGGTTGTTTACGATCAGGTACTGGTGCACACCCAAGACATTAAAGACGTTGCCGACGTTGAAGCGCAAATCAAGGGCGCCGGTTATCAGACTTCCTCGTTTGAGCAAACGCGTAAGGAGATCGAAAAGCAGTCGCGGGGCATCCAGTTGGCGTTGGGTGGCATTGGTGCGGTGTCGTTCTTCGTTGCCGCGATTGGCATTGCCAACACCATGATCATGTCGGTGTCGGAACGTACTCGCGAAATCGGCATTATGAAGGCTCTCGGCTGCTATGTGCGCGATATTCGCATGATGTTCCTATGTGAGGCTGGCGCGATTGGCCTAGTTGGCGGTGTGATTGCCTGCCTGATTTCCGCAATCGGTTCGATAGGTATCAATATGGCGTCTTTGGGTGGATTCAGTGTTGAGAATCTCGGCAAGGCGATTATGGGCGGCGACGATGTGAGTCGTATTTCGGTGATTCCATGGTGGCTTTTTGTGGTGGCCATGCTGTTTTCGATTGCCGTTGGCGTGATCGCAGGTTTCGGTCCTGCCAATAAGGCTGTGAAGATTCCGGCTTTGGATGCCATCAAGAATGATCAGTGATTGCTGATTGCGTTACTGCTTACAGATTGGCGGGAATGGTCTTGCGGATATAACGACCGTTCCCGCCAATTCGTTGATACACATTAATTATTCGTTGAGAATACCGTGAATTCGAGAGACGATGGTTGCCGCGGTCAATCCGTAACGTTCATTAAGCTCGTCAAGCGGCACTCGATCGGTGAACTCTTTGGATGCACCAAAATTCAGCACACGAACGTGAGAAGCTTTGGCATTATTGGAATTTGCGTAGAACGCGGTGACCTTCTCACCCCATCCGCCTTCCAACTGGCCATCCTCCAACGTAACGACCAAACGATGCCCATCGGCAAGCATCGTCAGCAATTCGGCATCCATCGTGGAATACTGCAATGCGTCAACAAGCGTCGCAGTGATCGCAGCATGCGTCTCATCATCTTCAGCAAGCGCCGACGTGACTTCCGCAGCCAACGGCATGGTGTTACCGAGTCCAAGAATCGCAACATCTTTGCCAGGCTGAACAATCTGATAGCGGGAGAATGGGCATTCCCCGGCAATATTGACGGCTGGATCATGCTCTTCGGCACGTTGCAATGGGTCGAATGCCATATCGGCGGCACGTTCGAGTGAAAGAATCTGCTCGCCAGGCATACGAATCGCCACCACGCCATGGTCGGACGGGCCGGTTGCCCAAGCCAGCATGTCAAGCATCTGTTCGCCGCTTGCGGGAGCCAAACAGGTCACGTCAGGAACATTGGCGAACATCGTCATATCGAATGTGCCTGAATGCGTGTTGTCGGCTCCGGAAATTCCCGCACCGAAAATCAGCAGTGTGGCAGGAACATGATTCAACGCCAACTCTTGTTGCAGCTGGTCGAAGGTGCGCTGGAAGAACGTGGCGGAAGTCGCAAGCACAGGGCGGCCGCCCGCTTTGGCGATGCCCGCGGCGAACGCAGCCGCATGCTCTTCCGTAATGCCGGTATCAACGTAATGCGCGCCCGCACGCTCGCGAAAATCTCGTGTGATGCCGTTCGATCCAGGGGTTGCGGGGGAGATGACCACCAATCCTGGCTCGTTGCTGAAACGGCGTTCCAACGATGCCATGGCCATTTCGCCATAGTATTTGCGTGCGTCGAGCGGTTTGCCGAGTGAGACCTCCGGATCCTGCCAATGATTGGCCTCGCATTTGCCCGCATGAGGTTGAGGATTGGTCTGATTGCAGCCGTCCGAACCTTTGTCGAACTCCTCGCCATCGTCGAAGCCCAAGCCTTTGGTAGTGTGAATATGCACTACGATCGGGTGATCGATACCTTTGACCTCGTTCAACACCTCCACTAGCGTGTCAACATCATTGCCCTGCTCCACGTAGCGGTAATCCAAGCCGAATGCCTTGAACAGGTTCAGTTCCGCCGTGCCATCTGACGCACGTAACTTGGCAAGCTGGCCGTACATGCCACCGAAATCCTCAGCGATTGACATTTCATTGTCATTGACGATGATGATGAGATTGCCGCCCTGTTCAGCCGCGTTATTTAGCCCTTCGAAAGCGATTGCTGAACTCAAAGAACCGTCTCCGATAATGGCGACGACATTGCCGATAGCGCTTTCGCCTGTTGCAATGCGTTGCATATCGCGGGTTTTGGCGAGACCGCACGCGAGTGAAATCGAAGTGCCGGTATGACCAAGTACAAACGAATCATGCTCGCTTTCCAACGGATTGGTGAAACCGGTAACCTCGCCGAATCGGGATTCGTCGAGATACGCTTCGGCACGTCCGGTAAGCATCTTGTGCACGTAGCTTTGGTGTGACACGTCGAAAATAAAACGGTCGTGAGGCGAGTTGAACACGCGATGCAATGCCACGGTGAGTTCCACCACGCCAAGATTTGAGCCGATATGCCCGCCATGCTTCCTGCCGTAATCAAGTAGCGTGGTGCGGATTTCAAAGCATAAATCGCGTAATTGTTGGGCTGAAAGGGCATGTACGTCCGCAGGAGTGTGAATCGAACTCAAAATGCCAGCGGTCATCGTGCGCAATCACCCTTCCCTACGATCAGTGCAACCAAATGCGAAATCTTATCCCACTGTATGCCCCGACGAGGGTGTTTACGGGCAAAGGAGCGCAAAGTCTTCTCAACTTGAGGCACAATAGAGGTGTTTGCAATCGTGAAAAGCAGTTATTCGCAAAGGAGCGCGAACATGAAAGCCGTATATGCCACCGGAACGAATTATGATGATCCGCTGTCTATGCTCGAAGTGGGCGATATGCCCGAACCTGAAACCAAGCCATTCTGGTCCACCATTCGTGTGAAATCAGTGAGCGTGAACCATCATGACGTGTGGAGCCTGCAAGGTGTGGGGCTTGCCGACGAGCAGACGCCGATGATCCTCGGCACCGATGCGGCCGGCGTGCTGCAAGAAGACATTCCCGTGAGCAAGGGGCTTAAGGCCGGCTCCGAAGTGGTGCTGTACACGCTCATCGGCACCGATGGGGCCGGAGTCATGCCGGGGGAGCGTCGTTCGATTCTTTCCGAACGATATGCGGGAACCATGGCCGAATGCACGCAGGTGCCCAGCGCCAACGTGTTCGCCAAGCCTGAGAATCTCAACTTCGATGAGGCTGCAGCATTGGGCACCAGCTGGCTTACCGCATATTCTTTGCTGTTCACGTCGGCGAATGTGAAACCGGGAGATACGGTGCTTGTTCAAGGTGCCGGCGGAGGCGTGTCGACCGCTGCGATCCAGCTTGCCCATGCGGCTGGATTGGAAGTGTTTGTTACCTCACGTAGCGAAGACAAGCGCAATCGTGCATTGGGAATCGGCGCTGACGCGGTGTTCGAATCGGGTGCGCGACTGCCTCGCAAGGTGGATGCCGTCATCGAATCCGTCGGAGCGTCCACTTGGAGCCATTCCGTCAAATCCGTGCGCCCAGGAGGCACCATCGCCATCTGTGGCGCGACCACGGGCGATCAGCCTGGCGCCGAACTTACGAGAATCTTCTTCCAAGATATTCGTGTGCAAGGCAATACCATGGGTTCTCGCGAGGATTTCGCACGTCTGTTGAAATTCGTGGAACATGCCGATCTGCACCCGGTCATCGACTCCGCATATGCGATCGATGATGCGCGACTTGCGTTTTCCAAAATCGTGAATGGCGACGTTTTCGGGAAAATCATGTTACACATCTAGCCGATTGCGTAAAGTAAGCGGTGTTCAAGAACATGTTCTTTTGGATTCTTTCGGAGGTCCTTGATGGCAGACAACAAGCCTGAAGTCGCAGTGATTATGGGGTCGGCGAGTGATTGGGAAACTATGAAGCATGCCTGCGAGATGCTTGACCAGTTCGAAGTGCCGTACATGAAGCAGGTGATTTCCGCGCACCGCACCCCGGAATTGATGGGTGAGTTCGCGCATAATGCCCGTGCCAACGGTCTGAAGGTCATCATCGCCGGCGCTGGCGGCGCGGCACACCTGCCGGGTATGGTGGCGGCCCAAACCACCCTGCCGGTCATCGGCGTGCCGGTGCGTTCCCATGCGTTGTCCGGCTGGGATTCGCTGTTGTCCATCGTTCAGATGCCGGGCGGTATTCCGGTCGCCACCACTGCGGTCGGCAATTCCGGTGCCACAAACGCGGGCCTTTTGGCTGTGAGCATTCTGAGCACTACCGATGAGCGTCTGGCCAATGCCCTGCAGGAATACCGTGACTCGCTGAAGGAAAAGGTGGCTGAATCCAATGCCCAGCTTGTCTGAGGAAACCAACGGCCGTGTTGAAAGGCTGATGCCGGGTGCCACCATCGGCATCATCGGTGGCGGTCAGCTTGGCCGTATGATGGCGTTGTCTGCCCGCTATATGGGCTTCCGCATCGGAGTTCTCGACCCGACACCGGACTGCCCGACCGCGCAGGTGGCTGATTTTCAGGTCACTGCCGAATATGACGACATCACCGCAATCCGCGAACTGGCCGAAAAATCCGATGTACTCACGTACGAGTTCGAAAACGTGAACGCTGACGCCATCGACGAAGTGCGCGCGCTTGCAGCGGCACCGCAAGGCACCGATCTGCTGCGTGTCACGCAGGATCGCGTCAACGAGAAGCAATTCATCAACGACCATGGCACGCCGACCGCACCGTGGAAGGCCGTCAACAGTGTTGAGGAGCTTGACTCGGCACTCGATGAGATTCACTACCCGGCCGTGCTCAAAACCCGTTCCGGCGGTTATGATGGCCATGGCCAGACGGTACTGAAATCCGATGCCGATCTTGAAAAGGTGCGTGCTCGTGCCGATCGTGGTGGCGGATTCCCACCAAGCATTCTTGAAGGCTTCGTCGACTTCGCATTCGAAGCAAGCATTCTCGTTGCAGGCAACGGCAAGGATTACGTGACCTTCCCGATTGTGCGTAACGAGCATCGCAACAATATCCTGCATATGACCATCGCTCCTGCCGAAGTCAGCGAAGCCGTGGCGAAGGAGGCGCACGAACTCGCGTTGCGCTTGGCGCAGGGCTTCGAATTGGCGGGCATTCTCGCCATCGAACTGTTCGTCACCAAGGATGAGCGGGTCATTGTCAACGAGCTTGCGCCTCGTCCGCATAATTCCGGCCATTACACCATCGAGGCATGCTCGTTCGATCAATTCGACGCGCATATCCGAGGTATCGCGGGTTGGCCGCTCGAACAGCCTGAACTACTCAAGCCGGCCGTCATGGTCAATGTGCTCGGCCAGCATGTGGCACCGACCCGTGCGCTGATCGCCGAGCATCCGGAATGGAGCATGCACGACTATTGCAAGGCCGAAGTGCGCCATGACCGCAAGATGGGTCATATTACCGTGCTGACCAACGATACTGAGCGGACCGTGGCCGATCTTGAGCGGACTGGCTGCTGGGATGATTTGAAATAAACCTAGACGGTAGGTTTCGCGCGCCGGCCTTTCCTTCAAGGATTG
>OLPG01001508.1_pt1 | contig 19374 bp, 10 predicted proteins | sample 1672311 | NCBI WGS metagenome assembly OLPG01 (sample SAMEA3136670, study PRJEB25190) | human gut metagenome | biome: human gut; feature: human-associated habitat; material: faeces | place: Austria | collected 2013 | reverse complement strand
CTTGAAGAATTGGAAGAAATGATTTACACTTGATACTAAAACAGTGCCGTTAGGGGGGTAAAACTTTTGGGACGTTCCAAAAGCCGAAAACCAACTCTAATGGCACTATTTTTTTTAATAGGGTATAGAATTACAAAAGAACAAGGCAAGTATAAAGGCAGAAAAAAGGTGTACAGCGATTTTGATACAGGCATTCAAAAATGGCGTGACAAAAATTACTGCCGCACAGGCGATGAAAGAATGGGGTATGAGTAAAAGTACATTTTACAGGCAAGTGAAACAGAAGTCGGTATTTTTCATTTACAATATGAGAGAATAGTGGTATAATTATACTGTAAACCAAAAATATATTTATACAAATTGATGGGAGGAAAACAAATGAAGAAAAAAGTTGTTAGTTTAACGTTGGTGTTGTGTATGCTGTTATCATTTATGCCGATTATTGCAAGCGCGGCAACAAGCGGCACTTGCGGCGATAATTTGACATGGACGCTTGATGATAATGGTACGCTGACAATCAGCGGTACGGGGGATATGGATGATTGGGGTTATAATTCCTTTCCATGGTACTCAAAGCGCGAGAGTGTGAGAGATGTAATAATAGAAAATGGCGTGACGAGTGTAGGCAAAAATGCATTTTATGGATGCGAGAGTTTAATAAGTGTAAAAATTTCAAATAGCGTAACGAGCATAGGATATTTTGCGTTTGAGGGCTGTAGTAGTCTGACAAGCATAACAATCCCAAATAGCATAACAAGCATAGGGTGGTTTGCGTTTGAAAAGTGTGGTAGTCTAACGAGCGTAACAATTCCGAACAGTGTAACAAGTATTGGTGTTGGTGCGTTTCATTCTTGTAGCAGTCTGACAAACATAACAATTCCGGATAGCGTAACAAGTATTGGTGATTGTGCATTTGGTTTGTGCAGTAATTTAACAAATATAACAATTCCGAACAGTGTAACAAGTATAGACAAAAGATTATTTTTGAAGTGTAGTAGTCTAACGAGCGTAACAATTCCAAACAGTGTAACGAGCATAGATTATGGAGCATTTGAAAGTTGTAGCAGTTTAGCGAGCGTAACAATTCCAGACAGTGTAACGAACATAGATGATAAGGCATTTATATATTGCAGCAGTTTAGAGAACATTAAAGTTGACGATAAAAGCAGATATTATTCTTCAATAGACGGTAATTTATATAATCATGACAAAACAGAGCTGATGCAATATGCAATAGGAAAAAATGATAAAACATTTAATATTCCGAACAGTGTGACGAGTATTGGCGAAAATGCGTTTGCTACTTGCATGAATCTGACAAGCATAGCAATCCCCAATAGTGTAACGAGTATAGGAGATGGGGCATTTGAGGAATGCAGCAGTCTGACAAGCATAACAATCCCGAACAGCGTAACATACATAGGCAGTTATGCATTTGAAAGTTGTAGCAGTCTAATGAGTATAACAATCCCGAACAGCGTAACGAGCATAGGCGGTTCTGCATTTAAGTATTGTAGTAGTCTGACAAGCATAACAATCCCGAACAGCGTAACGAGCATAGGCGGTTCTGCATTTGAGTATTGTAGTAGTCTGACAAGCATAACAATCCCGAACAGTGTAACAAGCATAGGTGAAGATGCATTTTACGGTTGTAGCGGTTTGACGAGTATAACAATCCCGAACAGAGTAACAAGTATAGGAAAGAGAGCGTTTAACTTTTGCGGTAGCTTAAAAGATGTATATTACAGCGGCAGTGAGGAGCAATGGAACGGTATTAGTATCGGCGATAGCAATGAATATCTTACAAATGCCACAATACATTACAACAGCAGTGGTAGTGGCATTTCGACAGGTACAAGGGGAAATACAAATTCAACATCGGACGGTGCGCCGATTATAACATCGGCAAAGGCGAGTTTAAGCGGAAAGACATATGATTTACTATCTGACAAGCTGAATGTAGAAAAAGACAGCGATAATACATACAGTGTTGAGGGTGCGGTTGATGCAAACGGCGGAAGTGACATACATTTATACCTTACACAAGGGGCAAAGAAAGCTATTGAAATTCCGCTTAATGCGTGCAAGGATATTCAAATAGGAAAAGAATTTTCTGCGGGACAGCCTATATACATTACGGCGATAGACAAAAAAACGGGTAAGTCAACATCAAAGCGTACAAAATTAAGCGTTGTCGGAAACAGTATGTTTGACGGCAGTTTGTCAGACGGGGCTATAGATATTCTTGATGATTTCTTCGTCGAGGTTCCGGAGGAAGTACCGGTTATAGGCAAAGAAAAGATTGGACTTAGTCTTGGCTCAATAAAATCAAATGTGGAAATAGACGGTAACAGCTTTAAGGTTGCACTCGGCTCAGACGTTATGGCAGGCAAAAGAAAGGACGGCAAATGGGAGAAAAGCGATTGGAACGGATTTAAGGACGGCTTTAAAGATGCAAAAAAGAACGCTGTTCTGAACAGTGCAAAGTATGTCGGTAAATATGGCAGTTTAACGAATATGAAAATTAAAAGCGGTACTTCGGGAAGTGCAAGTGCGACCGGTTATTTGGAAGGATATATTGACGACAGCGGAATGCACATTTCAGAAGGCGGAATAATCTTAAACGGTGAGATTAAGTACAAATATCAGGGAATGACAGTCGTTGTCGTTGTACCGGTGTATTACGAAATAGGTGCAGGCGGTGAAGTGACGGCAGTTTTGGACGTTAAAGATTTAGTTCCGGGAAATGGATTGCAAGGAGCGTTTACCGGTTCGATAACTCCTGCCGTATTCTTTGAAGTTGGCGGAGGCATTGGTATACCGGTAGTTTTCACGGCAGGTGTTTCGGGTAAGGTTAAAGCAGAACTAGAAGTCGCATTGAACAAGGTTTATCAAAAACTTGATGTGACGGGTACAGCAAAATTTAAGTTGGAAGGTCCGTTTGGTATACCGACTTATGAAAAGCCGTTCGCCGAAGGCAAATTCCATGTTTATGAAACAGGAAACAAAAACACGTTACTCGGTAAAAAATTTAATCTATATTCAGCAGATGACTATAACAGCAATGACCCATATTCACTTATAGATATTGACGCACCGATAACAATTACGGAACATGGTGACAGTACACAACAATGGGTCGGTGACAGTGATGATATAGAACTTGAAGCTGTTGATTATACTAATCAGGAAGTAAAAGTCCTTGAGGAAAATTCATATGAGAGTACCGCACCGATTTTAGCGAATATGGACGGCAAAAATGTTATTGCGTGGGTTACGGACAACAAGGACAGAGCAGACGGTGACAAGAATATGCTTGTTTACTCTGTTGAGGAAAACGGTAAGTGGTCTAAGCCGGAGGCTGTATATGACGACGGTTTTGCAGACAGTACTCCGCAGATGAAAGACGGATATATTGTATGGCAAAAGGCGACAAAGAATGTTACAGAAGATATGTCGTTAAGAGATTTGGGCGAGGTATGTGAGATTTATATGGCAAAGTGGAACGGAAACGGATTTGATACTCCGATTCGCATTACTCAAAACGCTTTGCTTGACCAAACTCCTCAGATTAGCGTAAATGACGGTAATGCGACTGTTGTATGGGTACAGAACAGCGATAACAACCTTATGGGTACAACAGGCAAAAACAGTATTATGTCTTATACAAACGGTACTGTTAAAACTGAAAAGATTGTTACAAAAGCAATTACAAATATGAGCACAGAATTTATAGACGGTATCTTGAATATTGCATATGAAGCAGATTGGGATAACAATTTATCAACTATTGACGACAGAGAAATATATAACATTGCAGACGGAAAAGTAAAAATAATTACCGATAATTCGATTGCCGATACGCATCCGTTATACGGTGAGTTGAACGGAGCTATTGTTCTGTTCTATTATTCCGACAGGAAGATAGTTTATTTGAAAGACGGAACTGAAAATACAGTGGTTAGCGGTATTGCAACAGACCAATTTACAACCGTTTCAAACGGAAACAGTACAGCTGTTTTGTGGACAGCCGTAAATGACGGAAATGCCGAACTTCACGGTGCGTTATATGACGGAAGTGTATGGAGCGAGGATGTACAAGTTTCTGATTTGGGTAAAAGAATTAAGTTCCCGTCAGCTGTTATGCAGTCGGACGGAAATATATTTGCGGCATTTAACAGAACCGAAAAAGTCCCGAATGAATATTATTATGATGACGGACAGTCGGATTTATGCACAATTAAAATTACACCGTCATATGATTTGGAATTAAGTGACGCATATTTTGATGAAAAAGATATGAAAGCATATGCTAAAGTAAAAAATATCGGTGAATTAAATGTTGACAGCTATACTGTATCATTAAACGATAATGGGGTTACTACGAGAAAAGTTATATCAGAACCGCTTAAAGCAGGTGAAAGTGCCGATATAGAAATGGCATATAATAAACCGTCTGATTTATCGGCAAGAAAACTTACGTTGTCGGTATCGCTTGCAACAGGTGAAGAATATAATAAAGATAATAATTCGGCTGAATTTACTGTGGGTAATGCAGATGTTGAAGTAAGTAATGTTGCAATTAATGAGAACGAAACAAAGGTTACTGCCGATGTTTCAAATATCGGATACAGTAATGCAAATAATGTGACTGTAAGCTTGCGTGAAGGAAGTGCAGAGGGAACGGTCATAGAAAAACAAACTGTAAACCTTGCGGCAAATGCAAATAAAAGTGTAGAATTTGATATAAATAAAAATGATATACGTTTCTATGATTCGTCAACGGCGCTTTATGTGACAGCAGAATATAACGGTGATGAAGCGTCGCTTGGTAATAATGACGGATATGTAATTATAACAAGTGACAGCGGTTCGGCTGATTATGAAATTCAAGTGCTGGATTATTCTGCTATTGACGGAAAGTATGTTGTCAATTCGGTGGCAAGAAATAATACAACCGAAAAAATAGGATGTGTTCTGTATTCGGCTGTATATTCATCAGACGGAATTCTTAAGGGTATCGGTAAAGTTAATGCCGATATTGACGCGGACGACGATACCGGTGTTGATATTACTGTAGATTGTACAATCGAAACGGGCGATACTATTAAGACATTTATGTGGGATAAGGATATGTTGCCGCTTGCGAAGAATGCAGAATTGGTTGTTGAATAAGAATGGACAGATTTAAAGTGTATGATAAATTAATACAATAACTTATTATCCGAACAAATAAATATTTTGAATGAATATATTATTCCTAAGTATGAGATTTTACACACGACACACGCAGAGTAAAGATTATTGAAAATATAGCAAAATATGATATAATATAATTAAAAAATATGGGAGGTACAAAATATATGAAGAAACGAATAGTGAGTTTATTGGTAGCGGCGGCAATGTTGACGATGATGTTGCCGAGTGCATTTGCGGCGAGTACGGTTACGCGTGCGGAGTGGATAGAACAGCTTGTTGACGCACTTTCCATGACGGTAGAGAGTGACGACAATATGCCGGACAATTACTTTAGCGACATATCCGAAGATGATAGCTATTATCGTGACATACTTGTGGCGGTGGAATTTGGTGTAATAGACCTTGAGGAGGGCGAGGATTTCGAACCGACTAAATCTGCAACAAGAGAATTTGCGGCACAAACGCTTAACAGTGCATTGCAATTCCAGCTTGATGAAGATTCGTCTTACACATTCAGCGAAAGCGGCGATGTTACATATCCCGACGATATACAAGTCGCTATAAATCGCGGTTGGTTTGCGTTGTCGGGCGGAAAAGCGTTGCCGTATACAGCGATAACATCAGCAGAAGCAACGGCAATGCTTGATGACGCAAAAGCGGTTATTGCAGATGAAGCTGTTGATGAAAATTATAACAGCACATATACATTTGCAAACGGTGTTAAAGAAATTCCGAAAGATACAGATGTGACAATCGGAAGTGATAACACTGTAACTATAACCGATTATGAAAACACAATCAGTGGCGGCGATATATTTGTTGTATATAACAGCGGTTATCCTGTAGCGTTCAAGGCGGTAAGCGTTGAAAAGAACGATAATCAAACAATAATTACAACCACAAAGGATGGCACGGACGATGCAATTTTATCAGCTGACGCAGAGGGTGAAATTGATGTTGACCTTGAAAATTTTGAAGCGGACGAACTTACAACATATTCTGTAACAAATACAAAAACAGATGAAGTTGAAGAAATGTCTGTTGAATTGCAGAGTATAAATTATGATAATAATACAAAGACATTGACTGTTTCAAAAAAGATAAGCTTAGGCAGTGCCGCGGCAGGAACTGTTACTGCAAAGCTAAACAATATTAAGCTTTCACATAAGGAAAAGATTACGCAAGGACAAGCCGAAGCTATAGTTACTGCAAATTCGACTGTTACAACAGAAGTCAGCTTTGATTTCGGAGATTATGCGGGTATTCCGTCAAGTTTGGAGTTGGGTTCAATACCTGTTGCAGGAGTTGGAAAAATAGCACTTTCAATGGATTATTCGCTAAAAGGCGGAGTGGCAATGACATGGACAGGCGTAGTTAAGGCGGGTGTCACATATAATAACGGTGATTTGAGAATTGTAAAGGGATATAAAAAGACAGGCTTTTCATTTACGGCAGAAGCTGCAATTACGGCCGGTTTAAAATTGTCGGCCGGTGTTGATTTGAAGGCTATAAAGGGAATCATTTATGCAACAGTCGGCGTTAAAATGAATTTTAGTGTTAAGGGCTTTGACAGCGGAACGCCTAAAACTTGCGTTACCATAAAAGGATATTTGTACGCAACAGTCGGTGCGGATGTAAGTGTGTTCGGTAAGTCAATTCCGATAAAACCGCAGGAAATATTTAATGAAAGCAACAGCCCTGTAAGAGTGGTTTATCATTATGAGGATAATGTACTTGTCAGTGGCTGTACAAGGGGATTAAATTTAAAATATACAACGTCAACCAATTCAAAATACTTTAACCCGTCACCAAGCTACGGAAGCGGCTCATACGGCGGAGGAAGCGGCGGAACAAGTGAACCTGTTGTCATATGGGAGTATAAAGTTGAAGACGACGGAAACGCAACAATTACAAGCTATAAAGGTACTGCTTCGGCAGTAGCCGTTCCGTCAACGATTGACGGATATAAAGTGACAAAAATAGGGTCTTCTGCGTTTGAAAATAATAAAAATCTTTATTCGGTTACTATGCCAAACAGTGTAACAGAAATTGGGAATTATGCATTTGAAAGATGTAAGAATTTATCAAATTTAAAATTACCATCTAATATAACGACATTAGGGATTTATGTATTTAAAGGCTGTGACGCATTAAACAACGTATCAATCCCTGACAGCGTAACATCAATCGGTTCACAAGCATTTTACGGCTGTGATACTCTTTCAGACGTACAGTTCGGAATAGGTGTAAAAGAAATACCTGATTCCGCATTCCGTCAATGCCCATCATTGGTTGAGATTACATTACCGCGTTATTGTACAAAGGTTGCGTCAAATGCGTTTGCGGAAAATACTAAAATGACAAAAGTTACTGTATTCCCAAGCATGACTTCCATAGAGAACAATTCATTCTCATATCCCGCAAAAATGACTATGCGTGGTGTTTTAGGCAGTTATGCACAAACTTATGCAAAAAATCGAAATATGACCTTTGAAGCAATAAACAACCCTATAACGGGATTGAAATTCTATAAAGATTCTCTTGATTTTTCAGGTACATGGGAAACGAAAGTTTTACCGCTTAGCATCGCACCGTCAGACGGTACTGAAGATATAACATATACTTCAGCAGATGAAAATATTGCAACAGTTGAAAACGGTGTTGTCAAATCTGTTGGTTACGGTACTACAACAATTACCGCTCAAAGCGGAAGTCGTAAGGCGACAATAACAATTAATGTTCTACGCAGTGCAAATTCGGTATCGCTTGACAAAACAGAGCTTAGCATGGAAGTAGGCGATAAAGCAACGCTTAAAGCAACAATGAATCCGTCAAATGCTACCGATAAACTTACATGGTCAACAAGTAATGCAAACGTTGTGAAAGTGGACAACGGCAACGTTACCGCAGTTGGTGCAGGTAAAGCAACAGTAATCGTTACAACAACAAGCGGCAAAACAGCGTCTTGCACGGTAGAAGTTACGGGTAGCTTCACAATTACAGCTGAAGCAGGTGAAAACGGAACAATATCTCCGTTAGGTGTGAAATCCGTTAAGAGTAATGAAAAAGTTACTTATAATATAACTCCAAATTACGGATATGTCGTAAAAGACGTGTTTGTAAACGGTAAAAGCGTTGGTGCAGTTGAAACTTATACGTTCAACGGTATAACTGCCGATTCAACAATTAAAGCCGAATTTGCAAAGGTAAATGTGACTTATGCAAATAACTCAATTTCAATTTCTTCCAATGCTGAATTGAAAAATTTGAAATTGATTGTTGCCGAATATGACGACAATAATGTATTGACAAATTGCAATGTTAAAACCGTATCTGCAAATGCCGGTAAAGCATATACCGATACAATTAAATCAAAACCTAATATGAAGATTATGCTTTGGAACAGTTTTGACAATATGCGTCCTATTTGGTGTAATTAAGAATTAAGGGGATAAGCGTTATGGCGCTTATCCCTTTTTATAATGTATTAACGCTTGGAAGATTGTCGTAAATAATTCGTGAGAGTACAATATCTCGGAGTGTATGCAACAACCTAAGATGTTGCAAAATTTACTAATTTGTGATATAATATTCTCATAATTATGTATTATCGGAAGTTTTGGCATGAGAACTTGTTGCGATAAGGTGTTATATGACAAGGAGGAGTGAAGCATGAAATCGAATTTTGATTTTTTAAGCAGGGATTTTCCTGTATTAGCGAATTTCGGAAAACTGGCTGAACAGTATTGTTTTTCTGATGCTAATTCATGCTTGATTAAGTTGGGAATGATTGGAGAGAACATTGTTAATCTGATATTCACATATGATGGTATTGACCTGCCGTATGACAATACCGCTGTTACTCGAATTGATACACTTATGAGAGAAGGCTTGCTTACTCGGGACCTTTGTGATATTCTTCATGCAATAAGAAAAGCTCGCAATAAGGCAACTCATGAAAACTATGGCTCGACAGACGAAGCAAAGACACTTCTGCAAATGACATACAGTCTATGTGAATGGTTTATGCAGACTTACGGAGATTGGAATTATCAGAATCAACCGTTTGTTATGCCATCTGAAACAGAGATGTCAAATTCTGTTGTGGCCGATAAAGAACAGGAAAAGAAAATTGAAGATGAACTGACAAAAGAAGCAGAAAAAACAGCTCTATCTGCACCTAAGGTTTCTCAGGAAGAACGTAGAAAGCAATCAGCCTTAGCTGCAGGAAAACGTCAGCCGTCCGAAGCGGAAACACGTTATCTTATTGATGAACAGCTTCGCAAGGTTGGTTGGGAAGCCGATACGGAAAAGCTTAGATATTCTAAAGGTACGCGTCCTGAAAAGGGCAGAAATATGGCAATTGCCGAATGGCCTACCGATTCTCATGTGGGCAACAGAGGTTATGCCGATTATGCATTGTTTGTTGGAACAGAATTAATTGCCACAATCGAAGCAAAGGCAAGTCATAAGGATATTCCTTCGGTTATCGATTATCAGTGCAAGGAATATTCTCAAAATATTCGCGAAAAGGACAGTCAGTATCAGATTGGCACTTGGGGTAAGTATAAAGTTCCGTTTACTTTTGCTACGAATGGCAAACCGTATCTGGAACAGTACAAGACAAAATCAGGTATTTGGTTCTTGGATTTACGTCAATCCTATAATGCTCCTAGAGCATTGCAAGGCTGGATGAGCCCTGACGGAATTAAAGAGCTTTTAGCACAGGATACGGAAAGTAAGAATGAAAATTTAAAACAAATGTCATTCGATTTTCTGACTGACAAAGATGGTCTGAACCTAAGACCGTATCAGCTCAATGCCATAAAAGCAGCAGAAAATGCGGTTATTGACGGAAAACAAAACGTTTTGCTTGCTATGGCGACAGGAACAGGTAAGACAAGAACAGTTCTCGGAATGATATATCGTTTCTTAAAGACAGAACGCTTTCGCAGAATTTTGTTCCTTGTTGACAGAACATCTCTCGGCGAACAGGCTCAAGATGTATTTAAAGAAGTTAAGCTTGAGGACCTTATGACGCTTGATGAGATTTATAATATCAAGGGGCTTGAAGATAAGGAAATTGATAAAGAAACCCGTATACATATTGCAACTGTTCAAAGTATGGTAAAGCGTATTTTGTACAACATAGAAGATACAATGCCGGCAGTTTCTGATTACGACTTGATTATTGTCGATGAAGCACATCGCGGATACATTTTGGATAAAGAGATGGGAGAAGATGAGCTGCTTTATCGCAATCAAACAGATTATCAGAGTAAATATCGCTCCGTCATTGAATACTTTGATGCTGTAAAAATTGCACTTACCGCAACTCCTGCATTGCAAACTACCAAGATTTTTGGTGAGCCTGTATTTAAGTATACATATCGTGAAGCTGTTATCGAAGGTTATCTTGTAGACCACGATGCACCTCACGAGCTAAAAACAAAGCTCAGCAGTGAGGGAATACACTATAAATCCGGTGATACAGTTACAATCTATGACACTGTGACAGGAGAAATCACCAACAGTGAGCTTTTGGATGATGAACTGGATTTTGATATTGAATCCTTTAACCGACAGGTAATTACTGAGAATTTTAACAGAACAGTGCTTGCAGAAATTGCCCGTGATATTGATCCGGAATCCCCTGAAGAACAGGGAAAAACGCTTATCTATGCGGTAGATGACCAACACGCAGATATGATTGTATCAATTTTAAAGGAAATATATTCCGAGACCGGTGTAGATAATGATGCAATTATGAAGATTACAGGAAGCGTTGGCGGCGGAAACAAGAAAAAAGTTCAGGAAGCTATCAAACGCTTTAAAAATGAACGTTATCCAAGTATAGTTGTCACCGTTGATTTGCTAACAACAGGAATTGACGTACCGGAAATTACTACTTTGGTATTTATGCGCCGAGTAAAGTCGCGTATTCTTTTTGAGCAGATGCTCGGTCGTGCAACAAGACTTTGCCCTGAAATTCATAAGACGCACTTTGAAATTTATGATCCGGTCGGCGTCTATGATTCTCTTGAGCCTGTTAATACTATGAAACCGGTTGTCACTGATCCAAACACAACATTTATGCAGCTTATTGACGGATTGGAAGTTATCGATAACGAAGAAAAGGTCAGAAATCAAATCAACCAAATAATCGCAAAGCTCCAGCGTAAAAAAAGAAAAATGAGTAGTGAGATGATGTCACATTTTACTGATATGACCGGCGGTCTTGAACCTACTCAATATATTGACAAATTGGAGAATGAGCCTATTGATGTAGCAAAGAACAGAATTCTTGCAAACAAGGAACTTTTCAGAATGTTGCAGGAAACGAAATCAAATGGTGGCAGACCTGTTGTAATCTCGGATAAGGAAGATGAGATGGTTAGTCATACTCGCGGTTACGGCGATAATGAAAGACCGGAAGATTATCTTGACGCATTCTCTGTATTTGTAAAAACAAATATGAATGAGATTGCCGCTATAAACATTGTTTGCACAAGACCGAAAGACCTCACGCGAGAAGAATTAAAATCTCTCCGTTTAACATTGGACAGAGAAGGATTTACAACACAACAGCTTAATACTGCAATTTCTCAAATGACGAATGAGGAGATTGCTGCTGATATTATCAGCTTAATTCGTCGATATGCTATCGGCTCGGTACTTATCAGCCATGAAGCACGAATCCGAAAGGCGGTTGAGAAGCTTGTGAAAGCTCATAAGTTTTCTAAGCAAGAAATGAACTGGATTAAGCGAATGGAAACTTACTTAATGAATGAATCAGTTCTGAATGTCAAGATATTTGATGAAGATGTTAGATTCAAAGAACAAGGCGGTTTCAAAAAAATTGACAAGGTGTTCCAAAATCAGCTTGAAAACATTGTTTTGGAATTAAACACATATCTATATGATGACGGAGGAAAAACAGCATGAATACACAAGAAATCGTATCAAAACTCTGGAATCTCTGCAATGTGCTGAGAGATGACGGTATCACTTATCACGAGTATGTTACAGAGCTTACATATATTTTATTTTTAAAAATGGCAAAAGAAACCGATGCCGAAAACAGATTTGCGGAAGGTATTACTCTTGCACAAGGAGATAATCTGACACCGGAAGAGGAAACACAGAATAGCGAAAAGAAAATTGTTCAGGAATACGGTTGGGACAATTTAGTCAGCAAATCAGGTTTGGAACTTCATAACTACTATAAAACAATACTTCGTCTATTTGGAACTTACTGTATAGGACGAGTGTGTGAAATTTATCAGGGGGCGGCTACTAAGATTGATGAGCCTAAGAACCTTGAAAAGATTATCACTACAATTGACGGTTTGGATTGGTATTCTGCCCGTGAGGAGGGATTAGGAAATCTTTACGAAGGATTGTTAGAAAAGAACGCTAACGAAAAGAAGTCGGGAGCCGGACAGTATTTTACACCGCGTGTGCTGATTGATGTAATGACTCGCCTTATGAAACCGCAGCCGGGTGAACGATGCAATGACCCCGCTTGCGGTACTTTCGGATTTATGATTTCAGCAAGTCAATATGTCAGAGATAACACAGATGATTTCTTTTCACTTGACGCTGATATGGCAAGATTTGAGAAAGAAGAAGCTTTTACAGGTTGTGAACTTGTACATGACACGCATCGTCTTGCTTTGATGAATGCTATGCTTCACGATATTGACGGTCAGATTGTTTTGGGCGATACACTTTCTAATATCGGAAAATCAATGAAAGGATATAATCTGATTTTAACAAATCCTCCGTTTGGAACTAAGAAAGGCGGAGAGCGTGCAACACGTGATGATTTTACGTTCCCGACAAGCAACAAACAGCTTAATTTTCTCCAGCACATTTACCGTAGCTTAAAGACTGACGGTAAATCCCGTGCTGCCGTTGTTTTGCCTGATAACGTATTGTTTGCGGATGGTGACGGAGAGCGTATCCGTAAGGACTTGATGGATAAGTGTAATCTTCATACTATTCTTCGATTGCCTACGGGAATTTTCTACGCACAGGGTGTGAAGACAAACGTTTTATTCTTTACAAGAGGTAAGACCGATAAGGATAATACTAAAGAAGTTTGGATTTATGACTTGCGTTCTGATATGCCTTCTTTCGGTAAAACAAATCCATTGAAGAAAGAACATTTTGATGAGTTTGTTAAGTGTTATGCTGACGGAGATTTAAGCAAGCGTAAGGAAACATACAGTGAGGAAAATCCTAATGGGAGATGGCGTAAATTCACAATAGATGAGATTATGGCTCGTGATAAGACAAGCCTTGATATTACATGGATGAAGATTAATAACGGTGCAGATGACCGCACCCTTGCAGAACTGCTTCAGGAAATCAAGGAGAAGTCAGCTAATATTGTGAACGCTGTTGCCGAATTGGAAAAAATAATAGGCGAGGTGGATGAGTAATGGATACCAAAGCATTAAGGCAAAAAATATTGGATTTAGCAATCAGAGGTAAACTTGTACCGCAAGATCCAAATGATGAGCCGGCGTCTGTTCTTTTGGAGCGTATTCGTGAACAAAAGAAACAGATGGTTAAGGACGGAAAGCTAAAACCTAAGGATATAAAAAAAGATACTGTCATTTTCAAAGGTGATGATAATTTACATTATGAGAGGTTCAACGACGGTACCGTAAAATGTATCGAAGATGAGATACCATTTGAGCTACCAGAAGGGTGGGAATGGTGCAATTTAGGTCTGATTACAGACGTATTTGGTAGGATCGGGTTCCGCGGATACACAAAAAATGATTTGGTTGCAAAAGGTAAAGGTGCTATAACATTAAGCCCATCGAATATAATTGACAATAAAATGGATTATTCCTCGTGTACATATATATCATGGGCGAAATATGAGGAATCTCCTGAAATAATGATTCATAATAACGATATACTATTAGTTAAAACTGGTTCATCATATGGGAAATCGGCTTTTGTTGAAGATTTACCAGAAAAAGCTACCATAAATCCTCAATTTGTAGTTTTGAAAGAAACTAGAATAAATCCTCAATTCCTTTGTTATTTTTTGCAATCAAACTATGCAAAGGTTAATTTTGATAAATTAGTTGTTGGAACTGCGATTCCTACATTTTCACAAGCAAATTTGAATGCAATGTATATTGCATTTCCTGGAATTAACGAGCAAAAAAGAATCGTTAATAAAATCTTGGAATTATTAAAATATATAGATACTATCAATGACGAAAAGAAGTGTTTGCAATCTGTTATTTTACAAACAAAATCCAAAATTCTTGACCTTGCCATTCATGGCAAACTTGTACCGCAAGACCCGAATGATGAGCCGGCTTCTGTGCTTCTTGAGCGTATTCGTGCAGAAAAAGAAGAACTCATCAAGCAAGGTAAAATCAAGCGTAATAAGAAGGAATCTGTTATCTTCAAAGGTGATGATAACTCTTATTATCTAAGAACAAATGGACTTGAAGAACCTTTGGATGATTGGAGATTTAATAACCTTCCCGAAACATGGGAAATATGTTGTTTAGGAGAATTATGTGATTACGGAGATTGTATTAATGTTAATACTGAAGATATAGCAGAAGACGCATGGATTCTCGACCTTGAAGATATAGAAAAAGATACCGGTATTGTTATCAAGAAGGTTACAAAAGCTCAAAGAAACTCAGTTAGTACAAAACATCAGTTTCATTCCGGACAAGTGTTATACAGCAAACTACGTCCGTATCTTAACAAGGTGGTTTTATCGGATGATGACGGATACTGTACATCTGAAATTCTTCCTTTAGAATTTAAAAATTGTGTACTTCCTGAATATGCTCGATATTATCTTATGTCTGGTACATTTCTTGCTTATGCAAACCATTGTTCCTACGGCGTAAAAATGCCGCGTTTAGGAACAGCAGATGGTAAAAAAGCTATTTTTCCATTGCCACCATCGTCAGAGCAAAAACGTATTGTAGAGACAATAGAATTCTACTTTTCACAATTAAATAAAATATCAGAATCTCTTGCTTAACTAACAGCCGCCCTCATCCGAGGACGGCTGAATGTTTTTTACCAAGTTACAATTTTATTTACAAGTTCTTGTTGTTCACTGGCGGTACGGCGAAGATAAATTCGTGTTGTTTCAATACTTTCATGCCCCATAAGATCAGCCAATAAAGCAATATCATTATATTTTTCAAGAAAATTCTTTGCATATCTGTGGCGGAATGAATGAGGATAAACCACTTTTTTATCAAGTCCGTATTTTTCGGCATAGTTTTTAAGCTGTTGTGAAATTCCGCGGGTGGTAATTCTATTGCCATATCTGTTAAGAAACAAATAACCGGAAGAACGCTGTGTGTCATTCAGCCACTCGAGAGTTTCTTTCTTTAATTTTTTCGGTATGTACAATCGTCGAAGCTTTCCGCCTTTAGTGTATAAATCGAAATATCCGATTTCGATATGCTCAATTTTAATTTGAATCAACTCGCTTACTCTTGCCCCTGTAGCAGCTAAATACCAGACAACGAAATACCATTCCATATTGCCGTCCTTTTTGAGTTGCTTTTTCAGAAAATTATAATCTGCATTGCTGATAACATTTTCTAAAAAATTCTTCTGCTGTACCTTTACAGCTTTTAACTGCAACTGCTGTTTTTTCAAATATTCCAAGTACTTGTTCATCGCTTGTATACGCAAATTCACCGTCTTTGGCTTGAAAAATTCCATTAAATAACCTTTGTATGCAAGTAAATTTTCTTTGCTTACAGTGTCATAATGTTCCAAAAAATAATTCACTGTCCACAGATAAGATGTAATCGTGTTTTCTGATAAATTCCCCTTTCTCAAGTATTCCTCAAATGTTTGCTTTGCCTTCATAAAAAAGACACCTCCGATAAAATATTTTTGCGAAATAGTCGCTCTAATATTATATCGAAGATGTCTACAATCCTCTTATTATGAGAAGATCAATGGCGAAGTGTCTTGTATTGATGACGAAATACCGTATGAGTTGCCATATGGGTGGTTATGGATGCGTTTAGAAAATTGTTGTATTAAAGAAATTCGTCGAGGGAAATCACCAAAGTATATAGAAAAAAGTAATATTCTTGTATTTGCTCAAAAGTGCAATACAAAGCACTGCGGAATTAATATCAGTTTGGCAAAATACATCGATGAAGCTACATTAAAGCGTTATCCGTCTGACGAATATATGCAAGATGGTGATGTAGTAATCAACTCAACAGGAACAGGGACTCTTGGTCGTGTAGGGTTCTATAGAAGTTCTGATAATAATACCGGTCTTTCTATAGTTCCTGATTCGCATGTTACAATTATTCGTGGATTCAAATGTATTCAATCATTTTACCTATACACGTTCATGAAAGCCAATCAAAGTGAGTTTGAAAAGAAAGGTGAAGGTTCAACTAATCAAAAAGAGTTAAAACCCATTACACTGAAAGATATGTTTATTGCAATTCCCCCATTATCCGAACAAAAACGCATGGAAGAAGCAATAAGTATTGCATTCAATCACTTATCCACAATTAAAAAGAATATCAGTTGAGCATCTTTTTGATATTTTTTAGCGTAGATAAAATAGATTTTGCCTTAAGTGATATGGCTTTTTGTTCATTGATTGGCGGCAACGGAATAATTGTTTCAGCCATTGCAGAACCTGAAATCTCTTTGAATGTTGTTCCTGTAGCTCGTTGTTCGATATCTGAGGTTCTGGCTTTCAAGCAATAATACAGATATTCACTCATTAAAAAGTTATAAGGTACAACAGATTTGAAACCTTGATTAGTAGCAATAGGATTATTTGATAGTGCAATATAACCTATAGGCGCTCTGCTTGAATATAAGACAGTTCCTTTCGGCATAAGCCGTGTAGACGATGAATTTAAGCCATCTTCTGTGATTTTGCGTTCACCAGATGAGATATACATTTCCGTATAGCCACTTAAGTCTGCCGGTGTCAACCAAGGAATTTCACCATCCCAATATGAAGAAATGTTGGTTTTAGGAGTACCTCCGCCTACAACAGTTCCTATGTGCTTAAGTCTAACAAAAGTCCATGAATAGGGAATCTTAAAGGGAATCTCGGTATCAATACAAAGTATCTCTGTTCCTATCTTCTCATAATAAGAGTTATCATCACCTTTGAAGATGACAGATTCCTTCTTATCACGCTTGATTTTACCTTGCTTTATGAGTTCTTCTTTTTCTTCACGGATACGCTCAAGAAGCACAGAAGCCGGCTCATCATTCGGGTCTTGTGGTACAAGTTTGCCACGAATAGCAAGGTCAAGGATTTTGGATTTACTCAGAGCTAATATTTTCTGAAGCTCATCTTTTTCCACATTAATAGTAGATAGAAATTTGTCACATATTTGAATTTTATCAACAATTTTAGTTTGTTGGGCAGATGGGCAAATAGGAATCAGAGTTGAAAGAATTCTTTCTAATGCCAACTTTGGCATTGCTACTTGGTGAGTTTTATCTTTAAATTGCTGTTGTACAAGCTCAGTTTGTAGCACTATACAAAGAAATGATTTATTAATATCGATATTCGTTATTTTTACTGCGTTTTCGGTTATATTCATTCCATCCAACAAGTCTGGTACTTCTCCAACGACACCAATTGTTCCGGCTATTGTTACATATAAATCATCTTTAGCAATTGTATAATTCTTGATTGTTAAAAAAATATCTTCTGAAATATAGCGCAAATCATTGATATTTATGGAGTGATTTTTCATATCCGTTACTCTGATATATGCATGAGAGGTTTTTTTCTCCGAAAAGCTTGCCCCTTTGGGTAGTCGTTTTCCTCCTTTAACTATTGCAATATTTCGAACGCGGCACCACGCCCACCCTTCTGGTAGCTCAAATGGTATCTCATCTTCGATACATTTTACGGTACCGTCGTTGAACCTCTCATAATGTAAATTATCAAATTATGTACCACTCCAAAAAATTAGACTTTTTATAGCATAGTAGTTTTAATACTGCCATGCTATTTTTGATTTTTGCTAAACGTATATCGAAAAATGTGAATATGGATATACTCAAGGCACTTTCAAGTAACCACTAATAAGCGAAATAACAGTAGATTGGATGGAGTGTATTAAAAAGTCATATATTAGGAATTCAATGCGGATACGTTATTGTTCAAAAAGGGGTAATTGATATGTATTATAATGATAAGGAACTTGGCAACAAAGAATTGGAGTTTGTTATTTTTTGCATTGAAAATGTTGCAACTAAGTTAAATATTGATGCTCCAAAAGTTTATTCATTGCTAACCGAACAAACAAATATTTTGAATGAATATATTATTCCTGAGTATGAGATTTTACACACGCAGAGTAAAGATTATATCGTTGATGATATAATTGAAGTTATGAAAGAAAGAGGTGTGGAAACATGATTTTATATCATGGTTCATTTATGGAGATTAACAAGCCGGATTTAAAACATTCCAGACCTAATGTTGATTTTGGAAAAGGTTTTTATACTACTCCAATATACGAACAAGCGGTAAAGTGGTGCAGTAAATTTAAGAAACGTGGGAAGAATGGTATTGTTACACGGTATGAATTTGATGGAAATGATTATAAAGAACTTAGAGTTTTGAAATTCGATTCCTGTTCTGAAGAATGGCTTGATTTTATTTTGAATTGTCGCAGTGGAAAAGACAATACAGATTATGATATAGTTATTGGCGGTGTTGCCAATGATAAGATATTCAATACGGTTGAGTTGTTCTTTGACGGATTGATAGACAAAACAGAAGCAATAGGCAGACTACGATGTGAGAAACCAAATTTATAAATAGCTTTTCGTACAGATAAAGTATTAGCCTATTTGCACTTTGAAGGGAGTGAACAACTATGAATGCTAATCCGATTTTGTTGCAAAAGAAATATGCACGTGTTGTGGAGCTTTTTGCAAAGGAAAATGCAATTACTGTCGAAAAAGCATTGGATATTTTTTATCATTCACAGTTGTATGAATTAATGAGTAACGGTGTGTCTGATATGCATTGTATGAGCGATGAATATCTTGTGCATGAATTGATTAATGAACAAAAAGAAGTGAATGGTTAAGGATAATAAAAATATTATCAAATCACAATTTTTATTTTACAATACACAACCCCAATAA
>OLPG01001507.1_pt1 | contig 19380 bp, 17 predicted proteins | sample 1672311 | NCBI WGS metagenome assembly OLPG01 (sample SAMEA3136670, study PRJEB25190) | human gut metagenome | biome: human gut; feature: human-associated habitat; material: faeces | place: Austria | collected 2013 | reverse complement strand
ACTCCCACGAAGGGAGTGACTCGGTTGCATCTATGTCTTTTGCTTCTTTTCCAGTATTTCAATCCACACTCCCACGAAGGGAGTGACATTTAAAGCCGTATCACCTTTGTTTCCAGTAAAGTATTTCAATCCACACTCCCACGAAGGGAGTGACGATCTTTAACAGCCTCTCATAACTATTCACTAAAATTTCAATCCACACTCCCACGAAGGGAGTGACTCGATCGCGGAAATAGGCACATCTTCGAAGACAGATTTCAATCCACACTCCCACGAAGGGAGTGACCACAGATGATGTATTTACAGTTTCTGCATATATATTTCAATCCACACTCCCACGAAGGGAGTGACAAACATTTGGATTTATTCGTAAATGCCAATGTTGTTATTTCAATCCACACTCCCACGAAGGGAGTGACGTTGATATTTTCAGTTCCGTCTAACTGATCAAGATTTCAATCCACACTCCCACGAAGGGAGTGACATGGTAGAAGTTCATAATGATCCAGCCAAAGCATATTTCAATCCACACTCCCACGAAGGGAGTGACTTAGAACGCTACGGAAATGGAGCTGCGCAGCACTATCACTTCAATCCACACTCCCACGAAGGGAGTGACGTTTCCTCCTGTATTATATGATTGATAAGCATGTACTTCAATCCACACTCCCACGAAGGGAGTGACAGCAATATTAACCAATAATTTTCTAATTTTTTGTTCAATATCACTAATAAATTTTATCTTATATCTAAAAATCATTCAAATACTATTTATTTTTAGATACAAATTTATTTTTTACTTCATATTTTAAGTGCGAATCTCCCACTCTTTTTATGTTTGCTATATACTCGCATCACTATAAAATCAATGGTTGATCAACTTGTATTCCTCTATCTACACCAAAATGTTCTACTTTAGTCTGATATTTATTCCCTAAATAATATAAACGCAAGCTATCCACATTTTCATCTATGATATCATTTAAGAGTGCTTTTAGCATCACACATTGTGCATTATCAACAATGCATTCAAATACAGAATTTTGTACTCGCCTTCCATAATTTTCGCATTGCTTTGCTACTTTTCTCAGTCTCTTTTTTCCTGCTGCTGTTTCTGTATTTACATCATAGGTAATTAATACTAACATTTGATTTTATCACCTCATTTCCACAAAAATGCTGGATAACCATCTAAATCTCCTCTTAAATATCTCGCCAATAACATAGCCTGAACATAAGGAACCATTCCCCATTCTACCTTTTCTTTTAAGAATGGATGTGTGATTACTTCTTTTTTCTTATTTTGCCATTCCATCAGCAGCTTTTTTTTTGAATCATCATCCATTAAAACTGCACCATTTTCCTTTTTAGTAAAATTCTTTTTATTTACAATTTTTTTATTAATCAATGATAATACAAATCGATCTGCATAAACTGCACGAAATTCTTCAATCAAATCTAATGCCAAAGATGCTCTTCCAGGACGTTCTGTGTGTAAATATCCAACACAAGGATCCAATCCAACAACTTCCAATGCAGACGTAATCTGATTTGTTAACAGTGTATAAACAAAAGACAACATTGCATTCACATTATCCATCGGCGGTCTTTTACTTCTGCCACGGAAAGAAAAATCTTTTTTCTGTTGTAAAATAAGCTCATCAAAAACACTAAAATAAATACTTGCCGCTTCTCCTTCATATCCCCTAAGTTGTTCCTTAGATTCTGCATTTTGTATATATTGTAAAAATGTTTTCAATTGTAGTGATGCCACCTTTACCCGTTCCTTATCAATTTGCATTGCATGATCTCTGATTGCGCGTTCTAAAACCCACCTTGCATTATATACTTTTCCAGAAATGCAATTTTTAGAAATTTCCAAGCTACGTTTTTCATCTTTACTACTTGTATATTGACGATCTCTCAAAATAACATTTCCACATGTTTTTCCAGTTACTCGTGCTAAAAATTTCCCCTGTGGTGTTAAATAACAAAGAGAAATATTCCGATCAGCACATGCACCCATAAGTGCAGGGCTTGTCCCTCTGTATCCAAAAGAAACAATTCCTTCTAAATTGTGCAATGGCACCTTACCAACTTCTTTTTCTCCATCATAGATAACAATTGTTTCTCCATCTAATCCCAAATATCCATTTTCGGACATTACATATAAAGTATTTAATAATTTTTTCATTTCCTGTCCTCCTCAAATATCTGTGACATATATTTTTTCACGGAAACTGTTTTCTCTAATTTAGGAAGACAAAGATTTTTTAATGAGCAAGATTGGCATGCCTTTGTCTTTTTCACTTTAGGAGTATAATTTTTCTTATAATATTCATGCATCTCCGAAAACATATTCTCAACTTCTTCTCTTAGTTCTGATGAAAAATACACTTGTTCTCTCCGTCTGGTTTCTCCATAAAAAATAGCTCCTTCTTCAATCCTTGTTGAAAACATCTCCTCCAAACACATCGTCTGGGCTGTCAACTGAAGTATATCTTCATCTGACTTCTTGGGTTTTCCTTTTTTATATTCTACTGGATATATAGAATATAAGTCTCGATGCCCAAATAGTTTAACGCCATCTTCACATTTATGAAATTCCACAATATCACATTCTCCACTAACACCTAATGTTCGTGAAGAAACTGGTAGTGCCCGAACAATCAATGTGTCTTTTCTTTTTTCTTTCAGATATGGATCATGTGCTTTCTTATGCATTAGTTCACCTACAACTGTATGTACATTTTCTTCCCATTGTTGTTCAATATGAATTAACGCCCACTGCCTCCTGCAAAACTTAAAATGTTGTATTCCCGATATCATTAAATATTCTTCTTCGGTATATTCCATGCAATCATCCCTTTTTTACTCAAATATGCACAATTTGTTTCCTTCAACACCATTTTTTATTTAAATCATCTGTTTCACTTCCACCGAATCAGGAATATTTTCTCTATTGATATGAACTTCATAATCTTGATATTTTCTTGGATATTCGACATTATCCTTTTTCATTACTTCTACAGAATCAAACAGCTTATATGCAGGACAATCTCCTAATTCTTTGCTATGTTTAAATACTATTAATTCTCGGACTGCCATTTTTCCTCTTGCAGCAGAATGATCATTTTCAAACATATTAATAATAGCTTCCCATAAAAGTTCCAGATCATCTTCTGAAAAACCTGTTACCTTTCTTGCAAGATTCGCTGAGATGTATCCTTCTGCACGATATAAACCATATGGCACAATACACTTTCTTCCCATTTCTGTATTCTTCTTCTCTGCATCTTTTTCTGTTGTAATTGCAACTCTTGTAATTGTGACTTCCTGACTAATAATCGGATCAATACTTCGCGCAAATCCAATTTGAACAGGTCCTCGTACCTGTCCACAATTTAGTGCAGCTTTTACAAATGTCGTCATAACTGCTCCAAATGTCCTGATATCATAAAAGTTATCACACATATAGTCTCTTAATTTAATATCAACATCTGGATCTGTTTTCTTTAATTTTTTCACGGCCTCTTTAATTTTTTTTTCGTCTGTTTCCTCAATTCCAATACTCTCATATGCTTTTCGATCACTTCGATTTAATGGAACATCCTCTTTAATATAAATTCCATATCCCTTTGAATCTTCTTTTACCATTTCAACATAATTACGAATCTTGCGTTTTAAACAAACATCTGTAACTAATCCAAGCCCACTTTCCGGATCAATTCTTGGCATATTTCCCGCATCCGGATCTCCATTTGGATTTCCATTTTCCACATCAAATAGTACTACAAATTCATATCTGTTTTTAATTGGTTCTCCCATTTATTTATCCTCCTTTTTTTCATACTTTTTTTGTATCTGATGATAATAACCTAGCATAAATTTTCCTTGCTCTTCTAATGGTAATTGCTTTGGAAAACCATCTTTTGTCATTTCAATTTTCCCTATAATTTCTGTCAAACTTATTTCATACCACTTTTTCTTTTCTGGATGTTCTCTTTCTAATTTTTTAGTATGACTATTTTTTAGTTTAATTAAAATAGGGAATACCAATGCAGGCGTAGCACATGCAGAATTAAAATAACGATCCCTAATTGTTGTATTAATTCCCGGATTAGCATCCTTCTGAATAGATTCCAACACCGCAAATAATCTTCCTAATACATATGCCTGATCTTCACTTTCCTGATTTAATGCCATATATTTTTCTCCTTCCTTCCATTTATAATTTTTTATTAACACAGCTTTTATAATCGCTGCTCTTCCACTTGTTACTTTTCCTTGTTCAGAACGAACTCTCAACACTGTACTAGTATATAAACTCATGGGATAACGATCATTTGCCAATATTGCTTTTAGTGTCATTGTTATCATATTAGAAAACTGCTTTTCATTTTTGGCTTTTGAACTTACCGTCTCTAATAACATTGCCTCAATTCCTAAATAAATTCTATCTTTCCATGCAGGTTGTATAACTTCCATTCGCTTGTAATGTTTTTGAATATTATTAAGAATTTCTCCAAATGTATTTTGATAGAAAAATCGGACAGATAATCTTGCCGCATTTGGTGCTAAACCAAGAATATAAAATTTTTGATTTGGATTTATTTGTATATCTTCTGTGTCTATCCATATATTTTTCTCAAGATTTCCAAATACCTTCTTTAACTCATCCTGATTATCTGGTTGTGGATTGATTAACGTAAAAAAAGTTCTTTGATATGTTTCTTGTGCAGATTCTGCCCAATAAACAATCATAGAATCTCCCAATCGGAGTGTATATTCTTTTTTATTCAGAAGATAATTCAATGCTGTTGTATACGCAAACTCCGCATATTTTCCAACTGGAGCATTATAACTCTGTTCTTTTCCATAAGATTCAAATGCTGTAGCGTTAAACGAAACTAATGCTGCACCACTTGATTGTGCTCCTGGAACACCTTTTATTCCTCTATGTATACGTGCAATTTCTGTTTCTTTTCCTGTAACAAGACATTTACCGATTTGTCCTTCTTTTATTTGTTCTTGATAATCTTCCCATGTTTTTTGTATTTCTTCATCATCTTGTGCATAATGATCTCGCATTCCAAAAATAATATTTCCGCCATCATTTAATTCTTCCCAACGCCCCTGCACTTTTGGATTGTCTTTTGCTTTTTCTGGATCCCATTTTTCAAAATATTTGCAGATAGCCTTTGCAAGTATACTTTCTGTATCCTTTAAAATCTCTAAATGTTTTTTCCTAGAATCTTCAAAGCGGTCTTTTATATCAGAATTTGTTCCTTCTATATTAATTCCCATTAAATATTTTGCATTATCACATAAAAAATATGCAGGTGGACATTTTCCACTTCTTGAAAACATTTCTGGCACACACAGAATCTGTGGTTTTAATGCTTCTGTCTTTAATGAGATAATCTGCTTTACCGTTCCATCTTCTTTCAACTCAATCATATAAGATACTCTGGCCAGACACCAACCTAATTTAGGTATTCTTTCATCCATTGGTTTTTTGTCATTTTGTTGAAGAAGATCTTCGTAATAGCGTACTAATGATTGCAATATCACCGAATCACCTCACAATCTCTAAGATCTAAAACTCCTCTCTTCATAACCGCTCTAAAAAACATTGGTTCTATATGATTGCTGTCACTATAATCCATATCATATAACATAAATCCTAAATCTTTTTCTGATACTTCGTCATAAATTGTATGTATTTCATCTTCTTCACATAAACAAAATTGTGCTGGAAATTCTCTACAGCCAAAATATGGCATATGATAGCATTGACCTCTTTTCAATCGTCTCATCATGATATCTTTAAATTTCCCTGGATTATCTGAAGCATTCGCTTTTTCCGTCATTTCAAAATGTGCCTCAATCACATATGATACATCACATAAAACCAAAGAGGCTCTTTGTACAATTTCTTCCTTTGTATTTAAATAGAGTTGTTTCTTTCCGCCATTGTATACTTGTAAGGCGTTACTTGCAGATATTTTACTTTTTACTTCGTTACGTCGTACACTGGTAAATCGAATTGGATTTTTTACATAAATTTTATCAATAATCCATCGAAGTCCTGGATGCCAGTAAATCGCTTCTAAAATCCCTCTTGCAGCAGATGGGGTCATAACATCATATGAGCATCGTTCAACCTTCATCTCTGGCCTGCTAAAGAGTGCATAATCTCCCCATACCTGAACTTTGACTCCCTTTGCCATCTTATAATACTTCTCCTTCCTTATAGCATGCTGCTATATAATCTCGTGATTGATAATAAAAATCCGTATTATAATCCGAAATCACTGCATCAATCCATGAATGATATACTTCCCAAATTCCTTTCATTATTTCATTATCTGTATAACAATCCTCGATCAATCGCTCATACACTTCTCCAATATCCCAGTAATCTGGCACTTTGTATCTGCAACTTCCAACATTATCGTAATTTCCATCTTGTATCCGATATTCTTCAATGAATTCCATTGCTACCTTCTCAATCGGCTCACAATGGAATACATCTGAATAACTATAAATTCTTTGAATTGTATCTTTCCCTAGATCTTCCACTATTTTACATCTGGTTTCTTTCTTTGTCCGTCCTATATATTCAATCAGACTACATGTATAAAATAATGCATTATTATTTTTCGCTGCCATCTACAACCTCACTTCCTATATACTTCAATGTATCCAATGCAGATATTGTATGAAAGCTAATCTGATGTGTTGGATGATTAAATTTAGCCAACTCCCAAAACGCTGCTCTAGAAATTTTCCCATCAATATAATTCTGAATGTAATTGTAAATGGTATCATCTGCCATTGGTCCTTCTACGATATCGTATGTATGTGGTTTCCCACTTCTACACGCTACAATAAAATCTAACCATTCTTCCGACATCTCCTCAAATATAAGATATTTTAATTCATAATTTGGTGTATATTCATAAGAATTTAAATATCCCTTTATCCCATAACGGCTTGCCCAACGCTTTGCCTGATTCGGAAGTTTTGTACAATAAAATCCAAAATAAAAATCTTTATGATATTGTGCTTTTCGAATTTCTGGATATTTTACAATTTCTCTGCTTCCATGGTACAAAATCATATCTTATACTCCTTCCTTTTATAATTTTATTTACGTATTACTTTATAAGTTGACTATACTACACTTCTTAATATTTATCAAGCCAAACATCAATACTGTTATATAAAATTCTATTGAAATAATTAGTTATTCAAAATACTATTGAAGAATTAATTTGTTGCTACATATTGCTATTTTTATTAAAATCCTTTATACTAACTCCGTCTGGGAAACCCAGTGGATTGAAATAATAGTATTTTTGATAATGAAAAGGTACAGCGGTGTAAAGAGTTTAATCTTTACACCGCTGTATTATAATCTTCTACACAAATATTGCAATTCCATTATCCATCGCATAATCCAATCCATAATCTTCCGAATATTGATCCATTGACACAAGTTCATAAAAATCTTGAATATCCTCTGAAACTAATTGTAACATACCTGCACCATTTAGTTTGCCAAAGAAATCACCATAAATTTGTACGCAATATTGTCCTGCTTTTCGCATTCTCTCTTTTGACGTTCCTTTTGTTTTAATTTCATCTAAAATTTCTTTTGCCTCTGGTTCTTTACAAATAAAAATTGTCTTTGTCTCCTGTTCAATCAACCGAAACTCCTTTGCAACCTTTGCAAAATTATACTTTCCATCATGAAATTCTTTCATAATATCTTTCTTATCCAAATTTCTACCGTGAAATTTATATAGTCGCTTAAAATAATCCGTAATACATTCTAAATCGGATATATCTTCATAATCCTGTACAACAGATTTAGTAACATCAATTTTTTTCTGTTGGCTAGGTATCACTTTTGAATCTTCAAAATCATATATGTATACCTTACTTTCTTCAGCACTTTTCTTCCCATTTCGATTACAACGTCCAGCTGCCTGAATCATTGAATCAACACCTGCTATTTGTCTATAGACACTTAAAAAGTCAAAATCAACACCAGCTTCAACAAGACTTGTGGCTATCAAAATACATCGATCCTTATTATCCAATCTTTCTTTTACATTTGCTAACACTCTTTTTCGATGTTTCGGATACATAGTTGTTGATAGATGATATACACCTTCCGACTTTAATAATTGATATAATTCTTGAGCTCTTTTTCTTGTATTTACAATGCATAATGCCCTTTGTTCTTTTTTTAATCTTTCTACCATATTTTCTTTTGAAATATTACCAATATTTTGATATGTCACCCGTCTAAAGAATTCAAATTGTTCTTCCATTCTTGGACATAATTCAACAAAATTTTCTATTTGTCCAAAAAAATTATCTAACGATGGTTGTGTTGCTGTACACAATACCACACTTGTCTTATAATTTTGTACCAATTCTTGCAACATTGCTGTACATGGAATAAGATAATCCATCGGAAGCATTTGTGCCTCATCAAGAATAATTACACTATTTGCAATATTATGTATTTTTCTACATTTTGATGATTTATTTGAAAACAGGGATTCAAAAAATTGTACATTCGTAGTCACAACGATTGGTTTATCCCAATTTTCACTTGCAAGCTGCATTGGTCTAAGTTCTTCTGAATTTTCATAATCTACGTTGCTGTGATTTTCTAATACATTCTCATCCCCTAAAATTTCTCGAAATATCTCTGCATTTTGTTCTATAACACTGATATATGGAACAACATATATAATCCGATCCATATGATGTTTCACAACATGATTTAGTGCAAATGCAAGCGATGCTATTGTTTTACCGCCTCCTGTTGGAACTGTTAACCGAAAAATACCTCTATTTCTTTTTCCTTCTTCTATACAATTTCTTAATATTTCTGTTCTTCTTCCATTTACCGTATCAATATCATTATTTTTCAACCAATCTAAAATGCGATTTTCTAACTTTTTCAATAGAATGTTCATACTTTGACCTGATTGTCGTTCCACCAGCCCATTTTTCATAAAATATTCTGTATCCAAAAAATCTGCATCCACTAGGCAGGAATAAATCATTCTTGTAAATGTACTTAATGAAAAATCTGGATCAGAAAGTGTTTTTATATCGAATGGTTCCGTATAAATCTCTGGAATTTTAATTTCTTCTTGATATGCTTCATAATTATATATTTTCTTTTTATATCTTCCACATAAACTTGAACGTTCAGCAGTGTTCCCATAGTCTGGAAGTCCTGCATGATGTCCTGCGATACAGTAATCTAACACTGGCAAATTTATTTTTTTACAAAGCTGTGCCCCTGCTGTCGCATGATCTACCATATTATTTGTATCTTCATTAATCTTTTTTTGAAACTCTTCTGAATATTTTCCAATATCATGAAGCATTCCGCCACAGTATCCCCAATCTTTACTTCCAAACTTCTCTGCAAATTGTCCAGCTAATGTTGCTGTTCCAATTAAATGTTCCTTAATTGTTTGTTCCCTTTCTCCATCTTTATGTGCAATATACTTCATCTTATCATCCTTTTTCTTTCATTTTCTCCATATACAACAAAAACCCCACGTAAAAACGTGAGGTTTAAAAATGGACTAGGCGGGAATCGAACCCGCGTCCAAAAGCCAATTCACATGAGGCTCTCCCATTACAGTCAGTCTTCTTTCATTCCCTCTACCGTGCTCCGACTAACAGGATCACAGCTTCAGTAGCTTCATCAATACTTTAACCGGCACAAAGCTTGACCGGTCAAGGGTCCTGCATGTTTGAAGCCAGGATTCCAGACTACAGGTGATCTAGAGCTGACTGCTGCAAACTAGGCAGCGTACGCTAATTTATTATCTGCGTTTATATTTAAGTTTGTACCGTAAGGTGGTCCCTCCCAATGGCTCCTCAAGCTTCATAACCCCTGTCGAAACCTTTACTAGCCCGGAATTAATAAGCTTGGTTCGAGACTGAGAGCCTTCCCAGTCTCGAAATTATATTATATAGTCTCTTATATAGGATGTCAAGTCTTTTTGTATAACTTCTTATACAATCTTTAATCTTCCTTGAAATTATCCAAAGTTTCTTACTTTGAAGTCTCTCTGTGCTTCTCTTAACTGATCTCTCTTTGAGATATCTTGTCGTTTGTCGTAGAGTTTCTTACCTTTGCATAATCCGATCTGAACTTTCACCAAACTTCCACTAAAGTATACTTTTAATGGAATCAATGTATATCCCTTCTGATTGATCTGTCCGATCATCTTGGAAATCTCCGATTTATGCAATAATAGTTTTCTTGTACGAAGTGGATCTTTGTTGAAGATATTTCCTTTTTCATAAGGGCTGATATGCATCTGATGAATGAACACTTCCCCATTATCAATATCAACAAAGGATTCTTTGATGCTGCAGTGTCCTTGTCTTAAAGATTTTACTTCAGTTCCATGAAGTACGATCCCTGCTTCAAAACTGTCTTCTACAAAATAATCATGTCTTGCTTTTTTATTATTTGCTATGAGTTTAATTCCATCCGTCTTCGCTTTGCTCATAATCATCATCCTCCACTAACTCAAAATCAATATTCTTAAGCATCATATCCACATCTTTGACACGGATTTTCGCCTTCTCTCCTAATTTAAATGTTCTTCCAGTTCTTTCTCCTACCATGGAATAGGTCTTCTCATCATAGTAATAATAGTCTCCCGGAAGAATGGATACATGAACCATTCCTTCGATCGTATTTGGAAGTTCCACATAGATTCCCCAGTTTGTCACACCGGAAATGATTCCTTCATGTACTTCTCCGATTCTTCTTCTCATGTATTCCGCTTTCTTAAGCTTACATACTTCTCTCTCGACTTCTTCTGCACGGCGTTCCATCTTAGATGACTGTTCTGCTACTTTTGGCAAAATTGCATCGTAATGACTGAATCGTCTTGTTGTAAATTTATTATGCAAAGTTTCCTTGATGATCCTGTGGATCTGAAGATCTGGATATCTTCGGATCGGTGATGTAAAATGGCAGTAATATCTTGTGGACAATCCAAAATGCATAGAGCTGTATGCAGAATATTTTGCCTGTTTCATAGATCTTAATGTCAAACGGCTGATCAATGGTTCTTCTGGTGTTCCTTCGATCTTTGTCAGTAACTTCTGTACTTCCTTTGGATGAATCTCATCATGACTGCTCTTTAAGTAAATTCCAAAGTTTTGTAAAAATACCTGTAACTTATCAATCTTCTCATGGTCTGGAATCTCATGGATTCGATACAAAAATGGAATCTCTCTCCAGTAGAATTCTTCCGCGATCGTTTCATTGGCACACAGCATAAAATCTTCTATGATCTTTGTTGCTGCATTTCTCACCTGTGGATAAACATCAACTGGACGGCCTTTTTCATCTAAGATGATCTTAGATTCTGGAAAGTCAAAGTCAATGCTTCCTCTTTCATGACGACGATGTCTTAAAATGTCGGATAATTCCTTCATTAACTCAAACATTTCTACAAAATCTTCGTATTTGTTACGTTCTTCCATATCCCCATCCAAGATTTTAGCTACGGATGTATATGTCATACGATGATCGACGTTGATCAATGTCTCTGCGATCTGATGATCGACAACCTTTCCACTTAGATCAACTTCCATGATACAACTTAATGCCAGTCTGTCGCATCCCTGATTTAAGGAACAGATTCCATTCGATAATTGATGTGGAAGCATCGGAATCACACGGTCTACAAGATATACACTTGTTCCTCGTTTTAACGCTTCTTTATCTAATGGAGAGTACTCTGTTACATATTCGGATACATCCGCGATATGTACTCCAAGTAAATAATTCTTTCCTTTTCTTGATAATGTGATCGCATCATCTAAGTCCTTCGCATCTTCTCCATCGATCGTTACCATTGGCCAGTCTCTGATATCCATACGGTCTTTGTAGTCAGATGCTTTGATCTCAGATGGAATCGTATCAACCTGCTGTTTGACATCATCTTCAAACTGGGTTGGGATTCCATAAGCTTTGACAATTGATAAAATATCAACTCTTGGATCATCTTTATGTCCTAAAACTTCAATGATCTTTCCTTCTGGACTTCTTCTGGCATCTCCATAATCTGTGATCTCTACCATCACTTTAAATCCGCTGGTAAGATTCTTGCACTGAGATTTGGATACAAAAATATCACTGTCAAATCTTAAATTATCTGGAATCACGAACCCAAAGTTCTGGTTTTTCTGAAGAGTTCCGACCACTGTCTTGATTCCTCTCTCTAAAATCTTGATGATCTTTCCTTCTTTTCTTCTTCCAGAAGTTGGATGATCGTCCAATACCTGCATTAAGACCGTATCTTCATGGAAAGCTCCATTCATGTTCTTCTCATGAATGTAATAATCGTCATCTTCCCCTTCCACAGTCACAAACCCAAAACCTTTGCTTGTACAACTGAATGTTCCTTTGACCGTCTTCACACTTGGCGGCATGTATTTTCCACGTTTACTTACTTCAATCGATCCTTCTTCTACCAGTTCATTCAAAATCTCAACAAACTCGTCACGATCTTCTGGAGCTACCTGCATCAGGTATCCGATCTCTCTTTGTTTCATTGGCTGATAATACGGATCGTTGATCAACGCTTTAATTTTCTTCTTTCTGTTAAATCGTTTATCTGTCATTACGTTCTCCTGTATATTTAAATCTTCTTAATCTTTTTATGGAAATTCTCTTCGACATAAAAAGCACCTCTTAAAACAAGTTTAAGAAGTGCTTATCTTTTCTCTAAATAAATCTTGAGCAAAGGATTGCTGCTGTTACGAAAAATACGATCGTAAAGAATGTTGTCACTTTGATCAGTGTTCCTTCCTTAGAACGACCTTTGTTCTTGCTCCAGTATGTTCCGCTATCTGCTGCACCGGTTAAAGAACCTAATCCCGCCTCTTTTCCTTCTTGCATTAATACTAATATGATTAATAAAATTGATGCTATAATAAAAATTACAGTTAATGCTGTTTTCACGATATGCCTCCTAATATATTTCCATTCACTGTGGTTCATTCTAACATATACATATCAAACTTGCAAGGAAAACAACAATACTTTGCATAGTTTTTACATTTTTATCCTTTTACCAGCCATATTTTGATAAGCTTCCAAGCTCTTCTTCAATACGTAATAAACGATTGTATTTTGCAGTACGATCAGATCTGCATGGTGCTCCTGTTTTGATCAGTCCTGCATTCGTTGCAACTGCAATATCTGCGATCGTCGTATCTTCGCTTTCCCCTGATCTATGAGAAATGATTGTTTTGTAGTCTGATTTTGCAGCTGTCTCAATGGCATCTAATGTCTCTGTCAATGTTCCAATCTGATTTGGCTTGATCAAAATGCTGTTTGCAATATTTTCCTTAATTCCTTCTCTTAGCCGTGCAACATTTGTTACAAATAAATCATCTCCAACTAGCAGGATCTTCTCTCCAAGACGGTAGGTCAATACTTTCCAACCTGGCATATCTTCTTCATTTAATCCATCTTCAATGGAAAAGATTGGATAATCTTCGACAAGCTTTTCATAATACTGCACCATTTCTTCAGAATTTCTTCTTACTTCCTTGCCTGCCATCCTGCTTTCTCCCATAAAATGATAAACTTTCTCATCTTCATTATAGATTTCTGATGCAGCACAATCCATAGCGATTGCTATTTCTTCTTTTGTTTTATATCCTGCCTGTTCAATTGCCTGCACCAAAAGATCTAATGCCTGTTCTGAGCTTTCCAGATTCGGGGCGAAACCTCCTTCATCTCCAACACCTGTATTTAAATGATTTTTCCTCAAAATGTATTTTAATGTATGATACACATCAGTTCCCATCATCAAAGCATCTTTGAAAGAGTCTGCACCAACTGGTGCAATCATAAATTCCTGAAAATCAACGGTATTATCTGCGTGTTTTCCTCCATTTAATATGTTCATCATTGGTATCGGAAGTTTGGATGCAAAGCTGCCTCCAAGATACTGGTATAACGGTAAACCTAGTCCACAAGCGGCTGCCTTAGCAGTTGCAAGTGATGCTCCAAGGATTGCGTTTGCCCCAAATCTTTCTTTGTTTGGGGTTCCATCTGCTTCTAACATGATCTGATCGATCTCAATCTGATTGAGTGCATTTTTGCCAGTCAAGCGGTCTGCAATCTTGTGATTCACATGATTAACAGCTGTTTCAACACCTAATCCACGGTATCTTTTTTCGCGGTCTCTTAACTCTAACGCCTCATATTTACCTGTGGACGCACCAGAAGGGACAATTGCTCTTCCCAAGGCTCCATTTTCTAAAAGTACATCGACTTCTACCGTTGGATTTCCTCTGGAATCTAAAACTTCCCTTCCGATAACATTTTCAATGCATAAACGATTTTTCAATTTTTGTCACATCCTTCTTTATGAAAATAATAGTGGTATTATTTCCTTGGTTGGATGTTTTTATACATATCACTAATATCGATCAAATATATTTCTTTTCCATGTTGCACCAGCATCTTCTTCTCTTTTCCTGCCAGATACATTTGCGTATCATCTCTAAATTTCTTTGGCAATATAAATTTCTTATATGTCTTATTTCTTAGATTACACAAATAATCATTGCCTTGATCATCATCAAATAAAACATAATCTCCAGCATCATCAATAATATGTACTGTTTTAACATCTGGAATATCAATGGATGTTTCATATGCCAGATGTTTTAAATGTAACTTTCCTTTCTTTTCTTTGTATACATACCATTCGTTATTTGAATATTGTTCTTCTTTGGAGCGGTCATCCCATTGTTTTATCGCTTTGGCTGTTTTTAGATTAATTTTATTCCAGACGTTGTATTCAGAATTTTTTGTCATGACAGGATTTCCCATTGCTACAATCTTGTCTTTTCCAATAAAACAAATTTCTTCATTGTGTGCATATCCACTGATTCCTGGCTGTTTGGTTTCTTTTCCTGTTTTAAGATTCAATGCACTCCAATATCCTTTGCTTCTGTAATTTAACAAAATCCATTCCCCATCTGGTGACATCTCCATATTGCAGATTTTGGTGTCATCTGTAATCTTTGTTACTTTTCCTGTTTTAAGATTTAATTTTGCAATACATTCTTTTTGTATGATATCATCTTTTTTATTCATATGATATAAAGAAACATAAATCGTATCTTCATCCCATACTTTCCAGAAAATATCACTGATATTTCCTTTCACATTGTATACATAAATTTCTCCACGAATCACTGCATACTGAAATGAAAATTTCCTTCCATTATAAATTCCATGGAACCATTTTTTCTCTGGTTTTAATTCTTTTAAATGATTCCCTTCAATTGTATATACTTTGTCTGTCACTTCGACATCGTATTTTCCTTCGTAATGATACTGACAGATAAAGCTTTGGTTGTGTCCTTGTTTGATTTCCATGTTATCTTTTAGCACAATCTTTTGGTTTTTCTTATGATCGCTGACATCTTTGGTTTGTGTTACTTTATATATCGTCTGTGACATAAATGTCTTTTGAATCCACTGCCGAAATGTTTTCGATGTCGCTGCTGCCACGCTAACACTTATTCCTAAGGTCAGAAAACAGATCAATGCAATCGTTGCTGCTTTAACCATTGGTGTCATTTGCTTAAATTTTAATTGCTGTTTGTGGTTTTGGTTCTTTCTCTTTTCCATATCTTTCAATGTTTCCATCAAAAATTTATCATCCACTGCATCGATTGCCTGAAATAATGTTTTTTCCTCATCCTTATTGTCTTTCATATTTCAAATCCCTCCTCTTTCAGATATTCTTTTAACTCTTTTCTGATCCTTAACAGTTTGACTGACATATTCTTTGGAGTTATTTCATAATCTCTCGCCATTTCTGAGACCGATTGCAAAAACCAGTACCTTCTTAAAAATAAAATTCTTTTTTCTTTTGGCAGTTCCTCTATGAACTTTGCAATGATCCATTTTAATTCTCGTAATTCGATCTGATTTTCTACATTTTGCTCTTTGCTGATGCACTCTTCTAATTCTTCCAGTGAAAGATCATACTGGCTGTTTCTCTTTTTTGCATGATGATATTCATAGCGTTTTAATGATAGATTTTTTATGATCCTGCAGATATACGCTTTGAATGGATTCGGTTTCTTGGGCGGTATCTGATTCCACAAGGTAAGCCATGTATCACTGACACATTCTTCACTGTCTCTGATATCGTTTAAGATTCCCATAGAAATGCTTGTACATAATCGTCCGTATTTTTTATCTGTTTCGTGAATTGCTCTTTCTTCACGGTTTGTATATAGATCTATGATCTTTTGATCTTTCATATCATTGCCCTTCCTTTGTTTATTTTGATGATCATCTGGTTATATATACGGAATTATTATATGATACTACATAGAAATTTTAATTTGCTGGTTTGATAACGGAAATTATTGGTGGAATATTATAAAAAGAGATCATGTGTCAGCAACCGTACGGACACGTCTGCACTTAGCGAGTGGATGGTCGTTAGACCATTCAGGAGCTTAGTACAGCTACGTGGGAGTCCGAACGCGAGTGGGTTGCAGGCACATGATCTCTTTTTATAATATTCCACCAATAATTTCTGTCTTCAAACTACAATTTACTATTCAACTACAACTTTGCATATTTTCTTAAAACAAGCAATTCCATATTTGATAAAATTTTTCATACCATCCTGTTTTAGTTTTGCCACATAATCTTTCTCTTCAATCTGTTTTAATGCCTTTTCACATGCTGCATCCAGATCTCCGTCCTCTGCATACTTTATCTCAATCACAATTCCTGTTCTATTGGTCGGAACCTCCACTAATATATCACTGTAACCAATTCCTGATTCTGCATTTGACTTGATCAGCCAGTTTGATTTATATCCTAGAAGTCCAAGCAAAATACCATGATAAAAATTTTCCTTCTTTTCTTTTGCAACTGCTGTATCACGTATACTGATGGTATTCCAGAGATAGTCTCCAAAAATCTGTTCTATCTTTTCGGAATCTTTATCTACAAATGCACTGCAAAACTCTTCCAATGTTTTTCCATCATTTCTTGATACATCAGAAAACCACTCTCTGATTTTTTTTACGAAAAGATTTCTAACCTCTTTATTCGGAATTACCAGACGGTATTTTCCACTTTCTGTACAACCTTTATGTGTCAGATATCCTGTCGTAAAAAGCACACTCCATAAATTTTCAATGCTTTTATCAATCTCATCATAAGTGAGTTCTGATACAACATCCTTTTCAATACTCTCTCCTGCTATTAAACGTTCTATCTCGTTTCTAGTCGATATATCAGCCTTGTCTATAAATCTACGAACGATAGCATTACCACTTGAGTTGGACCAGAAATCCTGTGGCTTAGCAGAAACATCTAAATATAAGCTTTTACAATATTGAATTACATCCCATGGACAATATATATCAGTGTTTCCAAAATGATAACCGTCATACCACTCTTTGACTTCTAAATAATGATCTTTAAGATTGTAATCATTCAATATTTTTTTGACCTCAGCATCTGTAAATCCAAAACTCTCATCATACTGATCATTCAAGATTGATAAAACCTCAAAATTATTAAGACCTGTAAAGATGCTTTCCTTAGAAATCCGCATACAACCTGTCAAAACCGCAAACTGTAAACTATCATTGGTCTTCAACGCCATTCCGAAAAGACCTCTGATCAATGACACCATCTCTCTGTAAAAGCCATTCTGAAAAGCCTTATCCAAAGGGACATCATACTCATCAATCAAAATGATCACCTTTTTTCCAAAATGCTTGTACAATAATTGCGACAAAACCTGAAGGCTTGATATCAGCATTTTTTCATTCATTGTATTCATACCATTATTTAATGAAATAATAGCTTTGTATCGTTTTTTCTCATTTTCTGACAGATGTTCACTATCTTCCAAAAATCCAAACCGCTCTGCTTCTAGACCTATCAACTCTGTCATGCGATACTTGGCATCCTCAAAAGTTAATCCATCCACACTTTTTAATGAAAGGAAAATAACCGGATATTTTCCCATATACTCTTCACAAAGTTCTTTATTTTTTGTAATATATAATCCATCAAACAATGATTCGTCTGCATCTATTTCAAAAAAAGAGCGTAACATACTCATATTCAAGGTCTTACCAAAACGACGTGGACGTGTAAAAAGAGTAACCTCGCCACCTGTTTCCACCAACTGTTCTATAAGCTTTGTCTTATCAATATAATAAAACCGATTCTTTCTGATTTTTTCAAAACTATCGATTCCTACTGGCAGTTTTAAAGTATTTACCATATAAACCTCCACGAAATGTTCAAAATCCGCTATACTTTGTCTTAAGTATAGCGGATTTTTATTTTTAATTCAAATACACTTTTATGCTTCTGATATTAGATACCTTTACCCTTAATCACAGATTCCAAAAAATCAACATATTCTTCAAACTGTTGAATTCCCATCTCTGTGATTTCATATTGTGTTACCGCTTTCCCATTCATTAGTTTCTTTTCAGATTTAACATATTCCCAGCTTTCTAATTTCTTCAGCTGTATACTAAGATTACCGTCCGATGCATTTGTTAATTTCTTTAGTTCTGTAAAAAGCAATTTTTTTGTGATCAGATGACTGATGATCAGTAGTCTGAGTTTTGAACAAAATGCTTCCTGTATTTGATATTCTTTCACCCTGTAACATATCCTCTTTCATTTATAATCATTCTTTTCTTATACATTTTGCTAATATCATATAGCCAATAATAAGCATAACATAATAATACAAATCTTGATAGTGTATCACGATATTTCCAATTGATAATTCCTGATCTATCGCAAATGCGATCAGGTAAACGACTAAATTACCTATCACACATACAGCATATATTTTGTTATCACGTACAAAACTGACGATTAAAAATGATACACTTAATAAGATAATTGCTGAAAACACCTGTAAATTCATCAACATTTCTAACATTTTTCCTGCCTGAGAAGCTTCATTATTTAATGTAAATGATCCGATAATTCCTGCAATCCATAAAATGACTGGGATCACAACTACAACGCTTCCATAAATATAAAGCATCGCCTGATAATAATGATTAGTATTGCTTTTTTCCTCTTTGTACATTCGGAAAATATAATACGCCAGATAAACAAAACATATCATTCTCCCAATATACATTTCCCTCACAAATCCTTGATATAAACTAATGATTAAATATAACACAACGGTTATCATATTAACAATTGCATAGCTTTTAAAAAATCCACCTAATTGATTCATTGGATTCTTAGCACCATCGATTGCA
>OLPG01001505.1_pt1 | contig 19398 bp, 14 predicted proteins | sample 1672311 | NCBI WGS metagenome assembly OLPG01 (sample SAMEA3136670, study PRJEB25190) | human gut metagenome | biome: human gut; feature: human-associated habitat; material: faeces | place: Austria | collected 2013 | reverse complement strand
AGAGATCCCGGGCCCGTCGCATATCGCAAGCTGGGCGAGCGCCCACTGGAACCCGTTCGCGTTCCAGCAGTAGGGCGGGCGCTCCGCTTGAACGGGTTCAAGGAACCCGTTCACGTTTGCGTAGGCGTCGCTTGAACGCCCCCCTGGAACTTGTTCATCCGTCGATGATGGTTCGGCGCTGTGGGCCGCAAGGCACCCCAGGCCGCAGAGGGCAAAAGTCGGGAAAGTTAACTACCGTTCACGGTTTCTTCATGTTCGCTTGACGCGTTCTGTAAACTGGGAACCTGATACATGGAGCGCATGCGACGCATGCGCGGGCAAAGGCATCTTTCGATCGCAAGGCAAGGTTCATGGAAGACATCACGCATCTCGTCGGGCACGTCCTCGAGCACTCCATCGAGGACACGCTGTACCTTATCCCTTTTCTGTTCGTAACGTATTTGGCCATGGAATGGCTGGAGCACAAGGCGGGCGACAAGGCTGAAGAGGCCGTGCGTCGCGCCGGCGCGGCGGGCCCGGTGGTGGGTGCCGTGGTGGGCATCGTGCCGCAATGCGGCTTCTCGGCGGCGGCTGCAACGCTGTGGGCAGGCCGCGTCATCACGCTGGGCACGCTGTTCGCGGTGTTCCTGTCCACCTCCGACGAGATGTTGCCCATTTTCCTGGCCGAGCAAGTTGACCCCATGACCATTCTGAAGATCATGGGCGTGAAGCTGATGATCGGCATGTTCATGGGCTTTGTGGTGGACGCCGCCGTGCGCTTGGCGCGCCGAGATCGCGAGAAGCTGCGTATCCACGAGCTGTGCGAGCGCGACCACTGCCACTGCAACGGCGAATGCGACGCCTGCGAGCAGAACCCCGAGCTTGCCTACGATTATCAGCACGACGAGGAGCACGAACACCATCACGAGCACAGCTCCATCCTGCGCAGCGCGTTGAAGCATACGGCGCAGGTCACCGTATTCATCTTCCTGATCACGCTTGTACTCGACGGTGCGCTTGAAGTGGTTGGCGAAGATGCCATCGGGGCGTTTTTGGGCAGCAACCCGGTGCTGTCGGTGTTCGGCTCGGCGCTGGTGGGTCTTATCCCGAACTGTGCGGCCAGCGTGGTCATTGCGCAGCTGTACGTCGATGGCGCGCTGGGCGCCGGCGCCATGATGGCGGGCCTTCTGGTGTCGGCGGGCGTGGGCCTGCTTGTGCTGTTCCGCACGAACCGCCAGGTGCGCCAAAACCTCATTGTGCTGGCCGGCCTGTGGGCTACGGGCGTGTTCTGGGGCCTTATCATCACCGCCTTCGGCATCACGTTCTAGCTGTGGCTTATCCTCAGACGTGCTAGCATGGTCGCACGAAGAAACGGCCCTGGAAGCAAGGGCCTTCGAGCGTTTGAGGGGGAATCCCATGGCAGCTTTGCATGCAGGTATAACGCGCGACGCGGCGTTTGCTCTGTTGACCGACCACAACAAAGACGAGTTCCATATTGAGCACGGCGAAACCGTCGAGCAGACCATGCGCTATTTCGCGCGCGAATTCGACCCGGAAAACGAGGAATTCTGGGGCATCGTGGGCCTTTTGCACGACGTGGATTGGGAAGAGCACGACGACGACCCGGTCAACCACACGGTGTACGCGGCCGAGCTTATTGCGGCGGCGGGCGGCACGCCGGAACTCATCCGCGCCATCCAGTCGCACAACTGCGATTTGAACGACACGCTGCCGAAGCCGGAGGCGCAGATGGAGAAGGTGCTGTACGCCACTGAGGAGCTGACGGGCCTTATCGGCGCGGCGGTGGTCATGCGCCCCAGCAAGTCGGTCATGGACTTCAACGTGAAGTCGCTCAAGAAGAAGTTCAAGGACAAGCGATTCGCCGCGGGCGTGAACCGCGATGTCATCCGCGCGGGCGCCGAGATGCTGGGCTGGGAACTTGACGAGCTGTTCGACCGCACCATCCGCGCCATGCAGTCGTTTGCGCCTGACCGCGACACGTTCGTGCCGGCGGAGTAGCGCATGTACAACCTGGCCATCTACGGCAAAGGCGGCATTGGGAAGTCCACCACCGCAAGCAACCTACCCCACGCAGGCAAGCTCCTGACCTGGGAGCTTGCCCATGAAGCGGTATCCAGTAACCTGTTTATAGGAATCGCTAGGGAATGAAATTCGTAGGACTCAGCTCTCGCTCAACCCTACGAATTTCGGTTGAAATCATGCGGCGCCTACGGCGTACGGATCATTGGCAAGTCGTATCAAACCGCTTCGGCCGCGCACTACCCGCTATCGCCGGTTGAATGGCTTCAGCGTGACGGGGATGCCGTTTTCGCAGATGAGCTTCGGCTCGCCTTGGATAAGCGGGCGGAAGTAGTCCATGGCTTCCTGCGTGATGCCTTGGTAGTTCGGCAGGATCCACTCGGTGGGGAAGCGCTTGACGTAGTTTGCTACCTGCGCTGCGTCGCATGCGAAGAACTCGGCGTTGTAGCCGCCGTCTTCGGTGGCGCCGCGCAAGATGCCCACCACCTTGCCGGTAAACGTGGGGTCGAAGCTGCGCATATGCGCGCAAACTCCCAGGTCATAGGCTTCTTCAAAGTCAACCAGGCTCATGGCGAAGTTGCTGGAGCGCGCCACGCGCGACAAATCCTGCACCACGCAGCGCGGCGCGATGCCCGCCTCCACGATCATGGACTTCAAGCGCCCGGCCGTGCCGCCGAGCATGGCGTGGCCCAGCCCGTCGGCCGCTTTGCCGTTCGCGGACAGGTACGTGCCGTCGTACCAGCGCGCGCCTTCGGAAATGACCACGTAGCAGCTGCCTTGCTGCTCCATCTTCGCGCGCACCTGTTCCAGGAAAATGCTGCGGCGGAAATCCACTTCGGGCAGCACCAGCAGGTCAACGTCGCCGGTCATGAACGTGCTGGCCGCAAGCCAGCCTGCGTCGCGGCCCATGGTTTCAAGCACGAACACCTCGGGGCGCGTGTAGGCGTCGTAGTCCATGCGCGTGGCGTGGGTGATCTCGCACGCCACCTTCGCCGCGCTGGCAAACCCGGGGCAGTGGTCCATGATGCCCAGGTCGTTGTCCACCGTTTTTGGGATGCCGATGAAGCGCTTGTTCACGCCGTGCTCGGCCGCCCATGTTGCCATGGTGGACACGGTGGACATGGAACCGTTGCCGCCGATGTAGAACATGGTGTCGATGTTGTTGGCGTCCATCACGTTGATGAGGCGTTGGAAGTCGGCCTCTTCGGAGAATTTGTAGCGGCACGTGCCCAGCGCGCTTGAGGGCGTTTGCTTCAGCACCTCGATGTCGCGGCCCGACAGGTGCGTCAGGTCGCACAGGTTGCCTTCGAGCGTGCCTTCGATGCCGTGTAGGCCGCCGAAAACGTGGTCGTACAGCGGGTTGAGCTGGTTGGCGCGGATGACGCCAGCCAAGCTGGCGTTGATGACGGCGGTAGGTCCGCCGGATTGGGCGACAAGGCAGTTGGCCATGTGATGCTCCTGCGAAGTAGTTCAGGTTAGGAAACCCCATTATGGCACACCCGCAACCCCATTTGCGCGAGGCCGCCCCGCCTTCGCACGAGCAGCATCGATGGTGCGCGGCAGCTTGAGACAACGGGCCGCTCAATGTGTCTTCAGTTTGCTATATCGGCCGCATCTGGCCAGGTGGGCGCTGCGCCGGGCGCTCATGCGGCGGCGGCAACGACAGCGCCGGGGGCAACCGGCGCGCAGCAAACGCCCACCTGCATCCTGGCGGGCAACGTTATCGTCGGCGATGTGCTGGCAAACTACCTGGGCGCCACGAGCCTTGCCGTCGACCGCATCTACGAAGGCAGCTACAACGCGCTGGTGGACGTGTACCGCGGGCGCGCGCACATCGCGCTTGCGCACCTGTACGACGGCGCTACCGACAGCTACAACGTTGAGACAATCTTGTTGTGCGCTCGATGTGCTTCGCGTTTGACCATCCGCAGCTCCACATGTCAGGTGCGTTACTTCCCGGTGGCGCGGGGCGCCTGTTGTGCGACAATGGGAAGCGAACTATTAGGAATGTTGCATAAAGTAGGTACCTATCATGTCTGCCAGATTCAACATCAAGGCAGCGGACCCCGAGGCTGTTGCCTGCCTGCAACGCGAGCTGCACATGCCGCACTTCATTGCGGCCACGCTCGTGTCGCGCGGCATCGACACCCCGGAAGCTGCGAACCGCTTCTTATCGCCGTCGCTTGACCGCGACTGGCGCGACCCCTATACCATTCCCGGCTTGGCGGACGTTGCCGACGCCCTTGAGGCCGCCATCCGCCGCGGCGACCACATCCTGGTGTTCGGTGACTTCGACCTTGACGGCATCTCGGCCACTACGGTTATGACGCGCGGCTTGCGTGCGCTTGGCGCCACCGTCACGCCGTTCATCCCGCGCCGCTTCGAGGAAGGTTACGCCATCACGCCGGCTGCCATCGATCGCCTGTCCCAGGTCAACCCCGATTTCCTGGTAACGGTTGACTGCGGCATCGCCTGCAAGGAAGAGGTGCGCCTGATTGAGCAGCGCGGTATCCAGGTTGCCATCACCGACCACCACGAGCCGTCCGACCTGGTGCCCGAAGGCGTGCCGGTGGCCGATCCGAAGTGCGACGCCGCCTGCCCCAGCGCCATTCTGGCTGGCGTGGGCGTGGCGCTGAAGATGGTGCAGGCGCTGGGCGGCCGTTTCGGCAAGCCGCACCTGTGGCGCCAGTTCACCGACTTCGCAACGCTCGGCACCATCGCCGACCTCATGCCCATGCGCGACGAGAACCGCGCGCTGGTGGCCGACGGTCTGCGCCATATCAACGAGACGCCGCGCCCGTGCATCGCCGCGTTGCTTGAAACGTCGGGCGCCGCGGCCAAGCAGGTCACGGCCACGAACTTAAGCTTCTCCATCATCCCGCGCCTGAACGCCGCCGGCCGCATGGGCGACGCGCAACTGGCGCTCGACCTGCTGCTTACCGACAGCTTCGACGAGGCCAACCAGCTGGCGCAACGCCTGGAAAGCGTCAACGACCAGCGCCGCGCCATCGAGGCCGAGCTGTCCGAGATCGCCAAGGCGCAGGCAGCCGAAACTTACAAGGGCCAGCGTGCGCTGGTGGTGGCCGGCGAAGGCTGGCACGAAGGCGTGAAGGGTATTGTGGCAAGCCGCCTGGTCAACACGTACGGCGTGCCCACGCTGCTGTTCACCATCGATGGCGACGAAGCGCGCGGTTCAGGGCGAAGCGTTGGCCAGGTTAACCTGTTCAAAGCGGTGGAAAGCTGCTCTGACCTGCTGCTTCGCTTCGGCGGCCATGAGGCGGCCGTCGGCGTGACGCTGCCTACCGAAAAGCTGCCGGAATTCGAGCGCCGCCTGTGCGAATACATGGACGCGCTGCCCGAGGGGGCGTTTCATCCGCTTATCACCATCGACGCGTGCGTGAACCTTGACGAGCTGACGCTGCGCAACGTGGCGCAGCTTGACGCGTTGGCGCCGTTCGGGCAGGAACACCCCGTGCCCGTGTACCTGGCGCGCGACGTCACGCTGCTGCACTGCCGCGCCGTGGGCGCCGAGCGCAACCACTTCTCGTGCTCGCTTTCCAACGGCCGCACCACGGTGGCGGGCATCATGTTCCACTGCAACGACATCAAGGCGCTTATGACCACGGACAGCGTGGTCAACGCGGCGTTCGAGGTGCAGATCGACGAATGGAAGAACCGCCGCAGCGTGAAGGCCATGCTGAAATCGCTGTCGCCGGCGCGCACGTGCGCCGCGCTTGAGGCGTGCCTGAACCCGGAAAACCTCAGCTTCGTGTCCGACCTGTACGCCACGCGCGACGAGGAGTTGTGCGCCGACGCGCCGCACGACCCCGAGGCCATCGAGGAATACGAGAACGAGCTTGAAGTCAACCGCGTGAAGTGGGAGGCCATGGCGCGGCAGGATCCCGAGCAGCTGACGGAGCACATCGTGCGCGCCATCATCGGCGACGGGCAGCTGCACCAGGCGCAGCGCGACATTCTGGACAACCTGGCGGCCGGCCGCTCAGTGCTGGGCGTCATGGTCACGGGGCGTGGCAAGTCGCTGACGTTCCAGGTGCACGCCACGCTGCGCGCGCTGGCGGCCCACGAGGCCAGTCTGTTCGTGTATCCGCTGCGCGCGCTCATTGCTGACCAGGCATTTCACCTGCGCGAGGCGCTGGCGCGCTTCGGCATCACCGTGGTTACGCTTACGGGCGAATCCACGGTGGACGAACGCCGGCAGGCGTTCGCGGGCCTGGCCGACGGCAGCGTCGACATCGCGCTGACCACGCCGGAGTTCCTTGCATGGCATGCTGATTCGTTCCGCTTGTCGGGGCGCGTGAGGTTTGTGGTGGTCGACGAAGCGCATCACGTGGGCCTGGCGCGCGCCGGTCAGCGCGACGCATATGCCACCATCGGCCAGGCTGTGCACAAACTCGGTGACCCCACGGTGCTGGCGCTTACCGCCACGGCCGACGACGAGTGCGCCGCCGCCGTGCGCCGCGAGCTGCCCATCGACGTGTGCGTGTTCGATTCCGCCGACCGCCCGAACCTGCGCCTGGACGACCGCCGCAACGTGCCCAGCCGCGACAACTACCTGGCCAACCTGGTAGCCACGGGCGAGAAAACGGTGGTGTTCGTGAACTCGCGCGAGCAGTCCGTGGCCGTTGCACGCGCGCTGCGCAAGCACGCGCCGCAGGTGGCGCCGCTTATCGGCTTCTACAACGCCGGCCTGTCGCGTTCGGAGCGCAAGCGCATCGAGCAGCTGTTCCGCACTGATGCGCTGCTGGTGCTTATTGCCACCAGCGCGTTCGGCGAAGGCGTGGACATCCCGAACATCCGCCACGTGGTGCTGTACCACATGCCGTTCAACGAAATCGAGTTTAACCAGATGTCGGGCCGCGCCGGCCGCGACGGCAAGCCCGCGTGCGTGCACCTGCTGTTCAGTCGCAACGACTGCGCGCTCAACGAGCGCATCTTGGCAGACATGACGCCGTGCCACGACAGCCTGGCGCAGGTGTACCGCAAGCTGCGCGACATGCAGCGCGCCAGCGACACGCTGTTCTTCACCACCAGCGATGCCGAGCTGGCCAAAAACGTGTCCACCGACATATTCCCCGTGAACACCTCGTCGGTCACGTGCGCCGTTGCGGTGTTCCGCGAGCTGGGGCTTATCGAGGCGCACGCCATGTTCGGGCCCGACGGCCTGGTTCGCTCCATCCACGTGAAGGACACGCAATCGAAGGTGCAGCTCACCGACAGCGTGCGCTACCGCGAGGGCCTTGACGAGCGCGAGATCTTCCACACGTTCCGCGACTGGGTCATGCGCAGCAACGCCGCCGACCTGCAGCGCCGCGTGTCGTATCCTATCCTTCCCAGCGATGCTCAAGCAAAGGGGGCTCAGCATGACGAAGCAGAATAACAAGCAAGGCGACCTTCTGGGCGCCGCGCCCGAAACCGCACGTCAAACGGTAGAGGACAACCTGCTCGGGCGCCCGCACGTAGCCGAGAAGGCATTCTCCACCGAGGCCACGAAAGTGCTGCCGAAAGGCGAGAAAACCCCCGAGCAGCGTTTCGCCGAATTGCAGGACATGACGCGCAGCTACCTTACCGACGCCGAAGAGGACAAGCTGGCGAAGGCGTTCAAGTTCGCCGCCGCCGCCCATGAGGGCGCGTGCCGCAAGTCGGGCGAGCCGTTCATTGCGCACCCGGTGGAGGTGGCCATCATCCTGGCCGATTTGCGCATGGACGTGGAAACGCTGTGCGCGGCGCTGCTGCACGACACGGTGGAGGACACCGACGTCACCAGCCAGCTGGTGGAGCAGGAGTTCGGCCCGCACGTGGCGCAGCTGGTTGACGGCGTCACGAAGATCACGCGCATCGAGGTGGAAACGCTTACCGATGAGCAGGCGGCCACCATCCGCAAGATGTTCGTTGCCATGAGCAAGGATATCCGCGTCATCGTCATCAAGCTGGCCGACCGCCTGCACAACATGCGCACCCTGGCGGCGCTGAAAGAAGACCGCCGCATCTTCAAGTCGCGCGAAACGCTGGAAATCTACGCGCCTATCGCGCATCGTTTGGGCATCAACTCCATCAAATGGGAGCTTGAGGACCTAAGCTTCTACTACCTGGAGCCGAACAAGTTCAAGCAGGTTTCGCGCATGGTCACCGAAAGTCGCGCCGAGCGTGAAGAGTACCTTGAGCAGGTCATTTCCGTGCTGCGCGGCGAAATGGACAAAGTTGGCATCCAGGCGCAGATCATGGGCCGCCCCAAGCACCTGTATAGCATCTACCAGAAAATGGCGAAGAAGGGCAAAGGCTTCTCCGAGATCTACGACCTCATTGCCGTGCGCATCATCGTGAAATCGGTGAAGGACTGCTACTCGGCGCTGGGCGCGGTGCACACGCTGTGGCATCCCATGCCCGGGCGGTTCAAAGACTACATAGCCATGCCGAAGTTCAACATGTACCAAAGCCTGCACACCACGGTCATCGGCCCGGCGGGCCGCCCTCTTGAGGTGCAGATCCGCACGGAAGAGATGCACCGCCAAAGCGAGTACGGCGTGGCGGCGCACTGGCGCTACAAGGAAAAGGGCGGCCGCGGCGGCAACGACGCCATGGACAAGCAGCTGGCCTGGCTGCGCGAGATGGTGGACTGGCAGGACGAAACGCACGATTCTCGCGAGTTTCTGAAGGACCTGAAGGTGGACCTGGCGCCTACCGAGGTGTTCGTGTTCACGCCGAAAGGCGAGGCCATGAGCCTGCGCGCCGGCTCCACGCCTGTGGACTTCGCCTACGCCATCCACACCGAGGTGGGCAACCACTGCGTGGGCGCGAAGGTCAACGGCGCCATTGTGCCGCTGGCCTACGAGCTGCAGCTGGGCGACCGCGTGGAAATCCTTACGCAGAAGTCGGCAAGCCCCAGCCGCGACTGGCTGAACATCGTGAAAACGCCGTCGGCGCGCAATAAGATCCGCTCGTATTTCAGCAAGGTCAGCCGTGCTGACGACCTGCTGAACGGCCGCGACAAGCTGGGCCGTGAGATGCGCAAGCACGGGCTGGGTATCTCGAACGCCCGCTCGGAGCGCGCGCTGCGCACCGTGGCCGACCACATGGGCTACAAAGACGCCGACGACATGCTGGTGAACATCGGCACCAGCAAGGAAAGCGTGCAGTCGGTGGCAAACCGCCTGCTCACCGAGCTGGGGAAGAAAACCGACGAGCAGCCCGACCCGCTGAACCTTGCCGCCGAGGCCATGACCACGGGCAAGCTGCCGCCAATGCTCACGCTGGTGAACAAGCCGAAGAAGCAGCAGACGAAAAGCTCGAACGGCGTGGTGGTGGAAGGCGTGGAGGGCGCGCTCGTGCGCCTGTCGCGCTGCTGCAACCCCGTGCCGGGCGACGAGATCATCGGCTTCGTCACGCGCGGGCGCGGCGTGTCGGTGCATCGCCGCGACTGCCCGAACGCTAAGGAGCTGATGGCACAGCCCGAGCGCATCATGAAGGTGCGCTGGGAAAGCGATTTGCCGAAGAACACGTCGTTCAAGGTGGAGGTGTACATCGAGGCGCTCGACCGCCTGCGCTTGCTGTCCGACGTGGTGGGCGTGCTGTCCGACATGGGCGCGAACGTGCTGTCGTCGAATACGGTGTCGCATCGCGACGGCATGGTGGAGATGCGCTTTTTGTTTCAGGTCAGCGACATCACGCACATCGACATCATCTTAAGCAAGCTCAAGGGGCTTGAAGGCGTGTTCGACGCGCGCCGCATGGTGCCGAAAGTGGGTGCGCCGTCGAACTAACGGCGGGTGTGCGCGCTGATTGGAGAGTGGCTCGCGGCGCCTAGCGTATTTCGCGGAATGCACGATTGCGAGATTGGCTGGCGTACTGCCCGGGTTGGGAATTAACGCGCGTGGTGCCGATGCTTTGCGTGACTGTTGGGAGTGGTTTTGCTGGCAGCGTGCTGAACTGGGGATTTCTGTGGATGGCCGCTTGGCGCATTCGCTTTGATGCTTCTCTGGAAAGGGGAACAACGTGGCTTATAAGGTTAAGGGAACGTGCGTGGACGTGTCGTTCGTGGTGCTGGGTGCCATCGAGAACAACGTGTACTTCGTAACGGACGGGGCATCTACCATCGTGGTGGACCCGTCGTGCAAACCCGACGTGATCATGGAGGCGCTTGGCGGGCGCAAACTGGACGCCATCGTGCTGACGCACCGCCATTTCGACCACGTGGGTGCCGCGGCCGAGTTGCGCTGCCGCACGGGTGCTACCGTCATCGCATCGGCCATCGACGCCGACACCATCGAGGGCAAAAAGCCCGTGTCGCGCATGGAGCGTCCGTTCGAGCCGTGCCCGGTCGACCATCGCGTGAACCACGGCGACGTGCTGAAGATCGGCAACATGCCTTGGAAGGTCATCATGACGCCGGGTCACACGGAAGGCAGCATGTGCCTGTTCCTGGACCCGCAGTTCGGCGACCATCCGGAAGCGAAACCCGTGCTCATCGCGGGCGACACGCTGTTCTGCGGTTCCATCGGCCGCACGGACTTCGAGGGCGGCAGCATGTCGGCCATGCGCAAGTCGCTCAAGCGCCTGGCCGCGCTGCCCGACGACACCGTAGTCCTCCCCGGCCACGGCAGCCTCACCACCATAGCCGGCGAACGCCGCCGAGTATTCGCGTTCTACGCGTAGGTTGGGCTAGCGGGTAAGTTTCCCCTGCTTACGTACGATTCGTAGGGTTGAGCGAAAGCTCAACCCGCACAAAGAAGCGTCGAAGGCGCGCCACCATCTTTTTTGACGGTGGCGCGCCTTCGAAAATTTGTGGTGCGCTTCGCGCTTTCTATTTAGTGGGACAAAGGGACTGTCCCTTTGTCCCACTCTTTACTCCGCTTCGCCTTCGGGCATCTTCCACAGCAGCACGAAGCCGATGACGAACAGCACGGCCACGCTGAGCACGCCGTAAGAGCTTGAGCCTGTGACCTGGGTGAACACGCTTACCAGCAGCGTGCCCATGATGGTGGCGTACTTGCCGAAGATGTCGAAGAAGCCGTAGTACTCGTTCGCGTGCTCCTTCGGGATAAGCTTGCCGAACTCGCTGCGCGACAGCGCTTGGATGCCGCCCTGGAACAGGCCCACGCACACGGCCAGCACCCAGAACTCAGCGGCCGATCGTAGGAAGAACGCCGCGAACAGCGTGATGCAGAAATACGCGAACACGGCCACCAGCAGCAGCTTCTTCGTGCCGAAGCGCCCGGCCAAGCGGCCATAGGCAATGGCGGAGGGAAACGCCACGAACTGCGTCAGCAAAAGCGCCAGCACCAGCTGCGTGGAATCGATGCCCAGATCGGTGCCGTAGCTGGTGGACATGGTGATGATGGTGTGCACGCCGTCGATGTAGAAGAAGAACGCCAGCATGTACATCAGCAGGCGCTTGTCGTGCGCGATCTTCTTGCACGTGCCCACCAAGCCCGCGAGCGTGCGGCGGAACAGGTGAGACTCGCGCGGCTTGAAGTGCGTTTGGTGCACGTCGCGCCAGATGGGCACGGAAAACGCCACCCACCACGCGGCCGTGATCACGAACGAGATGCGAATGCCGTCAAGCTGGTTGATGCCCACCGAGCTGCCGAACAGCACGATGACCAGGCATACGATGAACGGGATGCACGACCCGATGTAGCCCCACGCATAGCCCTGCGACGACACCTCGTCGTAACGGTCCTGCTCGGTGGCGTCCACCAAAAACGCGTCGTAAAACACCATGGACGCGTTCAGCATCACCGACGAGAACACGTACAGCACCAAAAACACCATGGCGTCGTCGGGTATGCCCATAACGGCAAGCGACACGGCGCCGGTGCCGATGGTGCCAGCCAAAAACTTCTTCTTGTTGCCCTTCAGGTCGGCCAAGCTGCCTAAAAACGGCATAAGCAGCGCCAGCACCAGCGAGGCCACGGTGGTTGCATAGCCCCAGGCCACCACCGCAGAAGAGCCCGGGTCGGCAATGGCGGCGAAATAGATGGGAATCAACGTGGCCGACAGCATAACGTAAGCGGAATTGCCCACGTCGTACAGCACCCAGCTGCGCTCGCGTTTCGACAGGCTGCGAAGGCCGAATCCCATGGTTGCTCCTTATTCTTGCTGCACGCTTTGCGCACCGAAGCGAAGGCGGCGGCGAAGCAGCGTCGGCTTTCGCCGATTTGTGCATGTCCGTTAAACGCCGCGGCGCGACGCGCACCTCATTGTATATGATGGCTATAATCATCCACGTAAAATGAATGTCAGACACACGAGAAACGGGGACACGGAATGCCTGCGATCATCACCCACGATTTCTTCGGCCGCGACGTCTACGATTGCCTGTTCCAGACCATCGGCGGCTCGCGCGACGAAGCCGACGCGTTCTTGCTGGGAAACCAGGGCCCCGACCCGCTGTTCTACGCCGTGGCAAGCCTGCGCATCACCCAGTACCACAAGCTGGGCAACACCATGCATTCGTCGAAACCCGCCGAGCTTTTGGCCGCGTTCAAGGAATCGCTTGATGTGCTTGACGAGGAAGAGCAGGCCGTTGGCCGCGCCTATGCGCTGGGCTTTCTGTGCCACTACGCGCTTGACTCCACTATGCACCCGCTGGTGTACTGCAACGAATACGCCCTGTGCGACGCCGGCGAGCCCGGCCTGACGCGCGACGACGGCAGCGAGGTGCACGGCGTCATCGAAAGCGAATTCGACGAGATGGTGCTGTTCGCCAAGCGTGGCGACACCATCGCCACGTTCAACCCCTCGCGCGAGATTCTGCACGCCAGCCCGTTCGTGCTGCGCGCCGTGTCGAAGATGTACGCCTACGTTGCCCTGAACGTGTACGGTGAAATCGTGCCGTCGAACCTGTTCGACCTGTCCGTGCGGTGTTTCCGCCGCGTGCAGGCGCTGTTTTATTCGCCGTCGGGCATGAAGCGCGACGTCATCGGCCGCGTGGAGCGCGTGATGCGCCCGCATTCGTTCTATCAATCCATGAGCCACCGCGCCATCGAGTCGACCGAAAGCGTGTTCGCCAACCACGAGCGCGCCCCCTGGACGAACCCGTTCACCGGCGATGTGCGCACCACCAGCTTCTGGGATTTGTTCGAGCAGGCGCAGGGCAAGGCCAAAACGCTTATCGCCGCGTTTGACCAGCCTGGCTATACCGTGGAGAAAACGCGCGAACTTACCGGTGAGCTGGATTTTTCCGGCAAGCCAACGCAGGCGCAGGTCCTGGCGGTCGACTAGCTTCGCTGCCAGAAGCTTTCCGTAAACGCGAGTAAGGCGAAAGGGCTTTCATGCTTGAAACCGCTCTGGCTATCCCGTATTGGCTCGAGCTTGCCGCCACCATCGCCGGCGCCGTGTTCGGGGCGTTAAGCGCCGTGCGCGCCCGCTACGACATCTTCGGCGTGTGCTGCATTGCCATCGTCGTTGGCTTGGCGGGCGGCATCATGCGCGACGTCCTGCTGCAAGATTACGGCATCTACGCATTTCAGAAGCCGAATCTGATCATCGCATGCGTCATCACGGGCGTGGCGGTGTTCTACTTCGGCAAGCTCATCACGTACTTCGACCCGTTCGTGGACTTCCTGGACAACCTATCGGTGGCGCTGTGGGCCGTCATCGGCACGGGCAAGGCGCTGTCGGCCGGGCTTGACATCGTGCCGGCCGTTATCCTGGGCACCATCACGGCAAACGGCGGCGGTATCGTGCGCGACATCTGCATGAACCGCGAGCCCGAGGCGTTTCAGGCGGGCACGGTGTACGTGTCGGCGGCGCTTATCGGCGCGCTGGCGTTCGCGCTTATGAAGCAGAACCACCTGTTTGACCAATACGCGGCCATCACGTGCGTGGTGCTGGTGCTGGGCATTCGCTATGCGGCGCTGAAGTTCGGCTGGCGCACGCGTCCGGCGCGCGACTACTCCGATGCCGTCACGCAAGCAGTGGCCAAGCCCGTCAAGCATGTGGTGTCGCGCGTGCGCACGCACCGTCGTCCCAGCCGCGCGGCGCAGACGACGGGCCTGACGGGCAAGATTCCGCCGGTAACGGCGAAGGGCGTGACGGGCAGCATGCCGCCGATTTCTTCCGGCAGCCCCTCGAATACGGGCAGCATGGCCGCCGTTAGCGCGCCAAGCGGCGTCACCAGCACCGACGGCGAGAACATCTACTATCCCGAAAGCGACGACCAGCCCACGCGCCCCGAAAGCGAAACGTGAGAGCGCCCCGGCGGGCGCCGTGCATGCTGCCCGCGCGTGAAACCCAACGTCAATGCGCCGTTCGTTGCATTGAACGTCTGCTTAAGATTACGGGATGTTTACGGATGTCGTGAATCGTGGGCAAGCGGTCGATTTCGCGTTTTCCCCACGTCAACATGCGTTACACTGGGAACCCGCGTGTGGAAGCGTGCAGTGCACTTGTTCTCAAAAGGAGACCCAATGGGTAAGAAGCACAAGTTCGATTATTTTGACGCGTTCGAGAAGCACTCGAGGCTGGCCGTGGCTGAGGCTAAGCTGCTGGTCGAAACGATCGAACAGTTCACGGAAGCGTCCGCGTTGCATGACAACATGCAGAAGGCGCACGAGCTTGAGCACGAGGGCGACCTCATTAACCACGAGATCTTCAAGACGGTTGCCACCGACTTCATCACGCCGGTCGACCGCGAGGACATCATCGAGATGTCGCAAGCGCTCGACGATATCGTCGACGACATCGAAGACGTCATGCAGCACTTCTATATGTACGACGTCCACTTCATGCATCCGCAGGCCATCGAGTTCGCGAAGCTCATCAAGGGCAGCTGCGAGGCGCTTGACGACGCCATGTGCGACTTCCGCAACTTCAAGAAGTCGAAGAGCTTCAAAAGCCTGATCGTGAAGGTGCACGACCACGAAGAGCAGGCCGACCAGCTTTACATCAAGGTCATCCGCCAGCTGCACGTGGAGGATCGCGAGAATCCCATGCGCGTGCTGGTGTGGTCGAAGCTGTTCGACAGCATGGAGGCATGCTGCGATGCGTGCGAGCGCGCGTCCGACGTCATGAGCACCATCATGCTGAAGAACGTGTAGCGGCAAACAGCGAATCGCATTTCCCGGCGGGGGGCGGGCCAGGCGGCCTGCCCCCCGCTTTGCTTTTGGGGGCGGGGAGGGCGGGGCGGGGTGGGGCTGGCGTTGCTTCCGGATGGGCTGCTCGTCTCATTGTCCGCCTGCTGCTGTGCGAACCGGTCTTGTTCGCGCTTGCGTTCGCTACGCTTGCGCGCCGCGCTATCGCGCGGCGTATGCTGCGTGTGATACTCTGCAAGATGCGTTTTTTCGCGCGTTCGCGCATCCTGCGGGGTGTCCGAGCGCGCAAGTGAACGCTAACGGAAATGCGGGCGCGGGCCATGCGGCCGCAACGGGCGCGCCGCATCCTGCCCGGATGCGGACGGACATGAGGAGAAGGGGCGGCATGGAAGCGGTTATCGAGCGTTTCTTCAAGGTAAGCGAGCGCGGCAGCTCGCTGGGCACGGAAGTGATGGCGGGCCTAACCACCTTCCTGACCATGGCGTACATCGTGGCGGTGAACCCTGCCATGATGGAGGCGGCGGGCATCCCGTTCAACGCGGCGCTTACCGCCACGTGCTTCGGCGCGGCTATCATGACGGCGGCCATGGGCCTTATCGCGAACCGGCCTATCGCGCTGGCGTCGGGCATGGGCATCAACGCCATCGTGGCCTACACGCTGTGCGGTTCGATGGGGCTTGACTGGCGCATTGCCATGGGCGTGGTGTTCCTGGAAGGCGTCATCATCATGGTGCTCGTGCTTATGGGCTTGCGCGAAGCGGTTATGGACGCCATTCCCGTGGCGCTGCGCCAGGCCATCGGCATCGGCATCGGCCTGTTCGTGGCGTTTATCGGCCTGAAGGGCGGCGGCATTCTGGCGGCCGATTCCTCCACGCTTATCACCATGGGCAGCTTGACGTCGCCCGAGGCCATCGTGGCCATCGTGTCCATTGCGCTTGCCATCATATTGACGGTGCGCGGCACGAAAGGCGGCCTGCTCATCTCCATCATCGTGGCCACCGTCGTGGGCATTCCGCTTGGCGTCACGGCGCTGCCCACCGAATTCGACTTCATTCCCGACTTCAGCGCGCTGTGCGCACCGTTCCAGCAGCTGCCCGACGGCAGCGGCATCGCCATCGCGCAGGTGTTCGTGCAGCCCGTGCTGCTCATGTTCGTGTTCAGCCTGCTCATGAGCGACTTCTTCGACACCATGGGCACCATGATGGCCGTTGGTCAGCAGGGCGACTTCGTCGATGAGGACGGCAACGTGAAGAACACGCGCGAGATTCTGCTGGTGGACTCCGTGGGCGCCATCGTCGGCGGCTTCGCAGGCGCAAGCTCCATCACGTCGTTCGCCGAGTCCACGTCGGGCGCGGCGGCGGGCGCGCGCACGGGCGTGTCGAACCTGGTGGTGGCGCTGGCGTTTTTCGTGTGCGCTTTCCTGGCTCCCGTCATCGGCATGGTGTCCAGCTCGGCCACGTGCGGCGCGCTGGTGATCGTGGGCTACCTTATGATGAGCGACATCGGTAAGATCGACTGGGGCAGCCTTGAGGCCGCCATCCCGGCGTTCGTCACCATTATGGGCATCCCGTTCACGTATTCCATTACCAACGGCATCGGCTTCGGCTTCATCACGTACGTGGTGGTGAAGGTCGCGCAGGGCCATTGGCGTGACATCAAGCCGCTTATGTGGATCGTGTCCGCGGCGTTTTTGGTTACGTTCGTGCTGTTCTCGTAGTACGGACCAGGCGGCGCTTGCGGGCTTGCGCTCGGGCGCGAAAAGCCCTGCAGGCCACTGCGTTTCAGACACTTGATGCGCCTGCGTGCGCCATGCGCGTTCGGCCGTGGCGCGAACCGTTGGCTAACGCGTACGTTCGCTGTGAAAAAACAACCTCGCAACCACTGTTCAACAAGGTGGATGCGGGGTTGTTTGCTATAGTGGCTATCGACTGAAAACCGTCCAAAGAGGAAACGCATGTCGCTTATCGTATGCAAATTCGGGGGCACGTCCGTTGCAAGCCCCGAGCGCATCCAAATGGTTGCGAAGAAGCTGATCGCGAAGAAGCAGGCCGGCCACGACGTGGTGGCCGTGGTGTCTGCCATGGGCAAAACCACCGACGAGCTGGTGGGCCTGGCTGCCGCGCTCAACGACAATCCGCCGGCGCGCGAGATGGACCGTCTACTGTCTACGGGCGAGCAGGTGTCCATGTCGCTTCTGGCCATGGCCATCGAAGCGCGCGGCTACAAGGCCATGAGCTTCACCGGCCGTCAAGCCGGCATCGAAACCGACAAGATTCACAACAAGGCGAAGATCGTCATGGTGCACAGCGAGCGCGTGCGCGATGCGCTTGAGCGCGGCGCCATCGCTGTGGTGGCGGGCTTCCAAGGCGTCGACGCCGAGGGCGACATCACCACGCTTGGCCGCGGCGGCTCGGACACCACGGCCGTTGCCGTGGCGCACGGCCTGAACGCCGACGTGTGCGAGATCTATTCCGACGTGGACGGCGTGTATACCGCCGACCCGCGCATTTGCCCGCGCGCGAAGAAGCTCGACGTCATCAACTACGATGACATGCTGGAGCTTTCCGGCTCCGGCGCCGGCGTGCTGCAGATGCGCGCCGTCGAGTTCGCCCGCAAGTACCACGTGGTCATCCATTCCCGTTCGGCGTTTTCCGACGCCGAGGGCACCTACGTCAAGGAGGAAACCGACATGATGGAGGAAGCCGTCATCACCGGCATCGCACACGACACCTCGGAAGTGAAGGTGACCATCCGCGGCGTGCCCGACATGTCCGGCGTGGCAGCGAAGCTGTTCAGCGCGCTGGCGGGCAACCAGGTGAGCGTGGACATGATCATCCAGAACGTGTCCGAAGACGGCATCACCGACATCAGCTTCACGTGCCCCGGCGCCGACAAGAAGCGCGCCTGCGAAACGGTGGAGCGCATCCTGCCCGACATCAACGCGCGCGAGTGCGTGGTGGACGAGGACATCGCGAAGGTCAGCCTGGTTGGCACCGGCATGAAGTCGAGCCCGGGCATCGCCGCGAAGGCGTTCCAAACGCTCGGTGAGAACAACATCAACATCCTGGCTATTTCCACGTCGCCCATTCGCCTGTCCGTCGTGGTGGACGGCGCGCAAACCGCGCAGGCCGTGCGTTGCCTGCACACGGCGTTTGGCCTGGACTCCGACAGCGTGTTCGAGGAAACCCAGCTGTCTGCGGAAGAAATCGCCGCCAAAATGAATAAGGGACGATAGGAGAACTTATGGCTTGGACGAAGGTAATGCCGGCTCATCCGGTGGTTGCGGTTTGCGGCGCTACGGGCGCTGTGGGCAACGAGTTTCTGAAGGTGCTTCACGACCTGGATTTCCCTGCGTCGAAGGTTATTGCGCTGGCTTCCGCTCGTTCTGCCGGTAAGAAGCTTCCGTTCGAGGGCTGCGGCCAGGTGCCTGCGGGCGAGCTGACCGTGCAGGAAATGACGCCTGATTCGTTCAAGGGCGTTGACATCGCGCTGTTCTCCGCTGGCGCTTCCGTGTCGAAGGCCATGCGCGAGGCCGTGGTGGCCCACGGTGCCGTCATGATCGACAACTCCAGCGCGTTCCGCATGGAAGAGGACGTGCCGCTGGTGGTGCCCGAGGTGAACCCCGGCGACGTGAGCTGGCACAACGGCGTTATCGCCAACCCGAACTGCTCCACCATCCAGATGGTGGTGGCCCTAAAGCCGCTGTACAACCTGGCGCGCATCAGCCGCGTGGTGGTGTCCACGTACCAGGCCGCATCCGGCGCCGGTGCGCCGGCCATGGCTGAGCTGTACGACCAGACGCGCGAGTTCCTGGACGGTAAGCCCGAGGACGAGCTGACCATCAGCGCGTTTGCGCATCGCATCGCGTTCAACACCATCCCGCACATCGACGTGTTCCTGGACGATGATTCTACGAAGGAAGAGTGGAAGATGGTCGTGGAAACGAAGAAGATCATGGGCGACGACAACATTCAGGTTGCCGCCACCTGCGTGCGCGTACCCGTGCTGCGCTGCCACGGCGAGTCCATCAACGTCGAGTTCGTCGGCGACGTGCCACCCGCGGATGCTCGCGAGGCGCTGGCCGCCGCGCCGGGCGTCACCGTTATGGACGACCCTGCGAACAACGTGTACCCCATGCCGGGCCTGCTTGCCGGCACAAACGACACGTACGTCGGCCGCATCCGCCGCGATCCCACGGTCAAGCACGGCCTGGCCATGTGGGTAGTTGCCGACCAAATCCGCAAGGGCGCCGCACTGAACGCCGTGCAGATTGCCCAGCTGCTGCTCCCGCAGGAATAGCGCGCAAATAGGGAATGCCAAACGAAGG
>OLPG01001486.1_pt1 | contig 19492 bp, 18 predicted proteins | sample 1672311 | NCBI WGS metagenome assembly OLPG01 (sample SAMEA3136670, study PRJEB25190) | human gut metagenome | biome: human gut; feature: human-associated habitat; material: faeces | place: Austria | collected 2013 | reverse complement strand
ACCAGGGGATATCTGCGTACCGTCCAACGTTTCGGACCTGGGCGTTTTGCCATGGGTACCGAACCTTCATCGTTGATCCCCGATTTTGCTCTCGGTTCCGGAACCGAGAGCCTTGCCATGGGCGCCGAACGTTCTCGGAGCACATCGTGCAAGCCAGCGGGGAATTGTCTACGGCATACACCTTCGCCCTGGGAAACATCATGGCTGCGGCGAGGGAGAATCTTCCGCTTCCGCAGCCGCAATCAACCACGTAATCCGGATCGATCTCCCCAGCCGACTCGCGAACCATCGAGTTCACTATTTCAAAAGGGGTATAGGTGCTGCCGGTCGCCCTGCGAGTTTCTGCCGAAAAGCTCGACATGAACTCCTCGCCGAGGCTGTCTGTCAGAGAGAGCAGCTTGCTATTCATCGGTTCAGTAACGGTCATTGGCGTTTCCCCGGCCTTTCGAATGGGAACTTGCGCTCGCGCCGACCTTCATCTCGAACGGCATGCCTCCTTCGCGAACCAGCGCCTTGAGAAAAGCGTTGACGGCGGTGGACATTGACAACCCGAGCTCGTCCAGGATGGCGGTTGCCTCCTTCTTGACCTCTGGCTCGACGCGTATCGTCGTGGCCGGTATGTTCGACGGCATGGCTGCATCTTCCTTCGTATATCGCGGTGCAACCATTCTAACGACTCCACGCAGTAGATGCGAGCTGGGGAACCTTCCCGGTGGGAGGGCTGGCGGCTCCCCGCCTCCGTAAACCTCTTGAAGCCCGAAAAAACGAAGAGGTTTAATCGTCATGTTTAAGGCATACCCGCCAATTGCATAAAACAGAGGGCAAATGGATCCGATTTCATTATCTGGGCGTTCTGACCTTGTGCAAAGCCCCACGATAGGGGCAAAGCGCCCATGCGCGGGCGCGCGCATGGAAAGACGGCCGCGGGCAGCGGCCCTAGAGAAAGGATCCGAGATGATATCGATCATCGACAGGATGAGGGACGCGAGGGCGGTGAGGTTGCTCTTCGCCGCAGTGCTCGCACTGGCTCTGTCGGTGCCCAGCGCGCTGCTGGCCGCGCCACGCGCAGCATGGGCATCCGGCGAGACGATCACCGTCGAGGTGGACGGCCTGGCTGCAGGCTCGATCCCGACGCTCACGGCGCCGGCCGACTTCACGCCGGGACAGCCCGTGAGCGCCGACCCGTCCGGCTATGGCGAGGAGCAGGGCAAGTCAGCCTTCCAGGACCTTGCCGACGAGAAGGCACAGCAGGGCCTTGAGATCAAGTGGACCGACAAGGCCACCGGCAAGGACTTCGACTGGTACTCCACCCCCGTCGCCAAGTCCATCACCGTGAAGGGCACCTGGGTGCAGAAGAGCTGCCACGTCACCCTCGTCACCAACGACGGAGGCAAGACGCCCGAGATGAGCGTAGACATCCCCTGGGGCAAGTCCTGGGGCAACGTCGAGAACACCCCTGCCGCGCCCACGCGCGACGGCTGGCGCTTCGACGGCTGGTTCACTCCCGACGGAAAGCAGTTCGACTTCAACGGCGCAGTGAAGGACGACACCACCGTCGCCGCCAAGTGGACGCTCGCGGACGTGAAGACCGTCCCCACCACGGACGCCTCGGCCGATGTCCCGCAGACGATCACCGGCAAGTGCTGGATCGGCGGCTACTGGGGATGGCATCCCTCCCACTTCACCGTCTCCGGCTTCAACGGGAACGGCACCGACTTCATCAACGGCGCGTCCATGGAGGGAATCTGCGCCAACCAGTCCGCAGCGCGGCCGACCAACACCTCAGCCGACTTCAAGGCAACGATTCAGAGCGTCGACACCGCTTCCGGCACCGTCACCTACTACGTTTACGTCACCCCGCCCGGCCACACCAACGGCGTCGACCGCAACGCCTACGGCCTGATCGGCTACCAGGGAATCGACGGCTACCTGACCGTCAGCAAGAACTTCGGCGGCAAGGTGGAGATCGACAAGTCGTCCGCGAACCCGTCCATCTCCGACGGCAACTCTTGCTACTCGCTTGAGGGCGCGGAATACGCCGTGTACGACGAGTCCGGCAACGCCGTGGACCTCCTGACCACAGATGCCGAGTGCAAGGCGACCACGAAGCTACTGCCAGCAGGCTCCTACCGCGTCCAGGAGACCAAGGCCCCCAACGGCTATGCGCTCGACGAGGAACCTCATTGGGTCACCGTGAGCGCAGGCCAGCTGACGACGCTGTCCGTAAGCGATTGGCCGCAGAACGACCCTGTTGCCGCTCTTCTTGGTAAATACGATGGAGAGAAAACCTATAACGGTGAAAAGAATCTTCCTCTTGGTTCCGCCACTCTTCAAGGCGCCCAATACACCGTTGAATACTATGACAGTTATTTCAACAGCGCCAACGATGCAGAAAAACACGGTGAACCGACAAGAACTTGGGTACTTGAAACAAACCAAAATGGCTTCTGCGGCCTATATGATGAGTTCAAGGTTGGAGGAGATGATTTCTATTACGAATCTGATGGGATCCCAACTCTTCCTCTTGGCACAATAGTTATTAAAGAAACCAAGGCTCCGCTTGGCTACAACCTTCCACAGCCTTTCGGCATGGACCAGACCTTTGTTCGCCAGATCACTGTTGACGGCACTTTGGAAACTGTAAAGTCCTACAACATGCCCCAGCAGGCCGAGCCCGTTTACCGCGGCGACGTCTCCTTCAAGAAGGTGGATGAGAACCAGAACGCGCTGGCCAACATCCCCTTCAAGATCACCTCGGTAACCACGGGCGAGTCCCATGTGGTCGTCACCGATGAGAACGGCTACGCCGACACCGCGACGGACTGGAACGCGCATACCCAGAACACCAACGGCAACGACTGGCTGATCGACGGGCATGAGGGCCTTTCCGCCGCCATCGACGGGATCGCGTCCCTGTTCGGCGCACAGCAGAAGCCCGACGCCACCGCAGGCGCGTGGTTCGGCCAGTACACCGAGAACGGCGAGCAGAAGACTACCGAGCCCGACGACGAGCGAGGCGCCCTGCCCTACGACACGTACACGCTCGAAGAGCTCCCCTGCGACGCGAACTCCGGCCGCACGCTCGTGACCAAGACCTTTACGGTGTCGCGCGACTCGACCTTCAACAGCAAGCAGAACGTCGACCTCGGCACCATCATCGACTGGAACGTGTCGATAGGCACCACCGCGACCGACAAGGCCACGGGCACCCATGACGTCACAGCCGATCCCGATGCCGCGATCGTAGACGAGGTGCAGTACAAGGGTGCCGTCAAGGGCGACGGCTACACCCTGGTAGGCACCGTGACGGACAAGGCAACCGGCGAGGCACTGCTCGACCGCGACGGCAAGACCGTCACCGCCGAGAAGGCCTTCACCGCCGGTGACACGATGGGCAAGGAGAGCCTCGAGCTCGCAATCGGCAACTGCGACCTTTCCGAAGGCCAGGAGCTCGTCGTGTTCGAGCAGCTCTTCAAGAACGGCAACGGCACCGACCCGATCGCAACCCATGAGGACCTTGGCGACGCCGGTCAGACCGTGACCGTCCACAGCCCCAAGGGCCAGACCGAGGCCAAGGGCCCAGACGGCGAGAAGACCATACCCGCAGACGAGAAGGTCACCATCGTCGACACCGTGTCCTACGAGAACCTCGTAGTCGGCAAGAAGTACAAGTCGATAGGCACCCTCTGGGTCAAGGAGACCGGCGAGGCGCTGCTCGACGCCGAGGGCAACCAGGTGACCGCAAGCACCGAGTTCACGCCTAAGGACACCTACGGCACCGTGGACGTCATCTTCGAGCTCGACGCGAGCCTGCTGGGCGGCACCGAGCTGGTCGCCTTCGAGAAGGTCGACCGCGACGGCAAGACCGTATTCACCCATGAGGACATCAACGACGAATCCCAGTCCGTCGAGATCGGCCAGCCCGGGATCGGCACCAAGCTCCTGGACTCCCTCGACGGGGACAAGTCCGTGTCCGCCGACACCCAGGCCAAGGTAACCGACGAGGTCGACTACAAGAACCTCGCCAAGGGCAAGGAGCACACGCTCTACACGATGCTCATGGACGCCGAGACCGGCCTTCCGCTCGTCGACGACGCGGATGCCGTCGACCAGGCCGAGCTCATGCAGTTCACCTCAGAGGTGATGGCGGCGTTGAACCTCAGAGAGGACTCTGCTGCAGACATCCCCGCAACCGACAAGCCCGCCACGGACAACACACCGACTGTTGAGCCCGAGACTCCCGCAAGCACCGCAACGGCAATCGCCGGCAAGCTCGTGGCAGACCCCTCGAAGGCAGTGGACATCGCAGCATTGGAGAAGGCGTTCGCCGACCATGCCGAGCTCGCAAAGCACCTGTCCTACGGCAAGTCCGAGTTCACGCCCGAGAAGGCGACCGGAACCCAAAGCGTCGAGCTGTCGCTCGATGCCTCGAAGCTCGCCGGCAAGAAGGCCGTGTGCTACGAGGTCCTCGTCAAGGGCGGCAAGGTCCCTGCAACGCACTGCGAGAAGGACTCCGCCGACCAGCAGGTCGACATCGCAACGCCCGAGATCGGCACCGAGCTCGTGGATGCGAGCGACTCCGACCACTACATCCTGCCAGGCACCGTAAAGCTTATCGACACGGTGACGTTCCACAACCTCATTCCCGGCAAGCAGTACACCATGCTCGGCAAGCTCAAGGACGGGGCAACCGGCGAGGCGCTCATCGCGGGCGACTCCGAGGTAACCGCAGAGGTGAGCTTCACGCCAAACGAGCCGGACGGCACCGTCGACGTCACCTTCGAGCTTGACGCATCCACCCTCGCCGACGGCGCGCAATGCGTCGCCTTCGAGGAATGCTGGAAGGACAACGTGCAAGTCGCAACCCATGCGGACCTCAACGACGAGGGTCAGACCGTCACGGTAGGTGTCCCGCCTGACGGCACCGCCTACGACAAGACGGGCGTGAACGTGGCCATCGCCATCGCTATCGCGGCGCTTCTCGCTGCCGCGGGCGGGTTCCTCGGCTGGCGCGCATGGCGCGCACGCAGGGAGGAAAACCTGTAAGCCGTAAGCGCTTTGACGTGTAAACGCAAAGAAGCCCCGGGCATTTGCCCGAGGCTTCTTTTTTGAAAACGAGCCTGTTTACCCAGGTCAACAAACGGTGTCATAGTGGCACCATCGTGGCACCGTTTGCAGCAAGCCCTTGTCGGGCAGGCATGTTGAGACGAAACGAGCCCCTGATAAGGGGCTCGTTTGCTTAACGCTCTGCCGGGAATGCATCAGAAGGTATGCCCGCATACTGGGCAGTAGCCTATGGGCACGCTGTAGGCATGGTGCCCATTGAAGTAGACGCAGAGCCGGTACTCGACTCCGCCGTTGGCGGACCTCAGCTCCTCGATATGGAGGACCGTCATCGGGTCGGATGAGCCGTTGCAGTCCATGGATCCGTCAATAAGGTTCTCCTGGAAGTCGCAGAAATCGCACATGGCAGACCTCCTACTTGGTCGCACCGCAACCGGAGCATTTATAGCCTGTAGTGACGGTTTCGGACCATGCGTCCTTAACCTTCACACGCTTAGAAACAGTTTGTGTTGATTCACCCGCTAAGGCATGTTGCTCCATGTGTGCCGCGCTCGGAGATTGTACCCCGCAAGCCTTGCAGACCATAACGGAGGAATATTCAGCTTCATGATGCACGGTTTTCTGAACGGGCACCCAGGTGTGGGTATGCGCGGGCTGGGAGGGTTGGCTCGGGGCGCTGGCGCTTGCCGACGAGCCGCCGGATGCGGGGGCGGAAGCGGAGGACGATGAGCTGCCCGAGGCCGACGAGGACGGCGCGCTGGCGGCCGGGTGCTTGGCCACGGCGTCGGACTTGGCCTGGGAGGCGTCCTTGCCCTCGGACTTCGCGTCGGTGACTGCGCCGGCAACGTCCTTCTTGGCCTCGACGGCCTCCTTGTCGGCGTTAGGGCAGTTAGCGGCGTTGGCGGCGGCCTTCCCCACGACGTCCTTGGCGGCGTCGCCCTGCAAGGTGGAGTCGCCCTTCGCCACGGCGTCGGTCAGGCCGTCGAGGATCGCGTCGATGTCGTCGGCGGCGACCTGGTCGGCGGGAACCTGCTCGAAGGACGAGGACGCCTCGGCGCGCCCGCCCTCCACCTTCACCTGCTGCGCGTCGGGGGCGCGGAAGATCGAGCCGTCGGCGTTGATGGCGGGGATCCACGTCAGCTCGTAGTCGCCGTCGGCGATGTCGAGGGTGCGGTCGCCCGACGCCGTGAAGGCGTGGTAGGTGTCGACGGCAGTGCCGTCTGAGGCGGTGCCGGCGAGGTGCGCGACCATCGCGCTGGAGTCGTCGGTCCAGCCTTCGGCGCTTATTTCGAGGTCGAGGCCCCTCTGATCCTGCTGCTCCTGGGCGGGCTGGCCGCCCTCCTGCTGCTGGGAGCAGCCGGCCATGGGCACGGCGGCGGCCAGGGACAGGGCGAGCGCGAGCGACAGGGCGCAGGCATGGGACTTGCGCGCAGGGATGCGCAGGGAATCCTTCTTCATGGAGATCACCTATTCGAGATGGGTATCGGCGGGTTCCCCGCCCCGGACGGGAGTCGGGTCCTGCGCACTTTCAACTGCAGATATGCGCATGATCAGGGCTCATGCGGGCCCTGAGGGGACGATTTTCGGGCCGGTTGCCCAGGGTGTCCCCCTCTGCCGTGATGATAGATGCGGATTTCGGCTGTGTCAACTACATTAGGGTTGACCTACTGTAATCATTCTCAAGCGGCGGTCAGCCCGCCGTCGCGTCACTTCAGGAACTCGTACTCGAAAAGCGTCGGTACGATGGCATCGAGATAATACTGCTTGACCTGCTTCTTCAAATTTCGGACATTTCGACATTCAAACGGACATATCTACTGTCATTTAGGACATTGTCCGCAAATGTCCTAAATGACGCAGAAAATGCCTACTCCGTCAAAACATATCGACGCGCTCTGGTCTCCCCAACAGCCTTAAGCCTTCCCGCCTTAACCATGTTGGAAACATGTCTGCGCACAGTCCTCTCCGTAACGCCAGAAATACCCGCAACCGCCGTTATCGTCAAATAGCCATACGCCTCGAGCATATGCGAAATGGTCCAGTCGACATCCAGCTTCTGCGCAGCTTGAACTCAAGGAGGTTGCCGTTGAGCACGCCGTCGTTGTTGTCGGCAAGGATATCCTCAAGCGAGATGTTCGGATTGACATTCGGCAGGAAAGTCCGGTAGAACTCCATTTGGCCTTCACGCTCAGTGTCGAATGCAGCCATCAACATGCACCTCCCCGAGAAGCGCACGGTGCAAACGCGAAGCGTTTACTCTCTCTCTCTCTCTCTCTCTCTCTCTCGATCCGCGATTCAGCCATTGCCCAAACAACCTTTCTCACCGCTGCCCAACGAGATCGCCTATACGTCAGGCGCCTACTGGGTCGAGAGCGCTTCAACCGGTTAGACGAGTCCAGGCTGAATCGACTACAATGGCAAAAACGAACCTGTATCCGCAGGTCAGCGAACGGTGCCACCGTGGCACCGTAGTTAAAACGTGCAGAAAATCCGTCTTTCCCACAGGCTGCGGGAAGGTTGGAGGGCCCTCCGCCCATGGAAAAGCGGGATGATGCCGAGTTTTGATGCAAGTGCCCATAGCCGCATCTCTTTGATGGGGCATCACTTTCAGAGGCCTTGACCGGTTGGCTCTAACGGCTTCTGATTGTAGGTTGGAAACGCAATAGCGACTTCCACGTTAATGATCACCTGATTATAGAGCTTTGGCATCTGTTAGAAAAAAGCAGGTTGATGGCATAAAACAGCATGTTTAAGCAGGTTTCTTGCAACTAGATTGTCTACATATGGTGTATCCTAGTGTTGCTATTCTTGAGGTGGGGACGTACTTCCAATCTTTCAGGATAGGCCCGTTAACAACGGGCACGCCGCAAGCGGCTATGTGGTCATTTCCGGCGTGCCGGAAAGAAGCGGCCTCGCCGCTAAAGAGCCTGTTCAGGCTCCTAAGATTCAGATGAATAGACTCCGAATCCAACGTAATCTGCTTCTGAAACCCCGTTAATAACGGAATCTTAAAATGATTCAAAAATGCATCATTTTGACCAGCGCTTTTGCAAGATGATTCATTTTTGAATCATTGGAAAAGACAGCATTAGGTTAATCCTTGTGATGCATAGGGGAGGTGCCATGACCGACAGATGGAGCAAGGGTGGCGTGAGATGTCGTCATTGCGGCTCAAGCACTGATTCGGTTGCGAGGAAGAATCCCGCTGCCTGGCCGAAGCTACGTGTTTGCAACAGCTGCGGCAAGATACTGTGGCCTGACGGGACCCCCAAGAATCCCGTAGAAGGCCGCTTGGTTCCCCCAAGCCGGGATTTTACGGCGGAAATGACGCGCTGGATGCTTGAAAACGGAAAAACGAGCCTATAACCACAGGTAGACGAACGGTGCCATCGTGGCACCGTAGATTTAGGGGTGCCAGATGACAAGAGTGAGCCTAGATGTGACAAGTGACCAGGAAGCGATGGTCAAAGAGCTCGCTGAAAAGACAGGGGTTAGCAAGGCTGAGATAAGGCGCCGCGCTTTCGAAGCTGGCTTGAACGCTCTGCAAGGCGCCGGCGAGCAAGACCTCTCCGAGGACATATCCTCGCTGCAGAAGTCCGTTCGGAGCCTCCAAGGCGAGATCTCCGCCCTTCGCCGTTGCTGCGTGGATACGCAGGTCTCGGCCAATGGCAGCCTCGGCATGCTCTCATGGTTCATGCCGCACTTCTGCCGTTCCCTCAAGAAGGACGATGGTTTCCTCTCGTATTTCTCCAAGACCTCGCCATCAAAGACCTTCGAGACCGGTAGGGAAATGGGCCGAGGCCTCTCGTACAAAGGCGCCATCTTTCCTGGAGTGCTGGGCACCCTTCCGAGGAGCGTCGGGCTGAACACTGATGAGATGGTGGGAATGTCGCGTAAGGATTGGGAGGCGCTTTGCAAGCGCAACGAGCAGGAGGCTGCCGGTAATGGCAAGGTTGGCTAAGGCTAAGTCCGTGTCCTTTCCCCCAGAGCTCGCAGAGAGGCTTGAGGTCATGGCCAAGGCGAACGGGGTGAGCTTCAGCGAGCTCGTGTCGGAGCTCTGCAGCAGGTCGCTGCACATCGACTTCGACGTGGCCTACGTCCCTCACGTGTCGGAGGTTGTGCACGACTCAGCTGATGATGTCGTGAGCCGGCTCTCGTCATACGTGGAGGTTGCGCTGGAGGATGCGGTCGAGGCTTTGACGAGCGAGATTAGGGAAAGCGGTTCCAGATGAGCGGTCGGGTGATGTGCGAGAGGTACGACGTTGCCGACACCGCGGAGGCCATCGCGCTCGTCAAGGACCTCAGCAAGAGGCTTGCCTGCCCGGTGCTCTGGGTCGTTCGCCACGAGCCCATTGGATCGTCTGTGCCCCAGAGGGTGAGCGTCGTCACCTACAAGCGCCTCTCCCTTGTCTCCACGTTGGTGCAACGTGGGAGGGATTTCGGGAGCGTCTCCAAGGCGTTCGAGGTGTCGGGAGGCGTGATCCTTCTCGATGAGATGGAGCTTTACAGCTACGACCCGGACATTAGGGCGGGAATCGAGGTCGCCCTTGCAGCGAACCCCGGTATCGTCCCCAAGGTCATGCTTCGCGTCGGGTACCGATCTGCGGAGCTCAAGCCCGGCGTGGCCAACGAGATCAGGTGCGTCGACACCGGTGAGGTTTTCGCCAGCCTCGGCGATGCGGGCAGGGCCAAAGGCGTGAGCCCTCAGGCAATCTCCCGTGCGATAAGGTCCGGCAGCCGAAGCGCAGGTTTTAAATGGGAGCGCGTCAACGAGCCTGCCCCTTCCGAAGCTGCGGTTGCCACCGCCCGCACTGAGGAAGGGAAGCCAAGGCGCTCAGCGAAGTCCCGCGCCGTGATGTGCATCGACACCGGCGAGGTTTTCCCGTCTGCGAAGGCGGCAGCCGTATCTGCCGGCGTATCCGCCATGGCCATATACAAGTCGATCAGAAACGGCACCAAAAGCGGCAGGAAAAACTGGGCTTATGCGCCTGATGATCAAAAACAGAGCCATAACCGCAGGTAGATCAACGGTGCCACGGTGGCACCGTTCCTTTTCAACGCATTGGAGATTGGAGATGATTCCATGAGTGGCGTGTCCATGTACCTTCCCTGCACGGTTGAGTGCGATTCTTGCGGGAGGGAGGATGAGTTCCCCTACAAGCTGAACCTTCTAGGCGCGCAGAGGTCGAAGCGCGTCTTCAGGCCCCAGTGGGTGAAAGCCGTCCGTGAGGAAGTAGCCGAGGCTGCTCGGTTGCAAGGATGGCTTATCGATCCCGCTGGCTGCTATTGCCCGGAATGCTCGCAGCGCTTCGGGTCGGGCGAGATACACCATCACGCGAAGTCTCTAGACGCGCGTTCTCTGATGAGGGATATGTCGCTTATCGTGAGAACCGAGCGCGAGAGGCGAAGCGGAAAGGGGAAATGATGGCTTTCGATGCGGCGACAGCCTTGATAGTAAGGCATGCCACACCGGACATGGGAGGCGCCAGGCCGATAGCGGGAGCCGGTGGCGCCATGTCGGGCGAAGCCGCCCACAACCTCGATTACAACAGCCGAGCGAAGGAGTGGGAGGAGAAGGGCGGCATCGACCGCGAGCCGACGGAGGAGGACGTCCGGTACAGCGAACTCGGAAAGCAGCTGGATTACGTCTCCCGCATGGGCGATTGGCGGCACAAGGGCGAGGGCAAGATGGTCGACTGCACCTTCTTCGGCCAGCATGGCGCGGTCTCGCGCGAGGAGGTCGAGGCGGACATGCTGCGTTGCGGCGGCTGCTACATGCGTTCCCTGGTAACTGTCGACAGGCGACAGGCCGAAGAGATCGGAATGACGACCAAGGCCGACTTCGAGGCTCTTCTGCGCTCGACATGGGCAAGGAGCATCGTTGGGGAGCGAGAGCGGACGACTTCGGGCGGCAGGAAGATGCCGGCCGTGAAGGGATGGGGCGTGACTGACAACGTCCTTGACGTTCGCTGGGTGGCGAACTACCACACCGACCAGGAGAACAACCTTCATTGCCATATCACGACATGGTTCGAGAACGGCGCCAAGTCTTTCGGCAAGGAGGGTTGGACGGTGTCTGCCTCCGCCACGCGCGGCCAGAAGCTGATGGTCTACCGCGAGGCCTACAGAGAGGTCCTCAGGACGAAGGTCTACCCCGAGAAGGACCTTGCGCGCTCTGTGGCCGTCGCCCAACTCAAGACCGAGTTGGGCATTCCCCTCAGCGCCAGGGAGCGGCAGCGGATCGAGCGGCTCTCGGAATCGGTAGGCAAGAAGGTCGAGCTGAGGCGAACGTTGGATGGCAAAGGGGAGCAGGCTGTCGGCAAGAAGGTCGAGGCGATGCGGGCCGTCTACGACAACGGCTCTGGGCGCAAGGCTTCCTATCACCTGCTTGAGGCGTCTGCCAGGGAAGTGCACAAGGAGCTGCGGGAGTGGAGCATCCCGTACAAGGACGCCCTGGAGGATTACCGCGCGCATGTGCTCGTGCAGGCGGATGCCAACGGCTTGGCGGTTCGGACGGACGACGACCCTATAGCGATGGAGGATGTGGGAGCCAAGGAGATCGTGCAGCATATTCGCGACCGCTACGTGATGGGCCAGATGGAGGGCCTCGTCAAGGCACGTATCGTGCCGGCTGTGGAGATGCTGGCGTCACGCGACGGAATTGCGAGGGCTCTGGGCAAGGAGGCGGCGCATGAGGCGTTATCCCGCGAAGACCTCGTGAAAGCGCTGAGCTCCGTTTGCAAGCCGGAGCAAGCCGTTGGCGCTCTGCTGGAACTGGGCGGAGCAGACAGGGTCGCATCTCGAATGGCCGACCTGCCAGCCGTGAAGGCCTCCATCGACAAAGCAGCCGACATGATCGTCTTGCAATCGAAGCAGCTTCACGGGCCTTTGCCTAAGGAGAAGGCGGTTGAGGTGGCTCGGGAGTCGATGCTCTCAAGGATCAAGGGCTCCCTCCAGCGAGATGGCATCCGCATCGCCAACCGGGAAGCAGGAAGGATAGCTTCCCACGTCGTGAGGGACGAGCTGTCCAGGTTGGGCAGGGGCGTCATCGAGGCTGCGACCTGTGAAAACGGGATTCAGCTTGGGCTGACGCGCCTGGAGAGCATGGAGGTATGCCAGGCTGTTCAGGACGTTGGGCGGTTGGCGCTGGACGGCATCCCTCGGGATGACGATAGGGTGCAGGCGGCGTTGTCCCGGGCAACAGACCCGATCGTCTCCTCGCCTGCGTTCGATGCGCTGGTATCCCGCGCCGCAGAGACGTACGCGGCATCCACGGGGAAGGCAACCGACAAAGCGGCAAGCGAGATAAGGCCCAAAGTCCAGCATGCCGTTGAGAGCCAGGTAGTGCAAAGGGCTCCCGTCATCGAGCAGACGAGGATCGAGGCTATTGCAACCCAACCTGCTGTCGGTTACGTTCCCCCGCCATCGCTCGGCATCGGTTCGACCGCAGCCGAACTCGTCTCGGCGATTGCCTCGGGCCTCGGCAAGGAGGCTCTCAGGAAAGAGGGGAGACGGCCTGCTGTCTCCGGTCGGGAGCAGCGTTATCTCGATATCGGCGAGGAGAGGTCCAGGAATCAGTGAAAATGAACTCATTACCGCAGGTAGACGAACGGTGCCACGGTGGCACCGTAAAAAAAGGGAGATGCTTTTGCATCTCCCTTCTCGCGCTTGCAGTCCAAATGGCTAACTGGCTTTAAGCAGATCGTCGACTTGCTTCAGCTGCTCAGGGCTGAAGGTCACCTCTCCGCATCTCGGGCACTCGTTGTGCTCGATTGCGTGTGGGTTCACTTTGCCTCCTTGATATGAGAGGCTTCCAGGTTAGGACCCAGGAGCCTCATGTGCTCCCGGATCCGTTTCCTGGGGTTTCTTTGGCTTATGCCACGCGGAGCAGGCCTCCGCCGGAGACCTTGATACCCACACGCCCGAACTCGCTGTACAGGTTGCCCGTGTCCACATATGCGTAGGGGCAGCCTTCCTTGAGGTCCTGCCTGTCAAGCTCCCATTCTTCGGGGCAGTCGCTGACGTACAGGAACGTCAGCCAGGTCTCGCCGTCGACCGTTTTGTCTACGGTGACGGCGTACACGAGGGAGTCGTTCTCCTCTTCGAACCTGTCGACCGCTGTCGTGACCTTGCGCTCTCCGCTGAGCTCCTCTATCCGGTCGAACTCCTTGTTGGTGTACATCTCGCCGAAGATCTTCTTTACCTCGCCGAAGACCAGCACCGACCTCAACGAGACGATTGGGACGATTTCCCCTCGATCGGCGTAACGGACACCGATCGATTCTGGGCTGTAGCCCATCTCCTTGAGGATCGAGATCCTCCTGCGTGCTTCCTCTTCGAGCTTCGCCATCCTTGCCATCTCCGATCATCCTTTCCTGATCACTTGGCTTCGTATATGTGAACAGGGCAGCCGCATGCGGCAACCCTGAGGTTGCCTTTACGGCTCGGTTTCGGATGGTCGGATGCCATCCGGTTGCAAAAGTGCGTGCGTCTTGCCGCCTGCCAGCGGCAAAACAAGGTTCTGGTCCTTTGATGTTCCCATTGGTTTCCTTTCACGGCAGCCACGATGGGAAACCAAGCGCGATTCCGTTGGCATTTGATGCACTGAGCGCTGACGCGCTCAACATCCCATTTATACCTTTGCATCAAAAACAAACCTATAACCGCAGGTCAATCAACGGTGCCATCATGGCACCGTTGATTGATGGCAAGAAAAAAGGGAGATGCATGAGCATCTCCCTTCTCGCATCGAAAACAGCTTCTAGGCGGTAGCCGACTCCCTGAATGCACAAGGCAAAGGCAGGGAATCATATGTTGGGTCGTCGAGTACGCTTTGGACGAGGTCGACGATTCCTGCGAATGCAGCTTCCTGCGTCTCCTCGATATCCGACAAGCCGGGAAACTCCTTCACAGTTGCAGCGTAAGCCTCGTCTTCAGGAGAGTAGAAGACACTGTATGTGTAGTCCTTAGCGTTCATCGTTTTCCTTTCTGATGATTTTCGACAAAAGCTGCTTCTGCTGGTAAGGTTTCATCTTCCCCTTGAAAGATTGGATATTTACCGTCGGGTCATCGGCCCATCCCGTTTCGTATTTGTGATGCGAGCCTTTTATCGTCGCTTTGCCGAAATTTCTTTCACAGATAAGTTTACCTTCGTCGAAGCCTCTCGTTTCCTATGTATGACTACCTTTGCAGCGAGTATGCCTTGTGCGGTTCATCGGGCTTGACCTGGGTATCGAAGTGGAAGTCCAGGTAGGATTCCGCGCCCATGGTGAGCGTCATGGAGGACGACTTGGTGCTGTAGCAAAGCCCCGTCCTCCAGTCCTCGCCGGAGGTGTCGCCTGCCTTCGAAGCTGGGATCCAGATCTTGCCTGCCGCAGCGTCGCATGAGAGCCTTGTGCCTTTGGATAGGTACACGCTGCAGTTGCTCATCACGACGCCTTCAAGGCCGCCGAACACGGGGTTGACCCAGTAGGGCAAGTCCCTGCTGTTGTCGAAGTCGATGTCGTGGATCTGCCCGAACAGATGGCAGTTCGCTTTTGACGACGTGCCATGCTTCAGGTATTCGAACTTGAGGCCCACATCACCGTTCGACGAGTTGCGGATCGCCGGCAGCAGGTTCTCGCCGGGCTTCGGTGCGCCCGATTCCGTCATAACGTCTATTCGCGCCTTCTCATACGTGTTCGGGCGCCCGGAGATCGACCCGCTGCCGAAGATCTCCATGAATGACGCGCCGTCGGACTTCTGGAGCGTGATCCTCAAGTCGATTGCGCTTCCGTCTAAGTCAGTGCTGATGTTGGCGACCGTTATGCCGTCGCCTGGCTTGTAGAGCTCATAGCCGGAGATTCCCGTGTACCAGGTATGCTTCGACTTCTTCGCGCCACCGACTATCTTTACCGTCGTGCTCTTGGACCAGACCGGGTGCCCCGCCTCCTGAGCCGCCGTCTCGAACGGCAGGCTCTCAAGGCTGCACTTGCTCGCCGACGCGTAGGCGTCGTGCGGGCAGTAGAGCGCGGTCGTTGTCGCGAGAACAAGCCCTATCGCGGTGGAGGTGATGATTTTTTTCAGGGGGGTGTTCCTATAGTTCTGTCAAGGGAGATTCGCCCTTTCGATGGGCGTTTTTGGCAATGCTGACGCAGGCCCTGCCGGACCTGCGATCTCTGCCGGCCGTTAGGCCGCGTACGGAACCTTGTCCCTCATGACCGCGTAGATCACCTTGAGCCGCTTCCTCGCCACGGCCTTCAGGGCCTTGCCGTGCGGCATGCCCCTGTCGCGGCAGCGCGCGTAATATTCGCCCCATCGGTTGCGGCTGCGCGCAAGGCAGTTGCAGGAGAATATGAGCAGGTTCTTCAGCCTCTTGTTGCCCTGCCGCGACGCGGACACCGACGATATCGACGTGCCGGACCGCCGGTTGCGCGGCGCCAGCCCGCAGTACGAGGCCAGCCTGTCGTGGCTTGGGAAGTCGGCTATGTCTATGGATATGACCAGCTCGGATGCCGTTCGCGGCCCTATGCCGGGCACCGTGAGCAGGCACCTGTACGTCTCGTCGGCGGAAAGCAGCGCCGATATCTCGGAGGTCAGCGACCCGATCTCGGCGTCGTTCTCCGATATCCTTCGCGCGAGCAGCCGGACGGCGCGGTCCTCGCAGGCGACGGCCGCCGGGTGCGGCCTGCTCGACGACTCGACGGATCCGGCCAGCGCCGCCACTTTGGCGCGCCTGCAGCCGCGCGTGAGCGCCCCGACGGACTGCGGCGAGGCCTCGGATATCGACCATGGGCCGCCGACGGCGGCCATGAGCTTGAGGGTCGCCGGGTCCGAGAGGTCGGCTTGCGCCTCGAATTCCGGGCACGACTCGAGCAATATGCTGCGGAGCCTGTTCTTGCTGCGCGTGTTCTCGCAGGTCAAAAAGTCCCTTTGCGCGGCGAGCGACCTGGCGGCCTCTACCTCGGGCGGCCTGTCGGCCACCGCAAGCAGCGCGTCGGGTATGCCCAGCGCCGTCTTGGCTATGACCATCGCGTCGCGCTCGTCGGTCTTGGCGTCTCCGGCGAACAGCCTCGAGGCGCCGTGCGCGGCGAGCCCGGGCAGGTACGCGCGCGGCATCCCGGCGAGCTTGGCGCGCGAAAGCGCGAGCGAGCCGATGTTGCGGACCTGGTCGACGACGACCAGCGCGCCCGGGTACTGAGCGTAGAGCCCGTCGATGGCGTTTTACCTGTTGGGAATGGGCCTGCTTGCCAGGAGCTCGCCCTCGCGCGTGACGACGCACGCCCAGTGCGCCGATTTCCCGACGTCGAGCCCTATGACGACCCTCGGCCTGGCGGGTGGTGCCATGGTGGTATCCTCCAATCGGTAGGCCGATCGGAAGCCCTCCCCTCGACACCCACATTACCTGGCCGTGGCCTCCGGGCCCGGCAGTTTCCTATCAGTCGTTCGGAGCGGCGAGCGTCCTCGGTGGCAACACCCCCCGGGCCCTCGAGGGGCAGGGGCAGACGGCCATCCGGGGACGCCCGATCGGCGGCCCCTCGGGGCTTGGCCAAACTGTAGGCCATGCGCCGAATGATCGCCACCGAAGTTCATCGATGACTTATCTCAGACTGTAATGGGGTGGCTATTTCCAATGCTTTGGCTTCCATCGCCTTCATCTCCTTCAGTTGGCTATCGTTGCGCTCTTGGTCGGTGAGGGTGGGACTATCGCGGTCAGGGCCGACGTGCTCAGCGAAACCCAGCTGGCGCCGTTGGACCCCTCGTTCGTGAGCCTGAACTTGGGCGATGGGTCGGACAGCAGGAAGCAAACCGTGAGCTTGTTGTAGGTTGGGTCTCCGACGACGTCTCTCCATCCTTCTTGGGAGTTGCCCTTCCAGGTGCCGTCTGAGAGGTGCTTGAGCTGGTTGTTGGAGAGGACGTAGGACCTGTAGTCCTTGCTGGTCAGATAGCGCACGCCCTCAACGCCCACGCCTTGCACGCCGTTGAGGGACCCAAACGACATCATAGACCCCGTGAGGTCGACGGCATCGCCCGACTCGGTGTAGAAGAAAGCGACCTTGACGTCGACGGACCTAGCGTTGAAGTAGGTGAAGCCGTCCCAGTAGCCCTTCTTGCTGAACTCGATTCCGGTCGTGTTGGCCGGGTAGTTCGGTATGCCTCCTTTGATACCTTTGAAATCGGAGAAGGTCAACCGCGCAGATACCCAGCGGCCATCAGCTTGACCGATCTTGTCGTACCGCACTTTGACGGTCGAGGTGCTCGATGTGCAGAGCCCGTTTCTGCAGACGGCTGCCGGCCCGCCGCTCAGCGTGCTCATCTTCCAGTCGGAGGGGAAGCTCTCGATAACCGCCTTTGCGGGTTGCGTGTTCTGCATGAACAGGTTCGACTGTATGAGCTCCGTTTGGGCGGGCGATACCTTGACCACGCTCTCTGCGGCAAGCGCATCGTTGCAGGGAAGCGCAAAGGCAAGGGATGCTGCCGCGACAGCCAGGCCCGCTGCGCCCAAGATGGGTTTCCTCAATGCTCTCAGCATGCTTGTCTCCTTAATCCGTGATCTTCACGGTCTTGGTCGGGTTGTCGGGAGGGATGAACTTTGGTTGGGTGTTGATGGAGAAGTCGCAGGCTCGGTAATCGGTGTGCTGTACCTTGAAGTAGGAGCCGTCTTCCGCTGCCTCCAGGATCTTCCCACCCTCGATGTCGCAGTCCAAGTACCCGAACCCGTCCCGGTACTTCACGTTCGTGAACTCGACGACGGTCATCGGCGCCAAACTGATGCGCGCAGACCCGTTGATCTCGGAGTAGTACCCTGAGCCTGTGATCGGGCTGTCCGCGATGTAGAAGTCGGAAACGCCGTGGTCCTCCGCGAGCACGGTGCTTCCGATGTGCGCCTTCACATCGAACGACTTCACGCGCGCCCCCTTGGAGTAGTTGGTTCCGTAGTCGTTGTGGTCGGGGTTGAAGTCGAAGGGCCAGTCGGCCTTTCTGAGAATCCATTTCTGGTTGCCGTTGGTGGAGCCGTAACGTCCATTACGGGTTTCGAACTGCTGCTCGTACACGAACGCATTGCTGCCGAGGGAGCCTGAGGAGTCGATGCAGTAGTCCGGCTCGCCCCTGTCCCTCCATTCGCGGCCGACTATCGTGATGGTCCCGTCGCTGTTCTCGTCCAGGTACCAGTAGGAGTGTGCGTCGTTGACCCAGGGAGTCGTCTGGACCTTCCCGTAGTTCGCCTCCTCGCCTGTCCAGCGCAGCCACCCAAGCGAGTACCAGTTCTGGACCATGAACTGGTTGTCCTGGATGCTGTCTGAGACGTGGAGGAAGGCCCAGTATCGGTCGGCGCCGAGGTCGGACTTGCTGTACGTTCCCACGTCCAGCGTCGCATGCGAGCCTCTTTCTGTTCCGCCCGCCCAAGTGACGAAGCGGTAGCTCTGGTCCTTATAGGCGAGGACCTCGTAGATCCCGTTCTCGAGCCCGCGCTTCGGGCCTGCGGCCCAGGCTTCAGAGGGCATCGAGACCCCCCCCAGGAGAATCAGCCCGCATCCCGCTGCCGCCATGCGGAGCATGTCCCGCCGCGAGTAGAGCCGTCCGCAATCTGTGTTCCCCATAGCCGATTTCCTTTCAAATAGACGAACCGACTGTTCTTCCTGGCCGGTATCTCAACGGTGCCATCGTGGCACCGTTTGCTGACCTGCGGAAACTGGTTCGTTTTTGTCTCATCTTTGAAAAGATGACTTTCAGCCGTGGAGTATCGCCTACTTATGGATCGGAATCAGTGAGAAGTGGGAATCTGCGTGAACAAGCGCCTAAAAGTCGCATTTCCCAGATGCGTTAAACATTCGTTTATACCTTTGCTGTGGCGGAAAAAGGGAGACGCGTCTCATCTCCCTTTCATCGCGCAAAGCTGCAGCCAGGCTATTTGTCCTTCTTCGCCACAAGCAGCAGGATGCCGGCAACGACGTCAACGAACACAAGAGTAGCGATGCCGAAGGCAATGTCGTTCTTTCTCTCGCCCTTGTAAATCTTCCAGGTGAGGATAGTCATCGGTACCCTCCATGCGTAAGAAATGAACGCGATGATGCCGATGGGGTCGTCGAGCATCATCGCAAAACCAGAACGGTGCCACGGTGGCACCGTTTATCTACCTGCGGCTATGGCTTTGTTTTTTTTGTTTTCGCACCCAACGCACAGTTGCCTGGCAGCCGGGGACGGGTGCGTCTCCCTCGAATCACCGGAAAGCCAACGCACTAGCCAATTTAGTTCGACACCCATGGCAAAAATATCCAGGTTCGAAACAAAAGATGGTAGTTATTGGTTGATGGAGAGGTTCGGTACCCATGGCAAAACGCCCAGGTCCGAAACTGCGTTCGAGCATGTGGTCTACAAGGACAAGTTCGGTACCCATGGCAAAACGCCCAGGTCCGAAACTCATCCTGGCCTCTCAGGGCCTCTCCCA
>OLPG01001481.1_pt1 | contig 19543 bp, 12 predicted proteins | sample 1672311 | NCBI WGS metagenome assembly OLPG01 (sample SAMEA3136670, study PRJEB25190) | human gut metagenome | biome: human gut; feature: human-associated habitat; material: faeces | place: Austria | collected 2013 | reverse complement strand
TTCCACCGAGAGCTATGATGGGCATTGACTCTTGCGGTATGCTCCTCAGTGCTATCCACGAAGAAGAAGGCGAAGAAAAGCTCCATCTTCTGATGGTTGATGACCATATTCCAGCAGGTGCAAAGCTCTATTAAGATGATGTAAAGATGTACCGTTTTACAAAATAGACGGGACGTACTTCATTTGATAAAAAACTGAAAAAACAGCGATGTACATCAAACTTACATCATTTGATGCAGAAATCGGTGCAAGCAAGAAAAAATCGCATAATTAGTACGATGAATGGGCAATTCCAATCGGGATTGCCCATTTTTTAAAATGAATGGAAATACTAATCGGGATTTATTGTATTAGGGTTATTAGAAAAAGGAGAAGATTGTGGGGGCGTATGTATGTTTTGACAGACATATTCATATAGGGAACGAAACCCTAACAAATGGGGTTTTAAGTCAGCTTGGTTATGCTGATATCAATGAACAAATGATAAATGAGATAGGTAATAATAAGAGATTAAAATGGATACAGATATCTGAGTGTTTGCCTGATGAAGCTTATCAAAAAATAGACCAGATACTTTCAGTACGTCCGGATATTACGTTTAGACTTTTTTATTTCCTAGACTGTCAAGAAATTGATATATCTTTTCTAATGAATATGCCTCATATGAGGAGGTTACAAATTAACTGTATTGATTTCAAGAACAATCCCAACAGAATCAATTTGTCTGTCCTGGCGGAGCTAAGTCTAAAATCATTGCATATTGAATGCTTTGATTTAAAAGATTATACATTTATTCAAAATCTTTCAGATGAACTTGAAGAACTTTCCATCATGGCTGATACGATGGGGGCAGGAATCAGATTTGACTGTACCTGGCTTTTGAAATACAAAAATTTGCATACACTATGGCTTGGGAAAAAAGCCAAGAAAAACCTTGAGAAGATTAATCAACTTCCTAAACTCAAGTCATTATCCTTGCGAGGAATCAAGCTTACAGATTTTTCGTTTTTATGGAAGATGAACTTGGAAAAGTTGGCACTTCTTTGGAACTCAAATAGTAACTTAAATGAGTTGGCAAATTTAAAAAGTTTAAAGGAAATTGAACTTTGGAGAATCAACAAGCTGAGCGACATTTCATTTATCGGAGAACTGACAAATCTTGAAATCATTAAGCTTCAAGACCTTAAACACGTCACTAGCCTTCCTGATTTGAGTAGGCATGCGAATCTTCAAAGAGTTTTTCTCATTGATACAGGTATTAATGTGAAAGAGCTTCCTGATTATTTGCAGGAGAAAGTCAGTAATTGGGATAATAGATAACAACTTTTGTTTTTTAACTTGCCCTTTGAGAGAGGAGAAATCCTTTTTTCAAAGGGCTTTTTCTATTTATACGGATATTCGCAAACTACAAGATAAAGCCAAAACTTCATATACTCTAAGCACAAGGAGGTTGAGGTTTGGCTATGAACAACAGTTTAGCAGAAGTACACCAGGAACTTGTTTCGGAGTGGTCAGAGAAGAATTTACCGCTTACGCCTGATGATATTACCTTTGGTTCAAATAAAAAAGTATGGTGGAAAGGTGCTTGCGGTCATGAATGGCAGACAAGCGTTAAGGCTCGTTCCAGTGGAGAAAAATGCCCGATATGTTCCGGTGCTAGAGTGATAGAGGGTATTAACGATTTGGCGACATTAGAGCCGCTACTGGCAAAGCAGTGGTCGAAAAAGAATAAGATAAAACCGACAGAGGTTTCTATTGGTTCTCATAAGAAAGTGATTTGGAAATGTGAGAAAGGACACGAGTGGGAAGCAGCCGTTAAGAGCAGAACAATAAATAAAACAGGTTGCCCGTATTGCTCCCATAATAAAGTGTTGGCAGGATTTAATGACCTTGCAACACTTCTGCCGGATATAGCTGCCGAGTGGTCGGACAGAAATTATCCGTTACTTCCAACTCAGGTTACAGTCTTTGCCAATCGTAAAGCTTGGTGGAAGTGTAAGGATTGCGGCAGAGAGTGGAACACCCTTATTTCTACCCGTTCCGGTGGCAGCAAATGTCCGTATTGCAGTGGGTACATATTCCTGAAAGGATTTAACGATTTGCAGACAACACACCCTGAAATTGCTTCGGAGTGGTCGGAGAAGAACTTGCCATTGAAGCCTGATGAAGTAAATGCAAAGTCGAGGAAAAATGTCTGGTGGAGATGCAGTAAATGCGGTAACGAGTGGAAATCAGTTATCAATGCCCGTGTGAAAGGTACGGTATGCCCCGTTTGTGCAGAGAGAGAAGTCCTTGCCGGATATAATGATTTGGCGACAACAGACAGTCAGCTTCTCAGTGAATGGGATTATGAACAGAATAAACTGAAGCCGACAGAAGTATCACGAACTTCAGCAAAGAGAGTGTGGTGGAAATGCAGGCACGGTCATTTGTGGAGTATGAAGATAAATGAAAGAACGATATTGAATAAAGGCTGTCGAATTTGTGAGCAGGAGTATTTATCTCTATTTCCTGCTTTGGCGGTCAGCTATTATTCTAATAGGAAAGGATTGAAAGCAGAACTTGGTTCTGACCGATTACTTGGAGTTCCGCTTGAAACATACATACCTTCAGAAAAATTGGCTATTGAGTCGGGAAGTGCCGACGAGAATATAGAGATAATGAAAACGTATATGTGTAAGCAACGAGGAATAAGGCTGATTAAACTGCCGATGAAAGGTACAGAACTGGATTATGCCGACAGCTTAAAAAGAACTTTTCAGAGCGTACATATATTTATTTCTTCCGATACCGAGGAAGATGTGGAGATAATCAAAAATACATTTGAAAGATGGAGGGACAGCCAATGAGAGAGAAAACCTATCATATATACTTAAATGAAGAAGAACGGAGTCGAGTGATACAATCGCTAATCGAACTGAAGAACAATTTAGCAGCTCAGGGACGATACACCGACGCAGTAGATGATGTCCTTTGCAAAGTGCTTGGAGCAAAGAAAAAGAAATTGAAAATTGAATATATTTAGAACGTGATTTGCCGTCTGTTTCCTAACCTGAGCAGGCGGCTTTTTTATTTCAAAAAATTTTTTTGAAAAATTTTCGGAAAAGCGGCGATTTTGGGTGTGCATTTCATACCCCTTTGTCCAAATGAGTGAAGGGGTTAAATCCGGATAGCAAAAACGGAAGCCTTTTCGCTTGAAAATTGAATAAGTCATTCACTAAGACTTTATTTCTGATGATAGCCACTTTAGCAGGTACGCCGTAATTTCTGATTTCAGAATAGCGAGAACTCCGGCTATGAGTATCAGGTTGCCCCTGATATGGCGATGACACTCAGAATGATAATGATACTTCTCTACGGAGCTGGCGGAGTACCCGGCAGAGGTTAGAATCCTATGATACAGATAAGCAGTCTGTTCCTTAGTGACTTCCCGTGAGCATTTTGCTTGGCAAGGGGTGTTGAGAACAAATATTGCTATGACCGATTAGGAAATGAGTCGGTCAGGTACATAGCCATAATGCGGTGGCTATGAATTTTCAGAAAGGAGGGCAAAAAGAAGTGTCGAACTGCAAAACGATTGCCGTATGCAATCAGAAAGGCGGAGTCGGTAAAACCACTACAACAGTTAATCTCGGAGTCGGGCTTGCAATGCAGGGCAAGAAAGTATTACTCATAGACGCAGACCCGCAGGGCGATTTAACGACTTGTCTTGGTTGGCAGGATACAGACGGCTTGGGTATCACGCTTGCAACGAAACTCACAGATGTAATCAATGAAACGATGACAGACCCTTTGGTTGGTATCCTGCACCACGAAGAAGGTGTTGACCTTGTTCCGGCAAACCTTGAGCTTTCAGCAATGGAATTTAACCTTATGAACGCAATGAGCAGAGAAACTACACTCAAGAATTATCTGAGTCAAGTGAAGAACAGATATGATTATGTAATTATAGACTGTATGCCTTCACTTGGTATGGTTACGCTCAATGCTTTATCGGCGGCAGACAGTGTTATCATTCCGGTTCAGGCTCAGTATTTGCCTGCAAAGGGTATGACACAGCTTGTGCAGACCATTTCAAAAGTAAAGAAGTATATCAATCCGGATATTAAGATAGACGGTATGCTGCTTACTTTGGTGGATAGCCGAACAAACCTTGCAAAGAGTACGGTGGAAGCACTCAGGGCAAACTTCGGTAATCAGATAAGGATGTATCGAACACAAATCCCGATTGCCGTAAAAGCCGCTGAAACTTCTTCCAAAGGCAAGAGCATTTATGCTTATGAGCCAAACAGCACAGTGTCTAAGGCATACGCTGAATTTACAAAGGAGGTGTTAGCCGATGGCAGGAAGAAAGAGCGACTTCACTCTCACGAAGCTCGATGATTTATTTACCACGCAGGCACAGAGAGATGAAGAACAGCTTTCAAAAATCCGAGATATTCCGTTAGAGCTGATTGATGATTTCCCCGACCACCCGTTTAAGGTCAGGGACGATGAAGATATGATGCAGCTTGTGGAGAGTGTCAAGGAAAGAGGGGTTATTACTCCGGCAACGGTAAGGCAGAAAGAGGACGGCAGATATGAACTTGTTTCAGGACACAGACGAAAGCGAGCTTGTGAACTGGCAGGATTTGAAACCCTGAGAAGTGAGATTGTAGACCTGAACAGAGATGAAGCGACCATTTTAATGGTTGAGAGTAATTTTCAGAGGTCAGAGATATTGCCGAGTGAAAAAGCCTTTGCCTATAAAATGCGTTTGGAAGCAATGAAAAGACAGGGGTTTCGTTCTGATTTGACTTCTGACCCAGTGGGGCAGAAGTTCTCTGTTGAGAAAATCGCTGATAATTCAAATGACAGCAAGACGCAAATACAGCGTTATATTCGTTTAACAAATCTTGTTCCCGAACTGCTTGAATTTGTTGACGAGGGGCGTATTAAAATGCGTCCTGCCGTAGAACTTTCTTATCTCGATGAAGATTGCCAGCGTGATGTGGTTGACGAAATCGACCTGAATGACGCTACCCCGTCACACGACCAGACAATCCGTATGCGAAAGTTATTCAACGAGGGCAACCTTACAACAGAAGCAATCCACGCTGTTATGTCTGAGGAAAAGCCGAACCAAAAGGAAAAAATCGTGTTGAGGGGCGACAGAGTAAGACAGCTTATCCCGAAAAACATTCCCGTCAGTCAGACGGAGGATTTTGTCTGCAAGGCATTGGAGCATTACAACAAGTTCTTGCGTAATCGTGCAGAGCGTGACAGCAGATAGCCTGTTTTACAGTTCCCCTTTCTCACACTCTAACCCCTTAGTTATATTTTTACCTACCGAAAATGATATATACTATCTCACTTGAATATAACTATCTCAAAGTATATGTCTATCTCTAAGGGGCAATCGCACAGTATGAACGGACTGGAGGTGTATGGTAAAATGAAAAATTAACGAAAAATCCGCATTTGTTTTTCGGCAGGTAAATCTTGTCGTAAGAGAAAATCCACAAAGGCACATCATAGAGATACGGTGTGCTTTTCAATTTTTACAGGAGGAAACGCAATGATAAAGTCAAAATTCAAAAGAGTCACGTCGCTTTTCTTGGCGACCCTTATGTGTGTGACCACTTTTGCAGGCATTGGCTCGACAACAGCATATGCTGCTTCGGGAGAAAAAGCCGATGTTTATATGGTCGATTTCCCGCGTGATGGCGATGCTAATTACGATGGGGTATGGGGACACAGCAATTTGACCTTGAAAAATGGTTGGCATACCGGACGTTCCAATTTTACCAATCTTAAGGCTATTGGCTCATACTCAGGCAATGTTGCTTATTGTATTGAGCCGGGAATTTCGCTCAAGGTCGGTCAGACAATGAATAAGTATGACGAAAATTATTTTAATAACCTTGCAGCCAACGGGGTTATTTCCGGAGATGAAATCCGTCTTTTCGTTGGTCGTATTTTACAGTATGGCTATCGTGGGACAATCTCGACATCTTGGAGGTCACAGAATGAAGCAGCAGCAAACAGCATTGCACAGGCTTATGCTACACAGCTTCTTATCTGGGAAACTGTTATCGGAGAGCGTGATGCGAACTTCAATCATGTAGCAGCCAGTGGTTGCAGCAATGTGAAAGATGTCATCAATGCAAAGCATCCGCTCCGCAATAAGATTTTCAGTTATTACAACAGTATGGTGCAGAGTGTACAGAACCATGCAACCATACCGAGCTTTTGTAATAAATCATCCGGTTCGGCAAAGACAATAGAACTTGAGTGGAACGGAAGCAAGTACACAACTACTCTGACAGACTCCAATAATGTGCTGTCCAAATATAATTTCAAGGCAAGCATCAGTGGAGTGAGCTTTTCAGTGAATGGTAACAAACTTACTGTTTCTATGGATACTGCACCGAGTAAGGAATTTACGATTACCGCAGCCAAGAAAAATGCAGTACGAAGAGGTGTGGTTGTATGGTCAGAGGGTAAACACGGTCAGAACTCCAGTGTGCAGGATGTTGTCAGCTATGCTCAGGAAGTAAGCGACAGTATCAACGGTTTTGTGAAGATGAAAGTCAGCTATGGTTCTTGTCAGATTGTAAAGACCAGTGAGGACGGCAAGGTTGACGGTATCAACTTCACGATTACCGGAAACGGTATCAATCAGACGGTTACAACAGCTAATGGCGGTAAGTTCCAGATTGATAACCTTATGCCGGGTATCTATACCGTAACTGAGCAGGCATACGATAAGTACGAGCCGCAGGAAACACATAGAGTTACTGTTGTAGCAGGACAGGTTGCAAAGGTCACTTTCAATAACAAATTGAAGCGTGGCGACCTTCAGGTAGTGAAGTCCTCAGAAGATAACCTTGTTGAAGGTGTGAAGTTCCATCTTTACGGTACTTCTCTTTCCGGTGATGCTGTTGACCAGTATGCAGTTACAGACAAAAACGGTGTGGCAACTTTCAAAGATGTGCTTATCAGTGGTTCTGAACCATATACTCTTGAAGAAGTGGACACAGCTATCCGTTATGTCGTACCAAAAAATCAGACTGCACCAGTGAAGTGGAAAGAAGTAACCACAAGAAACTTCAATAACATTTTGAAGAAGTTTACTGTAACAGTCACAAAGAGCGACGCTGAGAAGGGCGAAGCACAGGGCAATGCCAAACTTTCGGGAGCAGTTTACGGTATCTATAAGGGCGAAACGCTTGTAGATAAGTATGTTACTGATGAAAACGGTCAGTTCACTACTAAAGAATATGTTTGTGATACCGACTGGACAATCCGAGAAATTACACCGAGTGAAGGCTATCTCCTTGATAAGACCATTCACAAGGTAGGTGCAGACCCGAAACTTTATGAGGTGGAACACAACCTTACTTCCAATGATGTAACCGAGCAGGTAATCAAAGGCAATGTGGCTATCATTAAACACACTGATGATGGAGAAACAAAGATTGAAACACCTGAAAAGGGTGCTTCCTTTGAGATTTACCTGAAATCTGCCGGAAGCTATGACGCAGCCAATAAAGACGAGAGAGATACTATCGTATGCGATGAAAATGGCTTCGGTCAGACAAAAGATATGCCGTATGGTATTTATACCGTACACCAGACTTCCGGTTGGGAAGGCAGAGAGATGATGGACGATTTTGATGTGTTCATTTCACAGAACGCACAGACCTACCGTTATCTTATCAATAACCGTAACTTTGAGAGCTTTGTCAATGTAGTCAAGGTGGACGCAGAAAGCGGAAAGAGTATTCCGTATGCAGGAGCAGGATTTAAGATTTACGACCCACAGGGCAATCAGGTCAAAATGACCTTTACTTATCCGACACCGACCACGATTGATGTGTTCTATACCGACGCAAATGGTTCTCTTGTAACACCTGAGAAATTAGATTACGGCAAGGGATATTCCATCGTAGAGGTACAAGCTCCATACGGATATGTACTTGATGATACTCCGGTATATTTTGATATTACCGAAGAAAATTCCACAGAGGAAGGCGGCGTAACTGTTGTGAAAGTCAATAAGCCGAATATGGCACAGAAAGGTACTATCACGGTTGAAAAGACCGGAGAAGTATTTAGTGGTGTCAATGTAAGTGGTTCTGAGGACAGTGATGTTATCTATCAGCCTGTTTATGAAGTGGCAGGACTTGAGGGTGCAGTTTATGAAGTCCGTGCTGCGGAAGATATTAGTACACCGGACGGTACACTCCGCTATTCAAAGGGCGAAGTGGTAGATACTATCACAACAAGCTCCGATGGATTTGTTAAGAGCAAAGAACTTTATCTCGGAAAATACGAGGTTAAGGAAATTACCGCACCTGATGGAATGGTAGTGAGTGGCGAAACACATACGGTTGAGCTTACTTATGCAGGTCAGAATATCTCTGTTACCGAAACTTCCACATCGTTCTATAACGAAAGACAGAAAGTGCAGGTAAGCCTTGCAAAAGCCATTGAAAAGGATAAGACATTTGGTATTGGCGACAACGGAGAAATCAAAAACATCAGCTTTGGTCTTTATGCCGCAGAAGATATTGTATCTGCAAGCGGTACAGTTATTCCGGCTGATGGACTGATTGAGATTGTCAGCGTAAATGAAAATGGAACTGCTGTTATGAAGTCAGACCTTCCGTTTGGCAAATACTATGTCAAGGAGATTGCAACCGATGAGCATTATGTTCTCTCTGATACGAAATATCCGGTTGTGTTTGAATATGCAGGTCAGGATACCGCAACAGTTGAAATCAAAGTGAATGATGGAAAAGAAATCAAGAATGAACTTATCTATGGTTCTGTATCAGGTAAGAAGATTGACGAGAACGGAGAAGCACTTGAGGGTGCTGTTATCGGTATCTTCAAAGCCGAAGAAACAGAATTTACAAAGGATACTGCACTTATGACGACTACCTCTGCAAAAGACGGTAGTTTTTCTTTTGCAAAAGTTCCTTATGGCAAATGGATTGTAAGAGAAATCGAGCAGCCAAAGGGATTTGTTCTTGATGAAAAGGCGTATGAGGTCAATATCAGCAAAGCCGAGCAGGTAGTTGAAATTGAGATTGTCAATGAGTATGTTCACGGCAATATCAGACTCACGAAGGTGGACGCTGAATATCCAGATAACAAACTTACGGGTGCAACCTTTGAGATATATAAGGACACCAATGAGAACGGAAAGATTGATGATGGCGATGAACTTATCGGAAATCTTGAAGAAACCGAAACCGGAATTTATGAGATGAAAGAGCTGCTTTACGGAAAATATATTGTCCGTGAAACAAAAGCACCAGAGGGCTTCCTGCTTGATAAGGGAGAATACTCTGTTTTCATTGAGAAAGACGAAACAACTTATTCCGTTGAGAATAAGGCTGGTGTTGGATTTATCAATGAAGCTATGCGTGGAACACTGAAAATCGTCAAGACATCTTCAGATGGTAAGGTTAAAGGTTTTGCGTTCAGAGTAACCGGAGCAAACGGTTATGATATGACATTTGAAACAGATAAGAACGGCGAAATTGTGATTGAGGGACTTCGTATTGGCGAATATACCGTATCCGAAGTGGCAAACAATGCCTCTGCCGCATATATCACACCTGCCGACCAGAATGTTACTATCAAACTTGATGAAACAGCTGTTGTAAAAATGCACAATGAGTTGAGGGATACTCCGAAAACAGGAGATGATACCAATATGAAACTTTGGTATGTCCTTGCCGGACTTTCTGCTGTCGGTATCGCCGTAACTTCTGTTGTTGCATACAAAAAGAAGAAAAAGGAGGGTAACGAGTAATGGAAGCAAAGACAATTATCGCTATCGCATTAGTCGCCGTTATTGTCGGCGGCTTTATCTTTCTTCAGGTTAAAAACCGTAAGAAGTAAGTAACAAGCGAACATTAACCAGTCGGGGCAGAGCGTAAAAAACTCTGTCCCTTTAATTTTTGGAGGAACATTATGAAACAACAGAAAACGGTGGAGAGCCGAGTGCTTGAAATCTTAAAGGAATGCCCGATGTCGAGGTATGATGATATGCTTCTTATTCTGCATTATTACAATCGGTACGGATATATACCTGCCGGAAATCTTCCGCTTGAGGATATTGTATTTAATTACCGAGCATACGGACTTCCTTGTTTTGAAACCATACGCAGGGCAAGGCAGAGAGTACAGTCCCTTTTTCCTGAGTATTCACGTAATCCGCAGAAAGAAGAACAGAGCGGCAGTATTTCTATTGTAATCAACATTAGCTAAGGAGGTATTTTCGTGAAAGACAAAGCAACTTTTCAGAATAAGGTCAAGGTGCTGAATAAACTCTTTGACTCCGGTTGTGATACGGAGAAAAAGTTGCAGCAGCTTGATATGGAAGCAATCCTGAAAATCCCGAATATCACGATTCCTGATATGGGTGTGATTATGGAGCTTCAGAAGAATACAAAGTCCGGTAAACTCTTTTCGTATTTGGGCGGCGGTTCTGATGAAGCAACAAAAATGAGAGGTAAGGAAAATGAAGCAACAGGAGAATAGAGCAGAGCCGCAGGAAAAGCAAATTCGATTTATAGACAGTCATTACAATTTGAAATTCTATATTCCCGATGGTGGAAAAATCAAGATTACTTTTCGTGATGGACACACAGCAGACAGAGTGTGCAAGTATATTGATGACTACCATTTGTATGTCGGAAATTGCTGCTATCATATATGCGAGTTTGCTGAAAAAATGGAGCTTAATGGAAGTAAAGTTGAACCTATCAATCAATCCGAACCGTCAAAAAACAAGACCAGAAACAGAGAAAAACAGCGATAAGGAGGTGCAAGAGTAATGGCACGAAAATATGACCTTATTTCTGAGCTTTACAACCGCACCTGCAAAACGGTTGTGTCAAATCCTCAGAACTGGCAGGCATTCTTAGCTTCGGCTTGCCGAAATTATAAGTTACGTTATGACGAGCAGCTTCTTGTATATGCACAGCGACCAGATGCAACAGCGGTTCTTGAGATAGAGCAGTGGAACAAAATTTTTGGCAGATGGGTCAACCGAGGTGCTAGAGGTATTGCTGTTTTTGCTGATGAAAACCGTTCACGGCAAAGACTGACACATTACTTTGACATTTCAGATACTCACGAAAGCAGATATTCAAGAACAGTCCCGATTTGGGATATGCGTCAGGAATACGAAGCTGATGTGATTGAAACATTGGAAAGCACTTTCGGAGAGATTGAGAATAAGAGCAGTCTTGCCGAAGCAATTATGGGAGCAGCAAGAAATGCGGCAGAGGATAATATCCCTGATTATCTGCAAGACCTTTACTATGCAACCGAGGGCAGTTCCTTTGAGGAAGTGGAAGAGGATATTGTGGCTTTCATTTATAAAAATGTCGTGACAAATAGTGTGGCATATATGATGATGTCAAGGCTCGGCGTTGATACGGACGGTTATTTTGAACTTGATGATTTCAGAGATGTTACTAACTTCAATACGCAGGAAACACTCAATGCACTTGGATTTGCTACCAGTGATATTGCAGAAATGGGATTAACGGAAATATCTAAAACAATTACTGCACTCAACCGTCAAAATCGCATAATTGTCGGTCAGGACAGAAATGAATACAATAAGGTTGAAAATAATGACGAAAGGAGTTTGGACGATGAACGAACTGACCTACACGATGGTGGGCGATTACAGCCTTCCGAACCTGAAACTTCCACAGCAGCCGGAAGTGACGCTGGGCAGGTACGCTCAGATGAGGAGAGAGTTTCTGAAGGAACATCACAGAGTCCTTTACTACAATCTCCTGACGAGGGGCGAACTGACACAGCACTTGGCGGAAGTGGAACAGAGAGCCAGCAAGATGGAGGAAACAATCCTGAGCCAGATGGCACAGAAAGAGGGAGTGACCGAACAGATGAAAGCGGAGGATATGATGAAATGGGTTCGTCTGATGAACTCTCTTCGCAGTTCGGCACAGGAAATCGTGAAAGCGGAAGTGATATTCGCTTAGAGTATTACGACAGAACGCACGAGGATAAAAGCCTTCCGTTCTTTGGACGTGATGAAGTAATCAATGAAATTCTCAGAACGACACCACATTTGTCTGCTAGTCTGGAAGAAATCAAAGATTATTATGAACGTAATCCTGATAACAAAGACCGCACAGAGTATATAAAGAGTATTTTCAATAATGATTATACCGAACTTACTTTAGAGGACGGCAGGACAGTAGGGTACAAGACCTTTGAAAACGTTCTGCATTTGTGGGAGGGCAAATACGACAGCAGAACCGCACAGAGCTATTATGATTGGGCTGTTATTGCCCGTCATTTTGAAGCTATGCGATTACTGGGAGAATTAAGTGACAGCATAAAACCATTACCGTCAATGGACGGTCAGATGACATTCATATTAGACGGTCGGGCAGAGGAAAAGAAAACCTCTGCCTTTACTTTTTCTCAGGAGATTATCGACGCTGTTCTTGCGAACGGAAGTGGATTTTCTGAGGGAAAAATGCGTATTTATGAGCAGTTTGAAAAAAGCCTTTCTGCAAAAGAAAATGCCGACTTCTTGAAAAATGAATACGGTTGGGGCGGCTCTTATCCAGTAATAATCGGAGCAGGCATCGATGAGAGCCACGATGGAAAAGGTATTACGATTACGAAAGGTATCGGTAAAGAGAAGCCGCATATCACGTTTTCGTGGTCGCAGGTGGAGAAGCGTATCGGGGAACTTATCCGAACAGACAGATACTTAAATCCAAAGGAAAAAGAACACTATCCTCAGTGGCTTGAAAGTCAAGAGGAACGCAGAGCCAAAATCGAGGAAACGAAAAGAAATCGTGAGATACTTTCTAATGCACCACCGGAGCAAGAGGTCGAACCAACCGAAAAAGAACCTGAAGAAGCAGAACAGCTACAAGATGTGCAGTATGAATATCATCTTGGCGATAAGGTGTATATCGGTGCTTCTGAGTACGAAATCTTATCTGTTGATGATGAGAGAGTAATGCTCTATGACTATGATATGCCACTGTTCAATAAGGAATTTTCACGCACAGAGTTTGACAGAAAAGTGCGAGAGAATCCGATAAATGAGCATTTGATTGTAAAGGAAGAACCTGCCGAAGAAAGAAATGAAAAAGAGCCTGAGCCGGTAGTTCCCGCTTGGGAGCAGAAGAAAAAGGTCAAAGGATTTGACCTGCACCCTGATGTGCCTATGGCAGACCGTCATACCTTTAATCTCAGAGAAAATGAGGTTGAAACGGTTGGTAAAAAGGAACGCTTCCGCAGAAATATTATGGCGATACAGCTTCTAAAAAAATGTCAGGAAGAAAACAGATTTGCCACTCCTGAAGAACAGATTATCTTATCAAAGTATGTCGGTTGGGGTGGGCTTTCAGAAGCCTTTGATGAAAATAATTCAGCGTGGGCAACGGAATATCTGGAACTATCTTCGGTATTAACACCGGAGGAATATGCTTCGGCAAGAGAAAGCACGTTGACTGCGTTCTACACGCCGCCTGAAGTTATCACAGCCATTTATAAGGCAATGGAGCAGATGGGCTTTAAGGAAGGCAACTTGTTAGAGCCGTCCTGCGGTATCGGTAATTTCATCGGTATGCTGCCGGACACAATGCAGGACAGTAAGATTTACGGTGTGGAACTTGATACGATTTCCGCAGGGATTGCACAGCAGCTTTATCAGAAAACAACCATTGCGGCACAAGGGTTTGAAGAAACAAATCTGCCGGACAGCTTCTTTGATGGAGTGGTTGGTAATGTGCCTTTTGGAGATTTTAAGGTATCGGATAAAAGATACGACAAGCATAAGTTCCTGATACACGATTACTTTTTTGCGAAGTCCCTTGATAAGTTAAGACCCGGCGGTGTGATGGCTCTTGTAACGAGCAAAGGCACAATGGATAAGGAAACTTTAGCAGTACGAAAGTATATTGCACAGAGAGCAGAGCTTCTTGGAGCAATTCGATTGCCGAATAATACCTTTAAGGGTAATGCAGGAACGGAAGTCGTTTCGGATATTCTTATCCTACAAAAGCGTGACAGACTGATAGATATTGAGCCGGATTGGGTTCATCTTGATACCGATGAGAACGGAATTAAGATGAACTCTTATTTTGTGCAGCACCCCGAAATGATACTTGGAGAAATGAAAATGGTATCGGGGCGTTTCGGTATGGAAGCAACTTGTGTGCCGTATGAAAATGCAGACCTTGCAGCACAGCTTGATGAAGCAGTAGCAAACATTCACGGAGAAATCACGGAATATGAAACTGAGGAAGAACTGGAGGAGGAAGATAATTCTATTCCGGCAGACCCGACAGTGAGAAACTTTTCCTATACGTTGGTAGACGATAAAATCTACTATCGTGAAAATTCCCGTATGACTCCGGTGGAAATATCGGCAACCGCAGAGAACCGAATTAAGGGTATGATTGCTATTAGAAATTCCGTCAGAACGCTGATTGAATTGCAGACAGAAGATTACCCTGACAGCGAAATCAAAGCGGAGCAGGAGCGATTAAACAGACTTTATGATACCTTTTCAGGTAAGTACGGACTCATTAACAGCCGTGCAAATACTTCTGCTTTCTCGCAGGATAGTTCATTCTCTTTGCTTTCCGCATTGGAGATAATCGGAGAGGACGGAGAACTGGAGCGTAAGGCTGATATGTTTTCTAAGAGGACAATTAAGCCGCATACTCCGGTTACTTCTGTTGATACGGCAAGTGAAGCGTTGGCGGTATCTCTTGGAGAAAAAGCCACGATTGATATGGACTATATGATGGGGCTTTCCGGTAAATCGGAGAATGAAATCTTTGAGGACTTAAAGGGTGTTATCTTCTTAAATCCGCTTTATGAGTATGGAAATTCTTACGAACCGAAGTATCTGATGGCTGATGAATACCTTTCGGGTAATGTCAGGGAAAAGCTGAGGATTGCAAAGAACTCGGCAGAACTCTATCCGAAAGATTATAAGGTCAATGTAGAAGCACTTCAAAAGGTGCAGCCGAAAGACCTGACTGCAAGTGAAATTTCCGTGCGACTTGGTGCAACTTGGTTGCCACCGGACGATGTGCAGGAGTTTATCTTTCATTTGCTTGAAACACCACGCTATGCACAGTGGAACATCAAAGTTCACTTCTCTCCATTTACGAGTGAGTGGAATATTGAGGGCAAATCCTATGACAAAGGAAATGTAAGGGCATATAACACTTACGGAACTTCCCGCATCAATGCCTATAAGATTATTGAGGAAACGCTGAATTTAAAAGATGTGCGTATCTTTGATTATATCGAAGATGATGAGGGAAAGAAAAAGGCTGTCCTAAATAAAAAGGAAACAGCGATTGCTCAGTCGAAGCAGGAAATGATTAAGCAGGAATTTCAGGACTGGATATGGTCTGACCCTGAACGAAGGGAAAGGCTTTGCAAATCTTACAATGAGAAATTCAATAGCGTCAGACCTCGTGAGTATGATGGAAGTCATATCATCTTCAATGGTATGAATCCTGAAATTGAACTCAGGGAACATCAGAAAAATGCGGTTGCTCATATCCTTTACGGAGGAAATACACTTCTTGCACACGCAGTCGGAGCAGGAAAAACTTTTGAAATGGTAGCGGCAGCACAGGAGTCGAAAAGGCTTGGGCTTTGTAACAAGTCGCTGTTTGTTGTACCAAATCACTTGACCGAACAATGGGCGGCTGAGTATTTGCAGCTCTATCCGGCGGCGAATATCCTTGTCGCAACAAAGAAAGATTTTGAAACCAAGAACCGTAAAAAGTTCTGCGGAAGGATTGCAACTGGAGATTATGACGCAGTTATCATCGGACATTCACAGTTTGAAAAAATCCCGATGTCCATTGAAAGACAGAGGGCAATCTTAGAACAGCAGCTTGAGGAGATAACCGGAGGAATTGCGGAACTCAAGCGAAACCGAGGGGAAAACTTCTCCATAAAGCAGCTTGAAAAGTCAAAGAAATCTATCAGGCAGAAACTTGATAAACTCAATGACCAGACGAAAAAAGATGATGTTGTAACCTTTGAGGAACTTGGTGTAGACAGACTTTTTGTTGATGAAAGCCATTATTACAAGAACCTTTATCTTTATACAAAAATGCGTAATGTGGGCGGTATCGCACAGACGGAAGCACAGAAATCTTCCGACCTCTTTATGAAGTGTCGTTACCTTGACGAGATTACCGGAGGACGAGGAACCGTATTTGCAACGGGTACACCTATCTCAAACAGTATGGTGGAACTCTATACGATACAGCGATATTTGCAGTACAACACGCTTGTGAAAAATGGGTTGCAGCACTTTGATGCCTGGGCTTCCACTTTCGGAGAAACCATTACGGCAGTGGAACTTACACCGGAAGGAACAGGATACAGAGCAAAGACAAGGTTCGCAAAATTCTATAACTTGCCGGAACTAATGGCGATGTTCAAGGAGATTGCGGACATTAAAACAGCAGATATGTTGAACCTGCCAGTACCGGAAGCAAAGTACCATAACATTGCAGTAAAGCCATCGGAAATGCAGAAGGAGATGGTTGCTTCCCTTGCAGAGAGAGCCGAGCAGGTGCGTGGCGGCGGTGTGGATTCAAGCGTAGATAATATGCTGAAAATCACGAATGACGGAAGAAAACTGGCTCTTGACCAGCGTATGCTAAACGATATGCTGCCTGATTTTGAGGGCAGTAAAATCAATGCCTGCGTCGATAACATCTATCGGATATGGAAAGAAAATGCCGACAAGAAATCGGCACAGCTTGTGTTTTGTGACCTTTCCACGCCGAAGAATGACGGCACATTTTCCGTCTATAACGACATCAGAAAGAAGCTGATTGAGAGAGGTATTCCTGAAAGTGAAGTGAAGTTCATACACGAAGCCGATACGGATATGAAGAAAAAAGAACTGTTTCAAAAGACCCGCAAGGGAGAAGTCAGGGTGCTTCTTGGCTCTACTCAGAAGATGGGAGCAGGAACGAATGTGCAGGATAAACTTATCGCACTTCACGATGTGGATTGTCCGTGGCGACCTTCAGATTTGGAGCAGCGTTCCGGTAGAATTGTCCGTCAGGGCAATGAAAATCCGAAGGTAGATATTTACCGTTATGTAACAGAGCAGACCTTTGATGCATACCTCTATCAGCTTGTGGAAGGTAAGCAGAAGTTCGCAAGTCAGATTATGACGAGCAAATCTCCGGTCAGGTCGGCAGAGGATATTGATGAAACCGCACTGTCCTATGCGGAGATAAAAATGCTTGCAACAGGTAATCCATATATCAAAGAAAAAATGGACTTAGACATTCAAGTACAGAAGCTAAAGATGTTAAAATCCAATTTCTTATCAGAGAAATACGGACTGGAGGATAAGGTCATCAAGTTCTATCCACAACAGATTGCTTACTTGAAATCCCGTGTAGAGGGACTTACAAAAGATGTTGAAACAGCAAAATTACACCCGAAACCGATAGACGAGCAGCCGCTTGGAATGATGGTATCGGGTGTTTCTTATTCCGAAAAAGCCGAAGCAGGTCAGGCAATCATCAATGCCTGCAAGTCAATGAACAGTCCCAATGCGATACCACTTGGCGAGTACCGTGGCTTTCAAATGGAACTGTATTTTGATACGGTTCAGCGTAATTATGTTGTGAAATTAAAAGGCGAAACAAGCAGAGATGTACCGCTTGGCGATGATTCTCACGGTAATATCGTGAGAATAGATAACGGCATTGAACGCTTTGAAGAAGCACTTGCTGATACGAAAAACAGCCTTGAAAATACGGAAAAGCAGTTTGAAACAGCGAAGCAGGAAATCGAAAAGCCGTTTGCCAAAGAGGAAGAATTGAGGGCAAAAACTGCTCGACTTGATGAGCTGAATATCCTGCTCAATATGGATAAAAAGGAAAATGAGATTGTCGGCGGAGAGCCTGATGAGGGCGAAGCAGTCGGCGACAGAAAGGAGAAATCGTATGAGAGATAAACAGGAAGGCGGTGGTCGATATGCCATTTATCGCACCTGAGTTAATCATTCAGGCGAAGCAGATGGACTTATTAACCTACCTGAGAAATTATGAACCGTATGAGCTGGTTAAGTTTTCAGGTAACACCTATTGCACCAGAACCCACGATAGTTTGAAGATTTCAAACGGGAAATGGATATGGTGGTCGAGAGGTATCGGTGGCAGGAGTGCTTTGGATTATCTGATTAAGGTTAAAGGTTACAGCTTCCTTGAAGCGGTGGAAACCATTATCGGACACACAGCGATTCAGGCTCCGGTCTATGAAAAGCCACAGCCAAAAGAGGAAAATAAACCACTTCTTCTCCCTGAAAAATGTGCTTCCAACAGAGTGATTACAGAGTATCTTTTCGGGAGAGGAATAGATTTTGAAATCATCAATTACTGTATCTCTAATGACCTTATCTTTGAGAGCCTGCCGTATCACAATGTTGTGTTTGTAGGCTATGACGAGAAGAAAGAACCGAAATATGCAGCCTACCGTTCCACGAATAAGCGTAGGATTATGGGCGATTGCAGTGGCAGTAAAAAAGATTATTCTTTTCGGCTTGGTAAGGAAAACTTGGAGGAAGTACACCTCTTTGAGTGTGCCATAGACCTGTTATCCTATGCCACGCTTGCGAAGCTGAACGGGCAGGATTGGAAAGAAATGAGCTTTGTTTCGCTGTCCGGGGTGTATTCTCCGGCAAAGAAAATTGAGGACAGTAAAGTGCCGATTGCACTGGAAAAGTATCTTGGCAGTAACCCATCTGTCAGGAAAATCCGTATCCATTTTGACAATGATATAGCGGGCAGAAAGGCAGCACAGACCTTAAAAACTATTCTGCCGGATAAGTATGAAATCGTTGATGAGCCACCAAAAGCAGGTAAGGACTTCAACGATTTTCTTTGTATGCGGATGGGAATTTACAATAAAAAAATACACGAAAGGAATGAAGAACGATGAATGATTCTAAGATTAAAGTTCTCTTGGTAGAACCGGAAAAGTACCCGAAGGAAATTGTAATCGACGACAGTCTGGAAGCAATGCAGGAGGTTGTCGGCGGGGATATTGAGGAATATATGCCCTATGACGATGATGTTGCAATCATCTGTAATGAGGAAGGAAAGATGAGAGGACTTCCGCTTAACCGTGCAGTTTATGTGCAGGACAATGATAAGAAAGAGATGGTAGATATTATCTGCGGCAAGTTCTTTATCTGTTATGCACCGCCTGAGAGTGAGAGTTTTCAGAGCTTGCCGGACGATATGATGAAGAAGTATAAGGAACAGTTCAAGCATCCTGAACGCTTTTCTAAGGATGTGGGCGGCAATATCGTGGCTGAACCTTTTAAGCCGAAATCAAAGGATTATGAGAGATAGTAGACTGAGAACGGGGCAACCCGGAGGAGATGTTTATTCTTAGCGAGCAGACCATTTGGATAAACATAGTTTCCCAAACGGTAAAAGGCTCGTTAGGGGTTGCCCCTAATACCCCGTGAGAA
>OLPG01001470.1_pt1 | contig 19616 bp, 17 predicted proteins | sample 1672311 | NCBI WGS metagenome assembly OLPG01 (sample SAMEA3136670, study PRJEB25190) | human gut metagenome | biome: human gut; feature: human-associated habitat; material: faeces | place: Austria | collected 2013 | reverse complement strand
GCATCTCGTAAACGTATCGCCGTCTTGTGCGGTCTAGGCGATGGCGGAATGGAAATCGCCTTGGTTCGTTTGTTGCAAGATCTGGACTACAACCAGGTTTCCGTGACATTGTTGACGGCAGAACGCCAAGGACCCTTGCTGAACATGCTCCCGGATCAGGTTGCGGTCCGGCACTGCCATTTCACTTCCGCTTTCGCGTATGCCATCGGAGTCAATGACTTTTCTGACTGTGGCACGATTCGCCGCAGTCTCTACCGCCTCGGGCGCAAGCTCCTAACCATCGCCAGCAACGACAAACGCAATCTGGTGTACGACTACGCTTCTTCCCACATCGATGATTTGCCAACAGAGCATTTTGACGCGGTGCTCGATTTTCGAGGCTACGGATCGTTGACCACTACGCTCGGCGTGCAACTGGATGCGGACTTCCATGCGACGTGGATGCACGACGAACAGATGGAATGGCTGCCGTTGGCCATGCCATACCTGCATGGATACGACAAAGTCTTCTGCGTATCCGAATCGGTGAAACACAGATTCGTGGAGCAGGCTTCCGCGTACGCGGATAAGGCCGAGGTGCTGTACAACGTGCTGGATGCCGACGATATCAGGCGGAAGGCCTCGCAACCGGTGCCAGACGATTTCGCCGAACGTCCCAACAAATTGGTTACATTGGGAAGATTGCTTTCTCAGAAAGGCATTGACATCGCGGTAAAGGCGGCCGCTTTGCTACGCCAACGTGGACTGGACTTTACATGGCTGGTACTTGGCGAGGGCGACCAGCGGGCCGAACTGGAAACCATGATTCACGCGTACGGCCTCGAACACCATTTCATACTGAAAGGTCGCGTCGCAAACCCATACCCATATGTCGCCGCGACTGACATCTACGTGCAGCCGTCCAGATACGAGGGATACAGTCTGGCATTGCAGGAGGCAAGAATTCTGGCCAAACCAATCGTTGCCACCGACATACCCAGCTCGCGCGAACAAATTACCGATGGACACGATGGGATTCTGGTCCGCCCCGATGAAACCGCGTTGGCTGAAGGCATCATCAGACTATTGAACGACAAATCCTTGTGCGCCACCTTGAGCTCCAACCTCCAAGGCGGACGATTCGACTATGAGGATCAAGTTCGTCGGCTCTTCACACTCATCGACGATGCCAAGGGGAGTACAAGACCATGACGACGCAACCTATCCACATCCTCCAATGGGGCATGACCACAGGTTTGGGCGGCATCGAAACCTTCATCATGAACGTGTATCGGCACATGGATCGGACCAAAGTGCAATTCGATTTCCTGCAGGATTACCATGACGGGCCGTTGCATTTCGAAAACGAAATCCAATCCATGGGCGGCAACATATGCCGGGTCCTTGTGCCACAACGGGATTCACTGATCCGGTCACGCACATGTCTGCCGCGCTTCTTCCAACAGCATCCCGAAATCATGGGCGTCCACATGCACGCGAATTTCCCGTACGCGCTGCCATTGAAATATGCCCAGCGTGCGGGCATCGGACTACGCATCCTGCACTCCCATAACATCGAGGAGTACCAACACCACGAGAATCCGCTACGCGCATTGCTCTGGGACATGCGAGGCCAAGCCATCGCCAAAGACATCGACCGATACCCTACGCATTACTTCGCTTGCTCGGATCTGGCGGCGAATTTCATGTTCCCGAACAAGCCTTACACTTGGATCCGCAATGGTATCGACAGGGCGCAATTCGCATATAATGCAGCTGCACGGGAAAAAGCACGTCGCGAATTGAAGCTCAGCGACCACACCACAGTCATCGGATTCTGCGGTGGTTTTCGGCCACAGAAGAATCCTCTGTTCCTGCTGGACATGTTCGAACGCTACCATGCGATTCACCCAGACTCCGTACTGGTCATGGTCGGCGACGGTCCTCTACGTGACGAAATTGAATGTCGAATTGTCGAAAAGAACTTGGATGGATGCGTGCAGCTGCTTGGACAACGTTCCGATGTCGCGGAACTGTACCAGGCCATGGACGCCTTCGTACTTCCTTCGGTCGCCGAAGGACTGGGCATCGTATACATCGAAGCGCAATGCGCCGGACTGCCCTGCCTCGGTTCCGCTGACGTAGTTCCGGAGTCGGCCCGTGTATGCGACCTCATGCATTTCGAACGTCTGGGAAACGGACCGGACGCTTGGGCAACACGATTGGATGACATACTCAAACACGCGCCCGAACGAAGAAGCCGAAGCTCCGAAGTGAAAGTCGCGGGATACGAGATGTCCGACGTAGCCGCGCAACTGCAGGAATTCTATGTGAGGAACGCGAAAAGATCATGACAGACGAGACCAAACCGTCCTCATCGCCGCTTGTAAGCATCATCGTGCCGATACGGAACTCGAAACATTACCTCGATGATTGTGTGAACAGTCTGCGCTCGCAGACCTACCCGGACCTTGAGATCATACTGGTCGACGATGGGTCCACGGACGGGTCGGCGGAACTCTGCGACGCCATGGCACAAACCGATCAGCGGATTCGCGTGACTCATCAACCATGCAGAGGAGTGTCCGCGGCCCGTAATGCCGGATTGGATGCGGCTACGGGAGCATTCGTGACCTTCGTGGATAGTGATGACAGTTTGCGTCGTGAGGCAGTTGCCGAGGCTGTTCGATGTGCAATTACGCACTCGGCCGATATGGTGGTATTCGGATACGACGTCATCGAAGAACATGCCGACGGCAGCGTCACCGAGCAAGAAAGCAAAACCGTACGGCAACAGAATGTAATCGACACGCGGCGACGTCATGAGAAAACCGTGGCGAATCAGCTATGTGCACTCGACAACGATGAGCTGCTCTACCAATGTTGGGGGAAACTGTATCGTCGTTCAAGCATCGGGGATTTGCGATTTGCCGAGAATATTGCATTCGGCGAGGACATGCTGTTCGTTCTGGATCTGCTCACTCGTGGCATCCGTATGGCTTTTCTGCAACGGTGCCTGTACGTGTACCGGCAGCATATGGGCAGTTTGGTCCGGGGATTCCGATTCGGGAAAGCCCAGGAGCTGGAGTATGCCCATGGAAAGCATCTGGCGTTTTATCGAGATATGCTGATTAGTGAGACGAACAGATGCCACCTGTATTTGCGGTTGGCGAATGACGCGTTGTGGGCGATTCACGATGCCTGCAAAGCTGCGGGAACGGTCGATAAAACGGAATTGCTGCGTTTCGTACGGCATGTGGCATCATCGCCATATCGGAATGTGTATTTGCATGAGCTCAGGAATGCGGCCGTTAACAGGTCAACCAAAATCGCATTCGCTATAAACATGACATCGCTATGGAAATGGTATCTACAGTGAAGGAACTCACTATGGATTTAGTAAGCGTCATCATCCCCATATACGGGGTGGAACAGTATCTCGACCGATGCGTCCGTAGCGTGGTGAACCAGTCGTATGCTCACTTGGAGATTATTCTGGTAGATGACGGCAGCACAGACCGGTGCCCGGCAATGTGCGATGCTTGGGCCAATAAGGATTCGCGTATTCAGGTGATTCACAAGCCCAACGGCGGTCTCTCCTCTGCCCGTAATGCCGGATTGGATATGGCGACTGGCGAGTTCATCGCCTTCGTTGACAGCGACGATTACGTGGAACCGGATTACATCGCCACCATGATCGACGCCGCACAGAAGAATCATGCTGATCTCGTTATGTGCTCGGTATTCCATGAGGACGCTGACGGAAACGCCATCGAGCAGACCGCTCCCGTCCGTCGTAAGGAATACGCGCCGATAACGGACACGCTCAGGACATGTTCTGGCATAGATTGCATGAGGCAGCGTGGTGAGGAAAACGGTGTGGACAATGTGGTGGCGTGGAACAAACTGTATCGGTGCCAGCTGTGGAAAGACCTCCGATATCCAGTAGGGAAACTGCACGAGGATGAGTTCGTGACATATAGGATTTTCGGACGGACACGTACGGCAGTGCTGTTGCCGGAACGTCTGTACCACTACATCGAACGTACCGGCAGCATCATGCATACCAAGTATACCTTGCAATCCCTTGACATTATCGAAGCGTTGATTGGCAAAGTGCGTTTTCTGCTGGATGAGGGGGCCATGGATCTGTTCCCTGTGTTCTTCAGCCAGCTCAAGGATTCGATATACAAAGCAAGGCAGTTGGATTGGTCGGATGCCCAAGTGCATAAGAGGCTAAAGGAATTGTTCCGGATGTTCCGTACAATTCCATGGAGTAGCATACGGTACTTGCCTTTTAAAGATCAGGTCAATTATATGGGAACACGACTCTGCCCGTTTTTGTTCTGGGGACGCAAGACATACGGCGAGAAAGGTGCCGTGAAAGGGGATACGCAATGAAGACCTCACTGACCATTTAACATACGACTCCATATCACAACGAATAAGTATTCGTTTCCGCAGGCATTTGCCGCGTAGAAAGCTATTGAGCGAAGTCATCGACTCCTTTATGCCGCGTCAGCAGTACTTCTACGACGTGTGCAAGAAGATGTCCGGTCTGGAGAACATCGCTAAGAATCTGAAACGAATTGTGAAAGAGATATATTGACGGCAACGTGTAATCAAGAGATGTAACGCATTGCTGAATATTGGCAAATAATCAATAAGCAATAGGTGGAATTGTGGGAGATAAAAAACAACTGCTCGTAAATATGATTGCGAGCTTGGTGAATTTTGTGGTTTCCATCGGCATCGGTTTATTTCTTACCCCGTATGTCGTGCATAATATCGGTGCAGAGGCATATGGATTTGTCGGATTGGCCAGCACGTTTGTGGGTTATGCGCAGCTGTTCACTGTTGCACTTACCTCAGTGGCAGGACGTTTTATTACGGTTGCATATCATGAGGGGAACGAACTTAAAGCGAACCGATATTATTCGTCCACTCTTGCGGCCAATGCTGTTATGGTATTTGCACTTACGATAATTGCAATTCCAGTAATCCTGTTTCTCGACAAATTGGTAAATATCTCTCCCCACCTTGTTGGTGACGTGAAGATGCTGTTCACTTTTATATTTTTGCAGTTTGTCATCACAACAATATCCACAGTATATTCTGTAGCTACATTCGTAAAAAACAAACTTTATCTGAGCAGCATCGCTAACCTGGTTTTTTCTTTTGTGCGTGTAGCAGTCATGGTTGTGCTTTTTGGCATGTTGCCTCCGAAAGTCTGCTATGTAGGTCTGGCCGTATGCTTGGCGTCTGCGGTATTGACAATAATGAATCGATTCTATACGCGTGTATTGCTTCCTGATATATCGTTTCGTTGGAATTTAGTATCGTGGGCAAGTGTCCGCGAGATGCTTGAGGCTGGAATCTGGAATGTCGTTACTAAGTTACAGCAGATTATGATGTTCGGCCTGCAATTATTGGTGGCAAATCTTATGGTTAGTCCATATCTTATGGGCATGTTATCTGTCGCGCAGACTGTCCCGAATCAGATTAGCAGTCTGACGATTACTGTGGCAAGCCTGTTCTATCCTGAACAGACAAAATATTATGCGCAGGGCAAGCGTGATGAATTAGTTGATGATATTAAGTCCGGTATGAAAGTATCTGGCTTCTTCACCAATATCGTTTTTGTGGTACTTCTGGTTGTGGGTTATGATTTCATGCGTCTATGGCAACATGGTCAAGATACAACTCTATTGTACGAGCTGCTCACATTGACAATGTTAGGATTGCTGGCTTCTGGAGTTGCTGTGACATTGCAAAATCTACCGCTGATTGTTAACCGTTTGAAGAAATATTCTATTGGATGGCTTGTTTACAGCGCGATATCCATGGTCGTGCTGATTACCTCTATCGAGATTTTGCCGAAATGGGGTGTGTTCCTCGTGGCTGCAATTCCACCTCTATTCGAATTCTTTGCTAATGTGACATTTGTGCCTGTATATGCGGCTAGATGTTTGCATGTCAGGAAGTTCGAATTCTATCCGATTTATATACGGTATTTCGCTTCTACTGCAGTGGCGGCTGTGGCTTGCTGGGGAATTAGGAGCATATTTGGCCTTATCGCTGATAATTGGATTTCATTGATTCTGACGTGCTGCCTATATGCTTTAGTTACGCTGTGTGTAGATATGTGCCTGCTGCTGGGGCAGAAGGAGCGTTCTCTATTGTCTGATATGGTGAAGAGGAAACTTCATATTGCTTAGCGGAAAGTAATTAATGGCGATTCTCTCGACAGTGTGAGAGGGTGCGAACGGCCAAATTTGGAAAGCTAATCGTGATGACTGGCCGGCAAAGCCCATATCCCTTTCTAAGGTAATTAGAGATGCTAAGGTAATTAGAGATGTAGAGGGAACAAACAGGTGGAAACATGAGCGAACAGTCGTTGATCAGCGTTATTGTGCCCGTATATAACGTGGAGCGGTCACTGGATCGTTGCGTACGCAGCATAACGGAACAAACCTACCGGCATCTTGAGATAATTCTGGTCGATGACGGTTCCCCAGATGAGTGCCCGCGAATGTGCGATGAATGGGCTGGACAGGATGATCGTATTCGGGTGGTTCACAAGCCCAATGGTGGCTTGTCCGATGCTAGGAATGCTGGTTTGAATGTCATGCATGGCGATTTCGTTGCGTTCGTAGATAGTGACGATTATGTGGAGCCGGATTATGTGGATAGTCTGTATGTCGGCATCGCTGATGCCGACATGTCTGTGTGCTCCATCATCTGCGAGGACTCCGCTGGAAAGTTGCGGAAGGGAAGTGAACCGATTACGGAGAAGCGGTCCGCTGTATCTTCTGGGGAATATTTGCGCCATGCCTTATTGGATTGGCGGCTGGTAGTCGCTTGTAACAAGCTGTATGCGGCTTCGATTTGGAATCAGCTGCGTTTCCCGGTCGGGCGCGTCCATGAAGACGAGTATGTGCTGCACCAAGTGGTGGGCCGATGTAAGAACATCAATGTATTGCCGGACGGGCTCTACCACTATGTTTCTACGGATAACAGCATCACGCATAGCGGTTTTAGTATCAGGAACCTTGACCGCTTGGAGGCCTTGGTGCAGCGGCTGGAGCACTGCGTGGGCAAAAACTATCGGCAATGCGCGGCTTTGACCTTTGACAAGTTCATCGAGGATCTTGATTTCGCATCCGGGCTGGACTGGTCAGATCGGGCGATTCATGCCAGGCTTGGTGAGATTTTCGCGCAGTTAAGACATGTGCCGCTCTCCGCCGGGTCATTCTTATCCACTAAGCGGTGTGTGCAGTTTCTCGGTCTATGGTTTGTCCCATTCCTTACGGAATGGGTGTTGAGGAAGGCCAAGCATCTGTGAGCGAAGGCTTCTTGAATCTCCCTTTGAGGCAGGAAGCTCATAAAATTGCCGTTTGAACAGTATCTGGGAAGGTGGATTTAGATTGCCGATTCGAAAGATGCGGCTGAACTATTAAGGAGTCCTGAAAACGTATCTCGGCATGGAAATTATCTGGTAGTGCCCGAAAAGTTGCGCACTACCATCAGTAATGAAAGTAGTATTTAGAACATAAGACAGTGTCGTACGCACTGCTGAGTGTCGTTCCGTCGAGGTGCTGATGCTGAGACGCTATTTAAACTTCTGCGTGGAATACAGGTTGTTGCATTTATCGGTAATTCCTTGAATGTTTCATCAGATATACAGTTAACAGTATGAATGCTTTGAGTCCTGCCAGCATTTCTCTAAAACGCTTGGCTCCCAAGTGCGCCCATGGCAGGTGTGGTAGGTGCCGTGCCATTAGTTTTTGCAGTGTATGGCATAGAAGCTTTTTCTCACGGCCGTCAGGCAGCTGCTTGATGCAGAAGTACACTACGACCAGCTCATGCATGATATGGTAAGAGGCCTGCTTGCGGAAATTAGGGAAAAACGACGAAAAATATTCATATTCTTTTTCTCCGGACTCCATCCATGAATTGAGATTCACTGAAGGACTAGAAGCGGAATGGGAAGTTGAATCAGCGTGTTCTCGATACTGATAGCCGTTATCGCTATATACCACTATTCTCGATGCTCGAGTGCATAATTTCCCCATCATTAATGCGTCGGCGCGTACTCTGAATGATTCGAACTGCAAACCGTCATATAGGGATTTGTCGACTAGCGAAGACCACATATAAGAAGGGATTTCGTTATAGAGCCATGCGCGGATAATGTCATGTTGACCAGAATAGACATATTCCCCATCTTGTTTGATGGATTGTTTACTACGCGGATTGGCTATTGCGATAGAAGCGGCATGATTTTTTTTCGTATTATACAAATGCTCAATATATGAAGTTTCTATCGTATCGTCACTGTCTACCCAAGCAATAAGTCCGCTATGAGCGTGTGAAATCCCGGTATTACGTGCGGCTGCTTCACCGGAATTCGACTGATGTATGACGGAGATTCGATTATCTTTAGCCGACCATTGGTCGCAGACTTTTTCGCTTCCGTCCGTTGATCCATCATCAACGAGAATGATTTCTAATTCGCGATATGTTTGGCTGACAATGCTGTTTAGGCATTCGTCAAGATACTGTATGGCGTTATACACAGGGATGATTACTGCAATATCAGGATGAAAAGTAGGGGGCATGGCTCGCTATTTCCTTTGAAAGATTTAATGCAATTGCTTATAGATATAGTACGCTCCTGCCTCGTCGGTAAAAGGGTGGGCAAGCCGGTACTTCGTTTTCAACGTGTCGACGATTACCATCGTCAAATCGCCGTACTATTATGCCGCAAGCATCTTGGTGCGAGGCTGCCGCTGAGGCGTTTGCCGACGAACTGCTAGAATTGCAGGACCAATATGGGCGTTGCACTTCTAAATAGACACCGGGGTTCTACGAGAGTTGGTCGGTCTGGGGTGGCTCGCACAATAGGCTGTCGCCATATATGCGCGACGGCGGCCTTGCTGACATTGCTGTATGGCGCTCCTGCGATGAGGTGCGCATGGCAGACGATGCTCGGCATAATTACGTATTGCATGGTATGGCTGTTTGCCGGCATCACGCTTCACGAAGAGACCGTAAGCTGGACGGTCGGCATGCTGCGGAACCTTCTAGCGAAGAGATGGTCGATTCGGAAATTTCTGTAACCCGTGCAAAATCCGTTCAGCCCAGATAGCTTTCCTGCACGCTGTCAAGCATGCGTTGCGATGTGAACTTATCGAGATACGTGCTGCGAATGATGTCGTAGGAGAATTTTCCATCGTGGGAACGCTCGGAAATAACACGCTTCACTTGCCGAACGCCGTCTTCCACGTCGCCGACGTTGAAAAGATAACCGTTCACGCCAGGCCGCACCACCTCGTTGCTACCGGTCACATTCGTAGCCACAATGGGCACGCCGGCACGCAATGCCTCGACTAGCGAATACGGCAGACCCTCGTATAACGAGGTCAGCAGATACACGTCGAACGCAGTGACGATACGTTCCGCATCATCACGGTAACCCAGCAGATGCACGTTGCTGCCGAGACCATGATCCGCGACAAAGCGCGACACATCATCTTGCAGGTTGCCATCTCCCACGCAGACGAAATGCGCGAGGGGATTATGCTCGACCACTGTTTTGGCAATCCGGACGAACGTCATCGGATCTTTCTGCTTGGCAAGGCGCACGGTGGAACCGATGACAACGGCCCCATGCGGCAGATCGGACAAGCCCAGCATTTCCAAGGCCTCGTCGCGTGAAGGCAACGTGATGTCGGGAATGCCGTTATACACGACCTTGAACTTATCGGGCTTGTCAATCCGATTTTGCAAAGCGATGTCGCGCTCGCCCTTCGACACGTTGAACGTGCATGTAGTCAGAAAATGGCTGCACATACGTTCGAGAAAAGCGAAGAAGCGCTTCTTTGACTCGGAGAACTCCCATGCTTGGAATGCGTACGCATGGGGTGTATAAAACACCTTTGGCACATGTCTTCCAAAGGCCGCCGAACGTCCGATGATGCCGGCTTTCGAACTGTGGCAGTGGAGAATGTCGGGTTTGATTTTCTTGATGAGCCCACGTATGCGCAGCCAGGCTTTGACATCATTGCTCATGGAGAGATCTCGGACCAGTTCGGGAACGGGAATGAGCGTCGCGTGCTGGTCCATTTCGGGGATTGCGTTGCGATAGTAGTCATCCATTCGGCTGGTTCCGTAGGCGACGGTCACATCGAATTTGCTGTGGTCGATGCCGTTGACAATATCCACGACGTTACGTCCGCAGCCGCCCATGGCTTCTTGGACGATAAGCAGCCGTTTCCTCTCCTCCATGGCCGTGCTCCCACCCCCCTATTATTTCAGGCATTTTGATGCGTGAACGTGGTTGACACTTGCTGTCCGGTATCATACCCTCCCCTATGTATGTTTTTTGGATTGGAGGGATTCCCTCTTTATGACTTGCCATTCGTATAGGATGAGGGAGCACGGATGGAAATAGAACGAAGGGAATACTGGGAACATGGCGGAAAACGAGTTCAGGGAATGGCCGGAAGTGCGTACCCCGAATGGGACTCATGGTGCTAGTGGCTCAAGAACCTACGATTTCCCTCTGACCGATGAAGACAGACTTGCTGGGGAGGGAGTTTCCAGAGGTCTTTCGATTGGCAGCATCGAGGGGACTGTGGAGGAAGCGGCGCAGCGAGGATTCGTATATCGTCACCGTCGTGAGCTGGTGGGGATTGTTGCGGTTGTTGCGGTTGTTGCGGTTGTTACGAGTGTAGCTTGGGGATTCCGCCAGCACGTCGACAGTCAAGAGGTGCTGAGTTCCTGTCAGCAATCCGTGAGCATCTATCAGGCCAATACGGAACGCTTGAAGAAAACCGTCGATGGTGCTGCTGATGATCTGCAGATTGCGGAGAGCCAGGTGCAGGATCCGAAAACTGTGACGGCACTGCATGCTGCAGTGGATGCGGGCAACGACAAGACGAAAATCGATGCAAGCTGCGATGCGTCGGCTTCGGTCGAGGACAACCAGTCCAGTGATGAGAAGATTACCGAGGCCACTCGTCGATTGGGAGACAAGGTCGAAGCGATTCTCAGTGCCAAGGCCGCGGTGGAACGTTCCAAGAATGCTCGTGACGTTTCCGTGGCCAAGGCTGATCTGGTCAACAAAGTCAATGAGGGCCAAAGCGTGCTTGGCACGGTGAAGTCCAATGATTTGAATGCCAGGCAGAATCTATCCGCTGCATTGAACGATTCACAGCAGATGGCTATTATGTCCTCTTCCGCCGATCCGAACGAATACCTTAAGCAAACCAGTAAATTGCAGAACGCCATCGACAAGCTCAACGCGACGGCAATCGCTCAATAATACAAGAGGAATAACGAGGGGGAAGCATGGCCAACCATGCGGATAATGCTCAGGTGAAGAGCCAAGCAAAGGGGAGTACGGGGAAGAAGGTCGCCATTGCGGTGGTGGCCATTCTTGGTGTCATCGTCGTTTATTGCGCGTTGTTGGTTGGGCGCGTGCTGCAAGCGAAGAAACACCTCACCCAAGCGGTGTCCATCGTCCAATCGGCCAATATCGGTTCCGATATGACTTCCGACTTGTCCGCTTTGACGGGCAAAACAGCGCAGCTCCAGCAGGAAACCAAGGCTGCTCGATCACAGACTGATGGCATTGTGTGGCGGATTGGTACGGTGATTCCCTATTTCGGAGATGACTTGTCAGCCGCGCGCACGGCCGTGACGGCTTTGGACACCGTTTCCAATGACGTGATTCCTGCAGTATCCGATTCGCTGACCAACCTGCAGAAAAACAGCGCCGCGGGCAATACACTGGATATCAAGTCGTTGTCATCGGCTGCGAATGCGATCGTGAAGGCGAACGCGGCAGTGCAGACGCAGTCCAAAGCCTTGGAGAACGCGCCTACGCCGCATATTGGCAAAGTTCGTGACGCTTTGTCAACAGGCAAAACTTTGTTCGCCAAACTGGCCGATCAGAGCGACCAAATCAGCAAGGTCGTATCCATGTTCTCCCAACTGACGAACGGAGGGGAAGGAAAGTACCTGATTCTGGTACAGAGCAACGCTGAGGCGCAAGCCGCCGGTGGTGTTCCCGGCTCCGTCGGATCGTTGGAAGTCAAGGACGGCAAGAGCGGATGGAACGGCGAACTGTCCGATGATCCCAAGCAGCCGGAAACCGGATTGTTCGTCAACGAAATGGGCTGGTCGAAGATGGATTGGTACGCCAAACGCAATGCCGTGGTGACCAAGACGAAGTGTATTTAGTCAAGTTGGCGTTTCGTGATTAGTCACGAAAAATTTTCGGTTTTAGTCAAGGAGCGCTCCGGCCTGTTCCTTTGTTTTCTCTTTGGATCCGGACGCCAGCTCCGTGGGCGTCCTGCCGAACATGAGCGCCTCGCTGACGCGGCGGCTCTGCCCGGTGAACTCGAGCAGACGTCCGTGGTGCATGATCCTGTCGATGATCGCGGCCGCGAGTTTGTCGTCCGCGAATATCGTGCCCCATTTGCCGGACTCGATGTTCGTGGTGAACACGATGCTCCGCCTCTCGTAGCTGCCCGCGATTATCTGGTAGAGCAGGCGGGCCCCGTCGATGTCGAACGGCACGTAGCCGAACTCGTCCAGAATGATCAGGTCGGCCCTGCCGACGTCCCTGAGCATCGCGTCGAGGTTCCCGTCGCGTTTGGCCTTGCCGAGCTGTAGCACGAGCTCCGCGGTCTGGTGGAACCGCACGTTCAGGCCCCGTTCCACGGCCCTCATGCCCAGCCCAATCGCGAGGATCGTGACGCCTGCCTTGTCTGCCCCGCCGGTCGATTCGAGGACCGTGAGCATCGCCTCGACCGCGTTGGCCCAGCCGGATTCCCGATCCACGCGTTTGAGGGTCTGCAACGCCCCGCGCCGCGCCGTCTCGTCCTGCAGGTCGAGCCATTCGCGCAACGGGTCGGGCAGCATCTGCCGTACGAGGCTGTTGCGCCACGCGTTCGGCCTGTTGCAGAGCATCGCCAGCTGCATGGACGGATCCTCGCTGCTGGTGCTGGCCTGGCCGTAAGCCCTCGGATGCGCGGCCAGGCGGGTCCCCTCAACGTCGAGTATCTCTATCTCGAGGGCACGCAGGCCGACGAGCACGTCACAGCGCGCGTGGGACGTGTCCGTGGAATAGCGGTGCCTGCCGTCGAGCGTGACCACGCCGTACTTGTCGGTCCTCATGCGCCTCCACGCGACCGCGTCGAAGCGCTTGGCGGGCAGGGACAGCAGTGCGCCGCGGTCCTCCGCGAACAGGCAGACCTCCTCCTCGTCCTTGGCGTGGTGGGGTTTCCTGCCGAGTTCCAGGCATCTGCCCGGGAGCCTGGAGTTGAAGTTCTCCAGGTTCCACACGTTCGGCTTGGGAACGAAGAGCTTGCGGCGGATCATGCCGACCTTCGCCTCGACCGCGCCCTTCTCGTGTCCGGCGTACGGGGAGCACAGGGAGCAGTCGAATCCGTAGTGCGCCTGGAACGCCTGGAACAGGCGGGTCCAGCGGATCCCGCCGCTGGACCTGCGTCCCACGCCCGCGGCGTTGTCGAACACGATGCGTTCGGGCATGCCCCCGAGCCATTCGAACAGGTCCAGCAGCGCCTGGCACGTGCACTCCGCGTTCTCGCCGGGCATGAGCTGCGCCAGGCCGATGTTCGAGTACGGGAAGTCCAGCACGAAATGGCGCATGCGCTGGACCGCGCCCCTGTAAATCACGTCAACCTCGCCGAAATCGGCCTGGGCCTCGCCCGGATGCCATACCAGATCCATGAACGCGTCGCGGGGCTCCACGGCGGATTCGCGTCTGAGCCTGGCCACGGCCCTGGTCACGGTCGACAGCGACACCTCGACGCCGTGCTCGTCGCGCAGACGCTCCCATATCCGGGTAGCGGTGTGCCGCTGCTTGCGCCAGTTGCCGCGGTCCCCCGCGAGCCACTGCTCGATCAGGGGCAGGTACGGGTCGATCACCGACCCGCGTCGTTTCCTTACGGGTGGTTTCTCGGACAGGTCATCCATCCGAAGATACTTTCGCACCGTGGGCTCGCTCACGTGCTGCTTGCGCGCTATCGACGCTATGGATTCGCCGTTCCTTCTCATACGGCGGATAGACTGTATCTGGGGCATGCTGATCATTTGCCTTTCCGGCCCTTTCTGTTGGAGATATGAAGCACCATCCAGTTAAGGCCTGCGGGTGGTCGGCATGCTCTTTGCCTAAACCCGAAAAAATTTCGTGACTAAATCGTTAATTCCTTATTGAACACAAACAGCCTCTCGTTTCAGTTCCTCGGGCACGGGCCCGTGCCTCAGCTTGCGCCGGCCGGGCGCGAGCTCGTCGATCCACGCCATGAGCAGCTCCTTGCTTTTCGGATATCCCAGCATCCGCATGGTACGGCCGGGCCGCCTGCCGTATTCGAGGTAGTGGTCCACCGCGGCCTGTTTCTGCTCGTCGCTGTAGCGCCTGTAGCGTTCCCCGCGCCTGGAGGGGACGCCGGTGCGTTCCTCCTCGAGCCGGTCCGCGTACCACGACAGCAACGCGCCCTTGCTGGGATAGCCGAGTTCGTGTATCACGTCCGCGGCGCTGTGCTCGTATTTGATGTACAGGTCCACGGCCCTGTCGCGCTGCTCCTTGCTGTACTTCGCCATAAGGGGGTTCTCCTCCCGGTCGGGAAGTCCAAAAAACGTCACCACCTCGGTCATAATTGTCTGCTGATTCCATCTCGGGAAACAATCAAGCGAACAGAAGCTCTTGATGCGCTTTTAAAAGCGTTCCTGTCTGATGATGAAGAGCTTGCAAAGACGCTAAAATTGGCTGATGCAGACCCTTTGATTCATGATTTTGCCTGCGTTTTGATTGCTCATATCAATCTAGTCCAGAGCACTGGTATGCGTACTGGTGTCGCTAAACAGATTGAGATTTTTGTCAAGCGTATGCAACGCCATTGTGATTGGTATCACAATCAGGAGAGCGTCCATGACCACCTTACACAGCAATTCGATGCTATTGAGTTGTTGCTGACAAGAGCCGTCGAGTTTAATCGGATGCGTGATGAAGAGACTCTTTCAGAATGTCAAAGAATTCTTGCTCAGACAGCCATACAGGCGACCGGTGCTTCGTGGCCCAAGACTGGCTAGCAAAAAACGCGAGAAGTCACCAATCCTTCAAATAATCGGTGATTGCTTTGTCAGGTCTGAGGCAGTTCAATAGATTCCTAGCATCGGGACTGTGGGAGATGAATGAATCAGCTGGATCTGGGGAATCAGGCGGCATACCCGCGTCGTCGGTAGTTTCCCCGACTGGAATAGCGCCTTGATGTTCGTCTGCTAGTGCATCCGATACGCCGTCGCGAGGGAATGGTCAACCCGTTGCTACCTGGACATGTCCCGGTTTGATGACAAACTTAAGGGGGTTAGCTGATTATTACACCATAAACTGTCATGATTCAAAGTGCACAATTTATCAGACACTACCGATTGGGAAGACGAATGGGAGAAGAAGTTTATCATATTTCCCTGCGTACATCGCAAATGATTAATGTCGTTAGGCTGATCATGATTATCGGGGTGATATATGTACATACTATACCGGTTCTAGATACAATCGACTCTCCAATAATCACTGCTTTTGCATCTCTTATGCGAGGTCCTATCGGAACTTCTGGCATAGCTTTATTTTTCTTTTTGTCGTCAATATTGACATATAAAAAAGAGTTTGCATTTAAAAGCAATTTCCGAAAGAAGTGCTCATCGTTACTTCTTCCTTATGTGGCTTTTATATCATTTTGGATATTAGTTGTATTCGTGATGCAACTTTACGATCCGCTTCTTGCGCTCTTCCATTTCGATAGTCAGGTTGTTCTCTGGGGTAAACCCGTTATTCAGTGGTCGCTTTTAGATTGGTTCGACGCATATACTGGTTTTGTCCATGGAGCCCCTTTTGTTTATCCATTCTGGTTTATTCGTGATTTATTTCTAGTTAATATTTTCGCTAGTTTAATAAAAAAAGCAGTAGATTCCAACCCCTATATTTCCGGGATTGTTCTACTAGCTATGTCAATAGCATTAATGCAAATCGGTGCTTATGGATTAACTCTATTCAGTTTTACTCTCGGGTATTACGTTGTTAAATTTGACATTTCATTGGAGAAAGTCGACAATATAAATATTGGTCTAATTCTTGTGGGTTATATTGCAATTATCTCATGTTTCTCCATTCTATTTAAATGTATATACTACGTATTAGTTTTTCCGCTAGTCATTGTGGCAAATATATTATATTTACGAATAGGATATTATCTTATCGATAAAAAGCATGATAAATATTTGTTAAAAATTGCTCCTTGGTCTTTTGGAATATTTTGTTTCCACGAATACTTTTTGCGATTCTTTAGAAAAATAGCTTCTTTGATTATTCCTCAAATTCCAGTCCTTGTTATAATTGAATATTGCATACTGCCAATAGTTCTTTGTTTGTTCTGTTTGCTTATTTGCAAAATATTAAATTCGCTTCCTTTTAGCCCGTTAAAATTGCTGCTTGGGGGAAGAGGCAGCAAATCTTCAAAAAGGTGAATAAATGAGAGTTGTTAAATCTATTATCGTTGCGATTACTGTATTTGTTCTCTCTCTGTTGCCCACGGCAGCATATGCTGAAACAGGAGAAGCCGATAAAATCGATTTGTTCTTGGGCGATTCCACTACTTCTGCCATCGGCGTGTCCGATACCCAGCGTTGGAGCAAATTATTTTCAGAGAAAGACAATGCGCAAGAAGTTAATTATGCAGTTGGAGGTTCCGGTTGGGGGGACACGGAATGGGTGCATGATGGTAGAACATATGCTGATCAATATGAAAAAGCTCGTAATGAGTTAGGGGATAACGCACAATACGTTCATAGAGTGTTTGTTGTTGGTTTCGTCAACGATATTGAAAGCGGAACCTCTGTGCAAGATATCAAGACTAGGATGAAAGATTTGCTTACAAAAATACATGCAGATCTTCCTGAGGCGCAGCTCATCTATATACCAGAGATCGCCGCACCATCTCCTAAGAATCTGAGTCTTCTTCCTGCAATGCTTCCAGTTTCAAAAGAACTGATTAACACAGCTCAAAGCATCAATGGTGTATATGTGGCTGATGACTGTATTGATTGGTTGAAAGACTCGAGTGACACGTGGCAAAGTGATCAAACTCATCCTAATGCAAAAGGGCATGAAATCGTTGCACAAAAAGTCGAATCTCTTGTAGCACAAATTGATTCAGGTAAGAAGCAAGCAGGGAAGACGGCTAATACTGAAAATGCTACTGTTAGTGTTTCCAAGAATATTTTTCTAAATTATAAACAGATTGCACTTATTCTATTCATCGTTATAGCTCTTATAGCGATTGCAGTTGTGCTAATTATATCTCGTAAACAGAAATCGAAGCACGCAAAGCGGTGATATTTTCTTAGAGATACAGATGCAGCCATTCCCTGACTTTGTCTGTATTGTACCATGAGTGTATCCAACCGAGTGATTGTTTGGATAAGGGGCTGCGGACGTTTTCTTGGAGACTGAGCGAAAGGATTTTCGTATGTTCAGTCCCGAAGAACGGGAGCGCGCGGTGGAGCTGTACTTCACCACGCCGATGACCACGGCCCAGGTGGTGAGGCATCTGGGATACCCGACCAGGCAGTGCTTGGAACGCTGGCTGGCAAAGGATCCCCGGTATGCTGGCCATATGGCCAAACCCATCATCCCACTGGAGGCAAGGACCAAGGCGATCGAACTGGTGCTGGGCGGCATGCGCGGAAGCAGGCCGCCCGACAGCTCGGCGTGAGCATCGGAGCGGTCCACAACTGGGTCAAGGCGTACCGCGAGGGCGGCATGGCCGCGCTGCGACCCAAGAACAGGAACGCCAGCCAGGCCAACAAGCCAGCGCCGCGGCGAAGCCGGAACGCCGGAGCCGTCTGCGATGACGCGGAGGCGTTGCGTCGCAGGGTCGAGGAGTTGGAGCTGGAGAACGCGTCGACGCGGGAGGTGGTGGAGGTCATAAAAAAAGACCCAGGCGCCGATCTGCGGTGCCTGTCGAACAGGGAGAAGACGCTGCTGATCGACCATCTGAGACCGGCGTATTCGCTCAGCTCGATGACATGCTTGCTCGGCATCGCGCCGAGCAGGATAACGCCCGAATTCTTGCGCACTTTCGGATTCCGGCCCTGACGTAAGAGGGCATGGCCCGCGTCCTGTGTACGATTTTCATTCGCCAAAACAAAAAACCGCGATTGGAAGCCAGGAGACGGAACCAAGACCCTCGAACATCATGCAGATCGACCAGAACCTGCCTGGGACCAGGCTCGACCGGCTGATCACCGAGAAGATGACGCAGATCCTCAACGCGATGCTCGACGCCGAGGCCGACGAGATCACCGGGGCCGCCAGATACGAGCGCAGCGTGGGACGGAAGGCGTACAGGGCCGGCCACTACGAACGCAAGCTCACCGCCAAGGCCGGCAGGCTCGAGCTGAAGGTGCCGAAACTCAAGGGCGCCCTGTTCGAGTCCGCGGTGATCGAACGCTACCGGCGGCGCGAGCAGAGCGTCGAGGAATCCCTGATCGACATGTACCTGGCGGGCGTGAGCACCAGCCAGGTCGACGACATCAGCCAATTGCTGTGGGGAGACCGCATGCCCTCGCAGACATTGAGCGACAAGCTCAAAAGGATCTACGGGGAGATCGACCAGTGGCGCACGAGGCCGTTGGAATCCGAATACCCGTACGTGTTCGTGGACGGCGTGGATTGGCAACAGCGTGTTGGACGGTTTCTTAGAGGACGAGTCCCTGTTCGGTGAGTTCCTTCGGACTCCGGTATTCGAGGGTGGAGTGGAGTCTTTGGTTGTTGAACCACCACACATAGTCGTTGAGGTCGGAGCGTAGTTGTTCCAAGCTGGTGTAGCGGTTCCGGTATATGAGCTCCTTCTTCAGGAGCCTGTTGGTGGATTCGACCACGGCGTTGTCGTACGGGTTGCCCTTCCTTGACAGCGATCTTCTGATGTCGAACACGTCGAGCAGCTTGTCGATTTTCGCGTTGTCGAACTCGCTGCCCCCGGTCCGTGTGGAACACCTCCACCTCGGTCAGGGGGAAGTCGAGCGTGGCGAACGCGGCCATGACCAGGTCGGCGGTGCGGCTCGTGTCGGCGCTGTGGCCGGCGATGCTCCTGTTCGCCAGGTCGATGAGCAGGCACACGTACGCCCACTTGCCGCCGACGCGCACGTACGTCAGGTCACTGGCCAGGTGGGTGCGCGGCTCGTAGCCGTCGAACTCGCGGTCGAGGATGTTCGCGAGCCTGGCCTCGTTAACCCGCGTCTTGTGTGGTTTGAACGTTCTGCGCGCGTACGCGCTCGTCATGCCCCGCCGTTTCATGATGTTGACGATGCGCCTTCTGGAGGCGGTGACGCCCCTCCGCTCCAGCGCGGCCTTGATCTTCCTGGCGCCGTAACGCTCATGGCTGTCGCGCCGGACCGCGTGCACGTCGCCGGCGATCGGGTCCACCCGCCCTGCTTCGGGATGTTCGATCATCCAGTAGTAGGTGGAGCGGGGAACGCCCAGTATTCTGCACTGCGCCGATATCGGATAACGGGAGGCGTTGGCCCGTATCACTGCTACTTTC
>OLPG01001464.1_pt1 | contig 19684 bp, 13 predicted proteins | sample 1672311 | NCBI WGS metagenome assembly OLPG01 (sample SAMEA3136670, study PRJEB25190) | human gut metagenome | biome: human gut; feature: human-associated habitat; material: faeces | place: Austria | collected 2013 | reverse complement strand
CACGTTTCTTCCATCTATGGTTAAACGCATCTGTTATTACCTCCATATATAAACTTGAACATTTTCCGTATTATTTGTCGATGGCATCCTGAAGCTTACCGCATCCGAACACATCACATCTCAAGCATCTGCCGGACTCCTGCATCGCCTCTTCGTGCGTCATCGGGCATTCTACATGCTCAAAATCGTGTTTTCTCTCATAAGCCGGGCGCTCGCCAATGTTGACACGGCCGGTAGGAACACGGTTGTTTTCTCTTGCTTCCGGTGCTTCCACACCACAGTTTAACGTATGGTGGTAACCAAGATATTCATCGATATTGTGTGCTGCTACTTTTCCGGCTGCGATCGCTTTGATTGCAGTTGCCGGTCCGGTCGCGCAGTCACCGCCGACAAATACCCCCGGCATACCCTCTACCGCAGTATCAAGTCCTGCCTGGAATACATGCCATTCTGCCGGCATACCAAACGCTTCGAACGGTTCACTGATAATATCCTGTCCAACGGCGATCAGTACGACATCACACGGAACACGCAGTGGTTCTTTGGATGCGGAATCGACCGGTGACGGTCTTCCTCCGCGGTATGCACCGATCATCTGCGGCTGTACCCAGAGTGCACAGCAGTCGCCGTTTTCGTCCTTCTCAATGCTCTTTGGCGCCTGAAGGAGCATCAGCTCAATTCCTTCCATAACCGCGGATTCAATCTCTGTATCCAGAGCGGTCATATCTTCCTGACGTCTTCTGTATATGATACGGACATCTTTTGCTCCACAGCGCAGGGCACTTCTTGCCGCATCCATGGCTACGTTTCCGCCGCCGATTACGGCTACGGTCTTGCCGGTATAATCCGGACGGTGGCCATGTCCGATCTCATCCAGCATCTCTACGGCTGAGAACACGTTGTTTGCATCAATATTTTCCAGACGGAGTTTTTTACCCTTCTGTGCACCGATTGCAACAAACATGGCATCATGGCTGTTTCTTACTTCCTCAACGGAAATATCCACACCTACATTTGTATTATATTTTACTTCAATATTTCCTGTGGAAAGGATGGCGTTCATATCCTCATCCATGCGGCCTTTCGGGAACCGGTAATTTGGGATTCCGTACATCAGCATACCACCGAGATGCTCTTTTGCTTCATAAACGGTTACTTTATGTCCCATCAGAGACAGAAAATATGCCGCAGTCATTCCGGCAGGGCCGCCACCGATGACGGCAACTTTTTTGCCGGTGGATACATTTGCTTTCGGAACTGCTACCTGATCCGCTGCGATCTGATCTACCGCATATTTTTTGATACCGCGGATGTTGATGGAATCATCAATCAGATTTCTGCGGCAGCGCTCCTCACACGGATGCTCACAGATCATGGCACAGGCAGTCGGTAATGGATTGTCCCGGCGGATCAGATTGATTGCATCTGCGTAGTTTCCTTCGTGTACATGTGCAATGTAGCCCGGAATATCGACATGGGCCGGACAGAGCGTTACACACGGCACTTTCTGTCCCACATTCTGCGGACATTCATGTGCCCTGATATGGCTTTCATACTCTGAGGCAAACGTTTCGAGTCCTTCCAGAACTTCAATGGCAGACTGGTAACCAATGGCACAGTCCGCACTGTCACGGATCATGATGGCGATTTCTTTCATTTTATCCAGCATTTCCATGCTTCCAACGCCATTTAATATTTTTTCCAGTAATTTTGCAAGCTGTGGAAGACCATCACGACATGGTACACATTTTCCACAGGTCTGATTCATGGAAGCGTGCAACAGTGATAACTGTACGGTCAACGGACATGTTCCAGGCGGGTAGACTTCTACTTTTCTGGAGAATTTCTCTAACAGATCCCCGATGATCACATCACGGCTGTGCTTTCCGGCAAGATAAATCTTACTCATTTTTCTAATATCCCTCCTATCCAGTATCACAACAGGATACTGTAATGCATCTATTATAACGAAAAAATTGTGCTCTCAGCATATGGCAAAAGCACAATTTTGTATCTGAATTTGTGCAATCCATACATTTTTGAGAAGCATTCTCACTGCTGCATGGATGTGCAGTGATTCGTTCTGTTCTTAAGCATCTGCCTTATTTTTTCTGAGATAAATAAACCAGTACACACATCCGATACAGACTGCACCGCCTATGATATTTCCCAGGGAAACCGGCAGCAGATTTTTACCAAAGAAATTGCCCCAGGTCAGATTTGTCAGATCCACTCCTGCATCTGTGGCAGCCTGTACATAAGCTGCATTTGTTTTTGCAAAAAGGCCTGCACTGATGTAATACATATTTGCGATACTATGCTCAAATCCACAGAGCACAAACATCATAATCGGGAAAAACAGCCCCACGATCTTGCTGACTACTTCTTTTGCCGCAAAGGAAATCCATACAGCGGTACATACCAGAAAGTTACAGAGAATGCCTTTGATAAATGCATCACTAAATGGCATAGAACATTTACTTACTGCCGTAGATAATACCGATACGGCCATTCCATTTCCAAACAGAGACGGCTGATGACTAAACGCAACGCCTGCACCTACCAGGATTCCGCCGATCAGGTTACCGATGTACACGATCACCCAGTTTTTCAGCATCTGGCTTACAGTGATCTCCTTCTCCAGAAGCGGGATCGTCAACAGACAGTTTCCGGTGAATAGTTCACTTCCAGCAATCAGAACCATCGTCAGTCCACCCGGGAATACACAGGCTCCGATGAATTTACCCAGAGACGGTTCTGTGATGGACACTGCCACGGTAGTTGCTCCGACACCTCCGAATCCGATAAATGCACCTGCCAGGATTGCAAGAATGATCATTTTCGGAATCGGTGTATTGACCTTACTTTTTCCGGTTGCAATGTAATTTTTGGCCACTTCGGCCGGTGTAAAAAAGTTCATGATTATACCTCCCATTTATACTCCTTATACTTTTGTATCTATATTAATACAATGTATTTCCTCTTTGTATGTCAAAAAAAACAAAAATGCACTTTGAAATTATGCTATTCACACATTTGTACATCGTGCTATAATGAGTGCATATGTTTTTTACAAAGGAGAACCACGATGCGGATACCATTAAACGTACTTTTATATCAGCTTTCTGCCAACAGCATATATGAAAACCAGAATATTGATCTGACCTGCAGTTTTGACGGTGTACAGCTTTTTGACCAGACGCAGCTTGCCGGAACTTATGAAAATGAACTCTATCTGGTTGCGGATCAGGTGCTTTTAACTGCTTTAAGCAGAACTTCAGACCAGGATTTCCAGTCAAACTGTACGTTCCTGTGTATCTGTCAGGATGAAAAACTCCATGTATCAGATTTTCCATCCGGCCTTTCCATGGTTCTTTTATATACCGATGAGTCTTTTCCGCTTGTGTTCAATCGGATTCTGAAGATTTTTCATGATTTTGATGTCTGGGACAAAAACTTTCATCTGATGCTGATCCAGCAGAAATCCCTGCAGGATCTTTTGAATCTGTCCAGAGATTTTCTTGTTCACCCGATGGTGGTACTGGATCGCAATTACTCCATTCTTGGTTACCTCAAAAATCCGGAAGTCAGTGATCCGATCATGGAATCCATTCTGTCTGCCGGTTATGTGACACCACAGATCATGGAGCGCCTGCGTCAGAACGGACTCATCTCCACCTCAGAACAGACGGAAAATCCGCTGATCAGCTGGTACAGCCTGACCACCCATGACTGCTACTACAGCATGATGTACCGCTTCAAAGCAAACAATCATACCGTTGGCTATGCACTGATTTTTCATTGTGCCATTCATCCGAGAACAAATTACCTCTATCTGATGAATATCGTGACCGAAAACCTGCAGCTGTTTTTCCAGCAGAAACGTTTTACCAACCGGTCTTCTTCTGAGATTTATGAGCCGGTCTTCCACGATATTTTAGAGCACCCGGAGATTCCGCAACAGCAGATTGAAGATCAGCTTGGTTATATTCCCGATCTGACCATGAGTGGGCGCTTTATGCTCGCGGTCATCCGCTACAACGGAGAACAGGAGCTTCCATTTTCCTTTGTCAGCTGGAATCTGCGTACTTCGATCCCGCAGTTAAAACCGTTTGTCTATCAGAATACTTTATACATACTGAAAAATAACAGTGAGAATGAATCCTATGCCACTTTTCTTGCTCCGGAAGAACAGACGATTTTCCGCAAAAACTTCCGCAACCGGCAGTTTGAATGTGGCATCAGCAACACCTTTTTCTCTCTGATGGATCTGCCTACGGCTGCTGCACAGGCCCGGGAAGCCCTTGCGCTTGGCACCTCCGGAGAGGAAGCTCCTGCCCCGTCCTTCTATTCGTTCTCAGATTATTATGCCAAGTATCTGCTGCAGGAACTGAAAAAGACCGATGTGGTAAAAATGGCTGCTTCCCCCTGTTACGAAGTACTCCGCCAGTATGATGAGACCCACAACGGCGATCTGTGTTATATTTTTATGCAATTTCTGAAAAACGGGCGAAATATCAACCAGACAGCCACCGCTATTTTCCAGCACCGCAATACGGTACTGAATAAAGTAAAAAAAGCGGTTTCCATTATGCAGAACGAATGTGAAGATTACCAGGCGCACATTGCTTTTATTCTTTCTTATATAAATGATCATGAAAATGACTTTTAATAAATGCACCTGTGGTTTTTAACGATTGGGACAAAGAAATCCCCGCTGTTGCTTATATCTTTAAGTAACAACGGGGATTTTTTTCAAGAATTCATTTTACGTAAATTTACATCCACTTGGAGCATTACATAAGCTTTGTCTCTTCCAGTTTTTCTGTAAAAGCATCATTTGCCTTGATGATCGGTTTGCGAAGCACCAGACCAACGATCAGGGAAATACCTAAGAATATTGCAAGTTTTCCAAGATCGATCCAGTAATTCATGCCATACATGCCTCCCACCGTCTCCCGCAGCGCAGCCATACTGTGTGTAAACGGAAGCAGCGGATAAACCGCACGGAAGAAGGACGGTGCTACCTCTATCGGGAAGGTTCCACCGGTTCCGGCTACCTGCACAACCAGCAGAATGACGCTGACCGCTTTTCCAATGTCTCCCAGAGACACCGTCAGCGTATAAATAATATTTACAAATACCAGGCTTGAGAACCAGCAGCCCAGCAGGAACAAAAACGGATGCTCACACTGAATCCCAAGATAGAGCAGATCACCTAATGCGATCAATGTACTCTGGAATAAACCAACGATCATAAATGTAATAAAACGCCCAAAATAAATCTGATGCAGCTTGACATTTTTTAATCCTTTCGTGCAATTCTCAGATACATTGACTTTCAGCATTGCCACCAGAACGATACCACCGATCCAGATCGACAATACGGAATAAAACGGAGCCATAGAAGAACCGTAATTAGCAATTTCATATATTTTGTGCGTATCCAGTGAGACTGGAGCTGCCAAAAATGTACTGATCGCAGATTTGTCTCCGGAAATCAAAGCTTTCAGTTCTGAAAAATCTCCGCTCTGTTCCATCTCATCAAGTTTTGCCGTAGTATCCGTGATCCGGTCAGAAGCTTCCGTCAGCAGTTCACCGGAATCTCCCAGCACTTTCTGGATTTCTGACAGATCAGAATCTGCCGTATCCGTGAGTTTATAAATGCCGTTGGCACTCTGATCCAGCTGCGACAACAGACTGGAAATCTCCTGTTTGGAAGATGTCAGGGATGTTGACAGTTGATTTAATGATTTCTGTACCGAAGATTTATAACTTGCAGACACACCGGACATATTTTCCCGGTTCTTTGCTGCCAGATCCTTTAACTCACTCCGGGCGGTGCCAAGATCGGTGGTGGCATCCCGCAGGCCTTTTGCACTGTCCTGTAATTTGCTTTGCAGATTTTTCTGCTGCTGAATGGAAGTATCCATCCGAACCACAAGTGCATCAACAAGTGGGGATGTCTCCGGATATTTATCTGCGACTGCTGCTACAGAGTCCCGGACGGAAGTATAGGCAGTCACCACATTTCCAACCTGACCAGCAAGAGTATCCAGCGTGGATTCAATCTGCTGTGCATCCGCACTTTCATCTGAAAAGGCACCTGAAATGACCTGATCCATCTGATCATACACATTTTCTGCTGATTTCAGTGCTGTTCCGACACTGTCTGCGGCCGCATCCATGGAATCATCCAGACCGGAAAATGTTTTTGATGTCTCCTGAAATGTCTGCCTGCTCTCCTTCGTCTGCTGTTGTACGGTTTGCAGAAATTCCGTAGTAGAATTCAGCAGTTTCTGCGCGGAACCTGTCATATCTGAGAAAGATTCCAGCAAACCGGCAGAAGCTGTCAGATCTCCGGCAATCTGATTCAGATTTGTATTCAGATTATCCACGATCGTCTCCGCACCACTGGCCTGTGTCATATTGGAAACTGCCTGCAGTACCGTCAGTGTTGTATCTGAAACCGTCTCGATAAATACCTCATTTACCTGACGCTGCACTGCACCGGCTCCTTTATCTGTTACCTTCGGTGCAATCGCATTTTCCTTGGCATTAGAATAATAGGTAATCTCCGGTTTTTCTACCTTTTCAGAAAAAACACTCATCATCTTGTTACTGAAATCTTTCGGAATCACGATCGCTGCATAATATTTTCCGGATTTCACTCCGCTGGTAGCTTTTTCCTCTGTGGTAAACACCCACTCCATCTGGGTATTTTCCCGCAAAGCAGACAACACTTTATCACCGATATTGATTTCAATCGGGATCAGACTTCCCTCATATCCTTCATCCACGCTGGCCACAGCCACCTTAAGATTTCCGGTGTTGGAATACGGATCCCAGCTGGCTGCAATATTGAACCACGCATACAGGCAGGGAACGACACTGATACCAATAATGACAACCAGCGCAATGACATTATTGCGGACACGCATCATATCCCGCTGAAAGATTTTCCATACATTTTTCATCAGATGTCTCCCTCCTTAATCTTTTTTACCAGTTCTTCCGGTTCCAGTCCGCTCATCTCCAGCTGACGTACAATACGGTCATGCACATACTCCACACAGATCAGATAAACCACCAGTGCGATCAGGGAAATGATCCAGAGCACCAGAAATACAAATTTTGCCGATAATACAAAGGACAAAATCAGGAATACAAGTGGAATCACGAGGATTCCTGCGAATCCAATGCGCACCATTTTCGGATATTTCAATTCAAACTTTCCGGATTTTTCCAAAAACCGGCGTTTTGTCAAATCATCCCGCATCAAGATTTCAAGCATCAGCTGCATCTGCGGAAGCTGTCTTTCACTGCCGGCGGTCTCACCGACCATCATTTCTGTCTCTTCCAGACGACGGTCAAACAGGTGGTTCAAATTCATCAACAGCGGCCGAAGCACAAGACCAATAAAGAGCGCCAGTGCTAAAAATACAAACATCACTGCCATATTTTTCACATAAGTATTCTCGTAAAATCCCGCGATGCACTCACGCATGCCACGGATGGAATACGTGAACGGCAGGAAGGGATTCAGTTTTTTGAAAAAGCCCGGCATCATCTCAATCGGATACGTACCGGAGGAGCCCGGGATCTGCAAGATGATCAGGAATACACCCAATGCTTTTCCAATATGCTTGAAGGTAAGTGCCATTGCAAAAATAATATTTACATAGATAAAAGAACAGAACATGCCACTTGCCACAAACAGTACCGGGTGTACACACTGCACTTTCAACAATACAATATCACCGATGCAGACGATAAATCCCTGGATCACTGCAAGTACAACAAACAACATCCATCTGCCGAAATATGCACTGGTATTGGAAAAATCAGATACTTCTGCATCCTTATCCACTTCCTGTTTCAGAATTGATACCAGAATAAGACCGCCTACCCAAAGTGCAAGGTTTGTATAAAACGGCGTCATACCGGTTCCATAATTTTTCACATCATACAACACTTCAGAATTAATAGATACCGGAGATGCCATAAACTCGGAAATAGCCTCGGCATCAATGCCTTCCAGTTCTAAAATTTCCTGATAAGCCTCAGAACTTTGCATTGCCTTAATATCCGTCTGTACCGTTTCCAGCTGCGCATCGACCTTCTCCAGTGCAGAACCGGTTTTGGTCAGCGCATTCACGCTGTCATCCAGACTGGTCTGCAGTTGCTGCAGCATCGTGCTCAGCTGATCCACCATCGGTGTGATTCCTGATAATGTTGCAGACATTTCTCCACTGACCGCTGCCAGTCCGTCCAGAGACTGACTGATCTGCGGAACAGTAGACTGCGTCAGAGTACTACGGTAATTTTTCAGATCATCCCGGCTGTTTCCCATAATCTGTTCCAGATTCTGTCTGGTATTTTGCGAAGTAGTTACCATATCTGCGATGGCTGAATTGCTTTTATCCATGGAATCAAGCACCTGGCCAATCTCCAGATTCTGCTTTTGCAGATTTGCGATCTGCTCTGTGATCGCTGCAGAAATCTGTGAATCGTTTGCGATACTTCCCTGCAATCTTGCAAGTTCATCCAGAATCTGCTGATTTTTCTGATTTAAATCTGTCACTGAATCGAGGCCGCCACCCACAGACGTATTCACCTGTGTCACTTTCGATTCCAGATTTCCCAGTTTGATCGATGCAGTAATATATGCATCATTCAAAAACAGATCCCCACTCATCAGACTGTCAGAAAATACCGACGAAAAATCAGAAACTGCCTTACGGCTCTCACCCAGCAGATCTGTGCTCTGATCCAGCGTATCAGATACAGATGCTGCTGATTTCTTCAGCTTTTCCAACGAAGACAGGGTATCCTGGATCAATACATCTGAACTTCCTACTGTTTCCCGGAAATGATCCAACACATTCTGATAACCGGCCAGATTCTCCCGCACAGCAGAAATAGAACTGAGCAATTCCGAATTGGTATTGTCCACATCCACTGTCAGGTTTCCGGCAGATGTACTGACCATCTCTGAAATCGCTTCAGAAGCCACGGACGAAAAAGTATCGTTGATCTGCTGCTGCAATGTCGTGGCACCCGTATCTGTAATCTTCGGTGCAATTGCATTTTTCTTTTCATTAATATAGTAATCCAGCTGCGGCTTCTTAACGTCTCCGGATAAAATACTCAGCAGTGAATCACTGAAATTCTCCGGAATGACAATGGCTGCATAATAAGCACCTGATTTTACTCCCTCAATGGCTTCCTCCTCATCCACAAAAGTCCAGCCAAGTTTCTTGTTTTCTTTCAGGTTATCCATGATGCTGGCTCCCGCATTCAACGACATCTGCGCGGTGTCGGCACCTTCATCACAATTTGCCACAGCAACCTTAATGCCTTGTGTATTTCCATAGGGATCCATATTTGCTGCAATATTAAACCATGCATACAACGACGGTAACAGACATACGCCGCCCAGTACCAGCACTGCCGCACGATTTCGGAGCAGCCGCTTCAAATCTCTTCGGAATATCTTCAGTACGTTTTTCATATTTGTTCTGCACACTCCTGTTTTATGCTCCATACGTTTTCAGTTAATTAATTTGTTTCGAATAATTATTATACGAAAGGAAAAAAACTGAGTCAACCACTCAAATTACGACTTTCGTCTAAAAAGCAACGATTCCGAAGAATCGTTGCTTTTTTATACTGTGCCGGTTACGATCAGCGTGCTGATGCCAGGATTTGTGAGCCAGATGCCGGTGACCGGATTCTGGGCATATTCTGCCGCAGGCACGGTTACGTTTCCGGCGATGGTCGCAAAACTTCCGGTTGTCTCATCGTAGGTGTAATCCACGCCTTCTGTCCATGCGGTTCCATTGAAGGATACCGTCAGATTTTTCAGAATCGGATCGAAGTCATCCGTGATGACTGCTGCGGTTCCTGCTGCTGCCGCAGTATTTCCATTATTCTGGACTAAAAACGTATACGTCAATGTGCCATTTTCTGTTACCGGAACCGGGCTCACAGATTTTGTGATCGTCAGCACCGGTTCACTCAAAGCCTGAATGCTTTCTTTCACGTTCACAGGTGTAATGCCTCCACCTGAAATCGTCGCTGTATTTGTAATCTCTGACTCTTCTGCCATTGGTGCATATTCCGTCGGTTTTGTCTCATACACAAGTAATGCATTTCCGCCTGCCGGGATATTTAAACCGCTAACAGTCAGCGGTGCTCCTGCTGCCACCGTCGGTTTCGGCTGCAATACGCCATTGACATAGTAATTGATTGTATCTGCCACATAAGAAAGAGGCGTCAACGTTGTCGTCGCAAAGGCATACATTCCAAGATCGTCCTCCAGTGTCAGACCATTCAGCGGTACGCTGCCGGAATTTACTACGCTGATCAGATATGTCACTGTATCGTCCTGTGCATACACTTTTCTGACAGCTGTCTTTGTCGCAGACAGCACTTCCAGAATTTCCCCTACTGCAATATTTGAATTTGCCACAGAATCTCCATAGCGCAATTGCGCCTGATTCGTAAATCTTGCCATATTATTACCTTCCTTTCTTCGGCACATCCACCGAAGGTTCTATCAGTTCAAGTCGAATGCATTTCAAGTCGAATGCATGTGAAACTTCATACAAGACTTGCAGATGATCTATTATGATTACATGGATTATTCCGTGCTTTTCACACTGTAATCATAGTATAAAATATGCAAAATTTACGGTTCTGGATAACGTAAATCAAAAAATCAGCTTTATTTTTTCTCAAGGAGCGATTGCTAGCGACTGAGACAAAATAAAGCTGATTTTTCTTCATTACCAATATTCACCACAAAAGAAACCAGGATGCCTAAAACGCACAGTCCCAGCCTCGTTCAAGATCTGGCGCATCTACATTTTGTTCACGCATCATTTCACCGATGGTTCTCCAGTAATGGCCTTTGATGGCTTTACAGATTTCCTCACAATCTCCTGCCACACATGCATCATAAATAATCTTATGCGATGCATACTGCCTTTTTGCGATAGCTTCTTTGTCCTGCACCAGATCATATCCGGCAAAAAGATTACCGTAGTACTGCTCTTTCCACGCTTTCTGAACCCGTGACATACCACACATTTTTACCAGTTCTTCATGAAATTCATTATCACATTCAAATACCTGGTCAAATTCCTCTGCCGTCAGATTTTTCATACGTTTCAGAATCTCTTCCAGATGCTGCATGGACTTCTCCGGGATCTTTCCCTGTAAAAATCTGACACTGACTACCTCATAATTGGTTCTCAGCAGATATACTTCGTAGGAGTCCTGAAAAGAAAGTTCTTTCACAGAACATCCTACATTTCTCGCATACACAATGATGCCTTCATTTTCCAGCTGTCGGAGTGCCTCACGGATCGGCCCCCGGCTTGTATGAAATTCTTTCGCCAGTTCCAGCTCCACAATACGCTGTCCGGGCTTGATCTCATGGTTAAAGATCTTACTGCGGATGGCATCCACAATACTTTCTCTTAACGTCTGATACAATAATGCACCCATAAAATGTTCCTACTCTTTCCCACTGCTACATCTGGTGTGCGAACTGTGATATGATATTTTTTATAATTGCTGCAGACTTATCCATGCCTTCTGCCGTAATGTGCTCATACGCACCATGGAAGCCATAACCACCTGTTCCAAGGTTCGGACACGGAAGTCCGACAAAACTGAGACGTGCACCGTCTGTACCGCCGCGGATCGGTGCGATATCCGGCTCCACATCAGCATCTTTGCATGCCTGAACTGCAAAATCGATCAGCTGCATACAAGGCTCGATCATCTCACGCATGTTGCGGTAAGAATCTTCCAGTTTCAGTTCTACGGTTCCCTCTCCATATTTTGCATTTATTTTTGCAGTAATTTCCTGCATCAAAGCTTTACGTGCTTCGTATTTTTCTGCATCAAACTCACGGATCAGATAGCTCATGGTCGTCTCTTCCACACTTCCGTTCATTTCCATCAGGTGGAAAAATCCTTCATAACCTTCCGTGTGCTCCGGTGCTTCCTGCTCCGGCAGCATACCCTGTAACTCCATGGCAATTTTCATGGAATTAACCATAATATCCTTTGCCTCGCCCGGATGTACATTGACACCATGAATGGCAAACTCCGCAGAAGCTGCATTAAAGTTTTCAAACTGGATTTCTCCTTCCGGACCGCCGTCTACCGTATAGGCATACGGTGCACCAAATCGTTCCAGATCCATGTGGCAGGCGCCACTTCCTACTTCCTCATCGGTTGTAAAAGCAAGGCACACGTTTCCATGCGGAATATCACCTTTTAATAACTCCTCGGCAACCGTCATGATCTCAGCAATACCTGCTTTGTCGTCTGCGCCAAGTAATGTGGTTCCGTCTGTAGTGATCAATGTTTTCCCTGTCATATTTTTTAATGAAGGAAAATCTTTTACCGTCAATGTTCTGCCGGAAGTGCCCAGAACCACATCTTTTCCGTCATAATTTTCAATAATCTGCGGATTCACATTCTCTCCACTGTAATCCGGTGCGGTATCCATATGTGCAAGGAAGCCGATGGCTGTACAATTCTCATAACCCGGAGTCGCCGGAATATGACCATATACATATCCGTACTCATCCATCATGGCATATTCAATGCCCATACCCTTCATTTCTTCCAGCAGCAGTTTTGCCAGATCAAACTGACGTGCCGTAGTCGGAGAAGTGGTACTCTCCTCATCGCTGGTCGTCCAGACTTTTACATAATTTAATAATCTTTCATAAGCTCGCATACTGAATCCTCCTAAAGCAAATGCTCCTATGTATTTATATGTTTTTATAAAATTCCATTGAAAAAAACATGATCCCGTTGCTCATATGCTTTTCACTAAAATTTTACCATTCCATTTATTTCAAAAAAAAGGAATCCTGCAAGCAGGATTCCTTTTCATGTCATTTACTACTTAGACTGTGTACAATATCCAAAGAAGAAGTATCCCAGTGGTGTGTAGTACATGCCTTCGATTCCATCACGCAGCATATATTTCTGTGTATAGAAGTACAGCGGATCAACTACGTAATCCTGACCTACTAAGATGTCCTCTGCCTGATGTAACAGTTTCATACGTGCAGCAGGATCAGATTCAGCTTTTGCCTGGTTGATCAGGTTATCGTAATCCGGGTTAGAGTACTGAGCGTCGTTATTTCCGCCGCCTGTTACCCACATATCAAGGAAGGAAACCGGATCATTGTAATCAGAAATCCATCCGTTACGTGCGATAGAGTAATCACCGTTTTTACGTGTCTGAAGGAAAGATGCCCACTCCTGGTTGTTCAGTGTAACAGTTACGCCAAGTTCCTGCTCCCACATATTCTGAAGTGCTTCAGCAACTGCTTTATGAGCATCACTTGTGTTGTACAGATATTCTACAACCGGGAATCCCTCACCGTTCGGGTAACCAGCCTCTGCAAGGAGCTGTCTTGCTTTCTCGCAGTTTGCTTCGTAAGCATCCTTAGTCGGATCATAGTAATCGCCACCAACTTTACGGAAGTCAGATCCTTCCTCAGCATCAGAGATACCGCTTGGTACATATGCACTAGCCTCAACCTGTCCGGACTGAGTTACTTTATCAACAATGTAGTTACGGTCAACAGCCAGTGTGAATGCCTCACGTACTTTCGGATTGTCGAACGGAGCTTTCTGTGTCTGGAAACATACATAATATGTTCCAAGGTAGTCTACGATCTTCATATCGCCGGAAGCGATCAGGTTCGGAAGTTCTGCCTGCGGAGCTTCCTGGATGTAATCAAGCTCGCCGGATTTGAAACCGGAAAGCATAGCGTTTGTATCATCCATCAGTTTGAATGTCAGAGTATCCGGTCCAAGGTTCTCATAATCGTAATAGTTCTCATTTTTTGCCATTACGATCTGTGAGTTATGTGTCCACTCTGTCAGTTTGTATGGACCATTGGAGATGTATGTAGAAGGATCAAATGTCCACTGATCTCCATTTGCCTCGATGATGTCCTGACGTACAGGCATCATAGCCGGGAATGCACACAGCTCGTCAAAATATGGAAGATCTGTTGTTAAAGTTACTTCAAATGTCTTGTCATCAACTGCTTTTACAGCTAACTCAGAAGGATCTTTCTCACCAGCCATAATCTCATTTGCATTTACAACACAATCAAGCATGTAGTTGTAATCTGCTGCTGTAGCCGGGTTAACCAGACGTTTCCAAGCATACTCAAAGTCGCCTGCTGTAACGTCTTTTCCGTCAGACCATTTGATGCCATCACGAAGGTGGAAGGTGTATGTTACAGTTCCATCATCATTTGCTGTTTTGTCATAGCTCTCAGCCTGACCGTAAGTAAGTTTTGCACTATCGCATGTTCCGTCAGAACCTTCAACTTCCTCACCTGTGCTCTCCCATTTCATCAGACCTTCGAATAAATGGTTTGCCATGACAGCTCCATCTACGGAGGAGTTCAGTGCCGGATCCATTGTCATCGGCTCGGATGCGAAGTTTACAGTAAGGTTGAATCCATCACCACTGTTGGTTGCTGTCTGCTCTGCATCTGCAGATGTTTTGTTGTTGTCTTTAGATGCGCTGTTGTCGCTTCCACAGCCCGCAAGCATGGAAAAAGCGAAAGCTGCAACTAATACAACTGATACCAATCTCTTTTTCATAGTACTCTCCTTTATAAATTTATTGATAAAACAGGACTACCCTGCATTACCCAATTTCAATTGCTCCCACAAAAAAGTGAGAACAGTCTCAAACAAGACAACGGCAGTATTCTACTGCTCTAACAGGTGGCAGGCCACCCAGTGTCCCTTCTCATATTCCTTGAATTTCGGAACGCATTCTTTACATTTATCCATTGCATATGGACAACGTGTATGGAAACGGCATCCGCTTGGCGGATTCATCGGAGACGGAATATCTCCCTCCAGAACGATACGCTGTCTGCTTCTGCTCACCTCCGGATCCGGAACAGGTACTGCGGAAAGCAGTGTCTGTGTATACGGATGCAGTGGATGGCGGTTCAGCTCATAGCTCTCAGCCAGCTCTACCATAGTTCCAAGATACATTACGCCGATACGGTGTGAAATATGACGAACAACGGAAAGATCATGTGCGATGAACAGATAGGTCAGTCCCATCTCTTCCTGCATATCTTCCAGCATATTTACTACCTGTGACTGAATGGAAACATCCAGTGCGGAAATCGGCTCATCACATACGATAAACTCAGGATTTACAGCCAGTGCACGGGCAATACCGACACGCTGCTGCTGTCCACCAGAAAACTCGTGCGGATAACGGTTTGCATGCTCTGTATTCAATCCTACTCTGCCAAGCAGCTCTTTGATACGATCCGTACGGTCCTGCTTATTCGGAAAAAGCTTATGAATATCAAGTGCCTCTCCAATAATCTCTCCGACTGTCATACGCGGATCCAGACTTGCGGAAGGATCCTGGAAAATAATCTGCATTTTCCGTCTGTATGGAAGCATATTCGCCTGCTTTGCCTTCGGGACTTTTACATGATGTAACTGTCCTTCTTCATCTCTCTGCCACGGATCCTGTTCCTCGAAAATTGTCTCACCATCGTAAACAATTTTTCCGGAAGTCGGCTCGTGCAGCTGAAGGATCGTACGGCCCAGAGTGGTTTTACCACATCCGGACTCTCCTACGAGACCAAGTGTCTCACCGCGGTTGATAAAGATAGAAATATCTTCTACCGCCTGTACGCCAGGTCCTTTTAATCCCTTAACCGGGAAATATTTTTTCAGGTGATCAACCTGAACGAGTACATCATTCTTCTCACTCATGGCTGTCTACCTCCGTTTTTTCAATATTCGCTGTCTCAGTATTACCTTTTTTTGCTTCTGCCAGACAATCCTGTACACGCAGCCAACATGCTGCATGATGATTTTCTCCCATCTCTACATATGGCGGCATCTTCTGCAGACAAATCTTCATCGCATGTTCACAACGCGGCGCAAACGGACATCCCTCCGGCGGATTCAGCATATCGACCGGTGAACCCTCGATCGGGATCAGACGCTCATAGCTTTCTGCATCTACACGCGGCATAGAACGAAGCAGACCTTTTGTATAAGGATGACCCGGATTATAGAAAATATCATCCACCGGTCCCTGTTCTACCATTTTACCTGCATACATAACGGATACTTTGTCACAGACCTCAGCAACAACACCAAGGTTATGTGTGATAAAAATAATACCCATGTGATTCTGCTTCTGAAGTTTTTTCATCAGTTCGAGAATCTGTGCCTGAATGGTTACATCCAGAGCGGTTGTCGGCTCATCGGCGATCAGAAGCTTCGGATGGCAGATCAGACCCATTGCGATCATAACCCTCTGACGCATACCACCGGAAAGTTCATGCGGGTACTGTTTCATACGTTTTTCAACATTGTTGATACCTACTTCTTCCAGCATTTTCATTGCGTGCTTCTCAGCATCCTCTTTGCTGACACTTTTATCATGTGCTTTCAGAGCCTCAACCAGCTGATTTCCGATCGTATATACCGGATTCAGACAAGTCATCGGGTTCTGGAAGATCATTGCTACTTCTTTTCCACGAAATGCGATCATTTCGTCTTTTGTCTTGGAGAGCATATCCTGTCCTTCAAATGTAATAGATCCGCCTACTACTTTACCGGGATTCTGAAGTAATCCGATGATAGAATATGCTTCCACACTTTTACCGGAACCGGACTCACCTACGATACCCATAACCTCGTCGTAGTTTACGTCGTATGAAATTCCGTTTACTGCTTTGACTTCTCCTGCCGGAGTAAAGAAAGAGACCTGGAGATCTCTGACCTCTAACAGTTTATCTGTTTTATTTTCCTGTTCCATATCGTCTCCTCCTCTCCTTATTTCTTTAACTTCGGATCTAATGCATCGCGAAGTCCATCACCGAACAGGTTCAGAGCCAGAATCATAAGACTCAGGATGAATGCCGGGATAAATAATCTGTATGGATATGTGCTCAGACCACTCAGAGCCTCAGAACACATAGATCCCAAACTTGTCAGCGGAGCAGATACACCTACACCGATGAAAGAAAGGAAGGATTCCAGGAAGATTGCGGATGGAATCTGCAGGAATGTGGTTGTGATGATCTGTCCAATACAGTTCGGAAGCAGATGCTTGCTAATGATACGTCCGCCTTTTGCGCCAAGGGCACGGGCCGCTGTCACATACTCCTGCTGTTTTAACTGAAGGATCTGTCCACGGATGATTCGGCTCATGGTTACCCAGTATAATAAACCGAATGCGATAAACATGGAGATCAGGTTTGGTCCGAGAATCGTTACCAGATTCTGCATCGGGCCGTCACCGGAGTTCTGGAACTGCTCCAACGCCGGTTTTAATGTTGCGGAAAGCAACAGGATGATCAGCATCTCCGGAATGGAGTAGATGATCTCAACAATACGCTGCATTACCGTGTCGACTGCACCACCGCAGTAACCGGAAACGGATCCGTATAACGCACCGATGATCAATACGATAATTGCCGCACATACACCAACGATGATAGAAATTCTTGTTCCGACCATGACACGGACCATGATATCACGTCCCTGGTCATCGGTACCAAATACATGTGGGAATACTTTCTCCCCGTCTGCTTTTTTCTGAAGTTCCTGTGTGGAATAACCAAATACTTTATGCTTGATGCCCAGGGCTTTTGCAGCCTCGGCTTCCGTCACGTGCTCCTCACTCTCTTTTGACTGAGAAACATTTGCTTTCGCACGAATCTTGGATTCCTCAATACGGGATAACTCTTTGCCTTCTGCGGCCGCTTCTGCTCTGGCTTTCTCGACAGCCTCATCCGGTGTCAGGTTTGCAGTCTGATTTTTCTCTTCCATGTAATCATTGATCTTCTGCTGGTCTTCCAGTGTGTAATGCCATGGATGCAATGCCTCGGAACCACGCACCTGCTGTTTGTAAGTATATGGAACCAGGCTCGGTCCCACAAATCCGAAAATAACCAGGGCAATGATGATTGCCAGTGCAACCATTGCCACTTTATTCTTACGAAGACGACGCCATGCATCTGCCCAGTAGGAAACACTCTTACGATCTTTAATAAAATCTGCTTTTTCCTGTGAGCTTGCCGCATCAAATGCATCCTCCGGTAATTTGCTCCACTCTAAAATATCATCAATATTCGGTTGAAGAGAGCCTGGCTTTTGAAATCTTTTCTTTCCAGACATGCTTAGTTTCCTCCCTTCGACAGATTGATACGCGGGTCTACCAGTTTGTAACACAGGTCTACGATCAGGTTCATGATGATGATGAAGGAAGCCAGGAAAATAGTGGTTCCCATAATCAACGGATAATCACGGGTCTGGATAGCCTGGATAAAGTAACGGCCCAGTCCCGGAATAGAGAATACCTGCTCAACAACCATACCGCCGCACAGTGTAAATGCAATCTGCGGTCCCAGATAAGTAATAACCGGGATCAGTGCATTTCTCAGTGCATGTTTGAAAATAATCTTGCTGTTTTTCAGACCTTTTGCACGCGCAGTCTTGATATACTCTTGATTGATAGAATCAAGCATCGCTGTTCTGGTCTGTCTTGACAGATAACACATTGGGTAAAATCCCAGTGCCAGACATGGCAGGACATAACTCTTTGGTGTTCCGTCAAATAATGCCGGGAAAACTTTTACTCCCGGAATACCCCCACATAATGTATGCAACAGCATTGTTGCCACTACGAATCCAGGCATGGAGATACCGATTGTACAAACAACTCTAAGGAAGCTGTCTACCCATGTACCTCTTTTGTAAGCTGCCAGACATCCAAGCGGAAGTCCGACTGCAATTGCCCATAAAAGCGCAAATACGCCGATTTTTGCAGAAACCGGGAACATATCTTTGATGATGTCTAAAACTGCACGGTTTTTCTGCATTTTGATTGATGTACCGAAATCTCCGTGAAGAAGATTTCCGAGATATTTGCCCAACTGAACAATCAGGGGCTGGTCAAGTCCATATTTAGCATTTAAAGCGTCGATAGTGGCCTGTGTCGGAGTTTTCTCAGATAACCACGGATTTCCCGGGATTGCGTTCATCAAGAAAAACGTAACACATGCAACTACCAGCACCGTGACAATCGCCATTAAGACTCTTCGTGCTGTGTACTTTGCCATTTTTTACACCTTTCCTCTCTCATTCTCATACGTCACTTTGTCGCCAATTTTATACAATTCTGCAACACTTTACTATTGTAAATTGTCGACAATATTGTTTATTATACCTGTTTTTTACATAATGGTCAACCAAAACAGCTAATTTTTGTATTTATTTTTCGGACAGCTGTTTTTGATGCGCGTACACTTCTCCTCTTTTTGTCCTTATCTTACAGAATTATATTCAGAATAAGGTAAAAACACGCAAAAGTCCGTAGTGAAAAATACGGTTTTTTGTATAATTTTACTTTTCTGAAATGGAGGGCTGGCGGAGGACATGCACACGGACACGGACATTTTTCTGCATCCGCATTTCATTTACTCCAAACGGTGCCACAGTTGACGCTGCCCTATTTTTGTACTGGAATATTTTTCTGTTTCGTTATAGAATAACAGAGTAAAATGATGTTGGGGGCAAAAGATGCCGTACGAATTGTTCCGTACTTCGTACTCCCACAATTCTACCCAAT
>OLPG01001463.1_pt1 | contig 19685 bp, 18 predicted proteins | sample 1672311 | NCBI WGS metagenome assembly OLPG01 (sample SAMEA3136670, study PRJEB25190) | human gut metagenome | biome: human gut; feature: human-associated habitat; material: faeces | place: Austria | collected 2013 | reverse complement strand
CGGGTCCCAATGAGACGATTTTGACATCAGTTATAGGGGGAGCGGCATGCTCTGCATGCTTGAAACATCGCATCGTTTCGGCTCTCTTGTGCGTCCCATCAAGCCTGAATTGCCCTGCCGGAATCATCGATGATGCCCGTCACCTGCGCAAAATCCCTGCACGACCTTGCATTTTCGTCTTGACAAAAGGGATGTCCGTAGTCGGACCGTGCCCCGCGTTGCCGGCTGAAGTCGCGACTTACGACGACTACCAGCGCCAGAGGCTGCTGGTCAAGCCCGGCCTCACCTGCTACTGGCAGACGCGTCGCAACCGAGACTCTATCACTTTTGACGAGTGGGTTGACCTCGACCTGTGGCGGGAAGCGGGACGAGAAGCGGCTTCTCCTGGCGGGCGAAGACCTCGTCCCTGCTGCCGTCGCGCTTCTGGAACGGGCGGGCGTTTATCTCGCGGACCTTCTCGAGCAAGGCCCCGTTCAGCTGCGAGAGCGAGGTGAACAGGCGGTCGCGCAGCGGCGCCATGGCGCGCTGTCGATGACGCGCACGCCCATCTCCACCGCGCCCTTGCCCCGAGGCCTTCTCGGCCGCGCGGGCACGACGGCGCACCCGTAGTACTCGGCCATGCGGCGGTACTGGTCGTTGGCCACGAGCTCGTCGAACGTGTTCTTCGAGATGCCCTGCTTGAGGTTGTCGGGGACGATTATCGGCACGCTGCCGCCGTAGAACGAGAACGCGTGCACGTGCGCGGCAACCCAGGACTCCTCCTTCATGTCGTAGAACCCCTCGGCATATAGCTCGCCGGAATAGGGCAGGCGCGCCGCGAAAACGTACACCTTCAGAAGCTCGCCGGCGTCGGGGTCGAGCACCTCCATGGTGTCGCCGACGTGGAAGCAGGGATCTCTGAGTCGGCGCTTGAGGCCGTGCACATGCCCATAGGGTTGGACATCAAAGCCGAAACGCCCGAGGAGATAGCCGTCAGCATAGCGGCCGAGTGCATCCTGCACCGAGCAACGCGCTAAGCCGTACCGTCGGAGGGCGGCGTCGGGCGCGAAGGCGCATCAGGGTGTTCCGGCCATGGCGGCGGATCGATCACCGTCATGTCAAGGCGAAGCGTTTGGGCGATAAGCGTTGCAAGCTCGTCGTCGGTGATGTCGGGCTTGGCCTTCATCATCCCCGCTAACCCGAATATGAGCAGGCCGAACGTTTCGGGGATCAGCTGGATCTCGATGGTTCGGTACGCCATGTACTCGGACACGATGTAGTTCTGGATGCATGCCACCACCTCGCGGACGGCCTGCGTGGCGAAGCGGTCGCGCAGGCCGAGCTCCTCGAGCACGGAGAACATCGGGCGAGGGTCGCCCGATGCGGTGTAGAGCGCGCGTCGCAGCATGGACACGCAGTTTTTCAGCTCCGAGGGGGTTTCGCCGAACGCGCGCAGCTCGTTCCAGGTGGACACGCTTTCGACCAGATCCTCAAGATAGTCCTCGATCACGGCGTCGGTGACGGCTTGCTTGTCGGGGAAGTAATAGTACAGAAGGCTGCGCGCCACGCCGGCCTTGCGTGCGATGGCGGCCATGCTGGTGGCGGCGACCCCTTCGGTTTCGTAAAGCTCGCGCGCCGCCAACATGATGTCGCCGGCGGTGCCTTCAAGCCGTGCGCTTTGCCTGACCTGCCGCGTGACGGGGTGCGGCAGGTCAGGATCGAATCCGGGTAACGGCTTGCTGTCCAGTGCAGACACGGGGCTCCTTCGCATGTTGGGAAGCCGCCGCGCTGCGTGCGCTAAGGCGCGGTTCGCTGTAGATCAGCGGTTTTCCTCGACGACCTCTCGATAGCTCTTCGTGTCATTATAGAGCTCGTCTTTAAGCGGGTTAAGGCGCCGTGCGCGGATTTGGCGTAGCTGGTAGGCGGCAAGGGCCGCATTGGCGATGAGCGCCACCAGGCTGACGGCGAAGAACGCGTTCGGGTTGTGGGTCGTGGGGATCTCGGCGAACGTGTAGAACTGCGGGAGCGCCATGGCGAACATGGCGTACAGCGCCAGCGTCTGCGCACGATGCTGCAACCATGCGCCGCGTTTCGTGAAGAACGTCGGGACGGTGCAGGCAATCAGCAGGGCCAGGCCGGTGTAGGTGGAGTGGTCGGACATGCAGTTGTAGGTGTAGGCGAAGTTCCACAGGTCGTAGGCGATGATCCACATCCACAGCATGTCGGGCCAGATCATGTCGCGCGACTTGTCCTTCGAGATGAAGATGCCGAACCAGCCGCAGATGGTGACGATGTTCAGGATGCCCGCGATCGCGTTCATGATGTTCCAAGGGCCGGAGATCATCCAGACATGGTCGACGATGGCGCCGCCCCACAGGCCGTACGTGAACATCTGCACGTCGCGCACCACGGCTTCGGCGATGTTGATGGCCAGGATGAGCGGAGGGAAGCACAGCGCCCATCGCTTCTCATACAGATGGTGCTCCTTGCCGTCCGCGCCGCGCCATTTCACGAATCGCAGCGCCATGAAGCCGATGCACCCCGCCAAGGCGGAATAGGTTTTAGCCCAGTTGAACCAGTTGCCCGTTCCGTATTCGTTGCCGGGCGCCGCGGTGTGGGGCCAGACGAAAATGGTGAACACGATCGGGGCCACGATGAACAGCGTCACGCCGCCCCAGACGCTTGTGCGGCCAAATTCGTTGAATGCCATGAGGGCGAACACGACGAACAGCCAGATCGCCCAGACCATAGGGTCGGATGCTTGATATAAGATGCCCATGGGCTCCTCCTCCTTGGGTTGAAGGGCGCGCCGCCGCGGCTGCCCGTATCATGCGGCGGCGCGAAGGTCGTAAGCGTTACGGGCGCTCCACCAGGGTTTTGACGCGGCCCTTCTCGTCCCATGCGGCCGCGTAGCCGAACTCCTCCAGGTTAGCCAGCGCTGCCTCGCGTTGACCCTCGGGAACGTCGATGCTCTCGAGGTACACCCTGCGGAAGCGCGGGTTGTCGATGTAGAGCTCCTGCTTGAAGGGGTTGCGCTTCTTGCCGAAGATCGTGTAGGCCTGGTAGATGAACACGCCCGCGTTGAAGATGAGCGCGATGACCGAGATGGTCATGTGGGCTGCAGGGTTGTTGGTGGAATGGACCACGAACGCCGGATGCAGGAAGAACCAGGGGATGGTCATGGTGACGATCATGTTCACGGCAAGCGTGCGGACGCGGTGCTGTGCGTAGGCGCCGCGCTTGATGAAGAACGCCGGGATGGTGCAGGCTGCCAGAAGCACCAGGCCGCAGTACATGGAGCGGTCGGAGACGCTGTTGTAGGTATAGGCGAAGTTCCACAGGTCGTAGCCGATGATCCAGAACCACAGCTGATCGGGCCAGACGTAGTCCTTCTTCTTACCGCGGCTGACGATGATGCCGAAGAAGCCGCAGATGCAGATGGCGTTCAAGATGCCGGCGATGCCGTTCATGACGTTCCACGGGCCGCCGACCACCATGTAGCCGTCAACGATGCCGTTGACGCCCGTGAGCTGGAAGTCGCGGATACATGCCTCAAGGATGTTGATGGCGAAGATGATGGGCGGTATGCAGACGATGTACTTCTTCTGGAAGGCGGGGAAGTAGACGATCAGCCAACCCAAGACCGCTCCTGCTAAGCACGAGTAGGTCTTCACCCACTGGAACCAGGTGCCGGCGCCCGTGCCCTCGACCGCGGTATGGGGCCAGACGAAGACGGTCAGAACGACCGGTAGCGCGATGAATATGACCGCGCCGACCCATTTGTTCAAGCGCGACAGCTCGTTCATGCCGATCAGAAATGCCAGGTACAGCAAAACGCTCACGCATGCCGTTGCCGATAGCGGCTCGTAGAAAAACATGGTGAATCCCTCCTCCTTGTATACTTGCAGGCCGTCCGGGGCGCCGTTCGGCACTCTTGCGATGGCGTGCATCCGGCTTCGGCCCACTCCCTTCGGCGAGAGTGTAGCAAGGGCTTTTTCCGTTGGTTTGACGGTTCGCCCTTGATTCGTCAGGGATGGGCTTCGACGGCAAGCGGCTGTTTTTCGCCGGGAAACGTGATTGACGGAACGGTAACGGTTGGGAAAATCTGTGCAGAAAAAGGCATTGATTGGTATGCGGAATGAACAGGGTTTCGCTGGAAAATACGCGCGAAACATAAGGATTATGGGATCGGGCAATCATTTTTCCGCTTAGATTCCCGGGATTCAACCGATAGAAGCCGGCAACGAATTTGCTGAAAATCGATTGACAATGACAATCGTCGTCACGTTTAATGCGCTGAGACGCAAGTCGTGGGAAAACGTATTTGCGCAACCTCATTGAAGGCTGTCAACAGAAAGGGTATTGCCATGGCGGATAACGTGGTAGTGGCAAGGAACACCGAGAACGCACCGAAGTGCCCGATGTGCTCTCAGACCGTCGCTTTCTCCCATTACAACAACCTCTCGGCCCAGCTGCCCGTCGATCCTAGGACCGGCGCTATCGTCGAGGGCGGTGTCAAGGAGCAGGCAGAGCAGTGCTTCCGCAACATCGCAGCCATCGTTGCGAGCATTGATCATGACCTGAACGACGTCGTTCGCGTCACCATCTTCGTCAAGGACATCATGGACCTCGACGTTGTGGAGAGGGCTTACAAGTCCTTCTTCACCACCTACGTGCCCGCCCGCACCATCGTTGCCGTCAACGATCTGCCCATGGGCGCCCTGGTCCAGGTTGAGGCTCTGCTCACCAACGGCGAAGGCACCATCCCGAACGAGCCTCAGGCCGGCGATCTGGTCAAGTACGCCAACAACACCCACAACGCCCCGTTCGACGCAATGTCCACGCAGTCCGTGGCGTTCTCCCACTACAACAACATCACCGCTCAGCTGCCGATCGACCCGGTTTCCAACCAGATCGTCATGGGCGACGTGCAGGAGCAAACCGCTCAGTGCCTGAAGAACATCAAGGCCGTTCTGACCGCCATGGATGTTCCGTTCGACGACATCGTCAAGGTCACCGTGTTCCTGAAGGACCTCGGCGACGTTGAGGCCATGAACGAGATCTACAAGCGCTTCTTCCCGGATTCGGGCATCGCCCGCGCCGTCAACTACCTGCCGGCCCGCACCGTGGTCGAGGTCGCCGACCTGCCGCAGCATGCGCTCGTGCAGATCGAGGCTGTGTGCTCCCACGGCGACGGCACCCCGCCGCAGGCCGTCGAGGCCCGTCATGGCCTGATCATCGAGGCCAACAACATCGCCGACGCTCCGAAGGACGAGCTGTCCTCCCAGACCGTGGCGTTCTCCCACTACAACAACATCCCCGCCCAGCTCGGCATCGACCCGGCTACGGGCGCGCTGGTCGCCGGCGGCGTGAAGGCCGAGACCGAGCAGGCTCTCAAGAACATCAAGGCCATCATCGAGAGCGTCGACCATGTCCTGGGGGACTGCGTCAAGGTGAACATCTTCGTGAAGGACATGAACGACATGGACGCCGTCAACGAGGTGTACGCTCAGTTCTTCCCCGAGGGAACCCCCGCTCGTCGCGTGGTCGGCGTTGCGAACCTGCCCATGGGTGCCGCCATCCAGATCGACGCCATCTTCGGCAACTTCGAGGGCACCCCGCCGATCGCCTAACGAATCATCTGCGGATCCTTGTCGATCATCGGTCAACCGATGGTTTTGGAAAGGGAACGGGTTTTCGCCCGTTCCCTTTCTTGCATTTGGGGAAGGTTTGAGCGCGGGCGCGCGTTGCGGCTATGGATGGCTGATAGCTTGAGCGTGCGGTGGGGGTGGGGCGGGCGCGGCCGCCTCGGGTGCCGTGCTCGCCTGCGGCGTGCTGGCAGGGTGCTCCTCCGACAAGGGCGAGCAAAAGGCCGAGCGGCCGGAGCAGACCGCTGCAGCCAGCCTTGAGGGCAAAAGCCTTAACATCTATTGCGGCGCCGGCATGACCAAGTCGTTCCAGGAGATTGCGGACGCTTTCAAGGCCGAAACCGGCTGCGAGATGGACATCGCCTTCGCCATCGCCGCGCAGATTCAGACGCAGAGGGGATGCGGACGTTTCTTTGGACCGGCTATGCGGCCAGCCCAAGGCTCCTCCGGTACCGCATCGGGCTCAGCCATCCCAGCTTCTCCTTCGGCCGCTCCTCGTTGCAGTATCTCGGATAGGCGTCGAGCATTCGGCAGAACCCGGGCATCGTCACGCCCGACCAGCCCCGATGGTGGAAGAACTCGTTCTTGAGCCTGCCGAAGGATCCCTCCATCGCCGAGTCGTCCGGGCTGCACCCCTTCTTCGACATCGACCTGGTCAGACGGTTCTTCTCGCAGGTCGCGATCCATCCGGGCCAGCGGTAATGGCACCCGCGATCTGAGTGCGCGACGGGGCGCCGCCCTTTGGAAAGGGCGGCGCACGCGGCCTCGAGGCTGCTGTTGGCGAGCTCCGCGTTCGGGCCCGTGCCGATCGACCAGGCGGGCAGGCCGCCGTCGAAGCAGTCGAGGATCGGGGACGGGCACACCTTGCCGCCCGGCAGCCCGAACTCCGTGATGTCGGTGAGCCACGGCTCGTTGGGCGCCGCGGCCCGGAAGTCGCGGTTGACCAGGTTCTCGGGCGCATCGGATATCTCGCCTTTGCACGAGCTGCACCTCGCCCTCCTCTTAGCGTACGCGACCGCCAGCCCCTCTTCGCGCACGCGCGCCCGCAGCCCGGCGTGCCTGTCGGGCCTCGATATCGCCTGGCGCTGGTACTCATAGGAGCTCTTCGATATCCTCAAGGAACCGGTGAGCTCTTTCGAGCTTCTCCCCGTCGTCGCCCGCGGCTCGTTTACGGCCAGGGCCTTCTCCCTGTCCGTCATCGCGCTGGGGCTTTCGGCTTTTAAAACCTTCGTCGCCGCCCTCAGGATGTCGTTCTCGAGCTCGAGCTGGCGCACGCGCTCCTCGAGGCTCCCCTCGAAGCCGTCGTACGCCCTGTCCTCGGAGTCTCCCATGGGCTCTACGGGGCCCCTGTCCGCCGCCGCCGGGCTCGGGCCTTCTGCGGCTCTCGCCCAATTGCAGACCACCGCGGCGCTCGATACCCCCAGCATCTCCGCCACGTCCTTGCCGGCCATGACGGACCTCACGAAGGTGACGGCCTGCGCCTTCAGCGCGGGGTCGTAATGGCTCTAGGGCCTGCCGGATTTCCTTTCGTGCGACGCGTCGCGCCGATTCAGCCAGTGATACAGCGTTTGGCGCGTGGGGTATCCCACCCTGCGCATCGCGCGCGTCACCGACCCGCCGCACTCCTCGACCGTTTCGACGGCCCTGCGCTTCTGCTCTTCCGCGTAGCTCGGCATTCGCGAACTCCTAACCGGACCGATTCGGTCCAACTATTTGTCCGCATCCCCCAACCCGGCGAGATGGCGAAGGATCGAATCGCGAAAGCGGCGGTGCCGCATTCGCTGACTGTATCGCCGGCTTCTGCGTTGTTCGTGGGCGCGTGGTAGGCCGCGGTACAATGTCGAGTATGGAACCTATCGCACGCATTCACACCGACATGCCGCAGAAGTTCGGCATCCCGCGCAACAGCCTTGTTGCCCCGCATTTGCACGGGCGCATCGTGTTCGAACCGGAGTTCTCGTCGAACCTGGCGGTCACGGGCCTGGACGGGTTTTCCCACATCTGGCTTTTGTGGCAGTTCGAGAACCGCGCCCCCGGTGGCACGGCAGGCGACATCGCCGCCGATGCCGCAGCCGCGTCCGCCCCCGACGCAGCTGCGGATTCTAACACCGCCGCCGATGCCGATGCTACGGCTGCCTTCGACATGACTGCAGCATCTAGCGCCGCGGTCGACGCTGGCGCTCCCAGCAGCGTCGCAGCTCCCGGCGCCCGCCGCCACCCGGCGGCCGACACGTGGTCGCCGACGGTGCGCCCGCCGCGCCTGGGCGGCTCGAAGCGCATGGGCGTGTTCGCCACGCGCAGCCCGTTTCGCCCGAACCCCATTGGCCTTTCGTGCGTGAAGCTCGACCGCGTCGAGCTGACCGACGCCGGCCCCATCATCCACGTGCTCGGCGCCGACCTGCGCGACGGCACGCCCATCTACGACATCAAACCCTACATCCCGTTCGCCGATTGCCATCCGGACGCCGCTGCTGGCTTCGTCGACGAGGTGCCGTGGCACGAGCTTACGGTCGATTTCCCCGATGACCTGGCGAAACAAATCACGCCGGGCAAGCTTGACGGGCTTGTGGAGGTGCTGCGCCAAGACCCGCGCCGCGCCGGCAGCAAGCACGAGCCCAAGCGCGTGTACCGCCTTGCCTACGCGGGTCAAGACATCGGCTTCACTGTCGACGGCGACACGCTCCACGTCGTAGAAATCCGCGAAGGCCGTAACTGGTAGCGCAAATACTTCCGAAGAAGGGCTAACGCGCTAAACAAGGCCCAGAGGCCCTTCTTTCTTGCGTGCGGGCGCGAGCGCCAAAGGCTATACTGCGTTTCACCAGGTCACCGACGCCGCGAGAATTGGTCTGACCGGTCTTTCATCTGCAGACCTTCAAGCTTTGGGCTTCAACGCCCAAAGCTTTACGAACCCGCTTTCGCTACCGAGCTTCTCGAGCCCGCCGTTGCACGAAGCGCTGTAGGTCCGTTTCCGCCTAAGGCAGAGATATCGCGAAAAATCGCTCATGTATGTGATTTGCTGACAACGGGCGGGCTATTGTCACTAATGGCGTGGCTGTGACCTGGGGAAACGTAACCGTGAATGAAGCGTTTGCTTGTGTCGCCGAGTTAAATCACATACATGAGCGATTTTTCGCGACGCGCGCCCGTCGGCCGCAACTGGTAGCGCGGTCCTACTTTCCCCGATTCGGCAAAAACTGCAGTTGCGACACGCACACGCCTGCCAGGATGATGCCCACGCCGGTCCACTCCACCGGCCCAATGGGAGAGCCCAGCACCAGCATGGCCACGAACAGCCCCGCCGGCAGTTCGGAGGCTGCAAGCACCGTGGACAGGCCCGTGGGCAGATGCGGTGTCCCGATGCTGAACAGCAGCACAGGCAGGAAGAACCCGCACGCGCCCGCGATCAGGCCCAACGGCGCGATGCCCTGCACCAGCACGCCGGACACGATGAAGTCGGGGCAAATGAGGTGCGACATCACCACCGCGCCGCCGCAGATAAGAAACCCGCGCTGCGCCTGCGAGCATTCCGGTTGCACATGGCCCGAAAGCGCCATGAACGCCGCGCAGCTTACGGCGGCAACCAGCCCCGCGGCAATGCCCCACGGGTTGCAGCTGGAAAGGTCGGCGGCGTACAGCCCGCTTGCGAACACCGTGCCGAACACGATGATTAGCGCCGACACCACCTGGCTTGCAGCGGGCGGGCGGCGCGTAATGGCAACCTGGATTACCGTGCCGATCCACGTGAACTGGAACAGCAGCGTCAGCGCTAGCGGCACGGGCAGCACGCTCATGGCGTACGTGTAGAAGATGGACGTGATGCACGTCACGGCGCCGATGCCCACCAGCTTGGCCGTGTTCGCGCGCCCGATGGGGCTCCACCTGCGTCCGCGGGCAAAATCGATGCCTAGCAGCACGGCGAACAGGGCAAACGCGAACCACATCTGCGCGGCGGCAACCTGCGCCGAGCTGAATCCGGCCGCATAGGAGAGCTTGTAGCACGTAGCGTTGAATCCGTAGCACGCGCCGCCGAAGAACACGAGCGCCACAGCGCGTGCGCGGGCAGCGGCACCTTCGGTGCGGGTGGTGGCAGAAAGGCCGCGCTCCGCTCGCGAATTTGCGCCTGCTGGCCAGTTTGCGCCAGCGAGCCCCTCGGCCATTGCGTCGGCAACCGGTTTACACCGTTCAGCTGGTATAGCCGCTGCATTTTCGCCAGCGCTCGTTGCGAGCGTCACGGGCGATCCTTTTACGCGAGTTTGCCATGTAGGTTGCATTTCTGCGGAACGCAGGGAGGGGGATTGGGTGATAGAAGTTCCTGCAGCAGCAGGGGACAGGGCATGGTTCGCCATACGTATGCACGCTCCTTCATGCAATCGGGAAGCTGCGTGGGCGAAAACCCGGCAGCAAAGCGGTTGCGTGGCGAAAAGAAGACGCACAAAGTCTGGAAAAGTCCACGCGCAGTTTATCAGACCCTTATTGTATCAACGGAGTCAAGCATAGCGTTGACCTGCGAATTTACCCCTCAAGCGCAAAAACGCCGCGCGCCCTCGGTTTCCCGAACGCGCGCGGCGCACCATGCAAGCCAGCAAGTCCCGCAAACCCGCTAATCCGCAAACCCGCGAACCCCGCAAAGCCCACGAACCCACAAGTCCTGCAAACCCGCAAAACTCCGCGACAAGCGCAACAAAAGACTCGTCCGCGATTCGCGAACTCCGCAAACCTGCGAACCCCGCAAATCCGCAAAACCCTACAAACTACAGCTCGCAGCGGCCGAACTTCGCCAGAATCTCGGAAGCGGCGGTGCAAGACGGGCAGCCGCACCATTTCGCGCCCTGTTCCTTGCGCTGCTTCTGCTCGGCGGCCATGGCGGCGGCAACCTCTTCGCCCATCAGCCGCTTCGCCGGGCCCTCGGCAAAGGCGATCACGGCATCGATGGTGTTCGGGCGGCCGTCCAGGTAATCCACCAGCGTTTTCGTGGCGGCCTCAACGGCGGCATTGTCGGCGCCTTCGACGGCCTGTTTCCACGCGGCAGCGGCGTCCTTGGTCTCCTGCTTGCTCGAATCGGCGGTGGCCAGCACCTCGGCGCGCTCGGCAACGTAATCAAACAGCTCCTTGTCCATGGGGGTAGCTCCTTTCGCATCGATTTCTTCCGAAACCAAATTATAAGCCGCCCCCGCAGCGCGCCAAGTACTTACCTTCAAGTAAGCGCCCGCAAAGGCCCACGCCTGCGCCCATCACTTCGCGCGATACGCCAGCATGCATACCAGCGACACCAGGCAGAACCCGGCTGCGCACACCAGCATCTGGAAGAACCCCGCCGCCCCCGGCGAGGCCGTTACGAACCCCAGCAGCACAGCCGGCGCCACCGTCGTGCCCACTTGCCGCACCAGCGCGATCGTGGCAATGGCCGACCCGCTTTCGGCGGGGCTCGTGTTCTCCAGAATCATGTAGTTCGTCGGCGCACCCATCGCAAAACCCATGCCCAGGCCCATGACGGCAAGCCCCGCAATCAGCAGCACGGCGTTCGCGCTGCCCAAGCTTGCCAGCGCCAGCACGAAAAAGCCCACGGCCGCAATGGCCAGGCCGCTCATCAGCACCGGTTTCGGCCCGAACTTGTCGATGAGCTTGCCGTCCAGCGGCGGTCCGAACATGCACATCACGCCCACGGGCAGGATATACAGCCCGCCCGAGCCCACCGGCGCGTCCATGATGAACTCGGCCACCTCGGGGATCAATGTCATGGTGATGGTGACGCAGCCCACGAAAAAGCTCACCACCATGGTCACCACAATGGCGCGGTTGCCCAAATACTCCAGGTGGAACACCGGGCTTTTCGCACGGCGCTCCACCAGTACGAACGCTACCAGGAACACGGCGAAGCCCGCCGCCGGCCCCAGCACAGCTGCCGAGCCAAGCGACGCGGCCAGGTTGCCCACATCGATGCCCTGCAGTGCCAGCAACAACAGCAGCACGGTTATCACCATCAGCACCGACCCGGCCGCATCAAGCGGCTCGCGGTTATCGACGGTGCGGTTCGGCAGCACGCGCACCCCGGCAATCACCAGCGCTGCGCACACGGGCAGCGCGAAGAAGAACAGCGCCGACCAGTTCTCGTTGCCCACCAGGCCCATGATCAAGCTTCCCGCGGCGGCGCCCAGCACGTTGGCGATGCCGGCCACGGCGGCGGCGATGCCCAGCGCCATGCCCTTCTTCTCCTGCGGAAACGTTGAGCCGATTTCCGCATTCGCCACGGGAATGACGCCGCACGCGCCCACGGCTTGCACCAAACGGCCCGCCAGCAGCACCTCGAAACTACCGGTCATCTGCGACAATCCGCATATCAGCGACCCTGCGCCGAACGTGATCAGGCACCCCAGAAACACCGGCTTGCGCCCGCGCATGTCGGCCAGCTTGCCAACTACAGGGATGCACGCCGCGTAAAACAACGTGTAGATGTTGATCATCCAGATGCCCGTGGCGTCATCGAGGCCGAACTGCTCCTGGATGACCAGGCGCACCGGCGCCACCATGCCCACGTACAGCCCGCCTAGCAAAAGCCCCAGCAGGTACACGACGAATATCGACTTCAAATTGTTTTTGCTGCTCAAAACACGCCTCGTCCTTCGCGAATGATTTCGCCATACCATAGCACTCCCGGCGCCCCGCCCGGGCCATCGCCACGCAATCAGGCAATTCGGCAGGGCTCGTGGCAGCCTGGCGTGTGCGTGGGGAAGGGGCTGTGGTTGCCCGCCGCATGGGCAAAGCCACGGTCACTCGCATTCCCGCAAAACAAAAGGCGCCAAGTCATTCCGCTTGGCGCCTCTCTCGGCATGTTATGCGTACGTCTCGCGCCCTGCGCGCATTACCCCCACACGCGTTCGGCGATGCGCTTGACCAGCGCGATCTTCGCCCACTGGTCGTCCTCGGTCAGCACGTTGCCTTCCTCGGTGGAGGAGAACCCGCACTGCGTGGACAGGCGCAGCTGCTCAAGCGGCACGTACTGTGCGGCTTCGTGGATACGCGCGATGACGTCGTCTTCGTTCTCCAACTCGGGGAACTTCGACGTGATCAGGCCCAACACCACTTTCTGGTCCTTGATGTGCGCAAGCGGTGCGAAGTCGCCCGAGCGGTCGGAATCGTACTCCAGGAAGAACCCGTCGTAGTTCGCGCCGCCGAACAGCACCTCGGCCACCGGCTCGTAGCCGCCCGAAGAGAACCACGTGGAGCGGAAGTTGCCGCGGCAAATGTGCGTGGTGATGGTCATGTCGGCGGGCTTCACCTCAAGGATGCGGTTGATCACGTCAACATAGTTGCGCGCAACCTCGTCAACGTCGATGCCCTCGGCGGCGTACGCCTCGCGCTTGGCCGCATCGCAGAACTCGCCCCAGCTTGTGTCGTCGAACTGCAGGTAGCGGCAGCCGCGGTCGTAGAACGCGCGCACGGCGTCGCGGTACACTTCCACGATGTCGTCGAACAGCACGCGTTCGTCCTGGTAGCGCTCGGTGGGGCGATACGTCGCCTTGCCGCGCACGCACGGGATCAGGTGCAGCATGGACGGCGCGGGGATGGTCAGCTTCGTGGGATAGTCGCCGGCAATGTCGCGCAGCGCGTCGAAATGGGCCAGGAACGGATGGTCGCCGAACGCGATCTTCCCGCGGAACACCAGCTGCGCGCCCTTGGGCTTGGGGCCCTTGAACTCCACCGACCACGTGTCGGCGTCAACGTGCTCCACGTTCTCAAGCGCCTCGAGAAAGTCGAGGTGCCACATGGCGCGGCGGAACTCGCCGTCGGTGACGGCCTTCAGGCCCGCCTGCTTCTCCTTTTCCACCAGCTCGGCGATGGCCTTGTCCTCGGCGGCGGTCAGCGCCTCGCGCGTGATGGTGCCGCCGGCGAAATCGGCGCGCGCCTGTTTCAGCGCCTCGGGGCGCAGGAAGCTGCCGACGATGTCATAGCTGTAAGGAGGATTCGTTGCGGTCATGGAGGCCATCCTTTCGTTCGATGTTGCGTACCTCAAGGATGTCACACTGGGCTAAGATAGAAAACTATCCGTTCGTTAGCATTAACCATAACTAAAAGCTATGGAAATCTTTTACACGCCCTGCTCGCTTTGGTATTCGCGCACGTAATCGCGCAAAAGCTGCAGGTAGCGCTCGGCAATCGACGATAGCGGCCGGTCGGCGCGCTTCACGTACCCCAGCTCCATGTGCTCGCTGCTTTCAAGCGGAATGGACACGATTTGGCTGCCGTTCAAATCCTCGGACAGGATGCCGCTTGAGATGGTGTACCCGTTCAGGCCAATGACCAGGTTGAACAGCGTGGCGCGATCGGTCACGACAATGCTTTTGTCTACCGCTTCGGCAATGTGCAGCTCTTCGGCGAAGTACAGCGAATTGCGAATACCCTGGTCATAGCTCAGTCGCGGGTACGGCGCCAAGTCGGCAAGCGTCACGCTTGGGCGCGCCGCCAGCGGGTTGTCGCGGCTGACGAACACGTGCGGCGAGGCGCAAAACAGCGGCTCGAAATGCAAATCGGCTGACTTCACGGCGTTCGTGATGACGTTGCCGTTGAAATCGCAGCGGTACAGCACGCCCAGCTCGCTGCGCTGCACGCGCACGTCGTCGATGATGCCGGCCGTGGACGTTTCACGCAGCGAAAACTCGTAGCGGTTCTGGTCGAATTCGCGCACCAGCGACACGAACGCGTTCACCACGAACGCGTAATGCTGCGTGGAGATGCCGAACACGCGTCGCGGCCGGTCCGTGCCCTTGTACTCGCTTTCCAGAAGCTCGGCCTGCTCAACCACCTGCCGCGCGCGCGACAAAAAGCGCATGCCCTCCTCGGTGGGCACCACGCCGGTGCGCGACCGCGTGAAGATGGTGATGTCCATCTCGCGCTCCAGTTCGGATACGGCCTTCGACAAGCTGGGCTGCGCGATGAACAGCCGCTCGGCCGCCGCAGTCAGCGACCCCGACTCGGCAACCTTGATGACGTATTTTAATTGCTGCAGTTTCATAGCCGCTATTCTACCAGTCGGCCCTGCTCCAGCAACCGCCCTTTCGGCACAAGAAACAGGATCGAGGCGGCCCGCCCGCGAACTCCGACGCCGCCCCTACAATAATGCGGATACGCCTGCGAACCCTGCGCCCGCCGCCCCAAGCGTCAACGCGTACGTGGCGGCAACGTAGACTGCCGCCATGCCGCGCCGCCCTTCGCCCGCCAGGTCAACGGCCTCGCAGTTCATGGTGGAAAGCGTGGAGAACCCGCCAAGAAAACCCATGGTCAGCGCGGTATACGCCATCTGCCCCATGACAAGGCACCCCGCAAGCGCCGCGCCGGCGATGGTGCAGGAAACCAGGTTCACCAGCAGCGTCGGCCACGGGAACGGCCCGGCGGCTTTCGGCTTCAAGAACGTCAGCGCCTTGTGCCGGCACAGCGCCCCGCAGGCACCGCCCAGCCCCACCAGCAGAAACGTCGTCAGGCTCATCGTGCATCGCCTACGCTTTCCCCGCGCCCGTGCTCGGGCCCTCCGCTCCACGTTCGGCCACCATCCCGCTTCGTCACCGAGGCCTCTGGCGCGTTCACCCCCACAGCGTCTTGTTTGCGGTCGCCAGAAAGACAGCGGGAATCGGCCCCGATTTCCGTCTCGCAGCAAGCATGGCATCTCGGTGCTCCGCCCCTTTCGTGCCGCTTTGCAAGCTTGTCGGCAACCGCCTTTCCCGCCAGCGCGGCCCCGAACGTGGTGGCAACGGTGAATCCCAGATACGCGGCGAACAACCCATAGCGCCCGCTCTGCAAAAACGCCAGGTTCTCGGTCGAAAGCGCGGCGATGGTGGTGAATGCGCCAATCAGCCCCACGCCCATCGACTTCACCAGCGGCGCGGGCAGCTTCGTGCGCCGCGCCACGTACTGGTTGATAATCTCAAGCGTGAAGCAGCCGAAGATGTTCACAGAAAGCGTGGCCACGGGAAACCCGCCGCCCGCCGGCAGCGCCGCTTCCAGCGCATAGCGCAGCGTAGCGCCCAAAAAGCCCATCAGCAGCACCAGTGGCGTTAACGACCGCGGGTTGCGCAACGCGTGCTCCACGGAGTCTGCAATGCTCCCGTGCACCATGCCTTCTTCCGGTTGAAATGACAACGACGCTACACGCGGGGAATCTCCAGCATCTTCTGCTTCAGATCGGCTTCCATGCGGCGCATCTCGGCTTCGGCCTCGGCGCGCTTCTGGCGGCCTTCCGCCTGAATCTGCATAACCTCGTCGAACGTCTTGATAAGCGTCTCGTTCGTGTTCTTCAGCGTTTCGATGTCCACGATGCCGCGTTCGGACTCGCGCGCGATGTCCACGGTGGAGGTGTGCAGCATCTCGGCGTTCTTCTTCAGCAGGTCGTTCGTCATGTTCGTGACGGCGTTCTGCGCGCGGGCGGCCTCGGCGGAGTTCGCGATGCCCAGCGCCAGCACCATCTGGCTTTTCCACAGTGGGATGGTGTTCACGATGGTGGTCTGGATTTTCTCCACCAGCACGATCTCGTTGTTCTGCACCAGGCGAATCTGCGGGGCGGTTTGCATGGCGATGGTGCGCGTCAGGTCCAAATCGCCCAGCTTTTTCTCGAAGCGCGTGCACATGGCCTCAAGGTCTTGCGCGGCCTGCGCGTCTTCGGCGCGCCCGGATATGCGCGCCTGCTCCGTCAGTTTTGCCAGGTCAACGCTGCGCACCTCGGCAAGCTTCTTCTTGCCGGCCAGCAGGTACATGGTCAGCTCTTTGAAGTACGTCAGGTTCAGCTCGTACATCTTGTCAAGCGTGGCGGCGTCCTTCATCAGCGTCATCTGATGGCCCTTCAGCGCCTCGACGATCTTGTTGACGTTCGCTTCGGCCTTGTCGTAGCGCGTGCGCAGCGCGTCTATTTTGCTGGCGCCCTTCTTGAAGAAGCCGAACAGGCCCTTCTCTTCGGTGGCGTCGAAGCTGCGCAGCTCGGTGACCACGTCGGTGATAAGCCCGCCCACTTCGCCAAGGTCTTTCGTGCGCACGCCCGAAAGCGCCGTTTCCGAGAAATCGGCCATTTTCTTCTGCGCGCCCGCGCCGTATTGCAGCACCATGGCGGAGTCGCGCACGTCGATTTGCTGGGCGAACGAGTCGACCATCTGCTTTTCCTCGTCGGTCAGCATGCTGTCGTCAAGCTGCGGCGTTGCCTGCTCGGGGGCGGCCGGGACGGTGGCGGCGGGCTGCGCAACCAGCTCGGGCACCGGCGCGTCGTCAAGCGAAGGCGTCAAGGTGAGCTGGGGTTTTACTTGCTGGTCGTTGGCGTCTGTCATAGCGCTTCCTTTCGTCGTGACTCCATCGTGATCGGTGTCTCGTTTTAAATCATCATTTCATCGGCGAAGCCGATGTCGTTACCGTCCATGCTTCGATCCCTCTCGACCGTTCAAGCTCCTCACCAAGCCGATGCGTCCCAAGCAGGCTTGGAATCAGAATTCCCATCCCGCGGTTCAAGCCAGAAACCCGAACCGTAAAGCCCAAGGTCATGCACGCTGCGACGAGCAGCCGATTTCGCAGGCGAGGCAGAGTTTCGTAACGCTTCAAACCTCACGCGACATCAAACGGCGCCGTCCTGGTGTTCAGCTGCGCTTGGCGCTGTCGAACGGCCCGTCCACCAGGCCTTCTTGCGCCAGCACGGTGTGCAGCACCGAAATGTCGGACGACACGTCTATGGCCATGTCGCGGAACAGCGAGTCAAGCAGCTTCTCGAATGCGGCGTTCAGACTGCCAAGCGCTCCTTCGATCTCGCGTTTGGACTGCTGGATGTTGCTACTTTGGATGGGCTGCCCGTCAAGCTCGCGGTACGCGTCAAGCAGCTTCACCGTTGTGGGCAGATAGTAGTCCATCAGGCGGTCTAGGTCGCCGATGACCTCGGGGTTTTCGGCAGCGCAATCCAAAATGGCGCGAACAACGTGCTCGATCTGGTCAAGCGTGCGCGAAACGTCTTCGCCGGGGATGGCCTGGTTGCTCTCGCGAATCTGCGCGATGAACCCTTCGCCGCGCTCGAGAATCTGGCGCTGCTGCGCCGTGGGCTCGGCTTTCGGCTCCGCTGCGCGCGCCGATTCCGCCAAGTCGCGTTGATGCTGCTGGCGCAGCGCCTCGGCGCGTTGGCTTTCGTACTGTTGGTAAGCGCCCGGCGTCATAAGCAGCATGGTTTCGCTGTTATCAAGCGCCGCTTGCCTGAACAGGCCTTTCGCCAGCATCTTCTTCACGTTCTTGCGCACGTTGTCCGCCGTGTCGGCGCATGCCGCGGCCAACTCTTCGATGCTGCAGCGGTCGCGCAGGCCGATGACATCGCGATACCGCTCGAAGCGCTTCGCTAGCTGCAGCTTGCGCCCGCCCACGGCGGCCATGACGGCGCAGCCGGCGCCCACCACCAGCGACGTGGCCGCGGCGCCCCAGTTCACCAGCAGCAGCAACCCGCCGCACGCAAGCAGCGGAACGGCTAGCGCGCAGCCCGTTGCCACCAGCGCCACGCCCGCCCCGCGCTCCGACGAAGGCTTGGCGTACAGGGCGTTCATCTGCTCTTCCTGGCGTTTGCGCTGTTGAATGGCCGCGTACTGCTCCTGGCCGCGGCGAAACCCGTCGGATGCCTGCGCGATGCCTTTCCCGATGCTTTGCGCGGCAACGTCGATGCTGCGCTCGATGGAGGATTGTAGGTTGCTGAAATCCTTCGAGTTCACGGCGTTTTGCACCGCGTTGGCAATTTGGTCTGCAATGTTGTTTGAGGAAGCCATGGTCGCCTCTCCGGCAAGCGCTGCGCTTGGCCGAGCTGGAAATCCGTTTCTGCGATTTTACCGCAATCGGCAAGGCGCGCCTATCAAACAGGCTGCGGTGATATGCTGCGCGTTTCGTATCAATATGGAAACGGTTTGCTCGCAGGCTTCCCGCGCAGAAAAGCGCGCCCGCCCGCGATGCCCGCCTGGGGCTGCAAGCGGCCGCGCAAAGCGAAAACGCGCTCGTCTGCGGTGCCTACCCGGGACTGCAAGTGGCAGCGTAAACAACAAAGCGGTCGATCGCTATTCCAACCAGAACCGCGATCGACCGCATCTACGCCTATATAAAGACTACCTACTTGCTTTCACGAGACTACAACGAAAGGGAAGAAGCAGCTTTCGCAGCAACTTCGCGTTTTGTCTCGCCCTTCACCGGACGCAAGCGCGTGCCCATCGGACGCGACAGCCGCTTGATAATGAAGCGAATCGCAGTATATAAAAGATAGGCAACCACAGCGAAATTCACCAGGAAGTCCGATACAGCCTGCAAAGCGCCCGCAACCGTACCAACTCCAAGCGGCCCGGCAGGCGACCCCGCGGCAATCCACAGCGCGTAACTGACCAGCATAAGCACCGTGTACGATGCCATGTACCACGCAAAATGCATCTGCAAACGTCCCATGCCAACCCCTTCCAACGCACCTTCGCGCTTCGCAAACTCGCCAAACGGCCCCAAGCGAAACGACTTACTAAGTTCACACTCAACCTAATACCCCAATGTAAAAACCACGTATGACGCGAGTAAGAAAAAAGGTTCAAGCGTGCTAGTAACGCAGGTGCACGCCTTCAATCGGAAGCGAAAGGCCAAGCAAGACCGATCGGGACGGCGGGCGCGCGCAGCCCAAGGTGCTCCTCTGTAGGCATGAAGCCGGCATCCCCCTCCAAAACCAAAATATGTAGGAAACGTGGAGAAACCGCCCACCGGAAAATAGTCCTTGCATCGGGGCGGGGAGGCGCGTATTATTCAATCTTGCGCCAAGCGCGAAAGCGCGAAGGCCGAAAGCCGCGGGGGAGGCCCCGCAGGCGGGAACCTTGAGAACCGGATACTGGACAAGAGACGATCACAATAGCCAGTGAAGCCAGCGCAGGCAGGGCCTACCTACTTTTCAGCCCGCCTGCCCCGGATTTACAATTTCTTTTTAAGTTTAACTTATGCCAAAGATCGCGGGGACGGGAGACCGGCCCCGCTCTTCTTCAACGGAGAGTTTGATCCTGGCTCAGGATGAACGCTGGCGGCGTGCCTAACACATGCAAG
>OLPG01001455.1_pt1 | contig 19786 bp, 30 predicted proteins | sample 1672311 | NCBI WGS metagenome assembly OLPG01 (sample SAMEA3136670, study PRJEB25190) | human gut metagenome | biome: human gut; feature: human-associated habitat; material: faeces | place: Austria | collected 2013 | reverse complement strand
ACCAGCCGGGGAGCCACCAAAACAGCGTCAGACCCGTCTCCACACGCAAACTCCCGCACTTTAAAATGGGCGGAGAGCTGCTTGCCCCCGGAGGCGGCTTTGCTGTAAGCGTGGATCTCAACCATGGTTATCCCCCCAGATCTGATACAGCGCCCGGACCATGTCGGCGCGGGTCACAGTCTCTCCAGCGTTGGCGTCCGTCAGCAGGCCGTGAGCCTCGCCCCATACGAGGGCTTGATCTTCCACCTTGGCCGACCGCTCCCAAAACAGCAGCAGCGTAGGCACTTTCCGGGTGCTGGTCACTTTCCCCTTGGGGAAAATGCCCTGCGTGGAGCCGCCGCCGTCCAGCATGAGGGCGTCCACAACGCCCAGCCCCAGCAGCTTGTTCTGGAGCTGCTCACGGGTCAGGCTGGTCTTGTCGCACCACAGGCATACCTTGCCGTTGGGCATCCAGCCCACCGCCGTCCGGGCAGCAGGCCGGGCCACGTCGGCGGTCAGGCCCCGGTAGAGCTTGGTGCCGCCCTTGAGGATTGGGACGCCGGAGAGGAAGGTTCCTCCCCGGTCCGTCAGCATTTTCGGGACCCCGTCGCTGCCGATGGACACGCCCCAGTCCTGATACGCGTCCCGGCTGATGACCTTGCCGTCGATCACCGTCCAGCCCACCGGCTGAAACTTGCCGTTGAACAAATAGCCGTTGATGATGTGGGTGCAGCCGGTCTTGGCCTTGATCTGGGCAGGCGTCAGCTTGCCGGTGTTGCGGTAGATCTGCGCCTTTGCGCAGTCAAAGATATCAACCATGGCGCACTGCCTTTACGGGCCGCCCGCCCTCGTCCCACGTAATGTCGTAGGTGCCCTCCGGTGCGGTGACCCGGATGGTCTGGCCCGCATTGGCCGGGTTATAGTTGAAGTAGTCATACATGTGCTTCACGTCGGCGGGTTCTTCCTCCGTGGGGATGAAGCCCTCCTTCATCTCCTGTTCCGTCCAACCGGCCACGCCGCCGTCGGGATTCAGGTGAAAATTGGCCCCGACGGCCTTCAGCTCCGCGTTGATCTGCGCCACGGTCTTGCCAGCCTTGCGGCCCTCGTTGATGATGTCAGCAAATCTCTTGTCCATGGTATGTACTCCTTTCAAATTTTGCGGCCCCTCAGCCGTTTTTATCTTCACTCACCCGCTGGGTGCCGAAATAGAAGCCGATGACCACCGTGAAGATGGTCAGGAACTCGCTGCCGCTGATGCTCTCCCGCAGGGCCAGCACCGCGAACACCACTGTCAGGGTGATGGTCACCAGAGACTTCACCGCCAGCAGATTGCCCAGCCGTTTCTTGATGTTTTCCATAGTGTTCTCCTTTCAGCGTTCACTGATATGCTCCAGATCCTCGATCCGGTGGTTGATTACCTTGATCTGCTCCTCAACCACCGGCACCCGCTGGGCAAAATGGTTGTGTTCCCGCACCTCCCGGGTCAACTCGTCCAGCTTGGCTTCCGTCACCGCCTGGGTCTTGCTGTTGGCGATGAGCACCCCCATCAGCGTCAAGCCCCCGGTGATGAGGGCACATACGATTGTCTCTGTCATAATACACTCCCTAAAAGTTGCAGTTTTAAGGTCACATTCCGACGCGTTTCGACGCGGCCTCTGTGCTATACTCCCGGTAAAGGAGGTGGTCCACATGACCGCAGCACAAAAGCAAGCCTACGAAGAACTTTACTATATGACCGTAGAGATTTTGGACGAGTTGGACGCCCTTAAGCATAAGATCGCCCAGCAGCAAAAAGCGTCGGAAGCATTGTGGGACTTGCCGGAGGATTAACCCTCCGGCTTTTCCTTTGTGCCACCAAACTCGGCAGGCACCAGCTCCGGCAGACCGCACTCGTTGATGAGGATGTCCGCCACCTGCTGCTTCAGCTTCGCGGGCACCTTCTCAAACTCGGTCTTGCCTAAAATCACTCTCTGCGCAAACAACATTGCCATCATGTCTCTTGCTCCTTTCGATAGTAAAAAATATAGGGTCAGGGCGGCATCCGCCCAAAACTCACGCATAGACGATTTCCGCCATTTCTGCAATGCAGTTCTCGTAAAATTCTGCCTGGTCAGCCTGAGCACTGACCTGCTCCTTGAGAAGTTTGTTCTCATTTTCCAGCTTTGATACCCGCGCATCCACCGTTGGTATAGGTTCCGGTTCTGGCTGCGGCTCCGGCACAGTGCCGGGCGTCAGGGCCGTCACGATGCCGTCCTGGGCCTCTACTCCCACAAAGGGGAATGTCTCCGGAATCTCCATATCTTCGGGGATCGCCGCCCAGCCATTCGGAACGGGGAACACCCCACTGGTGGTTTGATTGCGGTGAGCTCCGTTTTTCAACGGTGTAAGTTCAATGATAATCATCTCATTTCTCCTCCTTATCCAATAGCAACGTAATAATAAACACTATTAAGATCATTGCATTGCTCTCTTGCCGAATTCGAATTATACCAGAATAGTGTTCTGTCCTGTACCGTAAATCGCTCGCCACCTGCAGTTCCCGGCTGGCCAATGTATATAAAACCAGAGTTACCACCTAAATCTGTGTTTGTTTTATATATCACTATGACGATTTTGGGAACAAAATTAAATGTTAAACTGTTTTGATCTCCCTCTCCATATACGCCAGAGCCTACGTAGGTTCCAGTTTGTATTTGCAACTTGTCGCCTATCTTTCCCAGCGCATCGTACTGAACGCTACCTACAACGCCGCTAGGATACGCATCAGCATTCGGAGAATTGAGATATTGTGCAGGGCCTGAAGTGAACTCCGCGTATTCGGCATAGGCTGTAAAAATAGCATCATGAGAGTAGGTTCTAGCAGTAACCCTATAAAACGTGTCAGGAGGCCAAGAGCCTTTAGTGTATGGATAAAGTATGTATTTTCCAATAATCTTGTTCCATTCGCTGGATCCATTGGACTGATTTTTAATTATGTGCTCTCCAACCCCCACAATCTTTTTGTTGGCCAAATCAAGCTGTACTGAATCGTAATAATAATATGTAGCATCATCTGCCATTCTTCCTAACGAGACGTCTTCAGTGGCTTCCTTGATTTCTCCTGAAATTGATTGCTTTCGCCATAAATAATCATCGCCCAGATGCGTGTGCAATCGAGACAGTATTTTGAGGGCATTATCCGGAACCGCATCTGCTCCCAAATCAAGCATTGCCGCTGTGGCATCCGTGAGCAGGCTTGCCTTATTCAGCGGGGTGCCCTCCTGTGTCGGCTGGTCCGCCCGGGTCATATCGTAGGTGTTGGTCTGTCCGGCCACCGGGGTCAGCGTCACCCGGCCCGGATACAAAGATACTCTGTCGTTCATGCCATTCTCCTTTCAAACCTCCCCGGCGTACAGCTCGCCGGAGAAGTACCACGATTTTGTAATATTGCTAATGAGGAAATCCAGATCCATCAAAATCTGCTCGATATTGTTAGCCCGGATGTAGTCCAGCTGCCGGATCGTCTCCGGCGTCTCCGGCGTAGACTGCATCACCGCGATCTGCCGCCGCAGGGTGGCAATGTTCTGCCGGTACGTCTCCATCTGGCTGGCCGTGGATGTGTCCGATTCGGACCAATCCTTTTTTACCGACACGGGGCAATCATAGCCCAGCGCCTGGAACCGTCCCGCTACATACTCCACCGCCGCGCCCACCCGGTTGAGGTCCGTGGCGTTGTAAAATCCCTTCGCGGTCTTCTGCGCCACGTCCTCCGCCGTCCGGTCCGTGATGAGCGTCAGCAGACCGTAGTAGAGCGTCAGCTCAAAGTTGGTGCTTGTCCCCGCCGCGTTGACGGCGGTGAGGGCGACGTGATAAGTATCATCCGCCGCCCGGTCAACCGTAGCCGTCCACGCCCCCTCGATCAGCGTCCATGTGTAGGCTGTCCCGTTGACGGTTCCCGTTACATAGATGATCTCAGAGGGCAGCGTGACGCTTAAAACCTGCGTACTCATACGATCTCCACCGCAATTACCATCGACTTGCCCGCGTCAACCGGGTTAGGCGTAATGGTAGCCGACTTGATGACCGGCACGGAGGTATCCAGTGTCACCGTTCGGGAGACCGTGGCCTTTTGGCCCGCCGCGTCCGTGGCTGTCACCACAATGGTGTTGCTGCCCTCTCGCAGCGTTACAGATTTTGTAAAGCTGCCGTTGGAGGCCACCGTCACCGCGCCCTGATCCACACCGTTGAGGGTGATGCTGATGGTCACGGGGCTGCTGGTGGCATCGTTAGTGGTGCCCGCCACCGTCTGAGAAGCAGATGCCGTAATAAGGCCTGCCACGGGAGCCGTGATGTTAAGAGTAGGCGGTACGGTGTCCACTTTGTAGGTGGTGGTCTTCTGTGCCGCCGCGTTGCCGTCATGGTCCTTGCAGTCCACCGTGACGGTGTGACTGCCGTCCGTGAGGGCCTTAGCCGGGGTGTACGTCACCTGATAGCCATGTGCAATGGCCGTGGAGGTGATGGCAGAGGACGCAACCGCTGCCCCGTCCTGTTTGACCACCAGCGTGGACAGATCTACCCCGGAGCCGTCCGTCTCGTCCACAACGGTAAAGACTACCGGCTGCTTGCTGTTGCTGACGTATGCGCCGGTGGACGGCGAGATGATGGTGATGACGGGAGCCACCCGCTCGCGCACCACCAGCTTCAGCCCCGCCATGGTGGAGGCATCCGCCGTACCCACCGTCCCGGCCTCATTGGTGGCCTTGACCTGTACGTTGTAGTAGCCGCCGGTTTGGTGATAGGACGTTTTCCCCGGCGCTATGATGGTGGCCTCGTACTTCCCTGTTCCGCTGTTGAGGGTCAGCGTGTACGCTTGGCCGTTGATAATTGCCTGTACTGTTTTGATCGCCATGTTAAACCTCCCCGGCGTAAATCTCGCCGGAATACCAGACCTCCGGCTCTAAAACAATGGTTTCCTCTGTAACCGTGACCGTTAGTTTTGTTTTTGCGTTGATGTCAACAGGGTTTGGCGTAAAGCTCACTGATGTGATCTTAGGGAGGAGCATTGTGTAATCACTCATGCGTCCTCCTTATCCCAGTAGATCACCACACAGCCTAACGCGCCAAATGCTCCGTCTGTTCCAGAGCCGGGGTAACTATCGATTTTCCAATAGCTGCCAACCGGGTTGCCATCTAAATCGTAACTCTTTTCTCTGTGCCGCCGTCCTTGTACGCCGCCGGTTCCCTTGGCCCCACCGTCTCCGGTTCCCGCCCGTGGCTTTGCCACGCCCGTCCGGGCGAAGCTATCGCCGCTGGCCACGTCTGTGTAGCCGTTGCCGTACCGCTTGCCGTTGGCGGAGGAGTACGCGCCGAAGGTGGTGTCCTCGCCGAAAGTCACCGGAAACTCCTGACCATCGTTGATGTTGATGGTTCCGGCCCACACCAGGCCTCCCAGACCGTCCACGCCGTCCGCACCGGCAGCGTCCCACGTGCCGTCCTGGCCGCGGGTGCCGTCTCCGCCCTTGCCCACAAGGATGACCCGCAGAGATTTCTTTTCCGCCGGTGCCTTCCATGTACCGGGGGTGGTGATAACTTCGCGCCCCTGATACAGAAAGCTGCCGTCCGCCTGCAACAGCTGGCTCTGGCACCCCTGCATGACGCCGTCCGAAAACTGGAACGTCTGCATGGTCAGCCGCGCCGTAGTCGCCTGACTCTCATCCAGCCACACCGTCTCCACGTCCCCGATCTCGGAGGACGGATCGCCCCGGCCCGTCAGATCCAGCACGTTTCCGCCGTAGGTGGCCAGGATCAGCTTGGCCGCCGTCAGGGCCGCTGCCTGGGTTTTGATAAACGGATTGTCGATGCTCACCGTCTCGCTGGATGATGTGGCGTTGCCGGACACGATGTATTTTGTGCCCGTCCCATCGTTGAGGGTGAAGATCAGCGCCGCCACGTCCCCGTTGGCCTTCATAACCGGGTAGCCGTTGAGGTTGTCCAGCGTCACCTTGTTTCCCTCGCTCCACAGCGGCTCCGCCGTCAGGTCCCCGGTCTCCGCGTCCGCCCTGGGCCACGTCCCGGTGGCCATGCACACCCACCGCAGGATATCCCCGCACTTTTTGCCTTGCAGGTCCTCCGCCACCCGCACCGTCACCGGCAGCGCCGTGTAGTTGGGGTCCACGTGCCAGCGGTCCTTAAAGTTGACACCAAGCTGCGCCGCCAGAGCGCCGATCCACCCGCCCAGCGTAGTGGGGAGGGTGGCAGGTGCCAGAAATTCCCGGTTTGCCAGCAGGCCGATGATGTCCACCAGATCCCACTGCATCGTCAGGCCATTGTCACCGGTCCGCCATCCGCCGGAGTACTGATAGTAGATCCCCAGCCGCTTGTACTCGTCCGTGCCGTCCGCCAGCCGAACGCCCAGAGAGACGTCAATCCCCTGCCGCTCCTCGATGGACTGGAAAATGCCGTTTTTGCTGCGCGGCTCAAACCGCCGGGAAAGGTTGTCAATCTTGAGGGTGCAGGTGCCATACGGCAGCGCCGTGGCCGCGATGTTGCCCTGCTGTTTGACGTTAAACTCCGCGATCATCCCGCCGTCCCAGCTCTCGTATACGCCGGGGACGATCTCTACCACCCGCATCCGCCGTCCGGGCCGAGACCACTTGGTCACCGTCACCCGGATGCCGTCGGGGTTGTTGACCGTGAAGCCCTCAATGGCCACATGATCCTCCGTGTTTCCGGTGTATGTGCGGGTGTGGTACGCCGTGCCGCCCTGCTTGACCTCCACTGTGAAATCCTCCGGAAGCCCGTCATAGTCATTGCCTGGGAAATATACGGAGCATGCCTGCAAGACAGACACGCTGGAGAATTGCAGCTCCACCCACGGCGGCGTGGAAAACGTCCCATCCGCGCCGGAAAGAACGTTGCCGATGTAGCCCATCTGGCCCACCGTCTGAGTGGGATCGTCCGGGAGAAGGTCCCACGTCCCGTCCAGCGCCCACCGGTCACGCTCTAATGTTGCGTACTTGGTGGGATTTCCAAAAACCTTATCGTGGATCTGCTCCAAATTGCTCCACGGAATCTGCCCGGAGGTCTCCCCGGCACCGAACACGATGTCCGGTGAGATAATGTCGATGACCGCCCGCAGCAACACCCGCCGCGCGTCTCCTGTAATCGCCGCATGATACGCCTGTCCGCTTTTAATCATGCGGCGTCACCTCCCGCAGTTCCACGGAAAAGTCTGCCCACAGTGGGGTCTCCTTGGTCTCCTCTCCACGTCCGCTTCGCCGCGACCACATAAATTTAGGTCGGGTAAAAGACGTTACGAGAAAACTGGAGTATTTCAGCGCCCCATCGGATTCCTGTGGCAAAAAACCGCAGATAATTGGTTCCCGTGTTCCCTTCTCGCAGGCCGCGATCACCTTGTTTTTCATTTCCGCGTCAAAATATCCGTATTGATAGGACACCTGCCACACATTTCCCCGCAGCTCCCGTGCCGTTCGCCCAGAGATCATCTGTACGTCAACCGACAGGGGGATATTTTGCACATTGTATCCGCCATCACGGCTCTCCGGCAGCGCCACCGCCATGCCGTTGGCGTCTAAAATCAATTCCGTCATGTTTCACCTCATGCAATGGGGTTCAGGATTGGCGTACCGTTTGCCTGCGCATAGCCGGTCAACGGGTCAAACACATAGGATGCAAATTTGGTCATGTCAGGGAACATCAGGTTAAACGTAAATGATCCGCCGGATTGCTTCCCTTCGCCCAGCCCATTTACAATAGCCGCGCTAGAAATGCCGATGCCGGAATCCGCAAATCCTACTGACGCCGTACCGAAGTCCAGCCCAGAGGTAATGCCTCGCTTGATATTGCCGTATTCGTCATCCCAGCCCTCGCCAAGACCCAGCGCCATGTTCTCGCCGATCCCAGCAAATACGCGGGACGGGGAATGAATGCCAAGAACGCCCTTGACGTTATCCACAATGCCGCCGAAGAAACCGGACACCTTTTCCTTGATCCAGCTACCCATCGCCTTGATGCCGTCCCACACGCCGCGCACAATGTCCTTGCCGACCGCGATAACGTCAGGAATAGAATCGACCAACGTTTTAATGATCGTTGCCGCCATATTCAAAACGCCTGTGACCAGCTGCGGAAGGTTCTGCGCCAACCCTTTGACCAACGCAATGACCATTTGCAGACCCAGCTCGATAATGTCCGGCAGCTTGTCGATGGCATAGGAGACAAATTTTTCGATCATCTCCGGCCCCTTTTCCTGCACCGCAATACCGATGTTTTCCAGCACTCGCTCCACGACCGGGAGAATGTTTCCCGCCACCGTCACGGCGCTGTCCAAAAGCTCCGTAGTTAGCTCCGCCATATCGGCGTTTTCATCACCGAGACCCGTGATAAAGTTTTCATACGCCGCTTTCATCGACGCGATAGAACCTTGAATCGTCGTGCTGGCTTCCAGCTGCGTTGTGCCCGTGATGCCCATTTCCGTCTGGACCGTGTGGATTGCATCCACGATGTCGGCATAGCTGTCAATGGTGTAATTGGTGTAGTTCCCCTGGGCGGCATTTAAGGCGTTGGCATCGTCGATCAACCGCTGCATTTCTTCTTTTGTGCCGCCATAGCCCAGCTTCAGGTTATCAAGCATGGTGTAGTTTTGCTTGGCGAAGCCCTGATAGGCGTTCTGGATGGACTGCATGTCCGTGCCCATCTTATTGGCGTTGTCGCTCATGTCGGTGATGGCCAGATTCGCCTTTTCCGCTGCCGCGTCCGTGTCGCCGCCCATCGATTGTAGCAGCGACGCGGAAAATGCCGTCACGGTGGTCATGTACTCGTTGGCGCTCATGCCCGCCGTCTGGTATGCGTTCGCGGCGTACTGCATGACGGTATCGGCAGAGGCCTTGAACAGCGTTTCTACGCCGCCGACCAGCTGCTCATACTCACCGTAGCTTTGAATCGCTGCTTCGCCAATGTTTTTTACAGCGCCCGCAACGGCTTTCACGCCAGCAACAATGGCTTGCCCTGCAATATTCGCTTTCAGCACATCGCCAAAGCTCAATGCCTTTTCTTTGGTATCCCCAAGGTTCTTATCTACTTCGCTCGTGTCTACGCTGATTTTGACAAATAAATCAAGTAGATTCATGTTTCACCACCAATCCGCACCGCGCGACAATATCGGCGGTAATCTCTTCGCACGTTCTGTTGTCCTGCTTTTTTGGCTCAATAATGTCCGCGTATCGCGCCTTGATGTAGTTCCCGCCCGCGTATCGCGCCGTGTTTTCCGCAACCACGCGCAGCGCATCCGTCACATAAATGCGGTATGCGTCGTTTCTTGCTTTTTCATTGAGCCGCGCCACACAGTATCGCAGGAACGGCTTTATTTGCCTTTGCCCTCGGTATTCTCCTGCGCAGAGCCAGAGGATTTCCCGCTCTGCGCTGAGATAAAAAGCGCGGTAAACGCATCATCGGTCAAAAGCTCCGTCGCGTCGCGCATCAGTTTGACGAGGTTCAGAGCGCCCTTGTAGTTCTCCGCACTCACGCCCTCGATGGCGGCAAGGATAGCGATGATGTCGCCTTTGTGGCCCTTGAGCAGTGCAGGGAGTGCTTTACGCACCCGCTGCATTGCAAACTTCTTCGCCGTCATTCCCTCGGGGATCTTTTCACGCCGGAACATGGCGGAAGCCTTCTCGTCCTCTGCGATGTTGGCAATGGGGTCAATGATATCTGCGATAACATCAAACACCCGCTCGCCATGAATGTCGGAAAGTTTCATATCAGCCCTCCGCCGTACCGGCCTTAATGTAGATCTCAAAGGGGACCGTGTTCTGTGCTGCCATGGAGTAGTGGGCGGTATACTCAAATGCAAACTGGCCCTTTGCCTTGTCGCTGGTCTGCAGCTGGAAGCCGCCGGTGGACAGCGCATTCATCAGGTGGATGGCGATGAAGCCGCCATTTTTATCGCCGTTCTTGTCGGAGTAGTCGCCCACCAGCCAGATGTCGGCAAAGTCAGCGTCCGACAGATCGTTTCGAGGCGTGACCTTCCCATCGCTAGTACCCACATCGGCAGCACCGCAAAGGCTCTTTGCGATCTTGGTGTCTGCGTTGACGAACGTACCCGTTATTTTCGCTTCCCAGGAATCCAGCCGTTTCAGCTCCTTCATGTTCTTGGGGCAGTTGTCAATGTCTTCGCCAAAATCGGAGAAGCTGGGCGTTGCGGTAAAATTTACACCGCCGGTAGTCGCGCCGATCTGTCCCGCCTCTCCGATGGTTCCGGTGGCCGGGGTGAAATCGGTGGTCAGAATACCGGCGTTGATCTGTAATTTCTGAAATGCGTCGGAAGGGATTTTAGTAAATCTCATAGTTTCGTCCTTTCATCAGTTTTGCGACAGATATTCCACCGTGATGTTGAGATACCGCCGCTTGATGTTCTTATCGCTCTCGTCCGCGATGTTCTGGCACCACGGGGACCCGCGCTTGATCCACATCGCGCCTCCGTCATAGGGCACGAACGCGCCGCCCATGCCGATGGCGTCAGAAATTTCCTGTGCCTTGGCGTTGGGTATCGCCTCGCTCTCGGTGTAATACCAGAGATTCACCGTCAGAGCGATTCCCCCGCTCTCCCATGACCCGGTAATCAGTTCATAGGTCAGCCACGGGAACGTCGCATCCTCCGGCACATTAGATGTTGGGAATGCCGGGAGGAATTGAGAAAACCACGCATGGAGCGCCTTGTCCTTTGTCATTTCGGCAGCTCCTTTCGCTCCGCTGTGAAGAATTTCAGTGCCTTAATGATTGCACCTGCAGACTTCGGCGCGGCCTTTTCCTCCGGGTTTGAGGTCACGCGGTAGGTGTTGCCGGTAGACGTGTCGCGAAAATAGTCGTTATACTCGATGGGAACGGTCTTGTTGACCAGTGCGGAATACACCGAGGTCACACCCTCCTTTTCCGCCCTTCGGGCCTCCATCGAGGTGTCAAGCGCCTGATAGTTGAGGAATTCCGCGCCCTCGGCCCACGCAACTATGTAGCCGCCTGCGCCGTCCGGCGTTCGCGTCTTTTCCATCAGCACGCATTTGCTTGCGAAATCGTCCAGTAAACTCATGGTTCCACCCCCTTGAGCTTGCGCCAATCATTCAATCGGCCTTTAAAGGCACCCTGCCAGCCGTTTAACGCGTTGCTGTCGCTTCCATCGCTGCGTTTGGTGTAAGAATAGCCCCCGAAGCTCTCACTTTGATACGGGCTTGCAACGGCCTCCCCGTTCTTTTCTTCCCACGCGGCGATATCTTCGGCAAGGGAAACAACAGCCTTTGGCACCGCCAGCGCCCACACCGTCCCGGTAAAGGTTTCATCCGTCAGGTCAGCTGCCGGATACTGGTGCAGGCCATCGTTGAACACGGAGCCACAGATGCGGAAATATTGATTGGTTTGGAGAAAAGGCAGCGCAATGCTGCCATTCTCCACGGTGAACGTGCCCTCGTGAATCTCCACAAGGAACCAGTTGTTTAAGTGCCGTAGAACATTTTCAAGCATTGCGCTGCCTCCTTTAGCTACCTGCAACAATTTTATAGATTTCGGCCTTTTTCATTGAGCCGCTAACCCCAGCAATGCCGTTTTCCTCCGCATACGCAAGCAATTCCGCCTTTGTTAAGTTGCTAAGGTCTGCGTCACTGCCGGGCGCCGTTGCCATTAGCGGCTCAATCAGCCCCCCACGGTGGCGGGTGTTACGGTCACAACGGCGATACCGTCCAGATACTCAGCCCACAGGGCCATACCCATCAGCGCGTAGCTCTCGCCTACGGCGGTGCTGTAGTTGCCCTGGGCGTGGAAACCAATCAGGTTAGTCTCGCCCTGAACGGTGTAGTTCAGGCCCAGGCGGGCAAACTCGCTATCGCTGGGATCCACATAGTACAGGTCAATATTTTCCACGGGGGTAGCAATAACCTTATTCCGGGCGATCTGCGCCGCAGGCAGCAGGAACAGGGTGGAATAGCCCATGAAATCTTTGATGTAGTTGATGCCGAACTGGGTCTGTACGGTGATGTTTGCAGTACCCAGATAGTCATAGGCATCCAGAATGTTGGCAAAACCTACCACCTGGGTGACATCCTTCTGGATAGTGGCAAACTTGTTCAGAACCTCGCCCTGAGCCTTGGCAAGCGCATCCTGCCAGGTGGTGGCGGTCTTGGTCAGGCTTCCGGTGTTCAAGAAGGTGTAGAACTTACCCATAACAACATTCTGGAGCTTTGTCAGGAATGCGTCATCGGACTTTTCTACGGCGATTTCCGCGCCGTACTTGTTCACATCTTCGATGGGTACGGCTTTCGCGTACTTCTCAATCGTCAGGTCAGACTTTGCCGCCTGCACGATGGTGGTCTTGCTGTAGGGGATGACCTCGCCGGGGTCAACAGAGCCGCTCTCCAGGTCAATACTGGCGGTGTAAGACACCAGAGACGTACCGGGGGTCTTTCGGATAGGGCGAGTGATGCCCAGAATATTTCTCAGCGCCTCCCAGTTGTCATCAAACCGGGTAACAAAGTCGACCTCGCGCGCGGTCACGCTGGTATAGACATTGGGCAGAGAATCACGGGGCTGGGTCAGAGTTTCAACTTTAGTTGCTGCCATGTTAAAGGCTCCTTTCAGTTCATCAAATCAGGATTTTCGGCAAGTGCTTTCTGCCGTTCGGCAGTAGACATTACATAGCGGCCCTTATCGTCCTTTTTGTAGATGTCTGCCTTGGTCAGATTCGCGCTGCCGGTGTTCGCCGGGGGATTGGCAGGATTCGCACCGTGCGTCTGCGTGGTGGAGACAAGCCCCTTGTAGGTGCCGTTTACGAGTGCATCAAGGCTCTTGGTGTCCTTGATCTTCTCGCCGTCCAGCTCCAATGCGGCCATTTCTTCGCCGCAGCCCCGCATAGCAAGGTCCAGATTCGCGCCGGTGATGTTTTTGCTCTCAAAGTAAGCCCGGACGGCCTTTTCCTTTGCCGCCTTGCTCTCCTTTGCCGTGATGTCGGTCTTAAAGGCTTCAAAGGCCGAGTGTTCCTTCTCGTACTTTTCCTTATAGCCGCCGTCACCTGCTGCCTTGAGGTCGTCCAACTGCTTCTGGACGCCGGGCAGCTTCTCCGCGTCGGCCTTGTAGCGGGCCACATCCGCCTTTAGGCCGTCCACGGTGTCAGTATGCGCCTCGATGATGGTATCCACCTGTTCGTCGGTGAGACCCATGCCCTTTAAAAGTTTGCGTGTAAGTGCCATTGTTCTATCTTCCTTTCCCTTGTCCGCAGTTCGTCGCGGCGATAGATTGTATAAAACCGCTGTACCTCGCGGGTTTTACCGAAAACAAAAGAGCCAACCACCGAGAAAAACTCAGTAGTTGGCTCATCGTGCCGTTTCGCGCGCTCAATTGCGCTGCGGTCATATTTATTTTTTGATTTCTTCCATCTTGACGATCTGCGCCTTGATGCTCCCGTCCTTCATCTGCTTGAGCTGCACTCTTGCGCCGGTCGCAAGTACGGCCTCCACCGCCTTAATAAAGTCCTTATCCATTTTTCAGCTCGCTTTCCAGAATATCTCGATACTGTCCCACATGGTCGGCGGCAGCGGGTTTCAAAAACGGCTGTGCCTTGTTGCCGCGCGTGTAATGCCAATTCCCCTTCGCGTCCTGGTACACCCACGGTGTAGGCCGTCCGCCCTCGGCGTAAATGCCTGTGCCAAGCTCGACGTAAGTGGCATACTCATTGTTCGTGCCGATGATTGCCGCCGGTTCCTGCTCGTCTATCATATGGATAATGCTATTCCGCAGATTGCCGGTGTCAACAGGGCACAACTTTTTCGCATATCCCTCTGCCACCAGCCCGCACTTTTCAAGCCCGCGCAGCAGCGCCGCCTTGATTTCAGCGGAAACCTCCGCACTGTGATCCTGAATATCAATATTCATTGTTATCCTCTGCCCAATTTTTCCAATTCGCTGGCAGTGCAGTCAATCAGTTCGTTATCGCTGTCTCTTTCCACCAAAAAATACGTCCCGTTGGTATTTCTGATGTCAACAACAATGCCGGTATCGCCTGTACTTTTTACCTTTACACGGTCATATTCACGGATCATCCCGCATCCTCCTTGTTTTTCCTAAAGGCAGTTATGATGCGCGGTTTGCTTTCGGGTGCATCCTTTATCCAGCCAGTGCAAAACGTGCGTTGCTTCGTCATCCCAAGTTCCATGTGAATATTAAAACGCAAGGCTCCACCGCCTAATTCTTTAAAATCCACAGCCTTTTCCATGTTAAACTGTCTTGCCATATCATAGCGCAATTGGAGCGGATTGTCTGACGTATATCCAACATCAAAGAATTGGTCTGCGTGTTTAGCTCCATTTTTTAGGAAATAGCCTGTATATTTTTTGGGTGTTGTTATGCACTCCGCATTTTTAACAACAACTGTCTGCCGCTTTGTGGTTTTTAATTGTGCCCACTTTTCAGGTTCATTATACTTCAAATTCCGGAAATCTTCAACGGTATTCGGAACTTTTTTACTCAGAACCGCCTTGTATTCTTTCCATTGCTTCGTGTCTGCCGATAGATTCCGGCCTTTTTTGATAAAGACGCCCCACGCTGTAGCATTTTCCGCTTTTTTCTGTGCCGCCCACTCTGAATAGGTTATACCTGAAATGATCTCGTTTTCGCCTGTAACTGGGTTCCTGGCACGTCTTTGGCCCGTGGAAGTATCTACCCCATCCACGGCGGCAATCAGCGTACAGCGGCAGTTATATATCTCCCACGGCGGCCCTTGTGGGTCGCCGGGAAAACGGCAGCCGTTGGAAAATTTCTTATCCTGCGCCACTTGTTCGCCGTCAAGCATGGCATGAGAGTGGCGTGTACGCGCGTCCAGCGTAGCCACCCATTCTTTTTTTAGCTTGATGCCCATCTTCTCCGCCGCCGCGTAGCTGTCCATGCGTCCGGCGTTCTGCGCGCCGGTCACGGCGGTTCTTGCGGTGCGGATGGCGGAATCGCGGCTCATGGTGGTGATCCGCTTTTGCAGGTCATTCGCCATGCGCTTGATGCTCTTTCCCTGTAAGATGGAGCTGGTGACACTGGCCGTAATTTGCTTCTTGCCATATGCGAGATCAATCCCTCGTTTCAGTGCCCTGTCCTTTGGATAGTACGGCATCAACCCCGGTTGCTCCACGATCAGGCGTTTCACCGTCTGCTCGTCCCACAAGTCAAAGCCCACGTCCCCAGCCACACTCTCAATAGTGTACGCCGCATAGTTGCGGTTAAGGGAGTAAATACCTGGCGTAGCATCGTTGGTATAGGACACCGCCACGGCGTTTACATCGGTCACATGGTGCGCCACCTTGTCGCGCATAGCTTGATAGCGTTCCCCGCGCCCGATCTGGTTCAGCCTCCATTGCTTATAGTCGGCCTCCGTCCATTCCTTACCGTTCTGCACGGTGCCGATCAGCGCTTTCATTTCCTCGTCGCGCTTTTTGAACTGCTCAAAATATGCGTCAATGGTCGTTTGCAGTTCTTCCCCCGCCTCGCGGTATAGCTTCGCAATGCGCCGTTCCAGCTTTGCAAGCTCCTTGTCGGTCAGCTTGTGCCCGAGGTCTTCGTTTGGCATTTCTGCCTCCGTTTCACAATATCGTCATAGTGCGGTTTTACGCGAATTACATTCCAGTCGCATTCTTCCGGCACTTTTCCGTAGAATATCACCCATTCCGGCGAGAGACGCTTCATCATTTCTTCGTAGCCGCGCAGAAACAGCCGCTTGCTTTCCTTGTTCTGCTGTGTGCCTACTGAACTAACCGCAACTATCCCGCCGACCGGCTCACCATCAAAGCACCAATCGTAACTGCTCTCATTGCTCCATGAGATTGAGGGATAGACCGTCATGCCATGCATTTGCCAGTATGCCGCCAACCAGTGCTTGCGATAGTGGTTATATATCTGCATCGCCAGCGGCATATCTGTATATGTAGAGAAGTCCGGCGCGCAAACCGCCGCAAACTGCGACAGTTGCAAAATGTACTTGTCAGGCGTGTTCCAATACCGAATGAATTGATAATCGTCCACGAAGAAATGCACGATCTTGCTTTTCGTGTCTTTCGCGGTGTAATGGTAATTCACTGGGATAAACTCGCCCTGCGGATACGCCTTTACCGGCTCAATTTGCGGAATGTCGTACTTGCCAACGCCGGGGAATGTGAACTTGTCCAGATTTTCAAAGTTAATCATAAATCCCCCAGCAAGCAAAAATGCCGCAAGACACATTTCTGTACCTTACGGCATAGCAAGCGCCCGGAATCAAACCGGAACTCCCTCAATCAAAGTGTGCTGCCATTACACCACTACTTGCTACGCCGATTATACCATATTTTTTTGACCCGCTCAACCATTTTCTTTTCTTCGGTTGTCAGGTTTGCATACCCTTTCTCGCTGTCATTCTCGCTGTGGATATATCCGTGATGGATATGCGGGGAAACTTTATTGTGCGGCCTGTCCAAGTCAATCTGCTTTGTCCTTTTATTTGCCGCATCGTAATATGTAATTGCCTTGATATTGTCGTTTTTGTTTAGCGTCACATAAACGCGCCCTTTGGTCATTGTTTCCATAGGCGTTTTCTGTGCACCGTCAACCGCCTTAACGAACTTGATATTCCCAGCTTTCAGAAGCGTCCTAAACTCGCTCCCGTAAGGCTTGCCGCTTACGCTCATGCCGCTGCTTGCGCCGCGTCCACCCATTACTTGCGTTTTCTCCTTCTCTTTTCCATGCCTCGCCCGAAATACGAATCTACATTTTCATTCAACCTGCGTTGCGCCCTTTCGTATGTCGATGATGTAATTTCCCGCTGCCCGCGATTTGGGTTATAATGTTCCCGAAAATATCTTTTTGCGTACTCTTCCGCAGATTCCGTTTTCTTCTCTGCCGTTTTAACTTTCCCATGCAACTCTCTGACCATTTTTTCAGCCAGAGAATTTACTTGTTTTTCCGTAATTTCGTAATCCCGCATAAACGCTTCTTTGCCGATTGCGTCTTTAACGCTTCCCATAAATGTCGGGGAATTAAGCAATTTTTCTGGTGTCTTGGTGTATTGCTTTGTGGATTGCCACCAGTCACTTGATTCAACATTGCGGCGAATTGCCCCAATTGCCGTTCCACCGGCTCCGCCTCTACCGCCCATCACTCTACCTCCGTTCCAAACGCCCCGTTTTTATCCGCAAAGCTCCGGTCAATCTCTTCTGCCGCTTTCCGCTTTGCCATGTCCTCGTACTGGTCAATGTCACCGTTGATCGTCAACAGCTTCTTTGTGATGTACTCGTCATCGTAATACGCCGCGCCCAAAAGGATGTTCTGCGTTTCCTCGCTCTTGTTGATGATCTGATTACGCGTGTAACTCGGCTGATCCTCAATGCCTGCCAAACGCAGGATTTCCAAAATAAACCGAGTTACCTCGGATTCAAACTTGTCCGTTTTCAAATCAAGGGGCACATAGCTGGCCTTGATTGCGGTCGCCGTCTGGTTCCCAGCGGATACCGCCGCCGCGTCAAAGCACTGGAAATCTTCGTATAGCTTTTTCTTTAGCATATCAATAGTGCTACTTGTTCCCTCAAACGGTGCCTCGATGGTCTTACTCTCCACCTTCGCGCCATCGTCGCCGTTGGCGTGGGCGACATGGGTGGTTTTCAAGCGCTCCACAAATTTCGCGTCGTCGAGATCATCCATGCCGTTGCAGTTGGACAGCACCCAATAGATCAGATTTCCCTCGTCCACGTTGTTGACCATGTTAGAGGACGCCAGATCCAGCGCGTCAATGGTGTTGCGCTTTCCGACGATCTCGGAGAGACACCGCTTGTTGTTTTTCAGCGGGACGATGGGGAAACTCGGATAATTGCCGCCGTCATAGATTTCGGTTCCGCCGACTTCCGCTTTGCGCTCGATCAGCTTATAGCTGCGCTTCGGCTGCATGACGTCCATATCCTCGCCGCTGGGCTGGAAATACTCGGTAAAACCATCGATCTCATACAGCGTCGCTCTCAGAGGCTTATCCTGTGCCACCTGCCAGAACCGGATACCGGCTTTCATCGCGCCGTCCTCCTCATCATAGAGTGGAACGAACTCAAGCAGGGAAAACACCCGCAAATGCGTCAGGTCCCAGAAGCCGAAGGACACGCCTGCAATTTTCGCTTCACGCGCCGCATCCATGACTTCCTGGTCGAAGTCTGGGCAAAGTTTTTTCGGTGTTTCCTTCTCCGCAAAGGTTACGCCGTTACCCAGAAGATAGGAAACCTCCTGATCGACCGCCAGGCCGAAGAATCGGCTGGCCAGCTTATGGTTTGCCGTCCACATATCCGTGTGGGCACGGCCCTGCATATCGTAGATGATCTTTTCATAGCGGTTGATTGTCGGATTCAGCCCGTTGTAATATTCCTCAGCATCCGCCGCCGTCTTATATGCGTGGGATTCACGATGCGCGTTGATCGCACTGCGGATAAACTCCATCCGCGCCTTTTCGTCCTCGCCCACCGCCACAAGGTCATTATATGTCTTAATCTCCGCTCACCCCTTATCTCAGAATGGAAACATAATCAGAGCTGTCGCGTTTGTTCCACAACCGCTTTACGATGCTGGCCGCGCTGTCCGGCGCGTCATCATGCTCCACGTTCTCGTTGTAATCGCAAATCTGGTCGATATACGCATCATCCGTACCGGCCACAAAAACCACATTGCGCCATTCCGCCTTGAGATAGCTTGTGATTTTAAGGAATTTGTTCATGCTTTCGTGATAGGTAACGGCCCGTTCTCCCTTCGCGCGCAACGCCTTTGCCAGATAGCCCTTGTCCGCGTTGGTCTCGCAGTAAATCTCCCCAGCATTGAAGGACTTCCGAAGCCGGATAATCTCATCCATGCAATCGTCCACATGCTTGTGCCAAAGCCGCCCATAGAGGTAATATGTTGTTCCCTTCTTCCTGGCGATCGTAAACGCCGTGTAGTCATCGCCACCGTATGCCGCGTCAATATGGCAAATGCCCTGCTCTGCAAGGCAAGGTTCCGCACCCATTTGCGGCGTGTCAAAGATCACATCATCACTGGCAATGTGTCGCAGCTCGTAGTTTGCTGCAAACAGGGATGACGTCATAGACGATTTAATGGTTTGCAACTCATCCCCGGAGATCAACCCAGTTGAATAGCAATCATACTTTTCGATATTCGGCATCATGGAAAACGCGTCTTCCTTGTGCCAGGGCGTTCCGGTGTTAAAAATGCGCCCGCCACGATTGCGGATGTTCTGCAACTCCTGATAGATCGTTTTTGTATGGTCTCGCTCTGCGCGGGAAATGCGATCCTGCACGTTTACAATATCGTCCGTAAATATGCGGTCGAAATGCTTGCCGGTCAAGGACCCGTTCACGCCGCACGCCACAAGCTGGCTCGTGCCCTTGTTGTCCGCTGCCAGATTCGTTGAAATCTCCGTCGCGGATACCGTTGTCAGGATCAACGGTATCCCGTGGATCTTCTCGCACAGCGCCTCCATGTATGGCGATAGCAGCAGATTCCGCACCTGCCGCACAACCTCTTTCACGTCCGCATCCGTTTTTCGCATAAACAACGTTTTGAGATTCGGCAGAAGAACGATGATCTCCGCCAGCGCAATCGAAACGCACGTTGTTTTATAGCTTCCACGGTGCGCCTGCAAGGTTTTGTCCTCACGCCCGCGCACCATATCCTGTATCCATGCGTTGTGCAGCGCGCCCAGCTTATCAAACCCAACGGCATGGCCGAACGCAATGGGATTATGTATCAGCAGTTCCGCCGCTTGTATCCGCGTCATTCTGCATCA
>OLPG01001454.1_pt1 | contig 19799 bp, 10 predicted proteins | sample 1672311 | NCBI WGS metagenome assembly OLPG01 (sample SAMEA3136670, study PRJEB25190) | human gut metagenome | biome: human gut; feature: human-associated habitat; material: faeces | place: Austria | collected 2013 | reverse complement strand
GAGCGCATGACTGTTAATCATGATGTCGCTGGTTCGAGCCCAGCTGGAGGAGCCATAAACGGAACAAGATATTTGTTCCGTTTTTTTGTATTAAGAAAACCCCCAGATAGTCTGGGGGTTCAGTGTAGCTTTAGCGATGAAAAATAAAAACTCCTTTTGATATAAATATTATTGCGACTGCCAGAAGCAATAATATTTATATCAAAAGGAGAATTAAGCAATATGAAAAATAATGATATACACAGTTTATCACATACAAAATGGAATTGCAAGTATCATATAGTATTTGCACCGAAGTATAGAAGAAAGGTGTTTTACGGTGAAAAAAGAGCAGAAATAGGAAAAATATTAAGAGAATTATGCAATTGGAAGAAAGTAAATATAATTAATGCAGAAGTATGCCCAGATCATGTACATATGTTGGTAGAAATACCACCGAAATATAGTGTATCAAGCTTCATGGGATTTTTGAAAGGAAAGAGTAGCATAATGATATATGAAAAATGGGGAAACATGAAATATAGAAACAGAGAATTTTGGTGTAGAGGATATTATGTGGATACAGTAGGGAAAAATACTAAAGCGATAGATGCATATATAAGTAATCAGTTGAAAGAGGGCAGACTGAATGGTCAATTAACATTTGAAGATGTAGAACCGTTCAAGAAATAAAGCCAAGTTTACTGGCAGCGAGTAACAAACCCTTAGCAAGAGTCAGTCGTACTAACGCACTTTCGTGCGTGGGGATGTGACCGTTGATGAACATCCCATGGCTATGTCAGGGGGATATTTACTTGTGCTTAAAATCACTAAATGATAATATAGTTAAATAAAATCATTAATAAGCGAATATAGTCATAGAAAATATATCTTTATTAATATATAATTAAATTAACAAATATATTATGGAGGAAAGGTATATGAAAAAGTTTATTTCAGCACTTATTGTGACGGCAATGATGATGCCGACAGTCGTACCTATGACGGCATTGGCAGACAATACGGTAAACAATTCCGTATCGGGTTACATTTCTGCCGACACAGGTGTTAAGCTTATCGGAAAAGACAAGCAAGCTAAAATTTATGTTGACAGCAATGATTATGAGAGTGTAATTCGTGCAGTGGGAGATATGAAAGACGATTTATCGGACGTATCGGGGCAGACTGTTACGATTAATGCAGATATTCAGTCAATGTCAGATGAAGTGAAAATTTCTGGTATTAATATTTCATCGGCAAGTATGTCTGTTGACGGTTACAAGTCGCTTACGGAAAACGGCAGAGGCATTATTGCGGTGTACAACACTGACGGAACGATAGAAAAGGTGCTTATATCGGAGGACAGCATAAACAGTACAAACGGAACGGCACATTTTAAAGAACTTCCGAGTTTTGACGGTAAAACGGTAAAAGCATTTGTGTGGAAAACAGAAAATGACAAATTGACTGTTACACCGATTGCAAACAGCTATACATATACCGAAACACCGAAAGCGACTATGCCGGCAGATACCGATTGGAGCGATGCAAATATTATAGTCGGTACACTCGGAAACAGTAAGGCGATAGATTCACTTGCGGAAATGGGAGCGATTGACGTTTCAGAAATAAAAGATAAATGGGAAAGTTTTACCGTTCAAGAAAACGGCGGTAATCTTATTATTGCTGGTTCGGATAAACGCGGTACGATTTACGGCATATATGATTTCTGTGAAAAAATCGGTGTGTCACCATGGAAATGGTGGGCGGACGTAAAGCCCGAAAAAGCGGACGAATTATATATCAATCTTCCTAAAGATGGATATACGGAAGATGAGCCGAGTGTTCAGTATCGAGGAATTTTCCTAAATGATGAATACAATTTAAACCAATGGTCAACCTCAATGGGTGACGGAAATATGAATAAGGAAACGTATGAAAAGATATACGAGCTTATTCTTCGTTTAAAGGCTAACACTCTATGGCCTGCGATGCACCAGTATTCAAACGCATTCCATTTGGACGCCGAAAATGCGGTGCTTGCCGATAAATACGGTATAGTTATGGGATCCTCACACGCTGAGCCACTTTTGAGAAATAACCTTGGTGAACTTTATCCGTATCAGCAACAATGGCTTGCGGATCACCCTGACAAAAAGCTGTACATCAATACAAAGGACGACAGCGGCAGATCGGTTTCATATATGTGGACTGATCATGACGGTGACGGTAATGCGGTTGATAATAAGGAGTTTTTGGCTGATTACTGGCGTGACAGTGTAAAGACAAACGGCAGTTACGAAAATATCTATACACTTGGTATGCGTGGTGTTCATGACGGTTCATTCTCAACAAATATGGACACAACAACCGCATTAAACGAAATTATTGCGACACAAAGAAAAATTCTTGAAGAAGAACTTTGCACAGACGGTCGTAAAATCGAGGATATACCTCAAATATTCATTCCGTATAAAGACGTACAAGCGATATACAACACAGGAGCGTTAAAAATTCCCGATGATGTAACAATTATGTGGACAGATGACAACTACGGATATGTACGTCAAAATGCGGACGATGCGGAACGTGCAAGAGCGGGTAAAACAGGTATCTACTATCATATTTCTTATTACGGTTATCCTACGAGTTATCTGTGGCTTTCAAGCACACAGCCGGGACTTATTCGTGAAGAACTTAAAAAGTCATATGATATGGGTGCAAATAAGGTTTGGATATTAAACGTAGGTGACTTGAAACCGGCTGAAAAAGAAATTGAATACTTTGCCGATTTGGCTAAAAACGTATGGTCAACATCAAATACAGAAATATCTTCAATATATGAGCAGAACGCAAAACGTGATTTTAATATGAATGAAACGGACGCAAAAGAATATGCTGATATAATGGATAAGTATTATGAAATTGCAAACGCAAAGCGACCTGAATTTTTAAGAACAGGTGATTTCTCGATGACTGCATACGGTGATGAGGGTGAAAGATATATAAACGAATATAAAGATATTTGCGCAAGAGCGGAAAAGCTATACGAAAAACTTCCGACAGATAAGCAAGCGTCATTCTTTGAACTTGCATTGTACCCTATACGTACCGCAACAAATATGGCTATCGACTATGTACAGACCGACAGAGCAAATCTGTATGTAAGCCAAAACAGAGGTGCGGCGGCTAATAAGTATGCTGAAGAAGCTGATAATGCGGTTAAGCAAATCAATACGGATATGGCTTATTACAACTCTATGCTGGACGGCAAGTGGAATAACATTATGAATAACAATCCGTCAAAATTGCAAGGTTGTGACGCGCATATAACAACAGAACTTAACGCACCGAAAGTATCATCGCTTGATTATACCGAACTTGCGGTAATGACCGATTCACAGACTGATTATTCGGATAATCCGACTATGACAGTTTCAACTTATGATACATATGATAAATTTATTGACGTAATTAACAAAGGTTACGGCGGACTTGACTATGAAATTACGTCAGACTCAAATGCACTTGTATTTGACAAGACAAGCGGAAAGTCATACGGCAGTGACAGAGTGCATATAAGTGTTGATAAATCAAAGGCGGCAGACGGAGTAAGCAATGCAACGGTTACCGTTGAGCAAAAAATAGGTGATAATGTTGTTGATACAAAGCAGATTGCCGTAACAATCGAAAATCCGACAGAACAAATTTCTGAAAAAACATATGTTGAGGCAGGCGGCGTTGTTTCGATAGAAGCTGAACACTACACAGATAAATTTGATGTAAACGGCTATGAATGGAAAGAAGAGAAAGACTTCGGCAGAAGCGGAAACACAATGAAAGCTTATCCTGAAACAGCCTCAAATGCAAAGGAAAGTGATTTGACCAATTCAGCGGCATATATGGAGTACAAGGTTTACTTCACAAATGCAGGTTCATACACATTGGACGTTTATCGTATGCCTACTCTCAATGAACGCGGAACTATGCGTTTGGCGGTAGCGACAGATGACGGTACTCCTATCGTGTTAAGCGGGACTAATAAATACAGCGGAAGCAGAAGCAAGACGGACGCATGGTCAAAAGGCGTATTATGCAACAGTGAAAAGCTTACAACAAAGATTAATGTTTCTGAGGCGGGGTATCATACTGTAAGAGTGTACAATGTGTCAACAGGCGTAGTCATAGACAAAATGGTGCTTTCTAAGAATAATATAAATTCGTATTTCGGCGCACCTGAAAGCTACAACACAACATATAACACAACAAAAGAAACATCAACCGTAACGGAAGATACGGAAGTCAGCGGTATTGACAAGACATATGAGCCAAAGGCAGTTGTAGGTAATGTGTCAGTGGAAAATAATACTGTAAAGACTGTTGATTTAATCGGCTTAACCGAAAATACACAAAATGCGGTTGTATTTACTGTCGGCTATGATAAGGACGGCAATGCGGTATCAACAGCTATGAATAAAGCTGAAATAAACGGCAAAACAACGGTAAATGTCAATTTGGCTTTGGCAGATAATACAACAGCATATGCGATATATGTAGTAGATAATTTAACCGATATGCAGCCGATTGCACCGTTTAAAACGTTCGGTAAGATTAAGTCAGAGGCAGAGGACAACTATATAACTCTAAAAACAGATTTCAGTTCTTTATACGGTAAAAAGTCTGTTGTATTGGCAGCTGATTGCGAAATATCGGAGGATATTACGGCGGATAATATTAAGTATGTATACGGCGAAACACTTGACAGTGACAGCTACAAATACATTCCGTGGAACGAAGAAGAAGGAAAATACTATATTCGTGTCGGAGTGGATAAGGACAGTACTTATGATGAAACAAAGAATACTGTAAAAAATATAACTCCTGATACTCAAGGCGAAGAAACACAAGTAAGCCTGTGGAAATTTGATACCGACTTAAACGATACTAACGGTGCAAATGCGTTTACATTGACAGGTGATACGGTAAACAATAACGGTCAGATTTTGATGAACAATTCAACAAAAGGTACTTCAACGGGAAGTGCGTCAATGCAGTATGCAAACCCTGTAGTAACTTCACAAGGCGAAACATTGACGGTTGAATTTGATATTACATTCGGTAAGCACAACGGTAAAACAATGTCATACAGCCTTACAGACGCAAACGGTAAAGCAATCGTATCAACACAAATTTGTGCATATGATTTATCCGGTAATACGAATGTTAAAATAGGCGGTAATGATGTTCTTGATGATTATTCAAAATTGTCGGTGGCAATATCAAGAGGAAATAACAGTTCATCATCAAATAAACCGACTCACTTTAAAAATGTAATTGATTTCGGTTCAAATAAGGCATATGTAACCGTATCATATGACGGCGGACAGACTGCTGAATTTACAGGAAAAATCGGCGACAGCACAGGAAGTATTGGCGGTATAAATTTCAGCTCAAGTCATGGATATACCGACAGATCGTGTATTGTTGATAATGTAAGCATCGGCAAAGTCAGCGGACCGCAGTATAAAATGACATTCGGTGCGGTTGATTCGAAGAGTGAGGAAAGTGTTGACGCGAATATTGTTGTTAAAGACGGTATAAGCGGTGCAGTGCTTACACCTAATTCAAACGGTGAATATTTGCTTTGCGAGGGTGATTATTTAATCAGTGCAACAGCAGACGGCTACCGTGACGCAGGACAAAAACTTGAACTTTCACAGGCAACCGAATCGAAAAATATCACTGTACCAATGGTTTCTGTAATGGATTTAACAAAGGCGGATATTGCGATTGAATTTAAAGACAATCAAGGTAATGATATTATGGAAAGCGTAACGGAAACAGGCGATTTCTATGTCGGAGATAAGTATACCGTTTCTGCTGATTACCGTAAAGACCAAGTTGTTAAACGTGACGGTAAGGTGTACACATATAAGTATAATGCCGAAAAGTCGGTATATACTGAAGATAAACTTGAGGAGAATAACATATTTACTCTTGTATATGATGTAGGTGGCGAATATGATTTCTATGCTGATTTTGAAAATTATACTATTGATGACAGTGTGTTGACATACGGCGGCGGAAGTCCTAAATTGACTGTTGCAAAGGATAATGAAAACAGTTATTTAAGCTATGCGTCAACGGGTTCGACGGTAGGTGTATGGCAGAAACTTGATACTATAGATTGTACAAATAAAACGGTTACGGTAAATGCCGATATTAAATTTGCACCAAAGGGAACTGCGGGTAACAGTCAATTCTCAATCGGCGATACATCTCCGAAATTTGACAGTAATAACGTGAATTACGGCTTTGTAAACAAAAGTAAAAAATATAACGGACATATAATTGCGGTTGAATACAATTCCGGAAGTACATTGTTTGTAAACGGTCAAACAGTGTCAAGCGATTTTGTCGGTTCATGGATACACCTAAATGCTGAAATTAATTTCGCTACAAAGAAGATTAATGTGACTTTGAAAAATGATAACGACATAACAGCCGAACTTAGTGATTTGGATTTCTACAGTTCAAATGATATAACGAAAATAGGCTCATTCTACTTTAGAGCCGCAAAGTCTAACGGAACGGTAGGTCTTGATAATCTTACAATGGTTTGTGAATAAAATGGTTATAACATGAAATCAGGTCGGTACAATACCGACCTGATTTTATATATTTGAGTGCTTTTTCTTAAATTGTTCGGGGGACATATCGGTGTATTTTTTAAACACACGATAAAAAGTGGTATAGTCACTGAAACCGCATTTATAAAAAATATTCATTGCATTTTCGCCTGCAAGCAACAGATTTTTTGCCATCATAACGCGACGCATATTTATATAAACGGATATTGTAAGACCTGTTTCGCTTTTAAAAAGACGGCTGATATATGACTTATTTAAAAACGTATGTTCCGCAATATCATCAATATTCAAATTGTGTGTGAAATTTTGTTCAATGTAGTTTTGGATTTCTTTGATATGCTTGTTTTTAGAGGAAGTGTCGTTTACAAGAAATTCTTTTTTAAGAATTTCACTAAGCTTCACGACAAGTTGTGCGGCATATGTGGAAACCATAAAATCAGTATCAGCTGTTGGATTTGCCGAGTAATGTTCAACGCCTTTGAAAATATCTCCGAGATTGTATTTATTGAATATTTCGGACGGTATTCTGTTGTTTGTTCCGAATTTTCGGGCATTTAAAGTGTCTAAAATATGAGGATTCATTGATGAAACAAAGCTGCTGTGTATCTGCAAAAACTGACGATGATAAACGCTGTTTTTCGGAAAAGTAATAAAGTGAAATTCGTTTGGATTGGTGATTAATAAATCGCCCGAAGAAATTTTGTATTCCGTTCCTTCAACGTTGTAAAGCGCATTGCCCTCAATCAGTTGCAAAAATTCATAATATATGTGCATATGATTGCCGAGAATTGGTCCTTCGGACATACCTGTTCTGTAAGTATATGTATAAGATTTGTCATACATAACGCGTCGTATCGTCTTTTCCAATCAAACTCACCTCAAAATAATTTTAGCATAATTTTTGTGTACGGTCAATTCAAAAATGAGTTGCGTTTGTATGAAAATGTGATATAATAAATGTTAAGCAAGATTTGTAAGATTTGAGCTGAATTAAAGCAAAATATATGTGGCTCAAATTCTGTTTTGAGTATATAATAAGAATATAAAATAATACTGTGAGGTAATGGTAATGAAAAAGTTTATGGACGATAATTTTATGTTGAATAATGAAACGGCGGCAAAGCTGTTTAATGACTATGCAAAGGATATGCCGATTTTTGATTATCACTGTCATTTAAGCCCTCAAATGATGTATGAGGACAAGCCGTTTGAAAATATTACTCAGATTTTCTTGGGCGGTGACCATTATAAGTGGAGATATATGCGTTCAAACGGTATTGACGAGAGTTACATAACCGGTGACAAGAGCGACTATGATAAATTTAAAGCGTTCTGTGGTTGCCTGCAGTATGCGATAGGCAATCCACTTTATCATTGGACACACCTTGAATTAAAGAGATATTTTAATGTTGATGAAGTTGTCACGGCGGAAAATTGCGATACAATATGGGAAAAGTGCAACAAGGTTATAAAAGAAACAAAAATGAGCCCGTCAACACTTATAAATCAATCAAATGTTGCGGTACTTTGCACAACCGATGACCCTATTGATTCGCTTGAATATCACAAATTAATTGCCGAAAAGGGACATATAAAAGCAAAAGTTTTACCTGCGTTTAGACCTGACAGATTAATTAATATCGAAAAGACCGATTTTACGGATTATATCAAAGCACTTGGAAACGTATGCGGTATGAACATAAAAAATTATGACGAACTTATAACTGCAGTCAATGAAAGAATTGATTATTTTCATAATGCAGGTTGTCGTATAAGCGACCATGCTCTTGACGGTGTACCGTTTAACAGAGATTATAGTGCAGACGATGTTTTTGTAAAGAAAATGAACGGTGAAAATTTAAGTGCCGATGAAATAAATGCATTTAAGTGTGAAACACTTATAAGACTTGCGAAAAAGTACAGTGAACTTGATTGGGCAATGCAGTTACATATCGGTGCTTTGAGAAACAATAATTCTGCTATGTTCAAAAAACTCGGCGCAGATGTCGGTTTTGACTCAATCGCAGATTATGAAATTGCGGCAGACCTTTCGACTTTGCTTGACGCAATGGAATGTAACGACGGACTGCCGAAAACGATTCTTTATACATTAAATCCAAAGGATAATTATGTTCTTGCGACAATGCTAGGTAACTTCCAATCAGCCGAAACGGCAGGAAAAATGCAGTTTGGTTCGGCATGGTGGTTTAATGACCAACGTGACGGAATGGTTGAACAAATGAAAGCACTTGCAAATTTGGGTGCATTTAATAAGTTTGTAGGTATGCTTACTGATTCGAGAAGTTTTCTTTCATACACACGTCACGAATATTTCAGACGTATTCTTTGCAATATGCTTGGTGAGTGGGTTGAAAACGGCGAATTTCCGGATGATTTTGATACACTTGGAAAGATAGTTGAGGATATTTGCTTTAACAATGCAAAAAGATATTTTAATGTTGAAATGTAATTGTAAACAGATAAAATCGTTATTACGATTTTGTCTGTTTTTTTGTTGCATATAGTTATTAATTTAACGGTCTTTAACTATTAAAAAGTATTGAAAATGTAATAAATATGTGATATAATTATAGTAAATTGATATTACTATAATTAAGTGAGGGAAGAGTATGAGAACCTTTAATACAACAAACATTCCTATGACTGATAGAATTAAAAAGCTAAAGGAAGAATTGTATCGCAAAATGCCTGAAATCGAAGTAGACAGAGCGGTACTTATTACGGAAAGTTATCAGCAGACTGAACAACTTCCGACTGTAAAGAGAAGAGCTTTGGCTTTTGAACATATACTTAACAATATTCCTATTACAATCAGAGATAACGAACTTATTGTCGGAAGTTCGACAAAAGCACCGAGGAGCTGTCAGGTGTTCCCTGAGTTTTCGTATGAATGGCTTGAAAGCGAGCTTGATACTATCGAATTTCGTGAGGCGGATCCATTCCATATTTCAGAGGAAAACAAGGCTGTACTTAGAAAGATTTTTCCTTATTGGAAGAACAAGACAAACAGCGATTTAGCACTTTCATATATGGCGCCTGAGGCTGCTGCGGCGATTGAACACAACATTTTTACACCGGGTAACTATTTCTATAACGGTATCGGACACGTTACAGTTGACTACGGTAAAGTTATGAGAATAGGTTACAAGGGGATTATTGCGGAAGTTCAGGAAGAATTGAATAAGTGCAACGTGTATGATGCTGATTATGCCAAAAGACACGAATTTCTTGAATCAATTATAATTTCATGTAATGCGGTTATAAATTATGCAAGACGTTACGCAAATCTTGCTTATGAAATGGCTCAAAAGTGTACAAATCCGACAAGGAAACAAGAATTGCTTGTAATTGCAAACAACTGTGCAAACGTGCCTGAAAATCCTGCAAGAAACTTCTATGAGGCTTGTCAGACATTTTGGTTTATACAGATGTTACTTCAAATTGAATCAAGCGGTCACTCAATTTCTGCCGGACGTTTTGACCAATATTTGTATCCGTATTATAAGAACAGCATTGACAACGGTTCGCTTACACGCGAATTTGCACAGGAAATACTTGACTGTATTTGGGTTAAGTTTAACGACCTTAATAAAGCAAGGGATGAGGCATCGTCATACGGCTTTGCCGGATACAGCTTGTTCCAAAATTTGACGGCGGGCGGACAAAACGCTGAAGGAATTGACGCAACAAATGACTTGTCATTCCTATGTATTCAAGCGTCAATGCACACTCAATTACCTGCTCCGTCATTCTCGGTCAGAATATGGAACGGCACGCCAAATGAATTCTTGATTAAATGTGCAGAGCTTACAAGAACGGGTGTAGGCTTGCCTGCGTACTACAACGATGAAGTCATCATTCCTGCACTTATGAGCAGAGGTGTTACTCTTGCAGATGCAAGGGAATACGGCATTATCGGTTGTGTTGAACCGCAGAAACCGTTTAAGACAGACGGTTGGCATGACGCGGCATTCTTTAATATGTGTCGTCCGCTTGAACTTGTGTTCTCAAACGGTGTTGATAAGGGTGCTCAAATCAGTATCAAGACAGGCAATGTTGAAGATATGACGACATTTGAAGAATTCTACAACGCATATAAAGCACAGGAGACTTATATGATTGGTCTTATGGTTAATGCTATTAATGCGATAGATACCGCACATTCGGAAAGAGTTCCTCTACCGTTCCTGTCATGTATGGTTGAAGATTGTGTTAAAGAGGGTAAGACTGTACAAGAGGGCGGTGCTCATTATAACTTCACAGGTCCGCAAGGCTTCGGTATTGCGAATATGGCAGACGGACTTTGGGCAGTTAAGACTCTTGTATTTGATGAAAAGAAAGTCACAATGGCGGAACTTAAAGACGCACTTATCCATAATTACGGACAAGGTTTAAGTCCTAAGGCGGCTAAAAATGCGACTCAAGAAGTTGTTATAAATCTTGCTAAAGCAGGCAAGAGCGTTAATGAAAGCCAAGTTGCCGATATTTGCAGAATGTTCCTTACAGGTGAACAGGATCCGACAAAGAGAAAGCGTTATGAAGAAATACTTGATATGATAAATGAACTTCCGAAGTACGGAAACGACATTGAAGAAATTGACATGTTAGCCCGTGATGTGGCTAATATATACGCAAAAGAACTTGAAAAACATAAAAATCCTCGCGGAGGTATGTTCCAGGCAGGATTGTATCCTGTATCGGCTAACGTTCCTCTTGGTGAGCAGACAGGTGCGACACCTGACGGCAGACTGGCCAATACACCGATTGCGGACGGTGTAGGTCCAAGACAGGGCGCTGATACAAAAGGTCCTACGGCTGCGGCAAACTCAGTTGCAAAACTTGAACATGGCAGAGCATCAAACGGTACACTTTACAATCAGAAGTTCCACCCGTCGGCATTGAGCGGAAATGCAGGACTTCAGAACTTTGCGTCATACATAAGAGCATTCTTTGACCAAAAGGGAATGCATATGCAGTTTAATGTCGTAAGTAAGGAAACACTTCTTGACGCACAAAAACATCCGGAAAATTATAAATCACTTGTAGTTCGTGTCGCAGGTTACAGTGCTTTGTTTACATCACTTTCAAAGGCACTTCAGGACGATATTATCAGCAGAACAGAACAAGCATTTAACGCATAAGGAATAATTAATATGGAAAATTATATGAAAGCGAAAGGCAGAATATTTGACATACAGAAATATTCTATCCACGACGGACCCGGAATACGAACAATCGTATTCCTAAAGGGTTGTGCTTTGCGTTGCAGATGGTGTTGTAATCCTGAATCACAGGAATTTGATATACAGACTATGATGTTTGAGGGCAAAGAAAAAGTTATGGGATATGATGTGACTGTTGAAGATGTCATGCCGGCTATTTTACAGGATACATTTTATTATAACCGCAGCGGCGGCGGCGTGACTTTGTCGGGCGGTGAGGCTCTGTTGCAACCGAATTTCGGACCGCATCTTTTACACGCCTGTAAGGATTACGGTATAAATACTGCTATCGAAACAACGGGCTTTGCACGTTGGGAGTTTATAGAAAAGTATTTGCCGTATCTTGATTATGTGCTTATGGATATTAAGCATATGAACAGTGCAAAGCACAAGGAATTTACCACTCAGCCCAATGAACTTATTCACGAAAACGCAAAAAGAATTGCAGAGTCGGGAATGGTTGATTTGACAATAAGAGTGCCTGTTATACCGACATTTAACGCAACACCGGAAGAAATTTATGACATTGCAATGTTTGCTGCAAGTTTGAAAGGTGTCAAGAAACTTCATTTACTTCCATACCACAGACTCGGACAAGGCAAATATGACGGATTGGGTAGGGAATACAAACTTGACGGAATTGATTTAATTCCTAATGAGTATATGCAAGAACTTCTTGAAGTTGCTAAAAAATCGGGACTTAAATGTCAGATAGGCGGTTAAAATGAAAATTGAAATAATGAATGAAAGTCACAGAGATAAAGTGCTTGAATTATCAAAAGCATTTTATTGCAGTGATGCACTTGATCACGAAGTGCCTATGAATATTATCGAAACAAATATTGATGCGGCAATAAGCGGAGATAAAGGCTTAATTGGTTTTGTATTTTGTGAAGATAATGAGGTTGTCGGATTTTCTTATGTGACGACTTATTATGAAACTGAAGTAGGCGGTATATGCGTACAGATTATTGATTTGTATGTAAATGAAAATGCTCGTGGAAAAGGTGTGGCGACACAGTATTTTAATTATTTATTCGACAAATACAGTGATGCAAAGCGTTTTAGACTTGAAGTCGTTAAAGATAATGTAAAAGCAGTATCACTGTATAAGAAAATGGGATTTACAGACGTATCATACGGACAAATGAAAATTGATAAGATATAAAAAATAACGCTGTTTATCAGCGTTATTTTTTTGTTCCTGTTCGGTAATGTTATAGCAATAAAAAATGGTCGGTTCAAAATGAATCGACCATTTATAATATTTTAAATTATTCGCCTTGAGCAAGCTTAACAAGATGTGCATACTTTTCTTCTGCATTCTTCTTAGCTTTTGCAAATAGTTTCTTAGCTCTTTCAGGGTTTGAACGAGCAAGTGAATTATAACGAACTTCGCCCATGATGAAGTCTTCGTAATCCATTGTAGGAGCTTTTGAGTCAAGCTGGAACGGATTTTTGCCGTCCAAAGCAAGTCTTGGGTCAAATCTGAACAAGTGCCAGTAACCTGCGTCAACTGCTTTCTTTTCTTCTGTTTGAGCAATACTCATACCGCCCTTGATACCATGATTGATACATGGAGCATAAGCGATGATTAGAGAAGGGCCGTGGTAGCTTTCAGCTTCAAGCAGAGCCTTAAGAAGTTGAGCTTGGTTAGCACCTTGAGCAACTTGTGCAACGTATACATAACCGTAACTCATAGCGATAGCTGCAAGGTCTTTCTTCTTAACTTCCTTACCTGCGGCAGCAAATTGAGCAATAGCACCTGTCGGTGTAGCCTTTGATGACTGACCGCCTGTATTTGAGTAAACTTCTGTATCGAATACAAGAATGTTTACATCTTCACCTGATGCAAGTACGTGGTCAACACCGCCGAAACCAATGTCGTAAGCCCAACCGTCACCACCGAATATCCAGCAAGATTTCTTTGATAGATATTCTTTATCGGCAAGTACGTCTTTAGCTTCTTTAGAATTGATATTAGCAATAGCCTTTAGAAGTTCGTCTGTAGCAACCTTGTTTGCGGCAGCGTCATTCTTTGTTTCGATGAACTTGTCAACAACAGGCTTAACATCTGCATTTTCTTCAGCTATCTTTTCAAGTTTAGCGATGTTTGTATTTCTCAATGTATCTTGAGCGATGAACATACCAAGACCGTATTCGGCGTTATCCTCAAATAATGAGTTAGCCCAAGCAGGACCGTGACCGTTTACGTCTGTTGTGTATGGTGTAGATGGTGAAGAACCACCCCAAATTGATGAACAACCTGTAGCATTTGCAATATACATTCTGTCACCGAATAGCTGTGTAACAAGTTTTGCGTATGGTGTTTCGCCACAACCTGCACAAGCACCCGAGAATTCAAGGTAAGGCTTTCTGAATTGGCTGCCTTTAACTGTTGAAATCTTGAACTTGTCAAGAACTTCCTGCTTTTCTGCGAGCTGAACAAGGTAATCATACTTTTCCTGTTCCTTAGCTGTTTCATCATCGAATGATGTCATAACAAGGGCAGGGGCTTTTTTGCCGGCATTGTTTACAGGGCAAACATTAGCACAGCTTCCGCAACCTGTACAGTCATAAACTGAAATAGCCATAGCATAGTAATAGCCGTCAAGTTGCATTGCGTTTTGGTATCTGATACCCTCAGGAGCATTGTCAAGTTCTTCTTTTGTAAGAATTACAGGACGGATACAAGCGTGAGGACATACATATGAACAGTTACCGCATTCGATACAAGTTTCGTTATTCCAAACAGGAACGTCGATAGCAATACCTCTCTTTTCAAATGCTGATGAACCAAGAGGAACTTCACCTGTCTGATAAGCCTCGAATGTAGAAACAGGTAATTGCATACCTCTGAATTGGTTGATAGGAACAAGTACATCGTTTACATAGTCGATTAGCTTACCTTCACCGTCATGCTTAACTGAAAGATCTTCGCTTTGAGCGTTCTTCCAGCTTTCAGGAACTTCAACCTTAACGATTTGCTGAGCACCGGCATCAATAGCGTCGTGATTCATCTTAACGATTGCGTCACCCTTCTTTGAATATGATGCAGTTGCGGCGTCCTTCATATACTTAATAGCGTCTTCTTCAGGAAGAATCTTTGAAAGTTTAAAGAATGCTGATTGAAGAACAGTATTAATTCTGTTGCCAAGACCGATTTCCTTACCAATCTTAACACCGTCGATTGTATAGAATTGAATATTGTTGTCAGCGATATATTTCTTAACCTGACCAGGAAGATGTTCTTCAAGTTCTTCTGCATTCCATGAACAGTTAAGTAGGAATACACCGCCCGGCTTAACGTCCTCAACCATATTGTATTGTCTGATGTATGATGCTTTGTGACAAGCAACAAAGTCAGCCTTGTTGATTAGATATGTTGAAGTAATCTTAGCATTACCAAAACGTAAGTGAGATACTGTAAGACCGCCCGACTTCTTAGAGTCATAGTCAAAGTAAGCTTGTACGTTCATATCTGTGTGGTCACCGATAATCTTAACAGAGTTCTTGTTAGCACCGACTGTACCGTCTGCACCAAGACCCCAGAACTTACAGCTTGTGATACCTGCCGGAGTTGTGTCAGGGTTTTCATCAAGAGCAAGTGATAGGTTAGTAACATCATCGTTGATACCGATTGTAAATCTCTTCTTTTCTGTGTTTTTGAATACGGCAATGATTTGAGCAGGAGTTGTATCCTTTGAACCAAGACCGTAACGACCTGTGTATACAGGAACATTGGCAAATTCTGTGTCACGAAGTGCCGCAACAACATCAAGATATAGAGGTTCACCGATTGAACCCGGTTCTTTTGTTCTGTCAAGAACAGAAATCTTCTTAACTGTTGAAGGAATAGCTGCAACCAAGTGCTTAACACTGAAAGGTCTGTAAAGTCTAACCTTAACAAGACCAACCTTGCGGCCGTTTGCGTTTAGGTAATCAACAGTTTCCGAGATTGTATCACAGACACTGCCCATAGCGATAATAACTTCATCAGCGTCTTCTGCACCGTAGTAGTTGAATAGCTTATAATCGCTGCCGATTTTTTCGTTTACTTTATTCATGTATTCTTCAACAACTTCAGGAATTGCATCGTAAGCTTTGTTAGAAGCCTCTTTAGCCTGGAAGAATACGTCAGGGTTTTGAGCTGTACCTCTCTGAGCAGGATGTTCAGGATTTAGTGACTTACGTCTGAAGTCGTTTAGTGCATCCCAATCAAGCATATCTGCAAGATCCGAATAATCCCAACAAGCCACCTTTTGATATTCGTGAGAAGTTCTGAAACCGTCAAAGAAATGAATGAACGGAATTTTACCCTTTATTGTTGATAGGTGAGCAACTGCACCAAGGTCCATTGCTTCTTGCGGATCAGTTGACGCAAGCATAGCAAAACCTGTCTGACGACAAGCCATAACGTCCTGATGATCGCCGAATATTGAAAGTGCATGTGATGCCAAAGCTCTTGCCGATACGTTAAATACGCAAGGAAGTTGTTCACCTGCAATCTTGTACATATTAGGAATCATAAGTAAAAGACCTTGTGATGCTGTATAAGTTGTTGTAAGAGCACCTGCTGTAAGTGAACCGTGAACTGCACCTGCGGCACCGGCCTCAGACTGCATTTCAACCACTCTTACAGTACGTCCGAAAATGTTTTTCTGTCCGGCAGCTGACCATTTGTCGGTTACTTCTGCCATTGTAGATGATGGTGTGATAGGATAGATAGCAGCAACATCTGTAAACGCATATGATGCGTAAGCTGCTGCGTTGTTACCATCCATGGTTTTCATTTTTCTAGCCATCGGAATTAATTCCTCCTCTTTTTTCTCTTATTAAAGAGAGAAAACTCCCTTTAATGTGTATTAGTTATATATACATATATATATAATATCACTTTTGAAACTCAAAATCAAGGGCGGAACACAATATTTTGTGTTAAATATGAATATTTTTCTAAAAACAGGGGAGTATATAGATTTTAAAATAAAAAACCAAAGCATTTTTTATGCTTTGGTCATTTTCAAACGAAGTCTTTTTTCTTTTTCGATAAAACTGTTAAACAGATAATAGCATTTATCGGACATTTGCGTAAGTTTCTTTGTGGAAATATTTTTTCCGTTCTTTAAACGTTTTTTGACGGCACAATCAAAACGATATTTATAAAAGTCAACATACAGTGAAAAAAAGAAAAGATGTATTGAATTAAACAGTATTTTCATATAATACCTCCCGAAGTTAATAGTTATAGTATTTTCAAAATTAAATAAGTTAACCATGTAATATTTGCGTTGAAGTACAGAATTTGGCTTACCTATCGGAAGGTAAATGATTGTAATATTACTGTAATAAAGCAGTAATGGACGTGTAATTGAAAAAATAGATATAGGGTGCTATAATTAGAAATCAGTTAGTCAAACACAATATATTGTGGTTTGAAATGAGTGGGATACGATATTTGAGGGAGTAATTTAGTTATGAAAGTAGTAAAAAAGGACAATACAAAAGAGCCTTTTAACGTGCAAAAGGTCGTTATTGCGGTAAATAAATCAGCCTTTCGTGCATTGGTAAAATTTACGGATGAGGAGATTGACTTTATATGTCGTTTCGTTCAGGACGAGGCGAGAAAAATGGGTAAGGAAGAAATTGAAATCTCCGAAATGCACAACATTGTAGAGGGTGCGCTTGAAAGAGTTAATCCGAAAGTTGCGAAAAGTTATCGTGATTACAGAAATTACAAACAGGACTTCGTACAAATGCTTGATGAAGTTTATAAGAAAAGTCAGTCGATTATGTATATCGGTGACAAGGAAAATTCAAATACTGACAGTGCGCTTGTTTCGACAAAGAGAAGTCTTATATTTAATCAACTTAATAAAGAACTTTACAAGAAGTTTTTCCTTACAACAGAAGAACTTCAGGCGTGTCGTGACGGATATATTTACATACACGATATGTCGGCAAGACGTGATACAATGAACTGCTGTCTTTTTGATGTGCAAAGCGTTTTGCAGGGCGGCTTTGAAATGGGGAATCTTTGGTATAACGAACCGAAAACTCTTGACGTTGCATTTGATGTTATAGGCGATATTGTTTTGTCTGCGGCAAGCCAGCAGTACGGAGGCTTTACAGTTCCGTCGGCAGACCTTATTTTAGAGCCGTATGCGGAAAAGTCATATAAGTATTATATAGAAAAATATAAGAATATCGGACTTGACGAAGAAAAATCAAAAGAAATCGCAATAAAAGATATTCAAAGAGATTTTGAACAGGGTTTCCAAGGTTGGGAATATAAATTCAATTCGGTATCATCAAGCCGCGGCGATTATCCGTTTATAACCGTTACTATCGGTACTGGTACGGGACGTTTTGCAAAGATGGCGTCAAAGACTATGCTTGAAGTCAGAAAGAACGGACAAGGCAAAAAAGGACACAAAAAGCCTGTTTTGTTCCCTAAAGTAGTGTTCTTGTATGATGAAAAACTTCACGGTGAGGGCGGTCCTTTGGAAGATGTTTTTGAGGCGGGAATTGACTGTTCTTCAAAGACAATGTACCCTGATTGGCTAAGCCTTTCGGGTGAGGGATATATTGCGTCAATGTATAAAAAATACGGTAAAATCGTTTCACCTATGGGCTGTCGTGCGTTCTTGTCACCTTGGTACGAAAAGGGCGGTATGAAACCGGCTGATGAAAATGACGTGCCTGTATTTGTAGGAAGATTTAATATAGGTGCTGTGTCGCTTCATTTACCTATGATTTTGGCAAAGGCTCAACAGGAAAATAAACCGTTTTTTGACGTGCTTGATTATTACTTAAACCTAATCAGACAACTTCACTTGCGTACATATGACTATCTTGGCGAAATGCGTGCGTCTACAAATCCGCTTGCATATTGTGAGGGCGGTTTCTACGGCGGTCATCTTGGAATACATGATAAAATAAAGCCTATTTTAAAGACTGCAACAGCGTCATTCGGTATTACGGCACTTAATGAATTGCAACAGCTTTATAATAAGCGTTCACTTGTCGAAGACGGTGAATTTGCAATCAGAACACTTGAACATATTAATGACAAAGTAAATCAATTCAAGGCTGAGGACGGAAAACTTTATGCCATATACGGTACACCTGCCGAGTCGCTTTGCGGACTTCAGGTTACACAATTCAGAAAGAAGTACGGCGTAATCGAAAACGTATCCGACAGAGAATATGTCTCAAACAGTTTTCATTGTCACGTTACGGAGGATATTACTCCGATTCAAAAACAAGACCTTGAAAAACGTTTTTGGGAGCTTTCAAACGGCGGTAAAATTCAGTATGTAAAATACCCTATAAGCTATAACAGAGAGGCTATAAAAACTCTTGTAAGACGAGCAATGGATATGGGATTTTATGAGGGTGTAAACTTGTCGCTTGCGTATTGTGACGACTGCGGATATGAAGAACTTGAAATGGACGTGTGTCCGAAGTGCGGAAGTAAGAATCTTACTAAAATCGAAAGAATGAACGGTTACTTGTCATATTCGAGAGTTAAGGGCGATACAAGACTTAACAATGCAAAAATGGCAGAAATCGCAGAAAGGAAAAGTATGTAATGCGTTATCATAATATAACAAAAGATGATATGCTTAACGGTGACGGACTTCGTGTTGTACTGTGGGTTGCCGGTTGTGAACATCATTGCCCGAATTGTCAAAATCCCGTAACGTGGGATATAAACGGCGGTTTGAAATTTGATGAGGCTGCAAAGAAAGAGATTTTTGATGAACTTGAAAAAAATTATGTTTCCGGTATAACATTCAGCGGCGGAGATCCTCTTCATACACAAAATCGAAAAGACGTCGGAGCACTTATTGAAGAAATTAAAGAAAAATTCCCGAATAAAACCATTTGGATTTACAGCGGTTATGATTGGCAGGAAGTAAAA